>Ga0315280_10006134_pt1 | contig 16740 bp, 15 predicted proteins | sample YL17G06_40_MG_FD_203697 | JGI IMG/M metagenome (GOLD analysis project Ga0315280, IMG submission 203697) | Sediment microbial communities from Yellowstone Lake, YNP, Wyoming, USA - YL17G06_40 | ecosystem: Environmental > Aquatic > Freshwater > Lake > Sediment | place: USA: Wyoming | collected...
TTTAATCAAGGTATTTTTATAGCCCAGTCCCTTTGCCACCAGCCATTGCAATCTTGGACTCAGGCGTCCCATCAGCTCCCAATCCTCCTCCTCCACCACCCGCAGCAGGCGCAGCATGGCGAAGAATGCCACAGCATAGACCACCGCCGAGAGCGCCAGTTGCCAGAACCAGGGCGTCTCCCAGTCCATGGGGACGATAAGGCTTGCTCCGGCGGCGACCAGACAGCTTATAGTCAACTTTATCGTGAAGAGGACGGGGAAGCGCCCCTTCATCACCACTTTGGCAAGGGTCAGTTCGGCGACCATGAGTATCAGACCGGCGCCGCCGGTGGCAACAATCGCCCCCATCGCTTTAAATATAGGGATAAGAATGATATCCAGCCCCAGATTAAGCGCGCCACAGCAAAGCCGGATGAGGAAGGCGATCTTTTCCCGTCCCACCACATACATGGCGGTAATATTTGTCCCACCACCCAGCATCCGCCCCAGCACTCCGAATGCCGAATAGACGATAAAGGGCAGAATCGCTGGGATGTATTCATCGCCGAAGGTGACCCGAATAAGCGGAAATGCATAGAGCATGCCCCAGATCATCACCGGCACCGAGAGGATGCTCCCCAGCTTGATGAGGAAGCGCCAGGCGTGAACCAACGCCCCCCGCCCCTTGGTCGCCTCTGCCTCCGCCAGCGCCGCCAGACTTACCCCATATAACCCCGCCAATAACAGCGTATTGATGCTCTGCGACAGGTTGTATGCCGTGTGATAGAAGCCAATCTCCGCCCCGCCCACCCGGTTGAGCGTAAGCACCATAATGTCGGACTGTTTTGAAAGCACATAGTTGATGAAATTGATCAACCACAGTGTGATGCCAAAGGAGAAGAGCGGGCGCAGGGCGAATCTCTCGGCTTTGATTAAAAGCCTAGGCAGCGCTATGGGCACATAGATTAAGAGGGCGACGATGGAGGAAAGGGTCAGAATACCGATGGTCATACCGATTTCGTTAGGCGGCAGCAGCATGGGGTTGGTGAAAGCCGCCTGTTTGTATTGCACCAACACGATGTATGCGAGAAAGACATTAATGGCTGCACTGACAAGCCGCACGAGCGCCACTACACGCATGCGAAGCAGTCCGATGAAGAATGCTGCGAAGGGACCAGAGAGGTTGCCCGTCACGATGAAGATGACGGTCAGGCGGAGGTAACGCCCGAGGTCGGATTTTTGCGCGGCGTCGGGGGAGAAGATGGCGCCTATGGGATCAGCAAGCAGGTAGATTGCCGCGGCAGAGACCAGCAGCAGCCCAAAGCGGTAGAGAATCAGGCGGCGGGTGAGGAAGCTGATGCGACCGGGGTTATTCCGTTCTTTGGGGATGAAAGTGTTGAGGATTTCGTCAAAGCCGAAGCTGGAAGCCAGCGTGAAGAGGGAGCAAAAGGTGAAGACGGTGGCATAAATGCCGAGTTTCTCGGCGCCCATGCCCCGGGCTAAAATTATGGAAAAGAGGAAAGTTAAACCAAATTCAAAGATCTTGCTGACCTGGTTTAATAAAAAGCCCTCACCGGCACGCTTGATGAGCGGTCTATCCTGATTTGCCAAGGCTGCCTGTCCGTTTATCGTGTATGCGCATCAAGACTATGCTTTTTCCTCCACCACCTCCCATTCCTCGCGTTTCTCCTCCACCTCATGATCGCAGTAGATGCAGCGATAGGTATCGGGTTTCTCGGCAAGCGGCTCAAATTCGGGCGGCAGGTAAAGTTCGCTGCGGCTTACGCACATCTCGTTGGGGCAGCGCTCCTCGCGGATGACATAACCAACCTCGGTGGGCAGCTTGATCTCACCCTTCAGGAGCATATCCAATAATGCCATACGCACTGGAATCCCGTAAAATGCCTGGCGGAAGTATGCCGCCCGCGGGTCCTGGTCCACCTCCACCGTGATTTCATCCACCCGGGGCAGAGGGTGCATGAGCACCAGATTGCTGCGGGCGTGGGACATCAGCTCGGTGTCTATGGTGTAACTGCCCTTGGCAGCAAAATATTCCTCGTCCGAAAGGAAACGTTCCTTCTGAATGCGGGTGACATAGAGCACATCGGCATCGGCGATGGCAGCGGTGAGATCGTATTCCACCGCGGGGAATTTGCCGAATCGCTCATGTAGCAGGTGCATGACATGGGAAGGCATCTCCAAGCCGTGCGGGCTTACGCAGATGATGTTGGCACCCATCAGCAGCAGCGCCCAGGCAAGGCTGTGCGCAGTGCGACCATATAACAGGTCGCCACAGAGGATGACATTCAGCCCCGCAATGTGCCCGCGCTCGCTTTGGATGGTGTAGAGATCAAGCATGGTCTGGGTGGGATGTTCGTGCCCGCCATCACCGCCGTTGATGACCGGTATGGTGGCATAGGCAGCAGCAGCACGGGCGGAACCCTCGCGGGGGTGGCGCATCACCGCTATATCGGCATAGTGGCTGAGCATGCGGAAGGTGTCGGCAAGCGATTCGCCCTTTGCCACCGAGCTGGTGCGGGCGTCGGCGAACCCGATGACTCGACCCCCCAGACGGTGCATCGCCGTCTCAAAGGAGAGGCGGGTGCGGGTGCTGGGTTCATAGAACAGCGTCGCCAGGATGGAATTGATGGGATGATCGGAGCCGGCGCGGGCTTGCTTTTCAAAACCGCGGGCACGCTCTAGAATTTGTTCCAGGTTGCCCTGCGACTGATGCCGCACTGAAAGAAAATGGTGGCTGAAGATCATCCGTTCACCCCTTAAATTTATTTTAACAGAGTCCAGGCAGCGCTGCAAGGAATGAACCGCCAACTGCTGAATTAGCGCATGACAATCGCCAGCTCGGTCTTCGTCCCAATATATACATAGCCTTCCACCCCGTCAGGGTCACGCACCAGGCGATAGTCACCACCCTGCACCTGTTTGGTTTCGCCGAGATCGGTCAGACGCGTACCCCGGCGCCAGCCCTCCCCGATGGGCGCGGGGACATTGTCAAGCGTGAACGCCTGCACCATCACGCTGACCACCTCCCAGGTGTTTTTGACTGGTTCGGGCTGTGCCGGTTCCAGATCGTCCTTGCGCACTGCCAGTACCCTTCCATCCGGCGCAATCACCCACAGCAATTCGGCATTGACCCATTTGCCGTCGGCGCCCTGCCATAGCCCGGTATCGCGGTCAATCACTTCTACGCGGGAACCTTTGGCAAGCGGCAACTGCTTTTCCCCCAGATACTGGTTGATGTAGCCCCCCACCAGAGGGAACCCCTTGGTATCAGCGACAACGGATGCCCAGGGACGCCAGTCGGAGCCGGCTTGCCCCAGTTCAACCTCGGTGAAAGCGTCGGGATTTTTGTAGAAGCTGGTTAAGAGGCTCATCGTGCCGCTGCCGTGCCCGGCAAAGCGCAGCCTGATGCGGCTTATCAGGTGCCCGAATCCCCGGATCTCGCCCGGCAGCTCCTGCATGTATTCCGTGGCAATCGTTCCCGTGTCGCTTTTTAGTTGGAACACGATCGGTCGCAGGGGGGTGAAGGGTGAGGTGCCGGTGCCCTGCGTCCCTTCCAGCCGGATCACGATGAAGGTGTAGTCCTCGTTTTGGTAGCAATCCTCCACATAGGATTCGCCGGGGAGTTTGACGGGGAGTTCTATGGGGCGGGGCCATGACGGTTCCATGGCACCGGACAAAGCCCACAGACCTAATATTGTGAACATGGCCTTTTTCACAGTAAACCCCACTGTTGCATGAAATCCACCACTGCCTTTGCCGCCCGCCTGCCCGCGCCGCCGGTGCCCATACACTGACGGAGTTCCGCAAAATCCTCCAGCATGCGAGTTCGATGCTGCTCGTTGCTCAGCAAGGCTAGCGCCACATCAGCGATCTTTTGCGGCGTGGCGCTGTATTGCAGCAGTTCCGGCGTAATTTCGCGGTTCATGATCAGGTTGGGCAGCCCCATCCACGGCACTGTGGCAAGCCTTACGCCTATCTCCCATGTAAATACAGATGTCTTATAGATCAGCATGTGCGGCAATCCCAGGAGCGCGGCTTCCAGACAGCTCGTCCCGCTTTTTATAAGTCCAATATCCGCGCTCAGCAACAGTTCCCGATAGTCTCCTGGAAAAATCTCTATGGGGGGTTTGGTGCCGGCGAGTGAAGATTTGACCATCTCCGGCGGGATGGTGGACGCCAGCGCCATAGCGAATCGTGCGGCGGGGATGCGCGATTGGATCAACTCCGCGGCATTAACCATTTCCGGCAGGATATATTTTATCTCTGCGGCGCGACTGCCGGGGAAAAGGCAAATCAGGGGTGAAGATGACGGATGGAGCTTCTGCTGGGGTGATGTGACTCGTGGAAGATAGTCAGCCAGATGGTCAGTGATGGGATTGCCCACATAGCGCGCCGCTATGCCGCGCCGGCACAGGAATTCCGCCTCAAAGGGGAAGATGGAGAAGACCTGATCCACCCAGTGGCGGTAGAAGGTGGCGCGGAAGGTGCCCCAGGTCCACAGCTTGCTGGGAATGTAGTGGATGGTGGGAATCCCCAGGCGGTGCGCCAGGCGCATCAAAAGCAGATGGAATCCACCGTAATCCACACACAGAAGCAGCGTGGGACGGTTCTGGTAGAGTTTGCGCCCCCAAAAGCGGTAAAGCTCCAGCAGGCGTTTGCGAGCAGTCCGCACCTCTGCAAGACCTACTACGCCGATTTCACTATTGCATGCCCACAAATTCACCCCTGTGCGCGCAAGCTCTTCCCCACCCACGCCGGCAAACTTGTATTCCGGCAGCAGTTCGCTCAGCACATGAAGCAGGTTTGCCGCGTGCAAATCACCCGAGGCTTCACCAGTGGATATAGCTATAAGCCGGCTCAAGGTCTGGTTTCCACCGGTATGAACTGGATGGTGGAGAGGAAGAGATCCCTGCCCTTGCCCGATGCCTCGTCATAGACATCGTTCACATATTCCAGGGTCAGGACATGCCAGCCATCGGTGAACTCCATCACCGGCAGCGATTTCGTCGTCCAGTTGGGTTCCGAAAACTCAAGTTGACCGATGGGACGGTCTTCCATCTTTAATACAAGAATTGCACCCTGCCCGGCAAAACTGCTTCCCCGCCCCCGCACGGTTATCCGATATTTCCCCGGCTCTTGCAACCTGACCAATTGCTTTGCCGAAAAGTTGGAAAAGAAGCCCACCCCATCGTCCAGGGGTTGTGCTGTGTCGGGCGGCCATTCCAATTGCAGCATATCCAGCACATAGGATGGCACCTTTTCCCTATCCAGCACTGTCAATTCAAAAGTGTTTTCCGAGGTGACTACATCCAACACCGGCACTGCTTGCGAGGTGAGCATCTCATAGAGTGTTTGCGCTGATTTATCACCATTTCTGGCATCTTCCACCAGTTTGCTTTCCCGTATTATATTGCCCAGAACATAGATGTGGTGCCCCCGCGATTCCGCCTTGTTCTGCCATGCTTTAAGCGACTGTAACGCTTTGAACCAGTCGGGATGCTCGCCACCCATGGTCAGCTCGCTCAGGTTCATAGCATTTTCAAATTTACCCCAATAGCGTAGTGTTTTCTCAAATTTATCCTGCGGCAACAGGAAACAGTCGTCCTTATCCACGACCTGGCTGATTTGTGCCACCGCCCTGAGATCAAGATCGTTCTCCCGGTTGGTGCGCGGACCGATATAAAAGATGTAGTTGACTATACCGCCACCTATGCCCAGGGCGATCATCAGGCAGGCGGCGATGTTTCTCCATACCCGGGGCAGTCGGCTGTAAGCCCAGACCCCCACGGTTGCCAGCATGAGCATGAAGATTATCCAGAACTCAACATTTTCGGGCTGCCACCAAGCAAAGAAGATGAAATGGAAGATCATCATCAGCCAGATCGGCACGACTGCACCCTGCCAACCCCGCAACTGCCGCGACCAGCCCCAGATGGCGCCGGCGATAAGAAGCGCCAAACCACCTAGGTATATCCAGACGATCCAGTGTGGACCCACAATCCCCTGAATTATAGCCGGGTTGGTGGCAAAAGGCGGGATTGCCACCATGGTAGTGAAAATCGCCGAGAGCGATGTGCCGAACCATCCGGGCAGCCAGTGTCCCCACTGTCCCATGCGGGCATAGGCGGTCAGCCAAAGAACTATGTCGGCAGGAGATAAGCCAACCACAAACCAGGCAGCTGCCAGGTACACAATCAGAATAGGAAGGATGCTGGAGATGCCGTAACGCACCAAGCGTGACCAGCGTCCATCCCGTTCTTTCCACATCCATAGCAAGAACCCCAGCCAATATATCGCCGCCGACTGCGTGAATAGCACCATGAACGCCACAGCCAGACCGAGCTGCACCGCATATTTCCCGCTGGCGTTTTTTTCAGCCAAAACCGCCCGATCCAACGCCAGCGCCATAAAGAAGCAAGCCGGCAGATAGACCTCCACTTCGGCGGCATAACTCCAATAGCCATAGCTTAACCCCAACCAGGCTATACCGGCAAGGCTGGGGAGTGCGGGGACACTGCTGCGGCGCCAGAACCGCCACATCAGAGCGAGTCCACCCGCTGCCGACAGCGCTGAAATAAACCCCATGACTACAACGGAGCGCAGATCGGCAAATCCCAGTGTTAGTGGCTTCCACAGCAGGTAGGATAGGACATTGTAGAGCAGATGATGCGGGTGGAAGAGCTGGGGCAGCCGCTCTGATTCTACCGATAACGCATACTGCAGCCCGTCGTAAGTGTGAATTTGCGATGTCGTCAGCAAGTAAAGGATAAACGATGCCATAAATATCACCCAGGCGGTGATCTTCCCGCTTGTCTGGGAAATCGGTTCGCAGTGATTTTTGCTTGACGGCATGAAAAGATTATAGCAAAACAAGGTTTTATTAAACTGCGCCAAATAATAAAGGGGCTTGGTAAGCCCCTTTATTAGCTGTGGTTGCTCAGCTTCTATACTTTAAATAGAGTTCCTCACTTATGCCCAATTTTGCCAGCAGGCTCTGCTCCTGTGGCTCAAGTTCTGCGCGACCGTGAGCGGCAAGTCCCAGCCGGCTTTTGTGCTCCGCTTTAAGGTGCCCGCCCGGCAGGTCGGCGATGACCGAGCGCAGAACCGAGGAGAAGCTTAGGTTTTCCTGTTCCAGATAGAGGAACTGCCCGGCACCGGACAGCAGTAGTTCTATCAACCGCGACTTGACTGCCGGGGTAATTTTACCGGCAGCGAGCCAGCCCTCTACTTCGCGCTCTACCTCCTGCCGCTCTAATTCCCGCCGCCGGCAGGATAGTGCTTCCAGTTCTATGATCCGGTCTTCCGGTTTAAAGGTCTCCAAGTCCTCGTCTGCAACCGTCTCGGGCACTTCGCCGGTTTGTTGTTCATCATCAGACTGAGCCAATTCACCATCACTGATCTCGGATGCTGCATCAACCGGGATTTCGGCAAAGGCGCCCTGTTCGCGAATATGCGGGTCAACCGTGAGCGCAACATGACGGATAATCTCGGGCCAATTGGTGCCGTTGCAATCCACAAATTCGTATTCCACACCTATGGATACATCGGCAATGCTCCCTTGGCGAAGTTTCTCAGCTATCTCGGGATCGGTAATCTCCAATATCCCCACCAGCGATTCGTCTTCCAATAGGAGCTCAGTCACCCAACCCACATTCTGCTCCGGTGCGCGGCTGTGCCCCAGGGGAATCCATACCTTGACCCCAGACTCCTCAAATGCCTTTATCCAGTTGAGTATGCGTTCCGAGGTTATGATGACCTTGCGTTCGGGGTCGGCGGGGAGCGTATATTCGCCGGTGTGGATTAGTTCCTTGCGAAACCGCCCCTTGTTCTGTTCCAGCACCAATTCTCCCCTTGCTCCTTGTAAAGAATTCTCACTCATCCAAATTCCTCCTTAAATGGGAAAAGCCCCCTTTTAAATGGGGGCTTCGGTGTTTCCGTCGCTCTCTATTATTATAACATGAAATTAACTATAAGACATATCTAATCATAGCTTTGAGTTAATATGGGAAGGAAGAGATGGTAGTTTTACCTGGTTTTATAGTCACTGTGAAGGAACGACTGCCATACTGTTGGCTAACCATAGTTACACTGTGGGTTCCCTCGCTAAGCTTGATGGCACCAAGCCGTTGCGAATTGCCCTGCATTACATTATCAACATAGACAGTGGTGGGCGGTGAGGGGCTGATCTTAAGGTAGCCTTCGCCCACCGGCTCGGGCATCGTCGGCTCATGCGTGGGGGTGGGTATGACCGGCGTTGTGCTCGGGCTGGTGGCAGGGGTTGTGGTCGGTGCGGTGGAGGGTGTCACCGGCGCTGTTTCAGGTGTTGTGGCAGGAGTAACGGGAGCAACCACACCGGTGTCCTTCCCCGGCACAGGAGTTATGCCGGGTGGAGTTATCTCCGTCCCTTTCACCGGAGCTTCTGCCGGACTTGGGGTTACGCTTCCCTCTATCTGCTCCTTCTCATCACCATTGTCTTTCTCTTCTGCCAGGCGGTAGGTGCCGGTGCCGCGGTTCTGGTAACTGGATAGCACTTTGGCAAGTCCCCACAACCCGGTAATCAGTATTACCAGAAAGATGAGGATGACTATGCCAATGCGGGCACGCTTTCGTGCGTTCTCCCTTATCTCCTCAGTTGAAATAATGGGAACCGCAGGTTTGGCGCCAGGTTTTTCCCGGTTTAGGTCATGGACTTCAGCTTTTACAGTGTTTAGCGTATCCCGGAGTTCAACATCATCCGGATATCGTTCCACCAACGATTCCAGCTTGAGCACCGCATCCTGCAAATGCCCCTGTGTATAGAGGCTTATCGCCTCATCCAAAAGCTCGTTCTTGCTCTTGTCTTCGTCTGCCATTAGAAACTTATCCCTGCCTGCACCCAGCCCTGATCATCGTAGAGATCAGTGGGACGGTCTAGGCGCTTGTCATATTCAAACTTGAACACTAAAAACGGTGTGGGAAAGATGGCTATTCCTCCACAATACCAGATGTTATCCAGGTCTATGCCATCCGGGATGCCATCCAGGTTCCGGTCCAAGCCGTGGAAGTTGTCCTTATATACGCTCTGGTCGTAGCGGACATGGGGCTGCACCACACGGGCAATGGTGTAAGCCAACTGCGCGTAGAATCCCTCAATCTTGCCATCACCATAAATGCTTGGATTCTCTATTTTGCCCTGGCAATATTCGCCCTTGAGTTCAAATCCCAATGTATTGATGGAGAGGTCACCACCAAAAAGCGTGTATGCTTGCGAGTCCAGGTTGTCAAATATGTCGTAATAGCCCGAACCGCCTATTTCCAGCCCATCAAGGGGGATGAAGGCGATGCGACCCCCCATGCCCTTGTTAAGGTTGTTCTCAGTATCATGTCCGGATGTGGACATGTAGGTGCCTTCGCCCAGCCCATTACCTACAAACAGCGCGTAGGAGAAAGCCTGCGTCTGGCTGAATCCCACACTACCTTTAAGGCATGCCCCCAGGTCGGTCCAGGGCGATGGTGCGATGAGCTGTGTGATGAGCGGTGTAGTGACGAATACATTATCCATGGGGCTATGGAGTTGGTTGAAGGTGCCGAGGGGAACCAGATATTTGCCCGCCTGAATCTTTAGCGCCCGGGCAAATTCATAGGTGACCCAGCCTTCCTCCACACCGAAGGTCTTTTGGGTTTGACCAAACGCCAGATTACCGCGGAATTCCACACGATCGGAGGGGCTCCCGTTGAGCATAAAGTTGAAATATTGCTGGCGGAATTCTGTTGCCAACTCCTTGCTGGTAGTTCCATCGGGTTTTTGCACTTCGGTCTGGAAGACTTCAAATTCGCCGGTGAGGTAGCCGCCGATGGTGAATATGTTGGATATCGCTACATCGGCGAAAGATGCAGAAATTATAACCATAACCACATAAATAACTAATCTTGGCACCTCAACCCCTTACCAGATTATAACTTAAATAGGCATGGTATCAAGAAATACTACTGATCCAGCTTTTGGATGCGCCTGAGATGCCGCCCACCTTCAAACGGTGTGGCAAAGAATTCCTCTACGATGGCTTGCGCCAACCCCTCGCCTGTCATTCTGCCTGCCAGCACCAGGATATTGGCGTCGTTGTGCAGGCGGCACATGCGGGTGCCAAAGAGGTCAAAACAGAGCGCCGCCCGCACCCCCTTGAAGCGATTGGCGCATATCGCCATGCCCATGCCGGTGCCGCAAATCAGGATGCCGCGCTTCACCTCACCATTTGCCACCATCTGCGCTGCCTTGCGCCCGTAATCGGCGTAGTCACACGATTCGGTGTTGGGACAGCCCACATCCACTATCTCCATACCCTTACCGCTCAGGTAGTCCTTTATCTTCTGCTTGAGTTCAAACCCGGCATGATCGGAGGCGATTACTATTTTCATTGGAATCATCCTGTTTTAATGGTTGACAGCAGTTTATCCACAAAACCTTTTATGCGAATGTATGTATCACGATAGAAGTCTTCACCCATGCCGATGGGGTCGGCGATCTCCAACTCCCGCCTTTGCGCTGCGGTCAGATCTATGCCGCTGACCTGCCCATCCGGTTTGACATGAAATCCGGGACTTTCCACATCCCCCAATAGCATTATATGACCGGCGGACTTATTGCCCCACAGCTCCCGCACCTCATCCACATGGCAAAGGGTCATGCACACGCAGAGGTCGGTCTGCCCTAAAATATCCTGGGTGAGCAGGCGGGATTGGTGATGGCTGCCGTCTATGCGGTCCGCCGCCAGCAGCTTCACCGCTTCCGGGCTGGGCGGCGCGCCATCCCATGCCCCCGTTCCCGCCGAGGCAAATGCCAATTGTATCAGATCAAGTTCAGTCGCCTTATGGTGTGCGTAATATTCCGCCATGAAGCTGCGGCAGCTGTTGCCGGTGCACACGAACAGTATGTTCACTTCTCCCCTTCCCGCCAGACCTGCCAGATGTCGTTGGCGTTAACCCGCCCGAATCGCACAATCTCACCGCGCACGGCATCAAACACGGTGCTGGGTTCGCCCCGCAGCAAGACACCGCCATCCGCCCACAGGTCAACCTCGGCGGGGAAGATCTCCATGGCTTCGCGGGGGCAGCTCGCTGGGGGGTTGCTATGCGAGTTGGCGCTGGTGGAAGCCAGTGGCACGCCGCATTCCCCCACAAGAGCAAGCAGCAGAGGGCTTGCCGGCATGCGCAGCGCCAAAGTCCCCTCATGCACGGCGGCGGGATTATGGAGCGTGGTTTGGTAGATCACGGTGAGGGGTCCGGGCCAAAAAGCCGACAGCAAGCGCTTCATCCGCTCCGGCAGGGGCGACTGCCAGTAGTCCTCCGCCATCTCGGTGGAATTGACCAAAAAGAGCAGGGGGGAAGCCGCGGGCAGACCTTTGATAACGCGCAGATGGGAGAGCGCTTCGGGAAAGTCAAGTCGTGCCGTAATCCCATAGAGCGTATCGGTGGGCAGACCGACCAGCCCGCCCCGCCCCAGCGTTTCCGCCATTATGCGTAGTGTGGAAGGATCGGGGTCGGTGATAGAGATGGGAACGATGTCTGGCTCGGGTCTCATCAAGCCTCCCCCACCAGACCGGCGTCATCCTCCTCCACCTTGGCACGAAGTTTGGCGCGATATGCTTCCAGCTTCTTCCTCAACTCCGGAGACGCCCCCGCCAATATCTCCGCCGCCAGAATGCAGGCATTGACCGCGCCGCCGATGGCAACCGAGGCAACCGGAATGCCCTCGGGCATCTGGGTGATGGAGAGGAGCGCATCCAGCCCGCCCAAGCCGCCCGATGCCAGCGGCACGCCAATGACCGGCAGCAGCGTATGCGATGCCACCACGCCGGGGAGGTGCGCCGCCATCCCCGCCGCCGCGATAATGACGCCGAAGCCGCGCTCCACTGCGGTGGATGCCAGATCAATCGCCTTCGTCGGCGTGCGGTGGGCGCTGGCTATGTGCAGCTCGTGCTCCAGCCCCAGCTCGGTCAATAGTTTGCGCGCTTTATCAAATGCCTCCACATCGGATTTGCTCCCCAGGATGATAAGAACCTTCTTCATACCCCTTCCCCTCTACAAGAGTTCGGCGATATCGCGGCGGTATTTTACCCCGCGGAAGCTGATCTTTTCCACTGCCTTGTATGCTAGTTTGCGCGCCTGTGCGATGCTTTCGCCGGTGGCAGTCACTGCCAGCACTCTGCCCCCGGCGGTGACCAAATCACCATCCACCTGCTTGGTCCCAGCCTGAAACACAATGGCGCCCAGCTTTTCTGCGTCAGTTATACCTTTGATGGCGAAACCGGTCTTGTAGTTACCCGGGTAACCCTCCGAGGTGAGAACTACGGCTACTGCAGCTCCGGGTTGCAGTTCCACCGCGGGCAGGGATTGCCCCTGGGCACAGGCAAGCATCAGCGAGCCGAAGTCATTAGCGAGCATGGGCAACACGACCTGTGTCTCGGGATCACCTAGGCGCACATTGTATTCCAACACCTTGGGACCGGTCTTGGTCAATATCAACCCGAAATACAGTATCCCCTGATAGGGGAGATTTTCAGTGATCAAGCCATTAATCGTCGGCTGGATGATGGTTTCCTCTATCTGCGCCATCAGGTTGCCGTGCACCTCGGGGATGGGACAGTAGGCGCCCATGCCACCGGTGTTGGGTCCCTGGTTGTTGTCCAGCGCCCGCTTGTAATCGCGGCTGGGCGGCAGCAACCTGTATACACCGCCGGACAACACCGCCAGGATGGAAAGCTCGGCGCCAATCAGCAGTTCCTCTACCAGCACGCCGGCGTCGGATTTTTTGAATATCCTATTCACATAAATATTTTTGAGCGCCAGGTCCACCTCGTGCATGGAGTTGCAGACGAACACGCCCTTGCCCGCCGCCAGCCCGTCATACTTGATGGCGCACTGCCAGCCCAGGCGTTCCGCCATGCTGCGGGCTTTGTATTCATCCTGCACTTCGCTGTAGGGGGGAATGGGAATAGAATGCCGCGCCATGAACTGGCGGGCGAATATCTTGCTGGTCTCCAGTTGCGCAGCCTGCGCCGAGGGACCAACTGTGGGGATGCCGGCTGTGCGCAGTTCATCAGCCAGCCCCAGCCCCAGCGGCTCCTCGGGACCGACTACAACCAGCCCGACCGCTTCGGATTGCGCCAGCTTGACGATACCAGCGATATCGTTGGCTTCCACCGCGAATGTCTTGCCTAGCAGTGCCAGCCCGGGGTTGCCCGGCGTCGCGATGATGCTGTCAACTGCCTTGCTGCGTGCCAGCGCCCAACCGATGGCGTGCTCCCTGCCACCGCTTCCCACCACTAGTGCTTTGATGCCCATCGTCCCTCCAGTCCTTCAGTGTCGGAAATGGCGCTGCCCGGTGAACACCATGATCGCGCCGGCTCTATCCACTTCTTCCACCACTTTCTCATCCGCTTTGCTTCCCCCCGGCTGCACGATGCCGGCTATGCCCGCTGCCAGTGCCAGCCCTGGCGCATCCGGCATGGGGAAGAATCCATCCGACGCCAACACCGCACCCTTTGCCTGCTCCTCGGCGCTTGCCAGCGCCCGTTCCATAGACCACACCCGGTTGGGCTGCCCCATGCCAATGCCCAGCGTGGCGTAGTCCTTTGCAATCACAATGGCGTTGCTGCGCGCATGCTTGGCGACGGTATAGGCAAAACGCATCTGCGCCATCATCTCAGGGGAGGGCTGGGCTTTGCTAACCACATGCACCTCATCATCGTTCCAAAGGGTGAGGTCAGTGGATTGGACAAGGAGCCCTCCCACCAAATAGCGCAATTCATATCCTGGTAACCCCTCCAAAAAATTGGGAAGTTCCAGGATAATGAAACGCTCGCACCAGCTCTTGCGAGTCTTCAGCTCCAGCAGCGCTTCCGGCGTGTAGGAAGGCGCCACCATCGCTTCAAAGAAGGTTCCCTTGACGAGAATCTGCTCGGCGGCGGCGCTATCCACAGGTCGGTTGACCGCCACGATGCCCCCGTAGGCGGACATGGCATCCGCCTGGTAGGCACGATGGAACGCCTCCGCGAGGTCGGAGCCCAAAGCCACGCCGCAGGGGTTATTGTGCTTGACGATGACGGCGGCTGGTTTGTCAAACTCCCGGCAGAGTTTCCACGCCGCTTCCAAATCCAGATAGTTATTGTAGGAAATCTCACGTCCGTTAAGCTTGCGTGCAGCGGGGATGCCGCGCGGCGGCTCGCCATAAGGCAGGAAGAGCGACGCCTGCTGATGCGGATTCTCCCCGTAGCGCAGCACCGACGACTTTTTGTAAACGGGGGCTATGGTCTCGGCATCCAACTGGGGACCGCCACGCAGCCAGTTGCTAATAGCCAGATCATAGTTCTTGGTCAGGCAAAACGCCTCCAATGCCAGCCGACGACGGTAGTCATCGTCCAGCTTGTTGCTGGCGAGCCGATCCATGAACTCGGCGTATTGATCGGGGGAGGAGAGGACGATGACCGCGGGGAAGTTTTTGGCGGCGGCACGCAGCAATGCCACACCGCCGATGTCTATATTCTCCAGTGCATCTTCCAGACTGCAGGTGGGATTTTTAACGACCTCCCGGAAAGGATAGAGGTTGACCACGACCAAATCAATGGGGGGAAGCTCACGGTGGGTTAGTTCCTCCATATCGTATTGCATTGTGCGGCGGGCAAGGATACCGGCGAAGATGTGCGGGTGCAGCGTCTTGACCCGCCCGCCCATCAGCTCGGGGAAACCGGTCAGGGTGTTCACTTCCCGCACCACTATGTTGTGGCTGGCGAGGAATTTGGCAGTTCCGCCGGTGCTGAATATCCTGACCCCGGCTTTGGCGAGCGCCATCCCCAACTCGTCTATGCCGGTCTTATCGTAGGTGGAGATTAAAGCGCTGATGATTCCCATTCCGCCCCTCCTCTATCAGGTGATGATGACTCTTCTGCCCGCTATTTGCAACCTGCCCTCGCACCACAGCCGCACCGCTTCGGGATAGGCTTTATGCTCCTGTTCCAATATCCGCTCCGCCAGCGTCTCTGTCGTGTCGTTGCCCAGCACCGGCACGCAGCGCTGCACGATGATGGGTCCGCCGTCCAGGCTGTCATCCACGAAGTGCACGGTGCAGCCCGCCACCTTGGCGCCCCAGTCAAACACCTGTTTTTGTGCGTCCAGACCGGGGAAGGAGGGCAGCAGGCTGGGGTGGATGTTGAGGATGCGCCCGCGGAATTCCTCCAACATGCCTGCTTTGATCACCCGCATAAAGCCGGCGAGGCAGATAAGGTCAACCTTGCGCCGGCGGAGTTCCTCTATCCATCGTGCTTCCACATCGGGCGTGAGAAAGGTTCTCTTGAAGCCGGGGTCAAGCCACAGCGCTTCAATGCCAAATTGGGCGGCATAGGCAAGCACAGGCGCATCGGCGTTATCGGAGATGAGGACTACTATTTCGCCGGGGAAGTCGGAGACCTGCGCCGCCTGTGCCAGCGCGAGGAAGTTGGAGCCCCGCCCCGATGCCAGCACCGCGATGCGCTTTTTCTCCATGGCTATCCCTCCACCAGAATGGTTTTGCCGCTCCCCCGCCTGAGTTCGCCTATGACTATGGGATTAAGCCTGAACGGGGCGAACAGTTTACCGATGCCGTCAACCTCCCCTTGCGGGACGATGAGCACCATGCCGATGCCCATGTTAAATGTCCGATACATTTCATCCAGCGCCACTTCGCCCTCCCGCATGATGAGTCCGAAGATAGGGTGTGGCTTCCAACCCCCGATAGCTATGGAGACGTCCAGCATGGGGGGGAGCAGGCGCTCAATATTGTCGTAGAAGCCGCCGCCGGTGATGTGCGCTATGGCGTGGATATCAACGCTTGCACGCAATAGTGCCAGCACCGGCTTGACATAGATGCGGGTAGGAGTTAGCAGCTCCTCGGCGAGGGTCTTGCCCAGCTCGGGGATCAGCTCATGGATGGTATAGCGCCCATCATCCAGCAGTGCCTTACGCGCCAGCGAGAAACCGTTGCTGTGCAAACCCGACGAAGGGAGTCCCAGCAGCACATCCCCCTCACATATCCTGCTCCCGTCTATGATCTTCTCGCGCTCGCAGATGCCCACCGCAAAGCCCGCCAAATCATAATGCCGGGGGGCATAGAGCCCGGGCAGTTGTGCGGTCTCGCCGCCAAGAAGGGCACAGCCGCTTTGCCGGCAGCCCTCTGCTACGCCGGAAAGTATGGCGAGATAGTCCCGCTCCACCAGTTCGGGGACGGCGATGTAATCCAGGAAGAAGAGAGGCTCGGCACCGTGGCACACGAGGTCGTTGGTGTTCATGGCGACGAGGTCTATGCCGACTGTGTCATGTTTACCGGCGGCGATGGCGACCAGGAGCTTGGTGCCCACGCCATCGGTGGCGGATAAGAGGACAGGATCGTGGTAGCCGGTGGGGAGGGAGAAGAACCCGGCGAACCCTCCGATGCCGCCCAAGATCTCCGGACGGGCGGTGGTGGCGGCAAGACGCTTGACTTCGGATATCAGGCGGTTGGCTTTCTCCTGATCCACTCCGGTAGTTTTATAATCCATCCCGCACCCCCTCCAAACTGTGATTGTAGCATGAATCCTGCCCTTGTAGGGACTGACCTTAAGGTTAGTCCGGACGGACATCAATGTCCTTCCCTATCTATGGTTAACGTCAAGCCTCAACTGTGTCCGATTTGACCAAACCCAGGATTTCATCAGCCAATGTGGTAGCAGCCCGATTGGGACAAGGTCCGAA
>Ga0315280_10006135_pt1 | contig 16735 bp, 16 predicted proteins | sample YL17G06_40_MG_FD_203697 | JGI IMG/M metagenome (GOLD analysis project Ga0315280, IMG submission 203697) | Sediment microbial communities from Yellowstone Lake, YNP, Wyoming, USA - YL17G06_40 | ecosystem: Environmental > Aquatic > Freshwater > Lake > Sediment | place: USA: Wyoming | collected...
CAGCGTACAGAAGTATAGGTAATCATGAGGCGTGAACGCCTGGGCTAGAGAAAGCTCACGGTCCAGGGCCGTCGCCCGCCGCGGCGGAGAAGGCGGCGCGAAGGACCTCGGGGTCCACTGTCACAGGGACGAATTGGGTGTGGCCGTCACAATAGAGCGCAATGAAGCCCTGCCTGATATGACCGCCGAGTCCCCTGAGCGGCTCCTTGGGGTCATAGGGCAAATCATCGGGCTTGGTCCACACGACGGCATGTTGGTCATCGGCCTCCATCGCCAAGATCGTGTGCTCCGTGCCGTCCTTGATGTCGGAAAGCTTCGGGGCCTCCTTTCCCTCGAAGACCGTCCCCGGGCCGACCGGCAGCAGATAGTTGGTCTTCCCCGGCTCCTTCAGCTTCGAGAAAGGCAAGCGGAAAAGGGCCGGCATCCTGTCGATGAGCGTGCGGTTGTGCGGGCTGTCCCAGGGCTCGTTCAAATGGAACTGATCGTAAAGGGCCTTCTGGTCCAAATAGGGGAGGATAAGCACCCGCCAGCTTAAAAACGGCTTGCCGTCCGGGCCGTACGTGGCTCGGGACGGAAAGGCCTTGTGCTCCTGCTCGTAGTTAAGCATCGCCAGCGCGATTTGCCCGAGTTGCCGCATGGCCTCGTGCCGTTGGGCTTCCTCGCGAGCGGCGGCAATGGGTCCCCTCAAGAGGTCGAGGACTTTGCCGACGGCTTCTCCATCGAGTGCAATGCTCATCCGGTCGCCTTCGACCTTGGGCGTCAAGAGGACCGCCAACTGATCGAACTGCGGTACGAACAGGCGGACCTCTTTGTACTCCCCGACCCGCTTGAAGCCTTCGACCCATTTGTTGCGCAGGGCCTCTGCGACCTGGGCATCCTGCGACTTGATCACCAGCCGGCCGGACAACTGCGGGGCCACGTCGCCGCCCACCGCGATCCACTGGATGCCGCGAGTCAGCACGGTGCTCGGCCCGCCGCCGATTTCCTTCGGCAGCTCGGGCATCAACTCTTCGACCACGCGGCGGGTGTAGGCCGGCACAAAGATGAGGATCTGCCCGCCGGTATCGCCCGCGGCCGCAAACGCCGCGGCCAGTTCCGGGCGAGGCTGCGGCTTGAGGGCATCCAGCCGCTTCATCGTCTCCGACGGCGCAATCAGCAGGAAATTGCCGACCCGCTTCTTGGCGACCCCCGGTTCGTCGAAGAGTTTGGCGATGGCCTTCTCGTCCGCGTTGGGCTTCAGAGCGATCAGCGAGATTCGCGGGGCGTACCAGTACCAACTACCACCCGCGTCCGCCGTGCTCACGACGACGTAGATGTCCTTGCCGGCGATCGGCTGAAGCTCCTTCAGCCACCGGTTGATTTCCTTCGGGGCCTCTCCCAGCCCTTGCTGCAGCTCCGGCAGGATTCCAACGGCCTTCGCGAACAACGCATCCACGGGCATGCGCGACGTATCGACGTGCAGCACGGCCACGGTCTGGTCGTCCATGAACGGGGCGACGACCTTGGCCCGGGCGGCCGGGTCGGACTTCTCCTGCGCAGTCGCTTGCGGGAGAGCGATGGCAAGCAGGGCGAGGACGAGTAGGGTGGGACGCTTCAATGCCCACGGGTTGCAACCCGTGGGCTTTACCACGGCTGCGCCCAGATTTTGGTTCTTGGTGGGACTGCGCTGCGCTTGTCCCACCCTACGGTCTGTGTAACAGGCGATCATGGCTACTTTCCTTTCGGGGCCAGCGTGATCTGATTCCGCGTTCCAGGATGCCCGTGGGGCAGGTTGCCAACCTGCCCCACACGGGCGAAGGTGATTTCGTATCGCATTCCGTAGGCCTTGCCGCCCGGCGATTCCAGGACCGCCTTCTCGCCGGTGCGCCGGTAAACGAACGGTTTGCCGGTCATCGGATCGAGGGGAATGGGAACCGCCGTGATGTCGTCGAGCTTCTCCGGCAGGCGGGAGTCGTGGGCCGCACCGTACAGCCGGATCGCCTCCACGATGCGCAAGGCCGCGATCGCCCGGTCGTGCCGGGCCTGAATGCGGTAGGCGTTGCCAACCGCCGGCAAGAGGACCTGTGCGAGCGGAATCGCGCCTTGATGTTCTCTCGTGTGAAGCGGCCGATCCGCGTCGGCGAGCCTCCCCTGCGCCTGGGGCCACGGCACGGCGAGCCACTTGAACACCTCGTCGCGGAGATCGTTGTAGGTTTGCATCGTGTCCAGCAGGATGACCTTCGCGACGGGCATGGCCTCGACCGCAGCCGGCGTGTACCCGCGTTGGAGGAGGGCTCGCTTGGCCTGCGGGTATGCCTTGATGGCCATGGCGATAGTGGCCACCTTGTCGCCTGCCGGCGTCAACTGCCGATCGAGACCCCAGGCCGCGTAGCGGTCCACGAGTTTCTCCAGAAGCTTCCGCCACTCTTCGGGCGAGAGGTCCTTCTTGTCCAGGTCGCGCAACTCGGGGTAGGACAGATAGAGCATGGACCATTCCGCCTCAAACCCCGGGCGCATGTCCACCAGCGGCTGCGGCAGGTGCGTCAAGGCCCAGTAGAGGTTCGGCGCGCCCGGCTGCTGAATGAGGGCCTCGACCTGCTTGCTCATCAGGTTGCTGACGGCCATGCCCACCAGGGCGTGGATCAACGTGGGCGCTTCGCTGACGTGGCGCGCCATGGCGTACCCGGTCTGAAGGGTGTGCAGGGCTTCGCCGAAGTCGCCATCGGCGACTTGCAGGCGGGCCTTGGCAGCGACCAGCCGGCCGAAGTTGCGCATCTGCGCCAGGTCCGGGAGGAGAATGGTGATGAACTCCTCGTCGCGGATCGGGACTTCCCAATCGGCCGACTCCTGCCGGGCCGCGCGGTCGAGGAAGCGGAAATAGCTGCCGGCGTCAAGCCACTTGTGCATCTCTGGTTTCGGGAGCTTGTCCAGCGGCATATCGACCCACTTCAGAATCTTCTCCCACAGCTCCTTGTTGCCGAAGAACTGCTGCTGTTCGGCGGTCACCTTGCCGTAGAGCACCGCGGCGTTTCCCGGCCGCCGCTCCAATAGCGGCGGATAGAGGAAGTACTTCATCGCCGGACGAGGCTCCGGCGCGGGATGCAGGACGAGTTTCACCGTCTCCGGCTCGTCTTTGGCCGCGGCCGGCTTGGCCGGGGCGACGCTCGCCACCTGGGAAAGCGCCGCAGCCGGCGACATGGCCAGCCACACCAGCAAGAGGTAACTCCAACGTAGTCTCATGACCGGACTCCTCACGATCTGGAACCGCAGCCCGAGCCGACTTCCGCAGTCTTCAAAACTTCGGAACTCTTGGCGGGGTGCGAAAGTGTGAACGTGCGAACGAGTGAAAGTGTGAATGTGCCAAAGTGCGAAAGACTCAGAGGGTCGAAGAAGGCCGCGCCCCGCCTTCGCCCTGCGAATGGTCCAACAACGTCTCCATAAGTTCCCAGTACGTCGCCGGGGTCGCGGCCGTAACGGTCACGCCGCCGCCCGCCGGAGGTTTCCAGGCGTCCAGGCCGCGAGCCAAGACTCGCTCCAACAGTTCGTGGTAAGCATCCCCCGCGGGTGCAAGACGAGGCGGGGTACTCAGTACTGCGTACTCAGTGCTCCGTACGAAGTGCTCGCGTTCATCAGGAAGACCGGTACGTTCAGGGGACCGCACCCCGGGCACCGGAGTCTCCACGATCCGCTCGACGACTTGCGGCGCCGGACGCACCACGAGCATGGCGAGCAGCGCCGCCGCCACCGCGCTCATCGCCGCAAAGGCCGAAGGCCAAGCCCAGCGCGTCCCGCGCGCGGGTGCCACGCGCACACTCGTCGTGGGCGCGGGTGCCATGCCCACGCTTGTCGTGGGCATGTCTCGGCGGGGCGTGCACGGCGCGACCAACCTTCGGTCGGTGCCCGGCGTCGCCATGGCATCCGTGCCACCGCCAACCGACGCCTGTCCGGCCAGGAACATCAGCCGGTCGCGACTGATCCGGTCCCCGCGCGGCACCAGCGATCCAAGCGCGGCCTCAACGTCCTTCAAGTCCTCGAACTGCTTCTCTTCTTCTCCGGACATATTCCCAACCTCTCTCGCAAGGTCGCCAGGCCGCGCTCGTACCAGCGATGAACGGTGCTCTTCGGGCTGCCGGTCAATTCGGCAATCTGGTCGAAGGGCAGTCCGCCCCACAGCCGGGCGACAATCGTCTCTCGTTGCTCGACGGGCAAGTGCTCCAAGGCCCGAGTCGCTGCGGCCGCATCCACGCGCTCGCCCTCGCGGGGCTCGAACCAGGGCTCGCCCGCGTGGGCCACGGACGCTTCTCGTCTGGCCCGCCGGCCCGAGGAACGCGAGGCACTGATCGCCGCGTTCCGCACCACCCGGTAAAGCCAGCCGACGAGGTTCTCTGGCAGCACGGCCTGTCTTATCAAGAGCAGGAAGGCATCCTGGACCACGTCTTCGGGCGTGTGACACCGCTGCTGGGCATAGAGCACCAGCGCAGGGCCGTGCTCGTCCAGCAGCCGCCCCAGGAGTTCTGGGCTTGCCGTGCTCATCCGAGGTTCTCGCACCGCCCACCACAAGAAAGACGCCGCCGGGCCGAGGCTGTCCCGCGCCGCCGGGGTCCGCTCTATTCATTTGTGGCAGGGCGGGAGGGGAGATGCAAATGGAATCCGGGGGGGCGGGGGTGACAGGGTGGCGGGTGGCGCGTGGCGGGTGGCGCGTGGCGGGTGATGGGTGGCGGGTGATGGGGAGGGAAGTGAGCAGTGACGAGTGAAAAGTGCAAAGTCGCTCATGCCGCTATGCGGCACCCGGAATGATGAAAATAATAGTTGATGCAGGGCGAGGCGTTGTGTACCGGTCATCGCAGCGTCACGCCTGCACAAGGTAACCCCGGTATCAGGGAGGGGGGGTTTGTTGGTGTCATCCCCTTTGATTTTCGAAGCAGTGCGAAGTTAGATTTGCCCTTTTCACTCGTCACTTTTCACTAATCGCCTGGCTACACCCCGTCACCCGCCCCCATACCGGGTGGTCGCTCCCCGCGCCGCGGGTAGCTCCCACGCTTGACGCCCCGGCCTCTGTGGTGTTAACTGGTGGGTTTGGGTATATGCCAACCGAGTTCCTTGGGACCACAACTGTGCCGGGCACGTGCGTTATCGGCTTGCAGTGGGGAGACGAAGCGAAGGGGAAGATCGTCGATCTTCTCACCGAGCAGCACGAGATCGTCGTCCGCTACCAGGGTGGAGCCAACGCCGGGCACACCGTCGTGACCGGCGGCCAAACGTACAAGCTCTCCCTGGTCCCCAGCGGCATCTTCCGGCCGCAAGTCCAGTGCGTCGTCGCCTGCGGGGTGGTCATCAGTCCGGCCAGCCTCGTGGCCGAGATCGACGGCCTGGTCGCCCGCGGCGTCAAGATCGGCAAGAACCTGATGCTGAGCGACCGGGCCCACGTGATCTTCCCGTGGCACATCGAAGAAGACCGGCTGCTGAACGAGCGGTGTACCGGAGGTGAGGCGATCGGGACGACGCTCCGCGGGATCGGGCCCTGCTATCGAGACAAGGTTGGCCGTTCGTACGCGGTTCGGCTGGGCGACCTGTATCGCAGCGAGTTCCGCGAGCGGATCGCCGAGATCACCGAGGCCAAGCGGCAGATGCTGGCCGGCTTCGGGCGCGACGGCGGTGGCGTTCACCTGGACGCCGGGGAGATCTTCGCCCAGTACGGCCAGTACGCCCGGCGCCTGGAGCCGTTCGTGGGCGAAACGACCGCTTACCTGTTGGACGCCGTCGAGGCGAACAAGAAGGTTCTTTTCGAGGGGGCCCAAGGGGCACTGTTGGACATCGACCACGGGACTTTCCCGTTCGTCACCAGCAGCAACAGCTCCGGGGTCGGAGTTTCCGGGGGCTCGGGGGTCCCCGGCCGCTATCTGACCAAGGTGATCGGGATCGTGAAGGCCTACACGACCCGGGTGGGGGGCGGGCCGTTTCCCACCGAGCAGGACAACGAGACCGGCCGGCACATCCGCGAGCGGGGCAATGAGTACGGCACCGTCACGCGGCGCCCGCGGCGCTGCGGCTGGTTCGACGCGGTGGCGGTCCGCTACACCGCGCGGCTGAGCGGCGTGGACGTGCTGGCGGTGATGCTGCTGGACGTGCTGAGCCAGTTGCCGGAGCTGAGAATCTGCTTGGCCTACGAGCTGGACGGCCGGCGGATTACCCATTTTCCCAGCCACGTGGACGACCTGCGGCGGGTCGTGCCGGTGTACGAGACGTTGCCGGGATGGCAGCGGGAGATCAGCGACGCGCGGCGGCTGGAAGACCTGCCGCCCAACGCAAACGCTTACTTGCAGCGGATCGGCGAGCTCATCGGCCGGCCGGTGGAGATCGTCTCCGTCGGTGCGGACCGGCGGCAGACGATCATTGTCGGGAAGTGAGGGGCCGACCGTTGCCCAACTTGCCCTTGTTCGGCCCCTGACCACGGGGCGCAGCCATGGCGGGACTCACCAAGTCGACGGCGGCCGCGACTCTGGACATTCCGCCGGAGCGCCTTCCGCAGCACATCGCCGTGATCATGGACGGCAACGGCCGCTGGGCCGAGCGCCACGGCCTTCCGCGGATCGAGGGTCATCGCCGCGGCGTGGCCGCGGTCCGCCGCACCACTCAGGAGTGTACCCGGCTGGGAATCGAGCAGCTCACGCTCTACTGCCTCTCCAGCGAGAACTGGAAGCGGCCGAGCCACGAACTCGAATTCCTCATGCACCTGCTCCAACAGTACATGATCGAGGAACGCGCAACGATCCAAGAGCAGAACGTCCGCCTCAGCGTGATCGGCCGCCGCGACGGAATCCCCGAAGACGTGCTGCGGGAAATGGACAAAACCGTGGCCATGAGCCAGTCCAACACCGGCTTGCGGCTCTGCCTGGCCATCAACTACGGCGCCCGCGGAGAACTAGTCGACGCCGTCCAGCGGATTGCCGAGGAGGTGAAGGCGGGGCGGCTCCTGCCCGAACAGATCGGCGAAAACACGCTGGCCTCGCACCTCTATACGGCCCGGATGCAGGACCCGGACCTGCTGGTCCGCACGGCGGGTGAGATGCGGGTGAGCAACTTCCTCCTGTGGCAGATCAGCTACGCGGAGATTTGGGTCACCGACCGCTGCTGGCCGGAGTTCGACGAAGAGCAGCTCCACGAGGCCCTGCGGTCCTACGCGGCCCGCGATCGCCGCTTCGGCGGACTGCGCAATCCGGGGTGAGCGAGCGTTGCGTGGCACCCTGCACCGCCGAGGGCGGCTGTGCTACACTGCGGTGCCCCGCACCGCCGAGGAGGGCGGCTGTGCTCCAACTGCCGCGGTGAAACATGCTACGTTGGCGACTCCTCTTGGGCACAGGATTCACGATCGTCCTGGTCGCGCTCGGCTGGGTGGATTATGTGACGGCGGCGGCGCTTCCGGGCGTGTGGCTAGTCCCGATCTTGGTTTTCTTCGGCGGAGTGGCCACACGGGAGGTCTTGGGTTTGCTGGCGGCGGCGGGAATCCGACCGCTGGCCTGGGCGGTGTACGCGGGGAACCTGCTGGTGTTGGCAAGCCCCTGGGGGCCTTGGGCACAGCGTTGGCTTTCGGGCCAGCGGCCCGGGCCGTACTTGCAGCAGCTCTACCACCCTCTTGCCGGCCAGCCGGGTTCATCGGGCGAGGGGGCCACGGTCGCGGGAGGGGCGTCCGGCGACTGGGTCTTGCTGGCCCTGGCGGCGGCCGTGATCCTGGTTTTCGTTGGCGAGATGCGCCGTTTCCGCAGGCCGGGCGGCGTGACGGTGAATCTCGCCGGGGCGCTTCTGGCGATCGTTTACGTGGGCCTGCTGTTGAGCTTTGCCGTGCGACTCCGGTTGGCGTGGGGAGTGGGGGCCTTGGCGTCGCTGCTGGTGGTGGCCAAGTTCGGGGACACCGGGGCATACTTTGTCGGCCGGCTGCTGGGCCGCCACAAGATGTCCCCCATTTTGAGCCCCAAGAAGACGATGGAAGGGGCTGCGGGCGGGCTGGCCTTTTCGCTCGTGGCGTCCTGGGCCACTTTTACCTGGCTCGTCCCTGCGATGGCGATGGCCTCGCAAGAGGGTACGGCAGGCGGGGCCTCTCCGTGGTGGGGATGGATCGTCTTCGGGCTGGCGGTCGGCGCGGCTGGAATCGCCGGGGATTTGGCGGAGTCGCTGCTGAAACGGGACAGCGGTGCCAAAGACTCGGGCCGTTGGCTGCCGGGTTTGGGGGGCATTCTCGACCTGCTGGACTCGGTACTCATGGCCTCCCCGGTGGTTTGTGCGTGTTGGGCCTTGGGGATTGTCGGGACCTGACGGGGCGGAACGGCAACCCAATGAGGGGGTATCATCCTAGTCGTAGGTGCCAGCCCCTCCGGAAAATCCCTATTGGGTGCTACCCGACGCGGTGAGGCAACGGTATGATGAAACAATACGTTAGTGCGCTCTGCTCCAAGGACAGGCGGGCGCCCAGCGAACAGTCGGGGAGGATACCACAGGGGACGAGAGCTTCCTAAGGTAACGGAAGAGGCATCGGAACAAACGTCCTGCTTGTTCCTGCGCGCCGGTAGGAGGGACGTGCGATGTCGATCCAGGTGGTTTGCCCCAACGGGCATGCACTGAGCGCCAAGGACTCTTTTGCCGGCAAGAGAGCTCTGTGTCCGGTCTGCAAAGCGCCCGTCAAGGTTCCCCAGGCCGTCGCGCGCGAAGTCTCCGAAGACGCGATCCTGGACTACCTCGGCCCTCAGCCGGCGGCCCAGACGCACAGGGCGGAGGGGGATTCGGACGCAACCGTGAGGATGGCGGCCGAGGGGCATGTGCCGCCCAAGAAAAGTTGCGGGCGGTGCAACCGGGAGATTCCTGCCAGGACGCACGTTTGCCCTCATTGCCATGCCTACATCGCCGGTCTGTCGGACCTTTGATGGCATCGGGCGGCCAATGGGGGGCCCTACCACGGATTCCGCGGGCTGCCGCCTCGGCCTTGCCAGCCTCTCCATGGCGCGCGAAGACCAGCGAAATCACCTCAAATCCTTTTATGGCAACGAGTTACGTGACGGATCCACCGCTTGGGGTGTCCTGTCCCTTCGGCTCAGCGTGGCGGATCGCAGTCCGTCGAGCAGATAGTACAATGTTAGGTGGCCCTTAAAGTGACTTTGCGCGCCGAGGTCGGCTCGGCGCAGTTTTGATGAAGGAAACAACCATCTCGGTGGTCAGCTCGAAGACGTTGCTGGCCCTGTTTGGCCCTTGTGACCAGCACGTGCGAAAGATTCGCGACGCCTTGGGCGTGCGCATTTCCGCCCGCGACGACCGCATCCACATTGAGGGGGAGGATGATGCTGTCGCCAGGGCAACGGAGATCCTCGAACAGCTTCAGGCCCGCGTCGAGCGCGAGGGGGAGCTGGCCCCGGAAGACGTGGCCTGCGCGCTGGCCGACGCGCGCAACGGGCAGTCGCTTGCCCAGACGGCGCCGGTGACGGTCTACACGGCGCGCCAGGTGCGGCCCCGCACGCCGGGCCAGGTCCGTTACGTAGAGGCCATCCGCAAGAATGATCTGATCATGTGCATCGGCCCGGCGGGAACGGGCAAGACCTATCTGGCCGTGGCCATGGCCGTCAGCGCGCTGCGCGAGGAGCGCACCCGCAAGATCGTCTTGGTGCGCCCGGCGGTCGAGGCGGGCGAGAGCCTCGGCTTTCTCCCCGGGGACCTGCAAGCCAAGATCAATCCCTATCTCCGCCCGCTGATGGACGCGCTGCGGGAGATGGTCGATCACGACACCATCAAGCGGCTGACCGAGCAGGACGTGATCGAGGTGATCCCGCTGGCCTACATGCGCGGCCGCACGCTCAACGACGCCTTCATGATCCTCGACGAGGCGCAGAATACGACGGTGGCGCAGATGAAGATGTTCTTGACGCGGATGGGGAACGGCTCGAAGATCGTCGTCTCGGGCGACATCACCCAGGTGGACTTGCCGCCCCACACCCGGAGCGGATTGATCGACGGGCTGAGCCGGCTGCGCGGCATACCGGGCATTGCCGCGGTGGAGCTGACGGCGGCCGACATCGTGCGGCACCCGCTGGTCCAGGCGATTGTCCGGGCGTACGACCAGCGGCCGGGCAGCCGGCATTGAGAAGATGAGTCCCGCCATGGCGATGGGTCCCCAACGGAGGAGGCGATCGGAACGGGTGGCGGCGCTGGAGTTGCCGCCGGGCCTGTGGGAGCGCGCCTGGGCGGGCCTTCAGCGTCGCGATGTGCTGTTGCGCATCGGATTGTGTCTGCTGACGGCGATCGCGCTGTGTGCGGTGATCCGCGGGTGGCACCCGCCGTTTATCTATCGCAAGGGTCAGGTTCTGGCGCGGGACGTGGTGGCCCGGGTGCCGTTTGAAGCCGTCAGTCCGGCCAAGACCAAGGCCGCCCGAGAGCAGGCTGGCCGCCGCGTCCCGTACGTCTACGTCAACGACCCCGACGATCTCGACGAACTCATGGACTCGCTGGGGGACGCCGTGGCCCGGGTGGTCGTCGCGGAGAACTACGAGTCGGTGAACCCGCGGCTGTGGAAGGATTTCGAGGCATTGACCGAGGACGCCGTCTCACCCGGGGCCCAATCGCAGGAGCGGTTCGAGAAGTTCAAGAGGGCCCTAGCGGCCGACAAGGATCTGGCCGGATTCCGGCGGCAGCTCGACGCGGCGATGGCACCGTTCCGCGAGCGGGGGATGCTGGGGAAACTGGCCCAGAAGCCCTGGCAGGGAAGGCACGACGAGATCGTCGTTTACCCCGTGGGGCAGCCCGAGCTCGAGGCCCGCAGGACGGTCAAGGTCAGCGACGTGCTGATCGGGCAGGGGACGGCGATTCAGGCGGCCTTGCGGCGCGAGCTGAAATCGCCGGACGTTTCCGGGCCGGTCTTTGCGTGGCTGTGGCGGCGCATGGCGGCAGCGACGCCCCCGTTTACCACGCTAATCTGGGACGAGAAGGAGACCAACAAGGCCCTCGAGGCGGCCAGCTCCGCGGTGGAAGACGTGGTGGAGAGCTATCAGGCCGGCGAGACGCTGGCCGAATCGCGGCGCGCTCTCAGCGCGGAGGAAGTCGCAACCTTGCGGCGCGAATTCGAGGCGTACGTGGCTCAGCGTCCGCTGACGGAGAAGCTGGGCAGGGCTTCGGCCGTGGTGGCCTTGATCGTGGCGCTGTTCGGGCTGTGCGGGGCGTACTTGTTCCATCGCCAGCGGCGGCTCCTGGTCAACCTCCGGCAACTCGCGCTGATCCTTGGGATGATGGTGCTGACGGTCATCCTGTCGAAGCACTCCGCGGCCGACGCTTTGCGGGCGGAGATCATTCCGTTCCTCTTGTTCGGGCAGATTGTGGCGATCGCGTATCGCCAGGAGTTGGCCCTGCTGCTGGCCGGCGTGGTGGCGATCATCCTCAGTCTGGCGCTGGGCCATGGCCTGAGCACGTTCTTGCTCCTCGTGGGAGTGGCGGTGGCGGCCATCCTGCAGTTGGGCCGCATCCGCAGCCGGAGCAAGCTGATCTACGTCGGGCTGTCCGCCGGAGTGGTCGCGGTGGTCCTAACCATCGGTTTGGCTGTCCTGGAAAGCCAGCCAATGAGCGAAGCCCTCGTGGTCATGGCCGCCTGCAACGGCCTGTGGACGGTGGCCGCGGGGTTCGTGATCCACGGGCTGTTGCCGTTCATCGAGAAGCTCTTCGGCGTGCTGACGGACATGAGCCTCCTGGTACTGGGGGACGTCTCGCGTCCCCTCTTGCAGCAGTTGGTGCAGCGGGCCCCGAGCACCTACAACCACTCGATCACCGTCGGCTCGATCGCCGAGGCGGCGGCGGAGGCCATCGGCGCGCGAGGGCTTTTGGTCCGCGTCGGCGCCTACTATCACGACATCGGGAAGATGCTCAACCCGGAGTACTTCATCGAGAACCAGCCGCCGGACGCGAACCTCCACGAGTCGCTCTTGCCGGCCATGAGCAGCCTGGTGATCATCGCCCACGTCAAGGACGGCTCCGACCTGGCCCTTCAGCACGGCCTGCCGCTGCCGATCATCGACCTCATCCACCAGCACCACGGGACCACCCTGGTGGCCTACTTCTACGACCGGGCCCACGAACAGCACCAGCACGACCGCAACGGGTCCGAGGTCGATGAGAGCTCCTTCCGCTATCCCGGTCCGAAGCCGCAGACCAAGGAGGCGGGCGTGCTCATGCTGGCCGACGCCGCCGAGAGCGCCAGCCGCAGCTTGGCCGACCCCACCCCGGCCCGCATCGAGAGCCTCGTCCGCGAGGTGGCCGAGCGAAAGCTCGACGACGGCCAGTTCGACGAGAGCGGGCTGACGCTCCGCGAGCTTCGCACCATCGAAAAGACGATGATCAAGTCCGTGACCGCCATCTACCACGGCCGCGTCAAGTACCCCGAGCCGAAGCCGGTGTGATCCGAGTCCAGATCGCCAACCACCAGACCGCGGTTCCGGTGGACCGGCGGAAGCTCCGCCGAGCCGTGCGCGTGGTGCTTCAGGGCGACGGGATCGACGAGGCCGACATCAGCCTGGCCGTCGTGGACGATGCCGAAATCCGCTGCTTGCACCGCCGCTACCTTCGCGATGACGAGCCGACCGACGTGCTCAGCTTTCTCTTAGATCGCTCGGCCGAGGGCCTGGAAGGGGAAATCGTCGTCAGCGGCGAGACCGCTTTCCGGGTGGCCCGGCGGTACGGCTGGACCGCGGCCCAGGAACTGCTACTCTACGTGATCCACGGGTGTCTGCACCTGGCCGGCTGGAACGACGATACGCCCAGGAAGCGGGCCGAGATGTCGAATCGGCAGCGAGACTACTTCGCGCGGCTGGACCGGTTGGGGCGGACTAGTGAAAAGTGAGAAGTGAAAAGTGCAAAGTGCAGGATGGGGCCGCCGTCCATCGAGGCTGACGCCGCGTGCGCCGTTTTTCGCTTTCCACTCCGCACTTTTCAGTTGTCGCATTTCACTCTCCGTAGCATTCTGATGGGTGGTAATGGATAGACCACGATTAGGGAACACCAACCCGTCATGCCTGCCGAAAAAGCCACGGCGATCGTCTTGAGGGTCATCGAGTTTGCCGAAAGCAGCTTGGTGGTCACCCTCTTCACCCGCGAGTTCGGCAAAATACAGGGTTTGGCGAAGGGGGGCAAGCGACTCAAAGGCCCTTTCGACTCTGCTCTTGACCTGTTGGCCCTGTGTCGAATAGTCTTCCTCCGCAAATCGTCCGAGGCCCTCGACCTGTTGACCGAGGCCAGACTCCAGCGGCGGTTCCGCGTCCCCGGCCGCGACCTGGCGGCGCTTTACGCCGGGTACTACGTCGCGGAACTGCTCAACGAGTTGACCGACCAATACGATCCTCATCCGGAGCTGTTCGACCTGGCCGACGAAACCCTGGCGGGCCTGGCCGCCGCAGAGCCCGTGGCAAACCGCATTCTCCGGTTTGAGCTTGACACGCTGCGGCTCTTGGGGCATTTGCCGTCCCTGGAGACGTGCGTCGAGTGCGGAAACCCGGTGCCCATGGCGGGGCGCGTGGCCTTCGGGCAGTTGGACGGAGGGGTCCTTTGCGGCAAGTGCCGAGAGGGCAAGAAGCAGGTTGCCTCGGTCAGCGCCGGCGTGCTGCGGATCATGGCCCAACTGGCGGAGCCGGGAGGGCGGATTTGGCGTCGCCTGGAGATTGATCCCCGCACCCGCGGGGAACTCCGCGGCGTGTTAAACCATTACCTCTATAACCTTTTGGGCCGAAAACCACGATTGCACCAGTACCTGGGCGTGCTGGTGCGATGAGCGGCTAAGGATGTCCCGCATGGCAGCTCGTGGATCCCAAGTCCTGGTCTTGGCGGCTTGCCTGGGGGTTGCGTGTGCGGGTTGCCACAGCTTGACGGGGTGGGACAAGAGCCGGCTTGCCGGTGACCCGTCCGGTGCCGCTCCATGGCCGCACGAAGCCGGCCGGATGGACGATTCCGCCGTCCAACAGGCGAGCGCCATCGAGCCGGTCTCCCCGGGTCCCACTCCCGAAGAGACCCTGGCCGCGGCCACCGGAAAGAGCCGGGCCCGCATCCGGCCGGAGAAGAAGAAAGAGGACGACGGGGGCTTTGATCCCACCGCGTGGGTGACCGACGCGTACAACTCGGTCAAGTCGTGGGCCGGCTACGGGCCGAACGAAGAGGTCGCGCGCAGTGCGTTTGAGGAAGGCAAGGAGTTGTTCCGGCAGCGGCGTTATGAGGAGGCCGCCAAGAAGTTCGAGGTCGCCGCGGATCGTTGGCCGGAGAGCGCCCTGGAAGAGGATTCTCTGTTCATGCTGGGCGAAAGCTATTTCTTTGCCGACCGTTACCCCAACGCCCATGAAGCCTACGAGAAGCTGCTCAAAAAATATGAGTTTTCGCGGCACGTGGACCGCGCGGCCGCTCGCGAGTTTGCCATCGGACGCTACTGGGAACAGGTCTACAAAGTCAGCCCGCGGTGGGCGATTGTCCCCAACGTCACCGACAAGACCCAGCCGCTGTTCGACCCGTGGGGAAACGCCTTGAAGGCGTACGAGCACGTGCGGATGAACGACCCGGGAGGTCCGTTGGCCGACGACGCGGTGATGGCCACGGCGAACGCCAATTTTCTTGTCGGCCGCTACGAGGAAGCGGCCCGGTTCTACGACATGCTTCGCAAGGAGTACCCCAAGAGCGAGCACCAATTGAGGGCCCATCTGCTGGCCCTGGAGTCCAAGCAGCACGTCTACCAGGGCCCGCTGTACGACGGCACGCCCCTGAAAGAGGCGGGCGAAGTCGCCGACCAGACCCTGCTCCGCTTCGGGACCACGCTGGGGTCCGAGCGCGACCGGGTGATCGACACCAAGAACCGCATCCTCGAGGACTTGGCCCTGCGCGATTGGTCCGTCGCCCAGTATTACGACAAGAATCAATACTACGGCGCCGCCCGGCTCTATTACCAGGCGGTGATCCAGGAGTATCCGACGACCCGGGCGGCCGAAGCGGCACGCCAGCGCCTGGAGGAGATCAAGGACCGGCCTGCCGAGCCCCCCAACTACTTCAAGTGGCTGACGTACGTCTTCGAGTCGAACAAGCGGAGAAGATAATCGGAAATCCCAATGACGAAGGACGAATGTCGAAGGAAGGTCGAAGCGCAAAGCACGAAGGGACGGCCCTGCGCGCCTGTTTCGTGCTTCGTGCTTCGACATTGCTTAGACATTCGTCATTCGACATTCGTCATTCCGCTCGTGTGCCTTTGCTTGTCCGGCTGCGTGGGCTATCAGGTCGGCAATGAGTCGCTGTATCCCTCCCACATCCGCACGGTCTACGTCCCGATCTTCGAGTCGGTCAGCTTCCGGCCGTACCTCGGCGAGCGGCTCACCGAGGCGGTGATCAAGGAAATCGAGCTGAAGACTCCGTACAAGGTCGTCGGCGACGCCGCCATGGCCGATAGCGTCCTCTCCGGGAAGATCACCGGCGAGACCAAGCGGGTCGTGGTGGAAAACCGTTTCGACGATCCCCGCCAGGTGGACGTCAATCTCCAGGTCCAAGTCCAGTGGCTGGACCGCCAGGACAACCTTATTCGGCAGTCCTCGCCGATTCCGGTCCCGTCGGAGTTGGTCACGATCAGCGAGAGCGCCACCGTCACGCCCGAGGTCGGCCAGTCGATCGCCACCGGCCAGTTGCAGGCGATCCACCGGCTCGCCGTGCAGATCGTCGCCATGATGGAAGCCCCGTGGTAGAAGGGAAGCACGAAAACCGAAACACGAAATCCGAAACAAATCGAAAGCTCCAAACCCTAATATACAAGCCGGTTCGTTGCGGGTTTTGGATTTCCGTATTCGGTCATTGAGATTCGTTTCGGATTTCGTGTTTCGGATTTCCTGCCAAAGCGATCCCTCCCATGGCGGATCACTGGACATTGCGAAGCGAAACGCTTCGGCTGGGCGGCCTGCCCCGGCTGATGGGCATTCTCAACGTCACGCCGGACAGCTTCTCCGACGGCGGCCGCTACCTGGACCCTGCCGCAGCCATCGCCCATGGGCTGCGCCTTGTGGCCGAGGGGGCCGACATCCTCGACGTGGGCGGCGAAAGCACCCGGCCGGGCGCCACCCCCGTGGAGGCGCAAGAGGAACTCCGCCGGGTGATCCCGGTGATCGACGCCCTGTGCCGCCGGACGGCGATCCCGGTGTCGATCGACACCTCCAAGGCGGCGGTGGCCCGGGAGGCGATTTCGGCCGGGGCCCAGATCGTCAATGACGTGACCGCCCTGAGGGGCGATCCGGAGATGATGGGAGTCGTGCTGGAGTCCGGGGCCGGCGTGTGCGTGATGCACGTGCAGGGGACTCCGCGGACCATGCAGGAGCATCCGACCTATCAGGACGTGGTCGGGGAGGTCGCCGCGCTACTCCGCAGCCGCCGCGATGCTCTGTTGTCCGCCGGCATTGCTCAGGACCACATCGCCCTGGACCCCGGGATCGGCTTCGGCAAGACGGTCGAGCACAACCTGGCCCTGCTCCGTAACGCTTGGCGGCTCCACGAGTTAGGCTGCCCAGTCCTGGTCGGCCCATCCCGCAAGAGCTTCATCCCCAAGGTGCTGGCCGACAAGCAGGCCGACCTGATCGCCGGGACGATCGGGGCCGCTCTGGCCTTGGCGCGGCAAGGGGTCCAGGTGCTCCGCGTCCACGACGTTGCCCCGGTGCGCCAGGCCCTGCTGCTCTTCGAGTCTGCCGGCGGGATAGCCTGAGATTGATCGGCGTGCGACGCTCGCTTC
>Ga0315280_10006136_pt1 | contig 16729 bp, 13 predicted proteins | sample YL17G06_40_MG_FD_203697 | JGI IMG/M metagenome (GOLD analysis project Ga0315280, IMG submission 203697) | Sediment microbial communities from Yellowstone Lake, YNP, Wyoming, USA - YL17G06_40 | ecosystem: Environmental > Aquatic > Freshwater > Lake > Sediment | place: USA: Wyoming | collected...
TGATATAAAGAAGCTACTTTTTCATTAGAACGATCAACGGCTATAGCATATTGGATTAAGTCGTTTGTACCAATGCTCAAAAAATCCACTTCTTTAATGAGTAGATCAGCAATAACAGCCGCAGCAGGTATCTCTACCATAATTCCAATTTTGATATCATGTTTGTAAGGTACGTTCTCCCGATTTAATTCATTTTTAAAGCCATCTATAATTTCCTTAGCTTGGTTAATTTCTTCTATTGAGGATACCATAGGAAACATCAAACTAATATTCCCGAATTCAGCGGCCCGCAAAATGGCCCTTATTTGGCTTCTAAAAATGTCGGTATGATGAAAACATAATCTTAAGGCCCGGCAACCCAAGAATGGATTTTTTTCCTTTGCTGCTTCGTCAAATTCAAGCTTATCGCCGCCCAAATCAAGAGTTCGGATTACAACTTCTTTGGGAGCCATCTGAAGCGCTATTTTTTTATAGTTGTCAAAGTGATGTTTTTCTGAAGGCAGTTGCTTAGGTGAATTATACAAAAATTCTGTTCTCAACAGACCGATACCAGTTACGCCATAATTCAAAGCTAACGGTATTTCAGAAGGCGTGTCTATATTAGCGTAAATCTGGACTTCATAGCCATCCAGTGTTTTAGCTGGCTGTCCTTTAACTTCCTGGAATAATGCTTTCTCAAAAATAAGGAAGTTTTTTTCTATCGCGGTATATTTTTTTATAGTTTCTTCATCTGGAGATATAATTAATAATCCTTCATTACCATCAACAATAACCAGATCATTAGCCGAGGTTGTTAAAATGGCATTCCCCAGCCCAACGACGGCGGGTATGCCCATCGCTCGAGCAATTATCGCCGTATGTGAAGTTCGACCTCCGGCATCAGTGGCGAACCCCTTGATTTTATTACGGTCGAGAGCAATGGTTTGTGTGGGTGTCAGGTCGCGTGCAATAATAACAAACTCCCCTTTCAGATCACCCAATTCTTCTCTTTTCTGTTCTAAGAGATGTTTGAGGAGCCGATGTTCCAGGTCATAAATATCCTGAACCCGATTTCTGAAAAATTCATTATCCGTTGCGGAAAGCGCTTTGACATATTTTTTCAATACTAAAGAAACCGAGTATTCGGCCGTATACTTGTTTTCTTTAATTAAACGGCTAATCTGTTCTTGAAGATGCGGATCTTCAAGCATTTTAATATGGGCTTCTACGATTAATAAAGCGTCTTCCCCTAATTTTTTAGCATATTGCTTTATTATCTGATTGAGCTCCTTAATAGCCTGAATAAAAGCCTCGTTTAATCTGGTATTTTCGTGATTAATTTGATCTGATTTAATGGTCCGTTCAGGAATTTGATACGATTCGCTATCCAAAACAAAGACTCGCCCGATACAAATACCCGGTGATACAGGAATCCCCTTTTTGATTTCCATTATTTGTTATTCTTCGCCAAATTTATTGGTTATTAACTGCTTTATTTCAGCTACGGCCTTTAAAGCGTCATCGCCTTCCCCTTTTATGCTAAGTAACGTTCCTTGCCCAGCGCCTAAGGTTAATAATTCAATAATACTTTTGCCATTAACGCTTTTTGAATTTTGGGTTATCGTTATTTGAGATTGATACTTGGCGGCTATTTCAGCTAATTGTGCCGCAGGCCTAACGTGAAGCCCAAGTTTGTTGGTTATCTGAATATTACACTCCTCAAGCATGATTTTTGTCCAAATCAGCATCAACTTCCTGGAATAATTCAAACAGGCCTTTTATTTCGTGAGTAGTTCTTAAGAATTTACAAAAGTTAGGTTGTTTAATAGCCTGTGAGACACGTTGCAGGGACTGTAAATATTCCTCCGGACCATTGAGTGGTGCTAAAATGAGAAAAATTAAATTGACTGGTGCACCATCCAAGGCATTGAAATCAATGCCGGTTTCAGAGCGCCCAAAGGCGCCGACAACACTGGTCACCCCTTTTACTTTGGCATGGGGTATCGCAATACCATGACCAATACCCGTGCTACCTATTTTCTCGCGTTTTAGCAGACCATCAACAGCCTCACCGGGTTTAAAATCCAATCGGTAGGCTTTTTTTACAGTACTAACTAGTTCTTCTAAGACATTAGTTTTATTGACCGCTTTCAGGTTTTTTACAATAGCGGTTTTTATTATAAAGTCGGATAGTTTCATTCCTGACTCCTTTTCATTAGTTATGGTATGCCAGTTCCGCTTTAGCGGATGGCAACCATGATCGGCTGTAATTCATCCCGCTTCAGCGGGATTCAAACGGCCGAACCATAACAACTTAATACCAATCATCTTGTTCCAAGCCGACATAAGGCACATCATTAGAACGGAGATTCTTGGATGTCTGTTTTGTTATTTTACTTTGGAAATCTCGGGCGCGCCGGCTTCTGAGTTTTTCCTTCAATTTAACCAATTGCTTTTCCATTTTAATACTTACCAGTTCAATGGCTTTAAAGATATCCTGGTTGAATTCTTTGCTTACCAAAAGTGTGCCCCGGGTTGTCGCTACGATTAACTCGACCTGTGAAATATTTTTATCCTGCTCCAGGACAAATTCGATTTTTGTGATACGGTCCAGATAATGCTTGAGTTTGTCGCCTTTAATATAAGCATAATCTTTGGCTTCTTCCGGTATCCCTTTATGACGGCTAGTTATTTTAATTAAAGACATTTTATACTAAAGTATAATATAATGCCTCACACTACTCCGTGTCAGAGGCACGTGGAGTAATATCTTTAGGTATATTACTCCCCTTTTGTCAATCTTTCGCCAAAATGCCGGTCTAAAGCACGTATTTTGTAGATTTTTTCCTGGGTCGTTTGGTAAGGATACGCCACCCTATGATAATTTATAATATGTTCATCAAAGGTAATATAGCAAGCGCGGTTATCGCCATCACGCGGTTGCCCTACCGAACCGACGTTAACAATAATTTTCTCGCCCTCATTAATATTATAATTATTATTAATATCAGTCGGCGACAAAAACTTATAATCCTGATTAATAATGCCCGGCTCATGGGTATGCCCGACAAAACAAACCTGCGGCATCATCGTGAAAATTTCATCTAATTTATCACGGTTACCCTGCCAAGCCATATCGGTATCAGTTCTTAAAATATATTCAGTGGTCGGACTCCGGGGTGAACCGTGCACGTATAAAATGCCATTTTCCTGATGGGTGAGCGGTAAAGTCTCAATGAACTGCCAGCGTTTCTTCTTTTGCGGCGGGCTTAGCCAATGGGGTTTTAGGATTTGTCTCGTCCAATCAATAGCTTCCTTGGCGATATCACGGAACCCGATGGCTGATTTAAAAACGGCTTCATCATGGTTACCCATAATGACCAGTTTAAATTCTATGATTCGGTCTATACATTCCTGCGGATTGGGACCGTACCCAACAATATCACCCAAACAAATAATCTCCGAGACATGGCGTGTTTGTATGTCTTTTAAGACGGTATCCAGCGCTTCTATATTCGCGTGTATATCGGAGATAATCGCCCGCATTTCATTTATTATTATAATAGTTATAAGCCAATAGCAAGTAATTTTGCATTTAGCTATGGTTTTGAATCTTGTTTAAATGATAATTATATAGCCTTGTTATATCGTTAATAAGTCTTTGGCTGGTATATAAAGACTCTATCTTTTGTTTACCGCACTGCCCCATCTGCCTTGCCTGTTCAGGATTATTAAGTAATTTGATAATTGCTTCAGCCAAGGCTTGTGGTGTTAATGAGTTAATGAGATAACCATGCGCGTTGTCCTGAACCACGTCAGCTACCCCCCCTACCTGCGTAGATACTATAGGACAGCCGCAGGCCATGCCTTCAATCAATGATACCGGTGTGCCTTCGTTAAAGGAACTTAATACCACGACATCAAGGTCTGAATAAATCGCCGGCAGGTCATTGCGCCAGCCTAAAAATATCGTGCAATCATTAACGCCTAATTCTCTGGTATAGTTCTGCAGATTATTGCTCAGTTCGCCCTCCCCGACCACGATAAATTTGGTCTCGGGATATGTCCGGACGACTATTTGCGCAGCCTGAAAGAATAGCCGGTGGTTTTTTATCGGCACTAATCGGCCGACAATCCCGACCAGTTTTGTATGGGTATCTATTTTAAGTTCCTGACGCAAATTGCCCGGTTGCGCTTCCAGAAATCGCTCCAGCTTAAACCCCAAAGGGATAACCGTGATATTATCAGGAGATACAATCTTATATTTAATTAAATCCCGCTTTACGGATTCACTGACCGCGATTATTTGAGTCGTAAAACGAGCGGTCCATCTTTCCAGCCAGATAAATAATTTAGTTTTGAGCGGTCCAAAATAGCTGTGAAAAACATGGCCGTGAAAAGTATGGATAATAATCGGGACTTTAGCCCAGCGAGCCGCCCACCGCCCCACTAATCCGGCTTTAGCGGTATGGGTATGGACAATTTGCGGTTTTTCGCGTTTGAGGAGTAGATAAACCTTAACGAACGCGATCAGGTCCCTGATTATGTTAATTTCCCTGCCTAATTCGGGAATAATGATTGGTTTAAGGCTCTGCGTCTTTAATAATTCCAGCATATCCCCCTCTTCCGACGCTGCGCAGCCGGTAACTAAAAGGGAGGCAAAGCCATTAGCGGCGAGTTCTTCGGTAAGCAAAATGGTATGTAAAGCCGGCCCGCCGATGTTTAATCTGGTGATTAAACGGATAATCTTTGGTCGTTGCGTCATTACTATTTCTGCTTGTCCGGGGATTGTGTCTTGGTCTCTGAAAGGGTTGGATTTCTGGCCTCGTTTATCAGCTCGATAAAATGTTTTACCTGTTTTTGGTATGATTGAGGCATTATAAAAACCGTCCGTCGGGTAAAGTCCAATAAATATGGCGCCAGGAATGAGTTCTTTAACGGGGGCTGTAATCTGCCGACCGAATAAAAGACCACGCCCATAAGAATCGTTCCGCAGATTAAAGCGGTTTTTAAACAGCCTAAGATTCCACCCAGGATACGATCAAAGAGTTTTAAATTATTCTTTTTAACACTGCGTTCGATAAACCAGATGATAAAGAACAAGATAAGATAAAGGCAGATAAAGACAAAGAGAAATACACCGACTTTAGCCAGAAAGGGATTCGAGCTTTGAGCGCCGAGCCATAGGGCAATGGGGTTGTGTATAATAATACTCAGGTAAACCGAAATAATTATCGCGATAATGTTAGCGATTTGCCAGATAAAACCACTCAGGGCGCCTAAAACACCGCCCAGTATCAATGCGCTAATAAAGATAACATCATACCAATTCATATTTCTAATACCTCACTTTCATCAGGCATAATCCCCGGGCGGGCGCGGTTGGACCCGCTCTTTTTCTATCGTGTGAAATCAGGATTTTCTTTACCTCTTTTGGTGTAATTTTACCCTGCCCTACCTGGACCAGTGTGCCGACTATCGCGCGCACCATATTATAAAGGAAACCATTACCCGTAACCTTGATATAAATAAAACCATCATGTTCGGTAATCGAAATCGAGGAAATGGTCCGGACATAGTTTTTGTTCTTATGGGATTCCGAGGCAAAAGCCCGGAAATTATGGTGTCCTTTAAGCCCGACCGCAGCTTTTTTCATCAGCTTGATATCCAGTTTTTTACCGCTGATAAACCAGACAAAGGCCCGATTGAGGGGTGAAGAGATCCGGCGGTTAAGGATGGTATAAATATAGGTTTTACTCTTGGCCTTAAAGCAGGCGTTAAATGCCGCCGGCACTTCAGAAACACTTTTAACAACTATATCATGCGGCAGATTTCCATTTAACGCTCTTAACAACCGGAAAGTAGATAACTTAGCCTGGGTAAGGAAATTAGCTACCTGCCCTACCGCATGCACCCCGCTATCGGTCCGGCTGGCGCCGTGAATGACCGCATCTCGACCGGTAATTTGTTTAACAACCCGGGCCAGCATTTCCTGAATGCTGATTTGTCCCTTTTGCCACTGCCACCCGCAATAGTTAGACCCATCATATTCAATGACTAATTTAATATTGCGCAAAGACTTCTTGTTTTGAAGCATGTTATTAATCCTAAAGGATAAACATAATAATATACCTTCAGGTATAATTAAGCCATACCGCAATGGCTTACTGGGGATATTTTTTGATATCGCTCAACACTTCCTGATATTTCGGGATGCGGAAATGATATTCTTTAAGGGTTCGAACTACGGCCCATCCGGCTTTAGTTTTCTCCAGCAGATTAAGCCGCAAGGTCAAAAGGTTTATCGGGATATTGGAATCGGCTGTCCGCTGGGTATCGAGCCGGATAACCTGACGCGGTTCCGGTAATTCATTCTTATTTTGCAAATCATCTTTGGTTATCTCATAATAAATCTTAAACTGATATACGACCTCGATATCCCGGGGCAGAGCGGACGCATTCAGGGGTAACGTGGCCACCATCAGACAGGTCTCATTGATTATCTGCCAGTCAATAATAACTTCCTTCTTCTTCAGGAACGCTTTATCCTGAGTGGCGGTATATAATTCCTTAAGCTTTTTTATCAGGTGTTCAGCCGGTCCGTAATCACTTTTAGCGTAATAACATTGGATTAACGGCTCATAAGCCCTCCAGAATAATTCGTTCTTAGCCAGGACGGCAGTTAATTCCTTGATGGCCCCGTCATAGTCTGCCTGTCTCTTGAGACACAACCCCATGCCCAAACGGGCTTCCCAACTATCCGGATTATGCTCAACGATTGGCCGCCACGTATTAAGCGCGTCTTGGGTCTTGCCGATAGAGTAATACACCAAAGCTAAATTATGCCGGGTTTCAATACTATCCGGATTGAACTTCTGGGCCTTCTTAAATTCCTTAATGGCTTCAGACCAGTGTTGCTGGTCCTTATAAAACATAGCCAAGCCATAATGCGGCCAGAAAAAATCAGTCTGCAAGGCAATCGCCTGCTTAAACGAGGCTTCGAGTTCGGTATTATCTGATATACGGCCATAGAGATAATGCCAGACCGCCTTTTTCGGTTCCGCCTCTAATTTTGCCTTATATTCGTCTCTTAACTCATTGGTATGCCCTAAAGATTGCATAACATTCTGGTAACTGCGATGGAGCATAATATTCTCAGGATATTCTTTAAGCAAAGCGCGGTATTCCTCAAGCGCCTTATCCGTCTCCTTTTGTTCGAGCAAGGTCTTGATTCCATCCAATCGGGCCGTGATATTTTCCTCAGCCCGGAGTAGCGTATAAGTTAAAATGACTAAAATCCCTAAGACAAAAATACTTATTTTATTCATGCGCTATGTCCCCTTGTACCTAAAGGTATCTCATTATGTTGTCCTTTAGGACTGTGGTTTATTTTATAAGTAATTCCGCAATCTGGACGGCATTAAGCGCCGCGCCCTTGCGCAGGTTATCACTCACCACCCAGAGATTAAGAGTTTTCGGAGCTGAGTTATCCGCGCGGATTCGCCCGACCAATACCGCATCCTGTCCGGCCGCTGCGGCCGCGGTCGGGTATTGACTCTGCTTGGGGCGGTCAATGACTTTGACGCCCGGCGCCCGCATCAATAGTCGGCGTGCCTGAACCGGAGTCAATGGTTTAGCCGTCTGGATATTGACGGATTCGCTATGCCCGCGATAGACCGGCACACGCACGCAAGTCGCCGTAACGGCAATAGATTTATCACCCATTATCTTTTGGGTCTCATTAATCATCTTCATTTCTTCAACCGTGTAGTCATTGGCGAGGAACGCATCGGATTGGGGTATCTGGGGGATCGCGTTAAAGGCAATCTGATGCGGAAAGATGGTGCGCTTAAACCGGGAATGGCTTAATCGCGCCCGGGTTTCCTCTTCCATTTCATAAAGGGCTTTCAGACCCGCGCCGGAGACCGCCTGCAAAGTAGTTACCACCACGCGTTTAATACGGACCGCATCGTGAATGGGTTTTAGGACAACGACTAATTGAATCGTGGAACAATTGGGATTAGCAATGATACCCGTATGGTATTTCATGGTATGGGCATTAACTTCGGGCACGACTAAAGGGACATCGGGCATTAATCTGAAGGCGCTGGTATTATCAATGACCGCACTTCCCTCTTTTACGGCCCGCGGCGCCCAGATTTTGCTGATCGCGCTACCCGCCGTGAAAAAGGCAATATCTATTCGCTTGAAGACGCCGGCGCTTAGGCCTTCCACCTTAACCCGACCATACCCGAACTTGAGCCGGCGTCCTGCGGAGCGCGGTGAGGCAAAAAGCCGTAACTCCCCTACCGGAAATCGGCGTTGCTCAAGCACCCGCAATAACTCTAATCCGACCGCGCCGGTCGCGCCGACAATAGCTATATTTATTGGCCGTTTCGCCATAATAGCTATTAAGCATATAATCAGTTAATAGGCAAGCAAAAAAGTAAGCGGATTAAACAGATTAATCTGAAGCCTGTAACAAAATGAGTATCGCACTCTTTGTGCTCATTCCCGCCCCGTGTGTCATTCCTGCGAAAGTCGTGCCTATGGCAGACCTCTCCTACGAAGAGACCTGCCTTTGGCATGGCAGGAATCCAGAATTGTCGATGAGTCTGGATTCCGCATCAAGTGCGGAATGACTATTAAATATGTACACGCCCGCATGTAGCTATACTCTGGCAGGCGGGTCAGGCAACTATATTATTTCAATTGCAGGATATATTCCTTCCATTCCTGTTCTAATTGGTCTATCGGGACTCCCATACATTCCTCAAAGAGTTTAAGGTGGGTATTTTTGTCCTGAATCACACAGCCTTGACTAACAATTATTTTATTATTCTTCCAAGCTTCGATATACGCCCTGAATTTCTGCTTATATTCCCCAGCTTTACCATTTATCAAGAAATATACCAGACTCCACCCCTCAGAATAGCAAATCTCAATATCATATTTTGACGTCGGAAGGTTAATGAAATCGGCCAGTGCGATATATTTATTATTATTTATAAAATTCTTTATCTTTGTCAACCTACTTTGATGGATGAGATTGGCAACTAATTTTTTACTGTCCACTTTACAGAATTCAAAATATACAGGTAATCCTTCCCAAAGCCATATAGGTGGATTAGGCCATGTTGTTACGTAGATTCGCCCAACTAAAATCACTACATAGTGGCTTAATTCATGGAGTAAGCATCCTTTCCAATCACTGTAATAAATCACTATTTCGTCTTTATGCGATGTGGTTTCACTATATGTACAAAACTGACCTTGTACCCATGTTTCGGGTTGATAGCCCAGCAAATCATTAAATATCTTTTCAAACTCATTTCTATTCTTTGTCATTGAAACAATCAGTTTTTCCTTAGAGTTAATAGATTTTTGTTTTGATTCATGAAATCCTAAAAAATCAGATATAATAAAATACATATATTCCAGTTGGAAACACATATCATTTAAGGCATCAGATGAAAGATTGGTTTTGACTATAAAATGGTCGGTTTCTTTGACCCGTGCCTTTTCCCAAGGGAGATTTTCGGAATCCGCACCCGGTTTATCAATTACGCCGGTCCACGGATATAATTTATTAAGCTTTACCGCGAAATCACGTTCCTTTGAAGTAATCCATAGCTCATCGAATTTCACATAGCCCTGCACCTTCATTGCCTCTTCATAAGGTATCCATTTACCCTTGTAGAACTCTAAACCTTGGGCCTTCAGCTCATCCGGTGTTTGCCATTTATCTTGGTATTTGACATGGCCTAATTTCTTACGCGCGTCAGTGTGATTGGGATTTAATTCAATAACCTTCTCAAACTGGGCTTGGGCCTGCTCCGGCAGTTTATTCTGCTCGCACCATAAGCCCAGGTTATACTGGCTGGAGACATCATCCGGCTTGAGCTGGTTGAGCCGTTCCTGATATGTTTCCTCGTTGGTCTTGGCCTGAACTGTTACGATGTAACCACAACACAAGAGAACGATTACTAAACCGATTAATACTTTGCGCATGGAATTATATTAAAGTGTACCCGTGTTTTTGTCAATACTAACTATCAAACGCTATATTTTCACTCCCGCTATATCGGGACAGAGTTCGCAGAGAATATTACACACTCCCTCCTCCCTCTTAATAGAGGGGATTATGCGGGAGAGAGAAGTCCCCTCTAAAAAGAGGGGATTTAGGGGTGTGTCTCGGCATCTCAACGGTGAATTATTGGTTATTATTTCTGACTAACTTGGACGTCCAGGAACAGCAACCCATCCCGCACAAAATAATCAGCGTGCGATGCCCCACCCGTGGTAAACTCCTCCAACTTCAACTTCTTATCTACAAAGCCCTGGATGGTGTCGTTGGTCAGATCATTCTGCAATTTCATAATGGTTTCGTCAAAGGCACAGTCCGTGATAATCACCCCGGCCTGAATCAGACGCTGGTTAATGCTCGAACGCAGTCCGGATGCCTTTTCCGAAGTCGTCACGAGGAACGGCCCGCCTTCCAAAATCTCATCACCGCCGGTCATATCACCGACGATCTTCATATCACCCGAAAGCCACGATGCAGCCTTGGGCGCAGGTCCCTTACCTTCAAGTCTGGTGCCTGTAAAAGCCAGCACGATCTTGCCCGCGCCTTTGGCATAATGCTTTTTGGACTTGGCCACCTTTTCCTTAAAACGCTTGCCGGCCTCACCGTCCACAGATTCATAAACATGATTAATTCCATCTTTGTACTTTTCGTAGGCGGCCTTGCTCCGATCCAGATGACGCGCCATAATCTCATCATGCGACAATCCGGACCGGCTCTTAAAATCCTTGCTCACATACGCCTTATAACCTTGATGCGATGATTCAGCAATCCGACTGCCGTAGCGTTCACTATCCGGGATAATCTTGTCCAAGCCCTCCTTAATCCGTGTCGCGCTATCCTCGAGATGGTTGTCCCATAGGTCCGCTATCCGTTTCGGCATTTCCTTGAGTTTGGCCACCATCAATACCGCATGACTCACTATTTTCATAACACACCTCGCTTCCTTTAATATTTACCGCAAAGGACGCAGAGAGCGCAAAAGAACTTTCTTTAAAGTCCTTCCTGCGCAAGCAGGAATCCAGACTGGATTCCCACTTTCGTGGGAATGACATCCGAAAATGTCTCGGCGTCCTATGCGGTTAGTTTATCTCGCTTATCCCCAATCTCCTATAGTATGCTGAATAACACTGCTCAGTATATATCGCGTGATTAGTATTTATATTCCACAGCATTGACGCTTATTATTACCGTATCCCTCCGATAGTAAATACATTCCACGGCACGACTATCAGGCAATTACCTGAGTATCCTCAGTCATTACGGCTCATAACGTTCATAATACTGTCCGGCATAATCGCTATTGATAACCGATATTATCCGCTGACCGCTAATCACTAATCTCTAAAATTATATTATACTACGGACAGCCATACCTGTCAAGATATACTCACTCCCGTAGGGATAGGAATATTAAATATATCTAATATATTCCATATTTATAGGTGCATTCGGCTATTCTAAGAGGTGGCATCTCCTATCTATATGACGGTCTATGACGTAGAATACCACCCCCTACCCCCACCTACCCCACCCCCCTCCCCCTACGGCATCATAGACCATCGTATCCTGCGTCATATACGTCCTAACTCTATATGGATAACTATGTTATGGTAAGTGATGGTTATTGGTATTGTACATCATAGAGTATCCTATAGAATACCACAGTTAGTCATATTGAACGTGACTAATCATCTTATAGAACATAACAGACTATGGTATTGAATATCACGCTCCATGATGTAGAACGTAACCAACTATAATATACTACATCATATATTATTATATCGTACATCACTGACTATGGTATTCTACACCACTAACGTATGTGTAGTTAGTATAGCCCACCTGGTAGAATGGAAGATGCGTGATAATAGGTCGAGAGAAGGCACAGGGTAAGAATGAGGCACATAGGATATAGGACTAAACGACCCATACCCTATCAAGGCTGATACTATGCCTTAAAACAGGTAATATATATCTGTTAGAATATTGAGCAGTTAGAATGAGGACGAGGAATGGCTGGGCGAACTCGCCTCACCTCGCCTACCGATAAGACAGGCCAGCGACCTATGGTTAGTTAATATACGAGACCGAGATAACTAATAATACTTAGCGAACACACCGAGAATCGTTCTGGTTCCGGGTAAGCCTGCTACTACCGAACTCCCCTACTATCCGATGTCTATTGATGTAAGGCCTACCTGTAACTGGCAGACTCCGAAACCCGTGCCTATTTTACTTGATGGTTACCTCAGTGCAGTCTTCGCCCTGGATGACGAGCTCACCGGGTTTCGTATTCGTGACCGTATTATCGCTGATAATGACTTTTGATACGCGTTCAAGCCAGATGGCACCCATGGAACTCGGGGTGCGGCCGGTCTGACCGATATCGCTCATCCGATTGTCACGGATAATAACGTTTGAAGCCGCGCTGACATTGATGGCGGCCCGGGGTATCCGGGTAATTTCGTTCTTCTCGATAGTCAGATTCTGGTGCACGCCCACGGCCGACTTGATGCCTCCAGAGATATCGGCAAAGACATCTATCGCGCCGGCGCGCGCGCACACCCCATAATTGCAGTGGCTGACGGTATTGTTGCGGATAACGATATTTCTGGTCGGCCCGGCCTCCAGCCAGTCCCCGATATCACATTCAACCTGGATCGCGCTACTGCTGATATTCTCAAAAGAACATTTCTCAATGGTGACGTTCCGAGCGGCAATCAGCGTTCCGCGCGCCCGGTTGCTCCTGAATTTACAGCCGGTAATGATGACCTCGCTGGGGATTTTCGTGAGGTCGTGGCAATAGTCTCCGTCCGAGAAGGCTTCAGGTATTGGGTTCTTCAGGCTAATCAGGGTGTGTCCGTTAGAAGGATTCGCCTTAACCGCACTGACCTGGGCCGTCGCGTAAGGCAGGAGATGACTGCCGACAAACTCAATGATATCGTTGGCCTGCGGCATGGTCCAAGCCGGTTCAGCGGAGTCCAGGGTGCGCTCGTCCACTTTGCGAAGCCGGACGAACTTGCCGTGGATGTTGGCGCCGTCATCGCCCATGCCCTCAAAGACGCAGTTCTCCATCCTGATTTGGCCGCTGCACAAATCGAAATGCGTGGCGTCGGCTGTGGTGGACATGTGCCGGCCGGGCCGGACTAAAACGCCGCAGTTTTTCAGCCGGATATTCTCGCACCGGGCATGAAAACCCATCCCGGGCGCGGTGTAAATCGTTACGTTATTAAACTGGATGTCGTTGCCGCCGTTCACGAATATCGCCTGATGTGTATAGACGGCGTGCCGCAGGACCAGAAACATACCCGGCCGGAACGGCCCGCGGACATGAACCCGCCACAACTGCGAAGACAGGAGTTCGCTTGTCGCATCAATATAAGCTTCCAGACCGCTGGCCGCGGGAACGAACGAGTCCGGTTCATACTCCATCCATGCCTTGATGCCCTCCGGGCCTTTGACGGAATAACCCGGCGCGAGCCGGACATCAATCGAGTCATTGTTCACGGCGCTGATTGTGCCGGCACAGAAAGGCAAAGGATTATAATCAAGGGCCAGATTGGCAACCGTCAGATTGTGGCAGATATTGAACGCCAACCCCTGATTCCAGTCGTGAAAGACGAGCACGCTGTTATTGCCGGTTATCTTCAGGTTCTTACAACCGTCAAAGACGAGCATGCCACCGCTGATGATGTCATACGTGCCTTTCTTAAAGACCAGGTTGGCGTTGGCGCGTCCCTGGCATGTCCCAATCGCCTTGAGCAGGGCCGGCCCATCGTCCTTGCCGTCATCCGGATTTGCTCCGAAATGGGTGATGTCAAGATCGGCGGCGACGGCTTGGGAGAAAGACAAGACAAACAGTAAAAGAACTACGAGAAATGACCAGCGCATAACACTGACCATACCTTTTCCCATCTGGCGTGTCAATCCTTTACCCTGTTTATAGCATCAGACTGTTGAAAAAGTGTCATTCTGACCCCGCACCTATCCTCGAGATGGGTGCGGGGGAAGAATCTCCGTTCTCAAACCGCAACAATACGTAAAGGTATACTATGCTAAATACTTGACAGTAATGCAATCCCGGACTAATTTGTAATCCTCAGATAACATAATACCTAAAGGTATAATCAAGGAGGATTATAAAAATGAAAAAGCTACTACTTATATCGGGCGGCGGATTTATTATTGTCTGTTTAATCCTGGGCCTGTTCGTCTATGATAAAACGCCTGAATCAACTATCGCCACGCTGGCGGTCAGGGAGAAACCAAAGCCAACCCGGTCCGAGCCGACGACCCCACCACCCATCGAAACCCGGCTAAGTCCGATATCTCCGTCTTTAACTACGACAACCACACCCACCAAGACTTCTCAGGTAGGCGTTGGACAGGCAAAGTCAGGCAGTTCGCTGGACGCGCTGAATTTAAGAATCGCCCAATGGAAAAAGAAATATCCTGATTTATTCAAGGAATATCCCGAGCTGGAAGGACTATTAAGAGACCAGGACGCCCGGAAAGTCATTGACCTCTTATTACAAAGCCGCTTTGCCGGCCCAGCCGCCGAGATAATTGTATATTCATTGAGCTTAAGCTATAATACTGGTTATTTGTATTGGTGCGAGACTTATTATCAGCATACACTTGAGATTCTTAAAACCAAGGTGTCTAAAGATGATATCCAGGAGCTAATCAAATTATTAGCCGATGCTGATGCTGGGGTGCGGGCCAGCGCAGTTAATGCACTTGGGCAGTTCGGAGTCAAAGAAGCCATACCGGAAATAGTCAAACTCTTATCCGATGCCGGCGTGTGTAAAGCCGCAATTTATGCACTTGGGGATTTAAAAGCCCAAGAGATCATACTACAGCTAATCAGGTTATTACCCGATACAAATGCAGAGGAACGTGCAGACGCCATTAATGCGCTTAAGGCATTATCAGCCGATGGGTCAATCCCGGAGATAATCAAGTCCTTATTAGAAGCCGATGCCAATATGCGGGCCAGCGTAATTGAGGCACTCGGACGATTAGGAGACAAAGAAGCTGTTCCACAGATAATTAAGTTGTTATCCGATACCAATGCCGTGGTCCGTCAAGCCGCAGTTTATGCACTTGAGAACTTAAAAGCCAAGGAGGCCATACCACAGATAATTAAGTTATTATCAGATGCGGATGCCGGGGTGCGAGCAGACGCAATTAATGCACTTGGGCTATTCCGAACCAAAGAGGCTATCCCGGAACTAATCAAGTTATTATCAGATGAAAATACACAGGTGCAATCAAACGCATTTAGTGTACTTGCGCGTTTAAGAGCCAAAGAGGCTATCCCGGAACTAATCAAGTGCTTATCCGATGAAGAGAGACGAAGAGACGCAATTAACACACTTGGGTGGTTAGGAGCCACAGAGGCCATCCCTGAAATAACCAAGTTATTATCCGATGAAAAAGTGCGAGTAACCGCAATTTATGCACTTGTGGCCATAGGAGCCATAACAGAAGACAGTCCTGAACTAACTAAGTTATTATCCGATGAAGATGAAGAGGTGCGTGAGGCCGCCAAGACGGGCCTTACAACTTTTCAAACCAGGGAGGCCATACAACAGAATATCAAGCTATTATCAGATAAAGATGCAGAGGTGCGTCAAGCCGCAGTTGATGCACTTGGGGGGGGATTAGCAGCCTTTGAAGCCATCCCTGAAATAATCAAATGCTTATCCGATGAAGATGCCGGGGTGCGGGCCAGCGCAGTTTGGGCGCTTGGGAATTTGCAACCCGAAGAAGCCTGCTCCCAGATAATCAAATTATTATCAGATAAAGATGCCAAGGTACGACTCAGCGTACTTGAAGCACTACTGGGGAACCCGGGCGCCAAAGAGGCTATACCCGAAATTACCCGATTATTATCGGATTCCAATGAAAATGTCCGTAAGGCAGCACAAGAAACCTTGCGTCAGTTAGAAGGCAAATAGGCCCCGATAACAAGCTCTAGTATATTAATCTTAAAGGAAGGAGTCAACATATGAGCAATCCTATAGAATACGGAACCCTGGCTAATCTGGCGTTGGTAAAGGATGGAATAAGCAAAAGGGCTTCCAGTTTTGACCGCACGGGCGGCAACGCTGATTACTGGCGGTTTGCGCCGGGCGAGACACGAGTGATTGCTGACCTCAAGGGCACGGGTTGCATCAAGCATATCTGGATAACCATTAGTGCCAAGGACCTGTATTTTCCCAGACGTGTCTTATTGCGTATATTCTGGGATAACGAGACGACACCCAGTGTCGAAGTGCCGGCCGGCGATTTCTTCGGTATCGGACACGGCATTACCAAGAATTTTAGCTCGCTCCCCCTATCTATGACACCGCGCAATGGCCGGGGCTTTAATTGTTATTTCCCCATGCCTTTTGGGAAACGGGCGCGCATCGAAATAGCCAACCATTGCGATAACCGGATGGCTTTATATTTCTACATTGATTATCAGCTGTATCGCCGTAAATTGGGGTCGGACGTGCTGCGATTCCACGCCCAATGGCGCCGGGCCAATCCCTGCAAGCCGGATAAACTATTCAAAAGCATTTCCCGTAAAGACTGGCCCAAGGTCTGGGCCATGCCTAATCTGGACGGGAAACATAACTACGTTATTCTGGAGGCCCAGGGCCGCGGACA
>Ga0315280_10006137_pt1 | contig 16725 bp, 18 predicted proteins | sample YL17G06_40_MG_FD_203697 | JGI IMG/M metagenome (GOLD analysis project Ga0315280, IMG submission 203697) | Sediment microbial communities from Yellowstone Lake, YNP, Wyoming, USA - YL17G06_40 | ecosystem: Environmental > Aquatic > Freshwater > Lake > Sediment | place: USA: Wyoming | collected...
AGAACGGCGTGACCCTGCCTTTTCAAGCGATTTTTGCGTGCGGCTTCGCTTCGGCTCCCTCCGGTCGCCTTCGCTCCGCCACACGCTTGTCCATACCGAATTTACAGAAAAGAATTTACACTAACAATATTTTCTCATTCATTATATGTTTACCCTATGTTTAAACTTCTGGTCTCTATTTCATGTAAGATAGCATCCGAACCATGTTGCCCCTGCAAAAATTCTTTGGCACGTTTTATGGCTAGGTGAAAATCTGACGAGGTATCACCATATAAATAGTAGTCTATCACTTTCTGTCGTTCCTTTGCTTTTGGAAATTCTGTGGATAGCAGGTGTGTAGCAACCTCTGATAATTTTTCCATGTGGATATTGTGTTCCTCTTTAACCTTCTCGAGTGACGCAAATGTGAATACAGCAACCCATGTTTTGTAGCTTGGAGACTTGTTAAATACATTTCTCAGCGAGAGGTATACTTCAGAGGCTGTATAGTACATAAGCCATAGTTCATTATCTTTTCTTATGTGTGCTGTTTTAAATAAATGCAATATAGGCAGAATTAAAAAATTGTAGACAAGGAAAATAACCGCTCCTAACATTAAGTACCAAATGAGTTTCATTCAAATTTATCTCGCATCACAATATTAAAATTTTATCGGTTGATGTTAGTCACGTAGGGTAAGCTTTAGCTTCTTCGGTACCTTAATTTTTCATAAAATATTCTGCCGCTCTGCGAATCCACAATTTTGCACTTTAACTTGTGAATTAGAAAGTTGAGCAGTAGACCTCAGTTTCGCATTTTCACCTGTTCACCTGCTCTATTTTGAGCAACAAAGTTGCTCAAAATACCCCCAAGGGGAGTCGAACCCCTTGAGGGAAATAGACAAGCCCTTGATAATAAAGCACTTACGAAAACCGAAAATCCTGTCTTTGCCACTGGCTTGGCCATTTTACTGCAAAAATACCCCGAATTGCAAGAGATTATTTCGGCTTGGCCGAACCTGCCGGACGATGTCAAAGCAGCAGTCAAAGCATTAGTGCAATCTCACAATCCACAGGCTCCCTTACGGCAGGAAAAGAAACAATGAAAAAAAAATGTATTATCTGCGATACCCCAGAAGGCCAAGCTGTTTGGCCGGTGCTCGATAGGGTTACAGGATTTCTTTTCTGCGAGGACTGCTATAACAAAGCAAAGACATATTATCTGAAGTTAGGGGAAACTGGAAACAATCTATCCCGATGGCTGATTTCGATTGCAAGATTAAGGAATGAAATTTTGGGATAGAATCGAAAAGCTGCTATGAACCGAACCGACATACCAAAGCTCTATCGTGGAATGTATGAACGTGCCTTATCCGGCAGGGCAAGTCCGCGACAAGCCATAAAAGCGTTCTGCCAAAGTTGTGTTGGTTATGAAAACGTGGCAGAGGAAATCAGACAATGCACGGATGCCGAATGTCCTCTTTACGCATATAGACCATATCGAGGACGGGTCAGGCGTCCGCCAGAATCTTATAGAGTGCCTGTGGCAGCAACGCGGGCGCCGTAGAATCGAAAAATTCCGTCAAGGGATAGCTAACCATAGGGTAAGCTCTTTTTTGTCTAAAAGGTTGCTGAAATTCCCGCTAATTTACGTGTCCCTCGCGCGCGCACGCGCACGCGTTTTTGTCCATAAAATGTGCGGAAACTCCCGTGAGAGAAACGTCTTTGGTTCGCATACTCACCGCCGTTTTCCTGCTTATAATCGGGGTAATTTTTAGCTAATCCTAATTTTTACGTCAAAATTTAGCTTTTTGCTTATCCCCTTTTTTATAGTGTATAAAAATTCGTTTTTGAGCGGATAGAGGCGATATAGTAACGGCTTAATGAGCGGAGATAATTAAACGCCATTTGTAGCCGATTTTGAAAAGAGACGGTAAAATAGACCCCCGAACAGCCATTTGGCCAGCTACGAGCGTGAAGTGTGCTATAATCGCTATCCTGTGAGATTCTGTGGGCAATTAAACGAGAGCCGGACACTTTCAAAGAGCGTCTATAAGGCGCAGCCAAAAAATTAGCTTATCGAATAAGCAGCCAACACACATTTTTATTGCGGCGTTGCAATCAATTCTCTGCCGTTCGGTGCTGGCCGAATAAAGTAAGTTGGCGGTTGTGGTTGGATAAAGACCGGCTGTCTGCCGTATGCCTGTCTATCAAGTTGCCGCTGCCAATTCTCATTCCACTGCTGCTGTTGCCAGGCCTGTTGCTGCTGCTGGGCAATAAATGCAGTCATTATCAGTTGGCGAGTATTTTCCCATTCTTTTTGCAAGGCTTGATAGTTATTTAGAATGGCTATACGTCTTTGTTGTAGTTCTGAGTCCTGGGCTTGAAGATTAAGGAAGTCCTTAAACTGGATTTCAGTAAGAGTGTTTTGCAATGCCCTTTGAGCACGTAAACGCTCAATGCCATCTTTGCTAAAGACAAAATTTTCATACTTTGTCAGTTGTTCCTCGGTCAAACCGGCTACAAAATCCCCTACTTTCACAACAAAATCATTGAAGTCTTTGGGCCATTGCTCGGCCTGTGCATTAAGAACACTACACGCTGCTTCATATTCTAATCTTTTTTGGTTTGCCGTTTCTATAATAGGATTTTGGGGAAATTCGCAACCACCCAAAACGCAAAATAAAAACGCTATAAAAATTATCTTTTTCATTTTTGCGGTCGATTCTGAAAGTTAATGTTAGACCTATTTATTCCTGAACGTTCTGCGTCCACTTTTTGCCGTTCATCTCAAATTCAACGCTATTTTTAGTTATTTTTACGACAGTTGCCCCCGATATTCTATCGCCCTCGTGGACTATTTGAGAGCCAATAATGGCAGCCGGCTTATCCTTGTCATAAACAATTCCCTTAACAGGTAAATTCTCAATTTTAGTAGCTTCACGGGTAGTCATTTGGGGATTCCCAAAATTAAAATGGACTTCTTTGGGAACGAGTTCATCGCTTGCACCAGAAGTGCAATCAACTATTAAGCCAATGACCCCACCCAATAAGATATTTCCCCAGACCCACCCTTGAGCTTTATTATGCAGCTTTAACTGTTGCGGTTCATAACCTGGACATTCTGCCACTAAAGTATGCTCTTCATTCCTGATTAGATGAAACTTACCAGGTGTTATAATTGTCTCACCAGTATCCGCACGGACTTTTATTCCCAGCGGTTCAGAGGTTACCGGTATGGATTGATACTTGCCGGTAATAACTGTCGCACAGCCGGATTGCCACACGGCAATCAAACACAAACTAATTGTAACTATAAACTTTTTCATCACACACCCTTACCTTTCTACGGTTTATCTACCTTCTGGCGCAAAGCCAAAGGGCTATTTTATGATTTTATGGGGATACCCGTCCTCTTAAAAACAGTCTATCAAAATGGGGCGTAGCTTGTCAAGAGAATTCTGGTTTTTGCGCTTGCAATTTCCGCCGGTTTTGGGATAATCAGCAGGTATGGAATCAAATAAGTCCAGTCTGTTGAACAATCCGAAAACAATGGCCAGGGCAGGTTTTCTTGTAAGAGAAGCCACGCTTTCTTATTTGAGCGTCATTAACCCCTGGCCTTTTTTGTCTGGTCGAAGGTGAAATATGTCAAACCTGCAACAGATAATCGAATTATGTAAGCAGATAGCCGATGAGCTGGATAAAAACTGTCTGCCAGTAGATAACACGGCAGGTGTGGAAGGACTTTTGTCTATACTCGATGGGAAGGAGCGAAAAGACATTTTAACTTGGCTATCACTTTATCACCCTGCTGAAGCGCAAAAACTTGAAAAGGAGTTTGAGCAAATTAAAAAATGGGCGATTTCTCTTTACTACTCAACCCCATATCCATTCCCATTGAAAGATATTGATTTTAGTCAATCGGTTATTGACCTATCGAAATCAGATTATCCGCTGCCGGTGATAGAAAATATAATCCGTTTGCAGTCTCGTGTGCCGCAAATAGCTGACGAGCTTCGGCGAGTTGCAAAACTGCTTGCCGAAGACCAAAAACAGATTATCGAGCCGCAGAAAACAAGTGGACAGAACAAAGTCAAAGAGCCGTCCAAAGAAGCTGCGCAAGCATATACCCTTTATTACGGCACAGATAAGACACAAAGCGATGTGGCCGGAATAATGAGCAAAAAACTAAAACGGTCAGTGAAGCAGGGACAAGTGTCCCGTTGGGTAACTCGGTATAAAAAATGGCGCGAGGCTGAAGGAATTCCGGTCGATGACACAAGACCGAACATAATCGTAAATTCAAACATTCTCGATATGGGGGCAAGGACAGACGGCAGACTAACCGGCGACCCGCGACACAAAAAGAACACAGACTACAAGCATTAGTAAGCGATCTGTTTCAGCTTCATTTCTCTGTATTTTCACCAAAATTATGCGCTCGAATTTTGCAGTCTAAGGCCGATTCTGTGCGGTTATGCGCAGGTATGCGCTATCCCAAAAGAATATGCGCCGCGAATGATGGGAGAGATGGTGAAGTTTTTTGAGGTGTGCTATGGGCACGAAGTTATTAACGGCAAAAGAAATCGCACAGGAGTTAAGTGTAAGTCCGAGCACGGTAACGGAATGGGGACGGCAGGGGAAGATACCGCGTATGAAGGTAAGCCATAAAATAATCCGGTATGACCCAGAGGCAGTTCAATCCGCCCTTTTGAAAATAGCAGCAAGCAAGGGGGACAACGATGGCCGTTGAGACCTCTGACAAGTTGCTGCTGACTGTTGGTGATTTGTGCCGGATGCTGTCAATTTCACGCAGCTCGTTCTTTAGCCTTCGGTCTGCAGGGCGGGTCCCGTTGCAACCCGTCCGGCTGTCAACGAAGCTGTTATATCGCCGTGCCGAGGTTGAGGCGTGGGTTGCCCAAAATTGCCCTGCTGCCGAAAAATGGATTCAACTTCAGGAGTGCAGCCGATGAATGATAACGAAAGACTTTTTTCCCGTGCAGGCGAAGGGGTAGTGCTTGGCTCGATGATAATAGACCCTGTTTGTATCGACAAGGTTTTGACTTTTGTATCTGTCGAGGACTTCGCACTCCCTGAACATAAGACCATTTTTCAAACAATTCTCGATTTACGCAGCGAAGGACAAGCCGTTGACGGGTTTATGGTGCGCAATCGGTTAGAGGAGCGAAACTGTTTAGAGAAGGTCGGCGGCACTGAGTATCTGCAAAAAGTCTTGGACAATGTGCCTTCGTCCGCGAACGCGGAGTATTACGCTAAAATCGTCAAGGAAAAAGCGAAGCGGCGAAAGCTGATTGAGGTCGGCGAGCAAATCAAAAAAACGATAGAATCAGACGACCCAGTCGGCGAAAGCGTTTTTCAGATTCAGCAAATCGCGGCGGGGCTGGATGGAGCAGTCGAAGGGAACGGCAATTCACAGCCGATAGTCAAATCGCTTGCCGATGTAAAGCCGCTGCCAATAGACTGGTTTTGGTATAACCGGATACCGTTGGGGATGCTGACGCTGGTTTTGGGCGACCCTGGACTCGGCAAATCTTTTTTTACGCTTTATATGGCGGCAAAAGTTAGCACTGGCGGAACTTGGCCGGACGGGGACGGGCTGCCGAATAATTCTGCACCGTTGGGTTCTGTTGTTATTTTAACCGCCGAAGACGATCTGGCGCACACTGTGCGACCTCGGCTTGATTCCCTGGGTGCAGATGTTTCAAAAATCATCTCGCTTGAAGGCGTTAGGATAAAAGACGAAGACGGGCGGGATTATCAGGAATACTTCAATTTGCAACACGACATACCGGCCTTACAAAAAACCGTGCGAAGCTGCAAAGATTGTAAGCTGGTGATTATCGACCCTTTGTCTGCATACTTGGGCGGCAATATAGATTCACATAGGGACTCCGATGTTCGCTCAGTTCTTGCGCCGCTGGTCGAACTTGCCGAAAAATTTGACGTTGCTGTTGTCGGCGTGATGCACCTGAACAAAAACACTACCGGCAAAGTGGTCTATCGGGCTATGGGTTCGATTGCTTTCACGGCGGCGGCCAGAACTGTATGGCTGGTATCAACTGACCCGAATGACCCAGACAGCAGACGCCGACTACTGACACCGGCGAAACATAACATTTTAATTGACCCGACCGGCCTGGCCTTTGAGCTTAACAACGGGCGTGTGGAATTCGAGAATGAGCCGGTCAACATCACGGCGGACGAAGCTCTCAACACAGTCGAATCACCGGAGCGCGACCGAGCTAAACAATGGCTATCCGAATTGCTGCCTTCAGGTACGTCAATAGCCGGAACGGAAATTCAGAAAAAAGCAGAGGCGGAGGGTATCAGTATCCGGACACTAAACCGAGCGAAGCGGGAACTTAATGTGGTTTCATACCCTTCGCAGCAGACAGAAGGGAAACGTCCTCAATGGTTTTGGCGAATAGAGTAGTATGCCCTCAACAACAATATGGCAAAGTATGGCAAAGTATGGCAAAGTTAGTAAGGAAGGTTGCCAGGTTGCCAATGTTTGCCAGTGTATTATGGCGTGGCATACTTGGCAATGTTGGCGAACGCATAGGACGCATAGAACTTTGATATGAGTGCGAAGTTAGATTTTTGTGTAGGTTGTGGTGGCTGGATTGCGGCGGATACCGGAACGATGCGGCAGGGGCTGAATGGTGAAGTCGAGATAATCTGCGATGATTGTCTAACGCTTGAACAAAACGGGGCAGCACTTAGCCGCGCCGAACACGATTGCAAAAGTGGGATGTTGGATGGTGTGTAAAAATAAAGTAAAAGTAACTGAGATTCAGCCAGGTGTGATGATGGATATTTTTAATCGGCAAAAAAGGGTTTTGTCTGCTGTGTCAGACTACTACCAGAATCGCCGGCAAGGCCGTCCACGCAGCCGCAGGCGGGCAAAAGGTGGTCGAAAAGACTTACGGCAGCCACGTATCGAGATACTGTGATAAAAAATCTTCTGTTTTGTCAAAGATTGTGCTTGACAATATCACAAGCAGGGTTATAATTTCTAATATGATTCTCGAAAAAATAGCTGAAGCAATTAAAAAATCAGGCGTGAGCCGCTACCGGATTAGCAAAGAAACCGGTATCGACCAGGCGGTGCTTTGCAGGATTGTCAGCGGAAGCGGAAAAGGCCAGTGCAGTCTGGAGACGGCTGATAAGCTCTGCAAATATCTGGGGCTTGAGCTTGTGCCGAAAAGTAAAAAGAGAAAGGCAGGCGGGCAAAAATGAGATTGTTCAAACCGACATATCTTGACCGTGAAGGCAAGAAACGAAAAACGATAAAATGGTATCTGGATTTTTTCACATCGGACGGTATTCGACACAGGTTGCCGCTGTTTGCAGATAAGCGGGCTTGCGAAGCCGTGAAAAATACAATCGCAGAGTGTATGTCCTGCAAGGTTGGCAAAACTGCCTTTGAGCTGGAATTGCAGAGGCGGCTCGATGTTCTGCCGACAAGGATACTGCTGAAACTATCCGCTTGGGGACTGCTGGACAATCTACGGATAGAAAGCTCAAAACTGCTAATGGCGCATATAAGCGATTATACAAAAGTCCTTGAGGCAAAAGGTTTTTTAAGGGACTACGTTGTCCGAACCGAAAACAGGTTGAAAAAGATTATCGCTGATTGCAGGTTTTCTTATTTCAGGGACATTACAAAATCGGCGGTCGAGATTTACTCAGGCAAGTTGAAAGCGGACGGATACAGCAACACCAGCAGGGGACATTATCTCGGCACTCTTAAAACTTTCCTTAACTGGGCGCAGCTCGACCAGCGGATTATCAATAATCCGATTGCAAAGCTGGAAAACCCTGCAAGGGATTCAGCTAAAAAAGGCATATTAGAACCTGAACAGTTTATTCACTTAATCCAGAGCACTGCTGAAAAGAACGTCCTTATAGGCAGGACAACAGGGCAGGAGCGGGCTGTTTTGTATGCTCTGGCCGGTTGCACAGGACTAAGACGCAGAGAACTGCTTAACCTTGCCTGGGACGATATAAACCTGTCGGAGGCAAACGCCTTTGTCCGTGTAAGGGCTTCGATAGCCAAAAACGGCAAAGAGGCATTACAACCTATACCGCCCGCTATGGCTGCCGTTTTACAAGCCCTGAAAGCCCATATAAAGCCGAACGATAACGATAAGGTCTTTGTGTCCTTCGGCAGATGGATTAACACAGCAGGGCTTATCAGGGACGATTTAACGGCAGCACAAATACCGCTCACAGACAGGGACAGCAACGAGATTTGTTTTCACAGTTTGCGCAACAGCTACATTTCATTCCTTGCAAATAGCACGACCCCTGCAAAAATTATTCAGAAACTTGCAAGGCACTCTGACCCCCGACTGACTTTCAACACATACGCAAGAACCTTTGAGGAAGGCGAACGGCAAGCAGTGAGTTACTTACCGAACATCGGCAATTTTGTCTTTGCCACCAGCTTTGCCAAACAATGCGTTTCAAATAGGACTATTGCGGACTACTCTGGACGGCAAAACCTAATTGTCGATAAAAAAACCCCATTTTTGCTTGTTAATCAACTACCCCCAAGGGGAGTCGAACCCCTGTTACCGGGTTGAGAACCCGGCGTCCTGGGCCACTAGACGATGGGGGCAAAGCTCAAACTAAACTAAGTTTAGTTTGAGAAATCCTAAATTCAAATATCGAAATCCTAAACAAATCCTAATTACCAAAACCTCAAAATAACTAAAGCAAATTGTTTTGAACATTTAGTATTTCACACTTTGAATTTGTTTCGTATTTCGGATTTAGTATTTCGGATTTCCCCGGTTTGCAGCAAGCTGCAAACCGGAGGCAGTAGCGGCGGTCGGACTCGAACCGACGACCCTGGGCTTATGAATCCCATGCTCTAACCAACTGAGCTACGCCGCCAAAACAGACGTAGTTTACAGCAAACTCCGTCAATTTGCAAGCGATTTCATCATAAACCTGGCATGGGAATTTAGAATTCAGAATTAAGAATTGACGAGAGCGAAGCCCAAAATTTGTGTTCTAAATTCTGCATTCAAAATTCTTAATTCCGGTTCTACTGGAGGTTCTTTTTTATCTGGTCGTGGATAAACCGGGATTTGGTTTCGCTGCCCCACACGCCTACCCGAATGGATAATTTGGTTGCACCCTCGGCGGTCGCACTGAGTTTAACTGTAATCTTTTTGTCCTGCGAGTCACGGGCGATGACCACCGCTGACATCGCATCCTTTGTTTTTTTACTGACACTTAGCTCAAGTTGTTCCATCGCCTTGAGGGTTGCTTGGTAAACGGCGTTGATATCCTTTGACTCCACCGCTTCCAAGTCGCCCTTAACGTAAGCGACCGTGCCGGCGGCACCGGCCCCGACAACAACAGCGAGGCAGCCCTGGAGTAAAGCAGCAGTACCAATAAGTAAAAGTATTAGGACGACTTGTCTCTTTTGCATTCTGGTTCTCCTTATTACTATAAAATTTTATTTGCTAATAAGATACGGCCGTCGGAAATGTTTGTCAACACTTTACTCGCGGCCTTTTGGGATAGGAAGGGAACATCGTATCCCCCTTGTAAGGATAAGGTGTATGATGGATAGGTGCTATAAGGAGCTAAAGAAACTATGGCAGGGGCTGGGGGGAAAGCCCCCGCCGCGGCCAGGCGAAAAAACAGTGGAAATTAACCAAAGCTTTGGCTTTCTTGCTGGTGTTTGTGTTTGCTGGACATAGGCAGCCTCCTTGCCGAAAACTGTTACTTGCCCGCCGTATGTCTGGCGGGTGAAACAAACAACTCATCGGCAAAAAAACCTTTTTGCTTTGAAATTTACATTATTGTATGCCAATATCATGAGGTACTATCCCAAACAAAGTCTCTGGATAACTAATAGTGAATGAGTAAATGAGTGAATAGGCAGGTATCTGGAAGTATTTACGCGTTAACTCATTTACGCATAAACGCATATACGGGACACAATGCTTGAGAGAATTCATAAAGCACAGACCAGTATGGATGCCGCCTGCAAAGCTCTGGGTCGGCAGGTCAACATAATGGAGGTTTGCGGCACGCATACGGTTTCCATCTTCCGCAACGGCATAAGGTCGGTTCTCCCGAAGGAACTGAAACTATTGTCCGGGCCGGGCTGCCCCGTCTGCGTTACCGACCAGAGCTATATTGATACCGTCCTGCAGTTGGCAGACCGGGAGAATTGTTTAATTGCCACTTACGGCGATATGATTCGTGTCCCCGGCAGAGGCGGTTCGCTCGAAACAAGGCAGGCAAAGGCCAACATCAAGGTAGTCCTGAGCAGTGAAGATGCACTGCAATTAGCAAAGGATAATCCCCGGAAAATAGTTGTATTTGTTGCGGTGGGCTTTGAGACTACTGCACCGGCTACCGCCGTTGTAGTAAAAGAAGCGGCCCAGGTGGCCATCGACAATTTCTGCGTTCTGAGTGGGCACAAACTGGTGGTGCCTGCAATGCGGGCGCTGCTATCCGGGAAAAATCATAACATAGATGCGTTTCTATGTCCCGGGCACGTGAGCGTAATAATCGGCTACCGCGCTTTTGCTGAGATTGTCGAGGATTTCGGTCGGCCGTGCGTTGTGGCCGGTTTCGAGCCGGTGCAAATAGTCGAGGCGCTTGCCGAAATCTGTCGGCAACTTGCAGCCGGTAAAGCAGAGGTAAAATCAATATACAATGCGGTGGTAACCAGGCAAGGTAATACCCTTGCACAAAAAATCATTGCTGAGTGCTTCGAACCAGCAGATGGATACTGGCGGGGCCTGGGAAAGATAAATAAGAGCACCCTTAAACTGAAAAACGAGTACAGTCATTTCGACGCATTTAAGAGATTTGACATAACCGAAACGCCAGGTGAAGAGACAACTGGCTGTCGATGTGGCGAAGTGTTATGCGGCCTGATAGAGCCGCTGGAATGCGGCCTCTTTGGAAAAAGCTGTACCCCCCAGACTCCGGTTGGTCCATGTATGGTAAGCTCCGAAGGGGCCTGCGCAGCGTATTTTAAGTATGGCGGGGGAGAAAAACGCAAATGATGAAGACAACTAAAAGCGATAGAGTTTTACTTGCGCACGGCGGAGGAGGGCAATTAACATACGAATTTATCCGCCAGCACATTCTGCCAAGATTCAAAAACGATGTCCTCGCCAGGCTGGGCGATTCGGCGGAACTAAATCTCGATTCTAATTCGATGTGTTTTACGGCAGATAGCTACGTGGTGAAGCCGTTATTTTTTAACGGCGGGGACATCGGAAAACTTGCGGTCTGCGGAACGGTAAATGATTTGGCTGTCGCCGGCTCAAGACCTGTCGCTCTGGCATTATCGTTGATAATCGAAGAAGGGTTTGAATTCGAGCTGCTCGAAAAAATTTTGGACAGCGTCGGCCGGTCGGCTAAAGAAAATGATGTTGATATTGTTACCGGCGACACTAAGACCGTTGAGGTAGGAGCCGCCGAGAAAATTTTTATAAACACCGCAGGCATCGGGGCAAAGTTGGCTGGCGTTAATTTGGGGGTCGAGAAGATTGCTGTCGGCGACAAAATTATTATCAATGGCACAATAGGCGACCATGGCCTGACTATTATCTCGCAGCGGGAAGGCATCAAGTTTCAATCGCAGCTCAAAAGCGACTGCGCCGGTCTGGCAGGGCTGACCTGCAAACTGCTGGAGAACGTAAGCGGAATAAAGTTTATGCGTGACCCCACCCGCGGCGGGTTGGCCGCCGCGCTTAATGAAATCGCGAGGGCAACTGCACTGAGCATCGAAATTAACGAGGCCGACATACCGGTCAAACCTGTGGTGCAGGCGGCAGCCGATATGCTCGGTTTCGATGTCCTGACAATCGCAAACGAGGGCAAATTCATCGCAATTGTCTCGCCGCAGTCCGCCGAACGGTGCTTGGAGATTTGCAAAAATCATCCGTTAGGTAAAGATGCGAGCATAATAGGGCAGGTAGTCGAAACCCATGATGTGCCTGTGGTGGAATTGATAACCAGAATCGGCGGAAGGAGAATTGTACAGATGCCGTACGGCCGGGAACTGCCGAGGATATGCTGATGCACGAGGCGATGGTGGCGCAAAATCTGCTGGCAGCAATATCAGAAGAGGCCGCAAAACACAACGCCAAGCCGATAGCAGCGAAAATTAGCTGTGGGAAGCTATATGCCATCAATGATGAAGCACTTTGTTTTGCCTTCGAAGCCATTGCCAAAGGGACACTGTGCGAAGGCGTGAAATTGGAAATAGAGTATAAGCCAATACAGGGGCAGTGTAAAAATTGTAACCAGCAATTCGCTGTCGAGCTTTCCTGTCCGCGATGTCCTAAGTGCGGCAGCGAAGATTTTCAGTTACAGCCGGACGCACCTTTGATGCTGGAAGAAATAGAATTCCAAACGGAGTAATACGATGCAAAAAATTGATGTCGGCAAGAAAATCCTCAGTGCAAACGAAGAGTATGCTCTCAGGAACAACCGGTTTTTAGCTGAGCACAAGATTTTGTGCCTGAATATGATATCATCTCCCGGCTCGGGCAAGACAACAATCCTGACCAGAACCATAAGTGAACTGAAAGGTAAAATCAAAATCGGCGTGATCGAGGGTGACATTCAGACCGACATAGATACTCAAAGAATCAAAACCACCGGTGCGCCGGCTGTTCAGATAAACACAAATGGCGCATGCCACTTGTCCGCAGCTCAGGTGAATTCTGCGTTAGGGAAGCTGCCTATTAAAAAATTGGATTTAATTTTCATAGAGAACGTAGGCAATCTTGTTTGCCCATCGGCCTTTGAGCTGGGCGAAAATTACAAGATAGTTGTGCTTTCCGTTCCTGAGGGCGATGACAAGCCGGCTAAATATCCTGCCATCTTTGCAAAATCGAAGGTGCTGCTTATAAACAAAATCGACCTGCTCAAAGCACCCTCGCCAGTTGATTTTGACATCGAGCGGGTAAAGACCGATGCCCGCAAACTGAATAAAGGTATTGAGATTTTTCCCGTATCCGCCAAAACCGGCTCTGGGTTCGCCGAGTGGTGCCAATGGTTAGCAAAGTCGGTCAAAAATCTATATTCGTGACCAATTTGGAGGGTTAATCCTTCCGTTTTGTTTGGTATAGACCGTGTTTGCGGATGTAGTCGGCAACAGCCGGGTGCACCATACCGGTTACGTCGCGGCCTGCGGTTAACCCGTTTCGTATCTCTGTGCTGCTTATATCAACAAGAGGCGTCTGGATAATGTTTCGCTGGAGTTTTTCGATACGCTTTTCCCCCCAAATATCCTTAAATTTGGTAAAATCCGGGGGTTTGCAGCCGGCCCTGTACATCGTGGAGAGATTACACTCGTCAATCAGCTCGACAATCCCATACCAATAAAGCAAATCATCAACACCATCGGTGCCGACCAGCCAATAGATTAAAGCTTCGCTGCCGTAGTCGGCCTGGAATTGTCTTACGGTCTGGAGGGTGTAACTCGGTTCCGGCCTTCTCAATTCATAATCACTTACCTGGAAATTTTTATTTCCCGCAATCGCAAGTGCTATCATTTTGAGCCGGTCATCATCACTTGCTTTCGGCAAAGACCCTTTGAGCGGAGAGCGCTTTGCAGGAACGAAAATAACTTTCTCAGCGCCGATGTGTTCAGCCGCCGCGGCAGCAACGACAGTATGGCCGAGATGAATCGGGTCAAATGTGCCGCCAAACAAAGCTATTTTTCTTCCCGCCATAAAAATTTAACAACCAAATTGTGTGTTACCGAAAAAAGTATCGCAGCAGTAATCAAAAAATTTCAGCCACCAAAAATGCAACAAGTAAATAAAACTTATCGAGCTTCATCTGCATTTTGCATGACCATACCGCATCACGACATCCTGGTAGCACATATCGTGACAAAGGACCAAACTATTCAAAATTAAAATCGACGGAACAGGTCTATAAGTTAAATAAAACGACTCCAACACAGCTAACAACAACAAACCGTTTTTCGACTTTGAAGAAAAAACTCCAACTGCAATGAAAGCTGCACCACTTCATCAACGAGTATGATAAACAATATGTGAAGTTATGTAAAACATCGAGCAGAAAAATTTTATGAAGTATTTATAAACATTTGGACGATAAAAAATACATAAAAGATTATTAGCTTTTTGTATAATTTGTTTGACACAAGTTTCTAACGAACAGTAGCATTATGATGTTGATTTGACTGAAAGGATTTAATCAGCCAAAAGGAGGTGATAAAATAATGGCGAAGAAGAAAAAAACAACAAAGAAAAAAACAGCAAAGAAGAAAAAGAAAAAACGTTAGTGCATCAATTTAGTTGAAAACCCGTCTGTTTTTATGCGTCACGTATTTCAGCGGGTTGCCGGCTAAGGCCGGTGAATGTTAGCCGCAAACAAAATAAAAGTTGTGCGGCAAGCTATGTGAAAATGGAAGGTTCCTTTATTATACCCGAACCTTCCATTTTATTTGTATGCAGCATAAGCCCTACTTTGCGACTTATTGGCTTCCCCAAAACATCTTTCTTGCAATTAGTGCTTAACTTCTTATAATAGTTGCTGACGCCGGAGCTCATTTTTTAGATTTCTACGGGCTATTCGTAAAGAGAGTTGTATGGATTATTTCACCTACAAAGATGGCAAATTGTTCGCCGAAAAGGTGGCCGTAGAAAAAATCGCAGCCCAGGTCGGCACGCCGGTTTATGTCTATAGCAAAGCCACCTTCCGTGAGCACCTGCGAAGGCTCCAGCAGGCCTACAGCGAGCTTGACACGATGATTTGCTATTCTGTCAAGGCCTGCGGCAATATAAATATCCTCAAGTTTCTGGCCGAGGCGGGCAGCGGCTTCGATATTGTCAGCGGCGGAGAGCTATATCGAGTTCTGCAGGCCGGCGGCGACCCGTCGAAAATCGTCTACGCCGGAGTCGGCAAAACCGATGCTGAAATCATCGAAGCACTAAATGCCGGCATCGCCTACCTCAACATAGAATCGCAAGCCGAGATGGAAAATCTAATCCGACTGGCTAAACAACAGGGTAAAAACCCCAAAGCAGCTCTGCGTGTCAATCCTGATATCGAATACAAAACCCATAAATATCTGGCCACAGGAAAGAAAGAAACAAAGTTCGGTGTTGATATTGACCGAGCACTAAAAGTTTTTGACGATTACGGTGACAATAGCGTGGTTAATCTTTGCGCAGTTCACGTCCATCTCGGCACAGGCGGCAAAAAAATCGACCCCTATGTCAAAGCTGTAAAGAAAGTCTTACCCCTCATCGACCGGCTCCGCCGGCGTGGCTACACCATCGAAGCACTTGACTTGGGCGGCGGATACGGCGCCGACTATGAGTCCGACACCGTGCCCTCGGCTGCCGACTATGCAGCGGGTATTGTGCCGCTGCTGAAAGACAAAAACCTAAAACTCATCTTAGAACCCGGCAAGAGCATCGCGGCCAACGCCGCGATACTACTTACTCGTGTGCTCTATATTAAACAAGGCGGCAGAAAAAAATTTGTTATCGTCGATGCGGCAATGAATGATTTGATTCGCCCGGCGTTGTATGACGCCTTCCATTTCATCTGGCCCGCGAAGGTGGAACAAAAGTTCGTCCCCCGGAAGCGCACCGGAGACTTGAAACTATCCGGCACCGAAATTGTTGACGTGGTTGGCCCGATTTGCGAAAGCGCGGACTTTTTCGCCAAGGATAGACCCCTGCCTCCCGTAAAACGCGGCGACTTAATTTCTATATTCACCGCCGGCGCGTATGGCTTTAGTATGAGTAGCAACTACAACGCTCGTCCCCGAGCCGCCGAGACCATCGTCGATGGCAGCAAATTCTCCGTCATCAGAAAACGAGAAACCTACGAGGATTTAGTGAACCTGGAAAGATAACCGGATTGTCAGTCCCGATTTATCGGGATTGGTATCTACAAGACGGGGTGTTAAGAAAGGAAAAACACAATGCTTAAAGTAAAAGACATTATGACAAAGGATGTAATTAGTGTAAAAAGAGTGACGCCAATATACCAGGCGGTGGAGGTTCTGCTAAAAAACGAAATTACCGGTATGCCCGTCGTCGAAGATGATATGACTTTAGTGGGAGTCATCACAGAAAAGGATTGTCTGAGGTTATTCTACGCTGATGAAGACGAGAAAAACAAAACAGTTGAGTACTTTATGACGCGACCTGCGGTTTACTATAAAGAGGATGATAGTTTGCAGACTATTTGTGATTTTATGATGATTAATTACTTCAGAAGGGTCCCGGTCATATCAAAAGAAGGAATAGTGGTTGGCATTATCAGCAGACCAGACGTACTAAACCATATTCTTCAGCAAAAACTTGCCGAAGATGCTCGGACTGGCCGTTGAAGTCCTCGTCGATGGCGTCAAATTCTCTGTCATCCACCTCCGGCGGACAAGTCCGCAAATGCGAGAACTACGAAGATTTGATCGCACTGGAAGGGTCACTTTAGTTTTCAGAAAGAGTAAAAAGACATGGAAAATAAGACTGTATTCCCAATAAAAGATATACTCGAACTTAGACAACGTGCCCAAGATGCTACTGAACCTATGGCCCTTTTAGCTGGAAATAATGGGGACAGCCACGAATGGCGGTTCGTTAAGCAGCATATCTCTTTCTCCATTGTTCTCTTGTAATCTTTAGCGATGGATAATGTTGGCGTTCCCGCCTTACCGCTCGCGGCTCATCTCTGCTCGCCCTT
>Ga0315280_10006139_pt1 | contig 16720 bp, 14 predicted proteins | sample YL17G06_40_MG_FD_203697 | JGI IMG/M metagenome (GOLD analysis project Ga0315280, IMG submission 203697) | Sediment microbial communities from Yellowstone Lake, YNP, Wyoming, USA - YL17G06_40 | ecosystem: Environmental > Aquatic > Freshwater > Lake > Sediment | place: USA: Wyoming | collected...
GCGGCAAAGAGCTCTGCTCTCCTCCTGGCGAAAGGCCGCGCACACGCGCGTCGGAAACAGGCTGTCGGGCCATCTGGCCCGGCCACGCTTCCGGAGGCTACGCGCCGCTTTCTGCCGCCCGAGGACTTCCTCAAGCCGCGCCTGTTCTCGCTCCGGCAGAGTGGCTTCAACCGCCTCTACCAGGAGGGAAGGGTCTTCGAGTTCTCCACTCCCGAATCGCTGCTGGAGATCGATTTTGCCCGCCCCGTGTACATCCTCGTGGACCGTCTCGCCGTCAGCCCCGACATTCGGCAGCGTTTGATTGACTCCGTGGAACTCTGCTACCGCGAGGGCGGCGAGGCCATTTTGGAGTTTGTGGCGGCTGATTCCGGCAGCGCAGCCGAGCGGCTCGTCTTTAACGAACGTTTTGAGTGCAAGCAGTGTCGGACTCTGTTTCAAGAACCCGAGCCGCGGCTTTTCTCGTTCAACAATCCCTTCGGGGCCTGCCCCCGGTGCCAGGGTTTCGGAAACACGATTGACTTTGACCTCGACCTGGTAATTCCCGACAAGAACAAGACTCTGGCCGAAGGAGCCATCGAGCCGTGGACCAAGCCCCGTTACCGGGGTTTCTACCACGAGATGAAGCGGCTGGCGCGGGCGCGCGGTGTGCCGGTGGATGCGCCCTACTACCGGCTCACGCCCGAGCAGCGCCGATGGCTGCTGGAAGGGGATGAGGAGTATGAAGGGATTCGTGGGTTCTTTGATTACCTCGAGCGCAAGAAGTACAAGCTCTACGTGCGCGTGTTTCTTAGCCGCTACCGCGGCTATGCGCTGTGCCCGGAATGCCAGGGAGGCCGCCTGCGGCGCGAGGCGCTGAACGTCCGCATCGAAGGCAAGTCCATCACCGACGTCTGCCGGATGTCCATCCAGGAGGCTTACCGCTTTTTCAACGAGTTGCGTCTCACACCTTTCCAGGAGGCGGTGGCGGACAAGGTGCTGGAGGAAATCCGTTCGCGGTTGAGATATCTCTACAACGTCGGGCTGGAATACCTGACGCTCGACCGTCTGGCCTCAACGCTTTCCGGCGGCGAATCGCAGCGGATTCAGCTGGCCACGGCGCTCGGGTCGAACCTGGTGGGCGCGCTCTACGTTCTCGATGAGCCCTCGATTGGCCTCCACGCGCGTGACACGGGGCGGCTCATCGAAATTCTGGAAAGCTTGCGCGACCTCGGCAACACCATCCTGGTGGTCGAGCACGATCCGGAGATGATGCGCCACGCCGATAAGATTCTGGATTTGGGGCCAGGCGCGGGAGAGCACGGCGGGCGGGTGGTGTTTGAGGGTGACCTGGCGGGCCTGATGGCCGACCCGCATTCGCTGACCGGACGTTATCTCTCTGGCGAGCTGCAGATCCCCGTTCCTGCGGGCCGCCGCGCGCCCGGGAAGACTCGGCTGCGCGTCCGCGGAGCGCGCCAGCACAATCTGAAATCGATTGACGTGGACATCCCCCTGGGCCTGCTGGTGTGCGTTGCCGGGGTGTCGGGCTCCGGGAAATCCACCCTCGTGCACGACGTACTCTACAACGCGCTGATTTCCCGGCGTGGGGTCGCAGCGCCCCGCGCTGAATGCGAGCGAATTGAAGGTGACAACCTTCTGGCCGACGTGATCCTGGTTGACCAGTCTCCGCTGGGCCGGACGCCGCGTTCGAATCCCGTCACCTACATCAAGGCTTTTGACGCCATCCGCGAGATCTTCGCCTCCACGCCCGAGGCCCGCAAGCGCGGCTATACGCCCGGCCACTTCTCCTTCAACATCCCCGGCGGGCGGTGCGAGACCTGCCAGGGCGACGGCACGGTGACGGTGGAGATGCAGTTTCTGGCTGACGTCGAACTGGTCTGCGAAGAATGTCGCGGACGGCGTTTCAAGCCCAGCCTGCTTGAAATCCGCTACAGGGGCAAGAACATCCACGATGTCCTGCAGATGACCGTAAAGGAGGCGCTGGCCTTCTTCTCGAACCTGCCGAAAGTCACCAACAAAATCCGGGTACTCGACGAGGTTGGCCTGGGGTATCTGCGCCTGGGCCAGTCGGCCACGACGCTCTCCGGCGGTGAAGCTCAGCGCGTGCGGCTGGCCGCGCACCTGGCGCATCAGACCAGCGAGAACACTCTCTTCATTTTTGACGAGCCGACCACGGGCTTGCACTTCGATGATATCAACAAGCTCCTGGCCGCTTTCGGCAAGCTCCTGGAAGCTGGAGGTAGCGTGCTCATCATCGAGCATAACCTCGACGTGCTGAAGACCGCGGACTGGATTATTGATCTTGGCCCCGAGGGGGGCGATGATGGCGGGTATGTGGTGGCCACCGGCCGGCCCGAAGACTTGCTCAAGAACCCGCGTTCGTACACGGGGAAGTACCTGGCGCGTTACCTCTCCCACCACGGAGGGCCGATTGTTGCCCCCACGGCGCAGCGTTAGTCGGCCTCAGAGTGGCCCGGGGATGTCGCGACTTTGCCGCCGCACCGGGTTTTTTCTTCTCCTGCTTCTGATTCTCAGCCAACCGCTTCCGGCCGCGAATCCGCAAACCAAGACTCCTGCCGCATCCCCCGATGTCCCGGCGCTGCTGAAGGCCGCCAGCGAGGCCCTGGAGCGGCAAGATTTTGCCGCTGCCGTCAAAGCTCTGAAGACCGTCGTGGAAATTGAGCCGGGGATGACGGCGGCCTGGTTCAATCTGGCTTATGCCTATGAGGGTCTCGACCAGGAGGAAGAGGCGGTGCGAGCCTACCAGAAGACGCTCGAGCTTCAGCCGGATCTTTTTGAAGCCCATTTGAATCTCGGGATCTTGCAGATGGAGATGAAGCAGGTTCCGGAGGCGCTTCCGCATCTGGAAAAGGCGGTGGCGCTCAAACCCGAGCACGCTCGGGCGCACCTCTATCTTGGCCGCGCGCTCACCAGCGTGGGACAGCCGGAAGCTGCGGAAAAGCAATTCCTGGAAACTGTGCGCCTGGACCCGGCTCTCGCCATGGCTTCTTTCGACTTGGGTCAGCTTCACCTTGGGAAGAAGCGTTACGCTGACGCCCTGGCGGCCTTCGAGCGAGCTGCCGAACTTGACCCCAAACTCATACAGGCTCAACTGGGGATCGCCCTGGCCTTGGAAGGTCTGGATCGTTTGCCGGAAGCCCTGTCGCACTTCGAACCGTACTTGGCGGCAAAGCCGGAGGATCTCGAAACCCGGTTACATGCGGCGCGGGTCTACCTCCAGCAAGGAAAGAATGAGCAGGCTTTCGAGAACTTGCAGACTGTCCACCGCGCCCGTCCCCAATTGCCCGGGGTGGCGGCGGCGCTGGGCGATGTCTGCGCCCTGCTGAAAAGGTTCCCTGAGTCGGAGAAGTACTACCGGGAGGCCCTGGCGACGGCGCCGCAGGACCCTGACCTTCATCGGGCCTTGGGCCGGACCCTGCTGAGTCAGGAGAGATTCGCGGAAGCCGAAGCCGAATTCCGGACCAGCCTGAAACTCGACCCGAGGAGTCGCGACGCCGCGCAGGGTCTCGCCACCAGTCTCTATCTCCAGAAGCGCTATGCGGAGGCCGCCCCGCTGATCGAAAGTCTGGCGCGAGCGGCCGATGCCCCCGCCGGCCTGTTCTTTGTGCTGGCCACCTGCTACGACCAGCTCCGCGATCGCCCTCGCGCCCTCCAAGCGTACGAGAAATTCCTGGAACTGTCGCAGAACCAGAACCCAGACCAGGAATGGCAGGCGCGCCAGCGGGTGAAACTCCTCCGTCGCGTATTGCGGAAGTAGCTATAATACATCTGGCTCCTATGGTTGCCTGGAACCGTGTTATGAGAGGCGTGTTGTTGCTGTTCCTCCTCGGGGGGGTTGTCGGAGCCGCTCCTGCGCCCCGCCGGCGCGATACCGAGGCGGATCTACTGCTTCGCATTGAGCGAGAGCAAAACCTCATAAAGAGAGCGAAGTTGGAGATCCGCCTAGGCCGGGTAAAGCTCTTCCAGGCAATTGGCGCCTTTGACAGAGAGAATGTCGAGGAATGTCACCAGCTTCTGGCCGCTTACCTGGAACGAATGAAAGGCGCCTGGGCAACACTCCAGAGTTCCGGCCGGCAAGCGTGGCGACACGACGAAGGTTTTCGGGAATTAGAGATCGCTTTGCGCGAAGACGGACGCTTCCTCGAGGACCTCAAGCATCGTGTTCCGTATCAGGACCGCGCTCCGGTGGAGAAGGTCGCGCGGGGCGTGGATGAGCTGCGCAATCAGGTGCTCCAAGCGCTATTTCCTCCCGAGCGCCACCGGAAGAAAGCGAGCGAGCCGGCCCCAGGCCGCGGGTCGGCTTTTTCCCTGAGGATGATTCAGAGATGAGGGGCGGGGGTTGCAGACTCGCGCTTGGGCTGGTCTTGCTGGCGATGCCCGCCCTGGCGCTAGGGGGCCAACGGGGAGCAACCCTCACTGATGAAGAGGAAGAGAAGGTCCGCGACGCTCAAGATCCGGGGGAGCGCATCGTGGTTTATCTCGACCTTTTGCAGGCCCGCCTGGACCGCTTTGAAAGTTATCGGAAAAGGCCTGCCGACCCCCACTACGACGTCGCGGCGTACCTCGACGACCTGTTGGTTGAGTACATTGCGCTGAACGACGAGCTGAGAAACTGGATTACGCTTCAATACCAGGAGAACCGGGACATGCGTCGCGGGCTGCGCGCGCTGCTGGAACGCGGCCCGCAGCAACTGGCCGAGCTACGCCAGGTCCAGCAAGCGCCCGACACCTATGCGCCCCAGTACGGCGACTCGCTTCGCGACGCGATCGACCAGCTCTCCGACACCCTGGACGGCGCCACGCGCGCGCTCGCCGGCCAGGAGAAGAAGTTCGTCGAACAAGAGCGCGAGGAGAAGGCCGCGGTGAAGAACGCCAAGGAGCAGGCCAAGGAAGAGGCGAAACGCACCAAGGAAGAGAAGAAGCTCCGCAAGCGGCTGGGCAAGGGTAAAGTGCCCGGTGAGTCCGACGAGAACTGAAGCAGCCGTTGGGAATCTCCATCCTCAACAAACCGCCGGAGCAACTTTCCCTGCCTCTTGAACCCGCGGCGGGCCCGGCAGGGGCGTTTGCCCGAGTCTTCCGCCGGCTGGGTTTGAAGCGGCCAGCCCCGGACTTCCAAGTGGACTACAGGCCGTTCGCCAGTTTGCGCAGCAGCGTCCAGCTCCGGGGCAACTGCGCGGTGGTTCACCTCTCCGACCTGCTGGCCGCCGCGCCTCCGCTGGTGCTCGACGCGCTGGCGGAAATCCTGCTGGGCCGGCTTTTCCACCGGCGGCCTTCGCGGGAGGCGCAGGCGTGTTACCTGGCGTACGTTTTCAGCCCCGCCGTGCGCCACCGCATCGACGAGGCGCGCCGCCAACGCGGGCGGAAGCGAATCCTCTCTCCGCGCGGACGGTGCTTCGACCTGGAAGAGATTTTTCGGAAGCTGAACCGCCGCTACTTCGGGGGCGAACTTCGCCTGCGGCGGCTGGGCTGGAGCCCGCAGCGCTCGCGAACCCTCCTGGGGCATTACGATTCCGCGCATCGGACCATCACCATCAGCCGCGTGCTTGATTCTCCGCAGGTGCCGCGCTACTTGGTCGAATACCTCGTCTTCCACGAGATGCTTCACATCCGCTATCCCGTGGAACGCGACGGCCATCGGCGCGTGGTCCACTCGCGCGAGTTTCGGGAGGCGGAGAGGAAGTTTCCCAAGTACGAGCAGGCTCGCCGCAGGCTGCGGCTTGTCTGCCCCTGAGTGCTGTGGCGAGGGCCGAAAAGCACGACTGCCATGCCGAGGCAAAAGCCCCCGGCAGGCGCAGGCCGCGTCCGCGCGGCGACATCTCGGAGAGCGTTTGCGGCTCTAGGAGGAGAATGGAATGGAGGAGAAAATCCTACGCGTCATGACGTTGGCCATCATCTTTGGGCTCGGGCTTGCCAGCGAGCGAGGGCTGGTGGCCGGGCCTCTCGAAGTGAAGTCGCCGGACGGGAAATTGTCCGTCGCCTTCGAGCTGAAGACTAATCCGCAGCCCTTTCTGCCCGGCGAGCGTGCTTATTACCGCGTCTCTTACAGCGGCCGGCCTATCCTGACCGACTCCCCCCTGGGGCTGGACTTCAAAGGCGCGTCGGCACTCGACCGTGATTTCGAAATTGTTGCCACAGACCTGCGTTCGCACGACGACCTCTGGGACAACCCCTTCGGCGCCCAGCGTCGCGTGCGCGACCATTACAACCAACTCACCGTATCCTTGCGCGAACGGAACGCCCCGGGGCGTCGCGTGGACCTGATTTTCCGGGCGTACGATGAGGGTGTGGCCTTCCGTTATGTGCTGCCTCAGCAGGAAGCGATGGAGAAGTTCATTCTCGCCTCGGAGAATACCGGCTTCTACTTTGCGCAGGATGCGGACGTATTCGCGTTGGACCTGGGCCGTTTCAACACCAACAATGAGGGCGAGTACCGGCGCGTCCGGCTTTCCGACCTCAAGCCAGCCTCGGTGGTCAACCTGCCGCTGCTGGTCGAGACGCCTGGCGGGCCGTGGATGGCGTTGCTCGAAGCGGACCTCACTGATTACGCGGGGATGTACGTGGGTGGTGTGCCGGGTGTCGACCACGCGCTCATCAGCAGACTCTCGCCTTCGCTGCGCCGTCTGGACGAGGTCGTGGTCGGGAATACGCCGAAGGCGACCCCTTGGCGCGTGCTGCTCGTGAACCCGCGCCCGGGCGGGCTGATCGAAACTAATTACCTCATCCTGAATTTGAGCGCCCCTTGCGCTCTCGCCGACACTTCGTGGATCAAACCAGGTAAAGCTGCCTGGGACTGGTGGTCGGGAAGTTTTGCCCGCGGGGTGGATTTCAAGCCCGGCATGAACACCGCGACGATGAAGCATTACATTGATTTCGCCGCCGCACATCACTTGGAGTACATGCTCGTTGACGCCGGCTGGTACCCCGCCACGGACTACGAGCATCCTATCGACATTCTGAGACACGTCCCCGAGGTGGACGTCCCCGGCATCATCGCCTACGCCAAGCAGAAGGGCGTGAAGGTGATACTCTGGGTCTTCTGGGGCGAGCTGGACAAGCACATGGACGAGGCCTTGACCCTCTACGAGAAGTGGGGGGCTTCGGGCATCAAGGTGGATTTCATGGATCGTGACGACCAGGAAGTGGTGAATTTCTACGCGCGGTGCGCGCGCCAGGCTGCCGAGCATCACCTGGTGGTGGATTTCCACGGCGCCTACAAACCCACCGGGCTCCGCCGCACCCTGCCGAACCTCCTCACCCGCGAAGGCGTCATGGGGCTCGAATACAGCAAGTGGAGTGATCGCATCACCCCGGAGTATGACGTGACCATTCCCTTTACGCGCATGCTCGCTGGGCCTATGGACTACACGCCGGGCGGGTTTCACAACACCACGCGCGCCGAGTTCACACCGCGCTCCGTCGAGCCCATGACGCAGGGCACGCGGGCGCACGAATTGGCGAAGTACGTGGTTTACGAGAGTCCGCTCGCGATGGTCTCCGATTATCCGGAAGCGTACGAAAATCAGCCGGGGATCGAGTTCATCGAAAAAGTGCCGACCGTGTGGGACGACACCCAAGTGCTAAACGGCGAGCCCGGCAAGTACATCACCGTCGCGCGGCGGAACGGGGATAACTGGTATCTGGGAGCCATGACCAACTGGGACGCCCGCGATTTGGAGATTCCGTGGAATTTTCTCGGTTCGGGTGAGTACGAAGCCTGGATCTTCGCCGACGGCCCGGACGCCGACCAGGTCGCGACCAGCTTGCGCATCGACAGGAAACGCGTCAAAGCGACCGACAAGTTCAGCCTTCACGTGGCGCCCGGCGGCGGCCTGGCAGCGATCCTCACGCCCGTTGAGTAGGTGAAGAGGTGTAAGGATGACGCGGTCCCAGCGGCAGGTCTGTGTGCGGGATGTGGGAGCAGTAACGCGTGCTATAATACAGCTATGGAACACGAGGGAAGTTGCTGGCTCTGTGGTCGTTGGGCCCCGCTTACTCGCGAGCACATTCCCCCCCGTTCGGCCTTTAATGACCGTCTCCTCCTTGTGAAGTACATCGAGAAGCGGACCCGCGACGTATGGCACCTTGAATGGGGCGGCAGAGTACAAGAAGGGTTGATTTTCAGGAGCCTTTGTGGAGAGTGCAATTCTTGGTGCGGAGCGAAGTATGGGACACACTACGCGGAGTTCATCGGAAAAGTTGCCGAGAAAATTGAACGGGCTTCGGAGGGTGAAAGGATACTAATCACTGGCATCCGTCGCCCTCTTAGTATCCTGAAACAGGTCGTTCAACTTTTCGTTTCTGCCAACGGCAGAGAATTCGTTGAGAAGAACAATTGGATACGCAAGCTTCTGAAGAGCTCGCGAAATCGGGACTGGCCCCCGGGCGTGTATCTCTATCTGTTCGCCACAAACTGCCGGGTGGGACGTAAGTCAGGCGTTGCCGGGGTGTTGCACTTCGCCAGGAGGAGTGTGCGGGTCTTATCCGAATTCACATTTTGGCCCCTCGGGGCCGTCCTCTCATACTCAGAGATAAACGACAGAGGGCTCAGCCCGATCCACCAGTGGACTGCTCATGAGTACACATCCCAAGTAAGAACCGACCTTTGGCTAACCGTCAACCCGGTTGAAACACCGTACCCGCTGGACTTTCGGAGTGCTAGCAGGATTCGGCGCGAAGCATTCCCGGGGGATGAGGCCCTTCTGTGCCGTGACGAGGACCTTGCCCATGTGTTGAACACTACTTTGGAGAAGGCTGGTGAATCCCGCAAAGAATCCTTCGCCATAGTCGCGAGGCGGCCCGTCAAAGTTCTCCCCTGATCAGCCAGCAGTCATTGCCAAAAGGGGCTGTGGCGCAAACGGCTCGTTTCCTGCCACGTGGGCGAACCGGGCGAGCACAAGGATCGCCCTTACGACTTGCCGCGACCGTACAGCACCCGGCCGGGTCTGGCGCCGGTGTGCTGGCCCTGGTCGATGACCACCACGCCGTTCACGATGACGTAAGGAATCCCCACCGCATACTGGAGCGGGTTCTCGAAGGTGGCTTTATCGGCCACAGTTCTGGGGTCGAAGATGGTGATGTCGGCGGCCAGGCCAGGTCGGAGCAGGCCGCGGTCGCTGAGGCCGGTGATCTGGGCGGAGAAGGAAGTCATCTTGCGAACCGCGTCGGCCAGCGTCAGGACCTTCTGCTCGCGCACGTAGTAGCCCAAGACGCGCGGGAACGTTCCGTAGAACCTCGGGTGCGGCTTGCCGGCAAACGTCATCTCCGGATTCACCGCGCTGCCGTCCGAGCCCACACCCACCCAGGGCTGCCGCATGGCCAGGCGCACGTCGGGTTCGCTCATGCTGAAGTAGATGGCGTCGGCTGAGCCGCCCTCGGAAATCAGCAGATCGCAAAGCGCATCGAGTGGTTCTTTCCCCATCAGCTCGGCGACCTCGTCCAGGCGCTTGCCTTCATATTTCTTGTTTTCCGGCTGCTGGAGCGACGCCACCAGGACGCCGTGCCAGCCGCCCACGCTCTTCACCTCGTTGTCTTCCCAGGCGGGGAGTCCGGTGGCGATGGCCCGGCGGATTTCGGCGCGCGACTTCGGGTCTTTCAAGCGTGCGACGACCTGTTCGGAAGTTCCCTCCAGGTACTTCGGCGGGAGGCACATCTCCAGCCCGGTCATGGCGGCGATGTAGGGGTATTGGTCCGCGGTGATGTCCACGCCGCGGTCGCGTGCCGCTTGGATGTGTCGAACCTGTTCCACCATGCGGCCCCAGTTGGCCTGGCCATCTATCTTGAAGTGGAAGATGTGCGCGGGCAGATTGGCGTTTTCGCTGATGGCGACGGCCTCGTCAATGGCCTGGAGGCCGTGCGCGCCTTCGCCGCGGATGTGGGTGGCATAGATGCCGCCGTAGGCCGCCGCGACCTTCGCCAACTCAATCAACTCGTCGGTTTTGGCGAACATGTTGGGAGGGTAGATGAGGCCTGAAGAGAGGCCGAGGGCGCCCTCGCGCATGGCCTGCTCGACGAGGGCCTTCATCTTCCCGAGTTCCTCCGCCGTGGGCGCACGATTCACGTTGCCCAGAACGCCGCCGCGCACCTGACCACTGCCCACGTAGGAGGCGATGTTCACCGCAATCCCCTGCCGCTCGACTCGCGCAAAGTACTCGCCCAGCGTAGTCCAATCTCGCTGGAGACCCAGCGGCTGCAAACTCCTGTCAAACTCAGGTGCGTCGGGGCCGAGCACGGGCCCGGCGGAGGAGGATTCACCCAGGATCTCCGTCGTCACGCCCTGGCGGAGCTTGCTCTGCCCGGTGCCATCCACCAGCAGCGTGTAGTCGGAATGGCTGTGCAGGTCGATGAACCCGGGAGCCACCACCATCCCCGTGGCGTCAATCACCCGGCGTGCCGTGGCTTTGGGCAATCGGCCGACGTTGGCGATCTTGCCGTCCTTGACCGCTACCGAGCCTTCAAACCACGGGCTACCGCTGCCATCGAGGATGTGCCCTCCTACAATCATCAGGTCGTACTCTGCCTGCTGGGCCCAGTGATGCCTCGCCAGCAGGCACACGAACCCTACGGCCAAGCTGAGGGCCATGACACCCGTCTTGGCATGGCGCAAGCGGATACTCTTCAGGGTGTGGGACACGTGATACCTCCACCTTCTACTGGATCAGGAGCCGAGGCGTCGGGGATACAGAGAGGTCCCCTCCGGCCGACCACTGACCACTGACGAAAGCTGGCCCTACTTATTGCGGAATCGGTCAGCGCCATGAGTACCGGGGCATTATATCTCTCCCGCGCGGTGCGGCGCGATTCTGCGGCGGTGAGCGCGCTCCGGATGGGCAAACGCTTTATACTGTGTCGGAGTGGGTTGGCGCCCGAATATGGAATTCGTGAAGATTCGAACCTTTAGCGGGCCGACGGCCCGGCTCGACGCCAAGCTGGCCAAGAGCGTGCTCGAAGCGGAGGGAATTGAGTGCTTCGTACCCGGCGACGGCGCCGTCGAACCCATTCCGTTCTTTGAAGTCCACTTGATGGTTCACGAAGCGGATGCAGAAGAAGCCATCGAGGTTCTTGAGACGTACTTCGATTCGCTGGGACCTGCTCCCGCGGAATGATTCACTGCGGCGGAGATGCGGGGGCCGGCGAGGATGAGGAAGTTGGCGGGGGCTTCTTCGAGGTCTTGAGTTGCCGCTCGAGCCGGGCGATGGCCTGGTGGACCTCCTTCGCTTCTTCGGCTTCCTTGGCCGAAGGGAGCAGGTCGAGGTACTTCCTGTAGCCTTCGAGCGCCTTTTGCTTGAGCCCGAGCCGGTCATAGACCTTCCCCACACCCAAGTAGCCGGGCGCATAGTAAGGGTCTGTCTTCACCGCCTCCTGGTAACGGCTGAGCGCCGCCCGGAATCTTTTCCTTCTCAGATAGAAGTCCCCGATTTCAACGGATCTCCAGGCTGGCGGGGAAACGTAGGGCTCCGTTTCGCTCTCGGCTTCGGGGGGAACCTTGCCCTGCTGCGCGCCCGCCACGGGCGCGGCAAGGGCAAGGATGAGGGCAAGAGCCAAAGTCGCCGTTAGAGCCAGCCGCATGAATTGAATTCTCCGCGCTCGCGGCCAGCGTGTCAACGCCTGAGGTTTTCAGCACGACTGCGGCGGGAGTGCTCGCGCGCTTGAATCGCTGCGGTAGGTGCTTTCCCGACGCGCCCTCCGGTTTGACAACCTCACAGCGCGGCGGATAATGAAGAGATGGGGAGCGTCCCGTGAACGAGACGTTGGGGCAGAAGGCCGAGGCTTTGCCCGCCCAGCCGGGCGTTTACATCTTCAAAGATGAGGCGGGCCGGCCCATCTATGTTGGTAAGGCGAAGTCGCTGCGCCACCGCGTCCGTTCTTATTTCCAGGAGTCCCGGCCCGCCGACGCCAAGCGCGACCGCATGCTCGAGGCTGCCCGCGACCTCGAAACCATCCTCGTGGATAACGAGCGGGAAGCGACGGCGCTTGAGAACAACCTCATCAAGCAGTTCAAGCCGCGCTACAACGTTCTGCTCCGCGACGATAAGACGTACCCCTACATCAAGCTCACCCTCGGCGAACGCTTCCCGCGCGTGTACGTGACCCGGCGGTTGAAGAAGGACGGCGCCGTTTACTACGGCCCGTACTTTCCTGCCAGCCTGGCTTACCGCATCGTGGACCTCATCCATCGCCGGTTGCTCGTGCCGTCGTGCGGCGTGGATTTGACGCGGTATCACCCGCGTCCCTGCCTTCAGTTCTACATCAAGCGTTGCCTGGGACCCTGCGTCGAGGGGTTGACGACGCCCGAAAAATACGCAGAAGCCGTGCGCCACGTGCGGCTGCTGCTCGAAGGGCGCGAGAGCGATCTGGTCCGAGACCTCCACGCGCGCATGCTGGGGGCCTCCGAGACCCAGCAGTTCGAGGAGGCGGCGCGCTACCGGGATCTCGCTTCAACCGTCGAGGAACTCCGCGAGCGGCAGAAGATGGCGGCCGCGCACGGCGAAGATGTTGACATCTTCGGGTTCCATCGGGAAGGGCCGCTGGTGGCGGTGAACCTGTTTCACCTGCGGGGCGGCCGGGCGGTGGACCGCCGGGAGTTTTTCTGGGAAGACTTGGAAGACTTCGACGCCCCCGAGCTGCTCTCTTCGTTGGTGAAGCAGGTTTACCTGGACCAGCCATATTTGCCGGGCGAGATTCACGTCCCCGTGGACTTCGAGGACCGCGAGATCCTGGAAGAGATGCTCACGGAAAAGCGCGGGCGGAAGGTTCAGGTTCGCACCCCTCAGCGGGGCCAGAAGCGCGCCTTGCTGGAACTCGTGGCGAAGAATGCGCGCCATTCCTTCGAGCGCCGCTTCCGCATCCTGAAGCCGCAGGCCCGCGAGATGCTCGAAAGCCTGGCGGAGGCGCTCGACCTTCCGAAGCCGCCGGACCGCATCGAGTGCTTCGACGTGTCTCATATCCAGGGGTCGGACATCGTCGCCTCGATGGTCGTGTGGGAAGCCGGGCGCATGAAGAAATCCGACTACCGCAAGTTCATCATCAAGACCGTTTCCGGCAGCGACGACTTCGCCAGCCTGAGGGAGGTCGTGACGCGGCGCTATCGGCGCTTGCAGGATGAAAAGAAGCGCCTGCCCGACTTGATCCTGGTGGACGGCGGGATTGCTCAGCTCCACGCAGCCGCGGGAGCGCTGGAAGACCTCCAGGTCATCAATCAGCCCTTGGCCAGCATCGCCAAGAAGGAAGAAATCCTCTACGTTTACGGGCGGGAGAACGAGCCGGTGGCGCTCGACCACCACTCGCCGGTACTCCATCTCATCCAACAGATCCGGGACGAAGCCCATCGCTTCGCGGTGACTTTCCATCGGGCGCGGCGGGCGCGGCGGGAACTGGCGAGCGAGTTGCTGACGATTCCGGGAGTGGGCGAGCGGACGGTGAAAAAACTTCTGGCCCATTTCGGCAGCCTGAGCAACGTGAAGGGCCTCACCTTGGAAGAATTGAGCCAAGTGGTTACCCGCGCCCAGGCTGCGCAAATTGTCAAACATTTTGGCGGGAAGCCATAGAGAAGCTTATATATAAACAGTCCAGCCGGTCTATTAATAATTCTTTTTTCTTGACTCGTTTTCCGCTTGCAGGCGATGTGCTGACGTGCTAGATTTCAGCGGGGTAGGTTGGAGGATTCAAATGAGAGAGTGCAAAGTCGGCTCGAATCTGGCCTTCCTGCTGGCTGGCATAGGTATTGGCGCTGGGCTCGCGCTCCTGTTTGCGCCTAAGTCGGGCCGAGAGGCGCGCAGGTACCTTGCCCGCCGAGCCGAGGACGGGCGGGACTACGTCACGGCCATGGGCAAGGAGCTGCGCAGGCAGGCCGAGGACCTGGCGGAGAAAGGGAGAGACTTGGCAGGTAAAATCGCGTAGTAAACACGTGGAGGTTGGTGATGAGCGAAAACAATGGAGCTTCGAAACTGGCGTTCCTCCTGGCAGGCATGGGCATCGGCGCTATTCTGGCCCTGCTCTTTGCTCCCAAGTCGGGTAAAGAGACGCGGGACTACCTGGTGCAGAAGGCTGAGGAAGGGCGAGACTACGTAACCGTCAGGGGCCGGGAACTGCGCAAGCAGGCTGAGGAGGCCGTGGAGAAGGCGAAGGACGTGGTCGCCAAGCAGAAAGAGCAGCTTTCCGCAGCTCTGGAGGCGGGCAAGCAGGCCTACCAGGAAGAGAAGGGCAAATCCCGCTAGCGCACCTTGGGCGACTGACTTGTGGAAGAGCGAATCATGGCTAATGATGCTGCGTTAACTGTTGTCTTAGTCCTGGTCGCCATCGCGATCCTGATGCAAGCCGGGGCGATGGTGGGCATCTGGCTTGCGGTGAAGGATGTTCACCGCGAGGTGGCGGGCGTTCGTGCGGACGTCAAGCAGCGACTCGATCCCCTGGCCCAATCCGTGACGGAGCTTTTGGTCAACTCGCGCGAGCCGGTGCGCACCATCACCGCGAACCTGGCAGAGATCAGCCGCATTCTCCGCGCGCGGGCCAGTCACGTGGATGGGATGGTGGCAGAGTTGGTGGATAAGAGCCGCGTGCAGATCGTGCGCGTGGACCAGATGGTGTCTGACCTCGTCACGAAGGTGGAGACTACTGCCGACGTGGTGCAGCGCAACGTGCTGGCGCCGATCCAGGAGATCTCCGCCGTGGTCAAGGGCGTGCGGTCGGGCCTGGAGTTCTTGTTCTCGCGGCGTCGCGCGCCCAGCGTGAGCGAGGCGACTCAGGACGAGCAACTGTTTATCTGAAAGCGCGTCCGTCGTCGATAATGTGTAGCCAGGGGTCCTGCATAGCCGCGCCCGGCTTCGATTGACCAGGGACCACCGACCACTGCCGGCGGACGCGTTTCCGCTGGGAACACCGCTTGCCTCATTCCACCCCCCAAAGGGATTCTGTGTCTCCCGAGCAGAGGCACTCTCACGCCGTGGCGATTTTCGCGCGGGCACCCTCGCCCGGCAAGGCTAAGACGCGCCTTATTCCGCTGCTCGGCTCGCGCGGTGCCGCAGAGTTTCAGGCGGCGTTGATTGCTGATTGCATCCACAAAACGAACGCGCTTGCCGGGCGCGCCTCACGCTACCTCTTCTTCGCCGGCCGGCAGCTTCGGGCTGCAGCTCTCGGGGCGTCGGGCTACACGCTTGTGCGACAGCGCGGCCGGGACCTCGGTGAACGTCTGGAGCACGCGTTCCTGGCGCTTCTCGGCCGCCATAGCGCAGCCGTCGTAATCGGCACGGACTCACCGATGCTGTCGCCGCGGGCCCTGCGGGCCGCATTGCGAGAGCTGTGGGCGTGCGGCGCCGTCCTGGGGCCATCGCCCGACGGCGGGTTCTACCTGCTCGGCCTGCGGCGCGCGGAGTCGAAGGTGATCCCCGGCTTGTTTCGTGGTATCCGGTGGGGAACGGCCTTCGCCTTTCGCGACATGCGGGGGAAGTTGTTGCGGCGCGGACTGGCCTGCTCGGTTCTCGAACCCTGCGCGGATGTGGATCGGCCCGAGGATTTCCGCCGGCTGGCGAGGGAACTGGTGCGCAGCCGAGCCGTGCGGCGCGCGGCGCCGGCGGTATGGGCGTTTGTAATGACGGGCCGGGCTCGGCGAGTGGGTTAGACCGTGGATCGCCGGGTGCGCGACCGGCTATCGAAGTAGCCATTCTCGCGATTCTCACCAGTCTCGCCAGTCTCACTATTCTCACCAGTCCCAAGAAAGCGGCTGGCATGACAATTTGTCATAATCTGACGGCCAGCTATCTTTCGGCAAACAAAGGAGTTGCTGTTCTTGCTGCCACCCTATCGCTGGTGACCTAGGTTTCCGAGGCAGCGGGGCAGGGTCCCAAAATGCCCCACTTTGGGCGGTCGGCGGCCATGCACACTGCTCGCTCCTGGGGCTAGCAATGTGGCCCAAGCGGCGCGCGCTTTCGGCCTCTGGCGAGCCTCCGACCTCTTGCCGCCGGCGAGACTGGGCGCTAGGGGAGGGGGAATTGACGATTGATGATTGAAGATTGGAGATTGGTCAAGAACAGGGGCTAGGTGCTAGGGACTGGGTGCTGGGGGACAGGGGATTGGGAATGGGCGATTGAGGATTGACGATTGAAAGGATTGATCCATTGATTCACCGGGCCATCGGGCGATAGAGCAGGGAACAGGGAGTAGGGAACAGGGGATAGGGAACAGAAGAGTGCCCCTGTAGCGGCGCCCTTCAGGGCGACAAGATGCTCACGTAGCGCTGCCCTTTAGGGCAGCAAGATGCTTAAGAGTCCAGTAGGGGCGGGGAGGTTAGGACGAGATGGACGGAAGCGTCCGGTATCCAGTCAAGGCACCGCGCGTCTCCACAATGGATCACGTGAGTCAGCGTTTGTGCGGTGGTTGCGGCGCCACGCATCCTCAGAATCATAAGCCATATGGGCGCGACCCTCAAGCTGCCTTAGCGGAGACGCAAAGGGGCTCGCGCGCGGCGAGGACGCCGCCGCTACCCGCCTGTCGCTATCATGCCCCGGAGACGAACTTCAATGCTCTTTTGGCGTAGGATTGGAGTTGCATGTCGTTGATTGGTTCGGAGTCACACCCACTCGGATTTGTGCTGCCTCAGCTGAAAATGGAGAGTTCTCCCGTTAAGATAGCTACAAGGGAGAGGACTCATGAGCAGCGAGCGCAAGCATCACAGCCCCGAGGAGAAGGTGGCCATTCTACGTCGGCACTT
>Ga0315280_10006141_pt1 | contig 16717 bp, 18 predicted proteins | sample YL17G06_40_MG_FD_203697 | JGI IMG/M metagenome (GOLD analysis project Ga0315280, IMG submission 203697) | Sediment microbial communities from Yellowstone Lake, YNP, Wyoming, USA - YL17G06_40 | ecosystem: Environmental > Aquatic > Freshwater > Lake > Sediment | place: USA: Wyoming | collected...
GCTATTAGCGCATTTTGAATTAAATTTCGATAAAGAATAATCAAAACTACAATTAATTTTTCATTAGACCCTACAAAAAAGCAGGGTGCAGGAACTTAAATGGGTTGATATCTTATAAACTCCGGTCTTTGAATATAAGGCTGTCCTACCGTCCTTGAGCTATTCGAAAAGAATTGCGAATTTATAATATTACTTAGACCATCCCCAGATACACCGGCAGCGCCGCCAGAATCGTAGGCACAGCCACGATCGCCCAGACCAGTCGGTTGCTGTCGAGGATCTTCTTGCCGTCCAGAGGGCCGAAGGGCAGCAGGTTGAAGGCCGCCAGGGTGAGGTTGATGAAGAGGGCAAAGTTGGCAGCTCCTGCCCAGAGGCCAGCTGCACCGCTTTCCAGCAGCAGGAAGAATATCACCGCCAATAAGATGTTGGTCACGGGTCCGGCCAGGGAGATCCACAGCTCCTCCCTCCTTGCCTGCCGCTTCAGCTCCTCTTGGCCGATGGGGTCCTGCAGATAGAAGTCCTGGGGCACTGATGCCTTTCGTATCATGACCGCCCCCGGCGCAGCGAAGATGAATCCGGCAAAGGCCATGAGGACGATGAGGACCAGTCCCATGCGGTTTGCCCTGTACTCTGCAAAGTAGCCAAATTTCTGGGCTACGAACTTATGCGCCAGCTCGTGCAGCAGAAATCCGGTGCCGACGCCCACGGCGGATATCAGGAAAACTTCCACACCGGGCAGCCTCCGCTCGCCCAGCATGGAGAAGGCGATGACCAGCGCCATCAGCGATAGAAACAAGTCCGTCAGCTCAGCCGAACTGATGCGGTCCGCATTGCTCATAGGCGGAGATAACGCAGGTCAGCTATATCTTTTTGCTGATGCAAGAGTTGGAAGAAGACGAATTCGAAGAAGTTGCGCGAAATTTTGCCGAAAACAGCCACGAGATGGCTGAAGAGGAGTCTCGAGTCGTATTTTTGGCTCAGTTCCTCATCAGCACCAATCTTCGGACATCATGCATGGGCCTTGGCCTGCGAGGCTGCCCCGCTGGGCCTGCTCTTGCGGTGCCTGATGACGTGGCGCGAGCGTTTTCCTGCGATCTCTCCGATCTTGACCCACTCGCCCGTCTCGTCGTCCTTCACGTACTGCTCTTTCACGGCCGACCAGGCAGCTTCGTGAGATGCCTTCTCGCGCGCTGCATCATCTGTTAGATCATAGTCCTCCCAGAAGCTGTTGAAGGCCTTCATGTAAATAGCCTTGGCGTGGCTGGGCAGGTTTCGCGCACTCTTGGGCAGCTCGCTTATGCTCTCGTATGGCATCAAATACACCTCCTGTTAATGTTTGAGCAACTGGTAATCTGCATACTATGAATATCCTGGTTAAAAAGTTTTGGGTTCCTCTGCGGTGTTGACCAATACGCAGGGTAAGCCTATTTAATTATATTTATTAAAATTTTGTTCTGGGACTACATTTGATAGTATATTACAAAGCGCAAATGTTTTCAGTTTTGGTCGCTGAGAGTGATTCTCCAGCAATTGGTTTGATTGCATAGAAAACGCCTTCTACCGCCCATCTTTTCTTTTGCTCTCTTGCCTGCAAAAAAATTGACCTGGAGACCACCCCGAGCGGTCCAGGTCGATGAAGTTTTCAATCCATCCTTAATATCCCATCATCTTCTCCTTAGTCGCAGCCATTCTTTCCTTGGCGGCCTCCATGTCCGCGGCCATCTTCTCTTTGCTGGTCATAAGCTTCTCTTGCCTGGACTCAGCCGTGGTCTCTCCCGTCAGCTGGCTGCTGGCCTCAGTGCTGGCCGCAGGATTGCTCTGCACATTGACCTCGGCCGAAGCGGCTGTGCTATCGGGGCAGTAGCCAGGCAAGAGGGGTGAGCTGCCCTCCTTTGGGGTGATGCGCAAATCCCCCAAGAAGCCAGCCATGAGTTCATCGCTCATGTTTCCGTCCATCAATATCAGGGCCAGGGTTTGGTTGGTGGGCTGATAGGCGACGAAGATCTGGTTCTGGTTTACCATCTGTCCCCACAAGGCAGGACGGCCGCTGAAGCTCTTCATCGAATCGCTGTAGTTTGCTTGCATCATGACCGGATCATAGGCTTCGATCAAGGGTTTCATTGCGGCGGGCTCCAGCTCCGTCTGGGGAGCCTGGCAGGGATAGAGGAGATGCAGGCTTACCCTGCTCCCGTTGAGGAGCATAGCTACTTTAACCACTTTCCCTGCGGTGTAATTCTCTACATCTACGGCGGAGTCGGCCTCCGCAACTACTTCTTCGGGCAATCTGAAGGCGAGTTCAGCGTAGCTTCCCATTTCTGCGCTTATGTTCTCATCCTTGGCTGCGGCTGGCAAGGACGCCAGAAGGCACAGCAGGATACAGATAAAAAGCAGCTTCAGTCCCAGGGGAACCGATCTGCAGGGCAAAATTGCAATGGTCATCCAATCCACCTCATGGAAGTTGAGCTCTATTTGATCGCCTCAACTTTCGGTTTATTTAATAGCCCGTATATCCCTCTAACTATAAAGCCGTTTTCCAAATTCGTTTTGCGGAGCGTCTCTCTTGGTTGCTCTTTTTCTCTCGCAGCTGCGGCTCCGATACGATAATATAAAGACAAGGCCAGCTATACTACGATTAGGTAACAGCTTCCTGAGGAGGAGACGTCTTGAGATTAACTTCGACGACGATCTATTTTGCGGCAGCCGTCCTGGTTCTATCCACGAGCGCTGCGGCATCTGTAGTCATCAATGAGATGGAGCTGAACCCTTCTGAGGCGGGAGCGGAATGGATTGAGATTTACAACTCCGGAAATGACAGTATGGACATAAGCGGCTGGACAGCCACCATAACGGACAACGGCTGGGTGGGCAAGTTTTCGCCCGTGCCTGCAGGGACAATAATCCCGCCCAAAGGTTTCTTTGTCCTGAAAGGTTCACCTTCCTGGAATCACGAGAATGGGGGGTTTGCCACCCTTTACACCGCATCGGGAGAGAAGATGGACGAGACGGCCACCCGTGAGGACACCCTCGGCAACGACTTTACCTACGGCAGGCACCCCGATGGGCATGATACCAACACGGATGGCGACTGGGGTCTTGGCTATGCCACCAAGGGAAGGCCCAACGTGAGCTAAGCCATTTGGAGAAGTAAAGTATATTACTGTAGCGGGATTACAAGCTTTAAGCTCTAGAAGGATGGAAATAAAATGAATCTAGCATCTGGAAACGCCTTCAAGGCACTCTTAGCCTTTACTGGGCTTGCCGCCCTCTGCGGCCTGGCCCTGGGTGATGTAGTCATCAACGAGGTGGAGCTCAGCCCGCCCGACAACGGCACAGTGTGGGTGGAGCTTTACAACCCTGGCGCTGATGCTGTCGATCTTGGCGGCTGGACGGTCAAGATAGAGGATAAACCCTGGGCTGGCCTCAGTTCCCTCAGCGGCACCATCAGCCCTGGGCAGTTCTATGTGGCCGAGGGCCAGCCCAGATGGGTCACAAGCGGCAACGGAACGGTCTATCTTCTCAACGGTGAAGGCATCGTGACGGATAAGACGCCAGAGGTGAGCGATAAAGGGCAGAGCGACTTCACCTACGGCCGGTTCCCGGACGGGAGGAAGACCGATACCAGAGCGGACTTCTTCTTCATGATGGGCAGCAAGGGCCGACCCAACCGCATATGAAGGATGGCCCAGGATCGGTCATCCTTCGACCTCTTTCTCTGGCCGGAGATCTTTTTGGATCTTCTTTATCTTTTGATCTTTGAAAGAGTTGTTCTGCCCAAACTCTGTCGTCAGCTGATCGTCAGGATGTAGGCGGTCTCTCTCTTGAAGTCTCTCGTGTGCTCGCTCTTATTGATGATATTTCCCTGGCCGTCCCTCTGGGAGATAGTGATAGTATGCGTCTCGCCACCCTCCAGGGTGAAGCTGGCCATGCCGTCCAAAGCTCCATCGGCGATATCACTGCTGTAAAAGACCCCGTCCAGGTAGACGTCGTAGCCCTTGGTCCTCTCTGATTTTATGGTAACCTTGGCCTTTCCCGGCAGAACCGTCCTCACATCCACAGGGGTGCTGGCCTGCTGCACGGGACGGGGCAGGACGTCCAGGATCAAGGCGTTGCCAGGCTGGCTGCCCGCTGCCAGGATGACGAAGAGCCTGCCTTGATCCTCTGCCACCAGCTTGAGGAGATGGTATCCTCCGAAGTTAAAGCTCCAGTGGGTGATGGTGCTCTTGGCATAGGATATGAGGTAGAGATCCACGTTGCCGTCTTTGGGCGTGTAGGCGATCAGGTCGGCCTCATCTCCCTGCATAACCTGTTCGTATCGGCTCCAGCTGGCTCCCTTTCTGATCCACAGCTCGCTTGATCCAGGCAAAGATGAGTAATCGGTGTAGTTCATCTCCGAGTCTCCCAGGCGGATCTTCGTGGGCTCGCTGCCGTTTATGTTGAAGGCTATTGGGGCGGATAGGGTTGTAGATCCAGATTTCTGGGATTCTTGGGCGTTTGCAAAGCTCCAGGGCTCCTCTGTCCAGGTCTGGTTTCCGGCAGGCGCTGCCTGCGCCGATATTGGCGGCAGCAGGATCATTGCCAGGATGAGAATTGCGAGGATGAAAGGTTTCATGGATTCTATCTTGCATCTTTTTGCTAAAGAGCTCACATCGTCTCCAGAGCAGGTATGCCCAGGGTCTCCAGGGTTGATCGCAGCGCGTTTCTTGCCGCTCTGACCAGGGCCATTCTCGCAGCCTTCAGCTCCTCGGCAGCGTCCAGCACCGGGCTGTAGCGGTAGAAGAGGTTGAAGGTCTCTGCCAGCTCGCGAGCATAGGTGGCCAGATGATGGGGTTTCAGCTCCCGGGCCGCCTGGTCGATGACCAGATCGAACTGGGCAATCTTCTTGATGAGTGCCACCTCGTTCTCTCCCGTGAGCTGATCGGCCTGGAACGACGGCGCAGCCTCGCCCTTGCGCAGGATGCTGCAGGCGCGAGCATGCGCGTACTGGATAAAGGGCGCAGAGAGCTTCTCGAAGTCCAAGGCCTGCTTCCAGTCGAAGGTGGTGGCCTTGTCCGCAGAGACCTTGACCACATCGTAGCGCACTGCGCCCGTGGCCACCTGCCTTGCCACCTCTCTATGGAAGGCCTCGCTCTCCTCTGGCCGGCGCAATCTCACTTCCTCGAAGGCCTGCTTCTCCACCTCATCTAAGAGCTCGTCGGCGGAGATGAACTTGCCTTTGCGAGTGCTCATGGAGCCGGTAGGCAGCGATACGAACTCGAAGATGACCACCTCCGGCTCGCGGATGCCCAAAAGCCGCAAGGCGGTGCAGAGCTGCCCGGATACGAGTTTGTGGTCTGCGCCCAGGATGTTCACGGCCCGATCGGAGTTGGCTGCCTTCCAGCGGTGATAGGCCAGGTCGCGAGTGATGTAAAGCGAGGTTCCATCGGTGCGGCGGAGGACCATCTTCTTCTCAAAGCCAAAAGTGCTCAGATCCAGCTGGAAGGCTCCATCCTCCCACTCCGTCAGGCCGGTCTTCTCCAGATCCTTGACCATCTCGGTCACATCTCCATTCCGGACAAACTCCGACTCCCAGCGATAGCTGTCGTGGCGGATGTTCATTCTGTGCAAGGTCTCCTCGATGCCGCTGACGGCGTACCGGACGGCGCTCTGAATCTTGGCCACCGTCTCCGGGTCGCCGGCTTCATAGCGCTGTATAACCTGGTCAGCCTCCTTCCTTATTTCGGGATCCAACTCCATGGCCTTGTTGGCAGCTATGTAGACCTTGGCGATGGCGTGGTCGGCCTTGGAGCCATCCAGCTGGAAGTGATCGCAGCCCACGACCACCATGGCCTCCTGCCTGCCCATGTCGTTCACATAATACTGGGCATCCACAGTGCAGCCCGCCCGGCGCAGGATCCTCACCAGAGTGTCGCCGATCACGGAGTTGCGGATATGGCCCACGTGCAGCGGTCCGTCGGGATTGGCCGAGGTGTGCTCCACAATGACCCTTTGCCTCATCCTGCCTGTCCAGCAGTTGTCCGACAGTGCCTGGTCCAGGATGGTGTTCAGGAATATCCTGTTCATGAAGAAGTTGAGGTAAGGGCCTGCCTGCTCCACCCGGTCCACATACTTGTACTCCTGGGGCATGGCCTGGTGAATATCCCTGGCTATCAGGGCTGGGCTAATCTTTTGCACAGGAGCCAGCCGGAAGGCGACGGATGAGGCCAGGTCAGCGTGGGGGCTGATCTCCAGCCCCAGATTGTTTACTCCATCCTCGGCTTTGAAACCGCAGCCTTCGAGGGCATCGCGAAGAAGCCCCTCCACCTCGCTCATGAAATCGAGAAACATGGGAACACTTCAATTTCTGTAGGACTCTATCAGCCCTTCGGGAAAGTATAATATCTTTGCCTATCCATTCTGAATTGGGGATTCATATGAAGCTCATTACAGCTCTTCTGTTGATGCTGTTTTGCGCCCCGGCTCTTGCCGTCTCAGATGAGGCGAGAGGTGTCGAGGCCACCACAGCTATAACTCTGCCCGTAGACTCTGTTACCGTCTATCCGGACGGCCTGATGGCAGTGAAGCGGATGGGGAACCTGGATACGACCGTTGGCGAGCACAAATTCGTGGTCAATATTCCCGATTCGGCGGATGTGAACTCTGTGCTCTTGACGGTCAGCAACGCCACCATGGAGAGGGTGGTTTATGAGGCGAATCCTGTATACACTCTGAATGTTTCTTCCTCGGGACTTCAGGATTTTGCGCTTAGCTATCTGATGTACAGCGCAGGCTTCTGGGAGCCCAGATATGACCTGCACCTCACTGACGATTCCGTTCTCTTGAACGCCAAAGCCGTCGTTCGTAATCGCGGTGGAGAGGACTTGAAAAATGTGAGGATCAAGCTGGTGGCAGGCCTGCCTCTTGCCGCGGAGCCAAATTATGCCAAGGCTGCAGCCCAAATTCAGCAAAGATATGCAGAAGCAGCTACAGCAGACGCATTGAGTGCCACTCCCGCACCTGCAGCCGCTGCATCAGGGGAGCTGGAGACGCTCTACATCTTCGAACTGGAAGGCCGCAAAGATCTGGCCATGGACAAGGAGATCGGCTTCCCGCTCTTCCAGGAGGATGCACCTTTAGTAAGGATTTATACCTGGGATGCCTACAATAAGGAGGAGGGGCCTGCTGTGGAAGAGATCCGGGCCAATAACACCATGTCCAATCCCTGGCCATCGGGAAGAGCCCTGCTCTACAGAAATGACGAATATGTCTCCACTATCGATATGCCCTACACACCCTCAGGGACTAATGCCTCCATCGTGGTTGGCCCCTCAGCAGACCTGAAGGTTGCCAGAAAGTTGAAAGACTACAACATCACCGAGAAGATCCTGGAGGTAAACTCCAGCGGAAAGAATCACACCATAAAAGAGACCACGGAGACCTGGACCTATCACCTGAAGATCGAGAGCAATCTGGATCGTGCGGCGACTTTGGAGGCAACTGACACGCTTCCTCAAGAGGCAGAGATCATCGCCGTCTCGCCCGCTCCCGCAGAGACCACGGCCACAAGCCTGAAGTGGAAGCTCAGCTTGCAGCCGCGCCAGAAGACGGCCATCGACTACACTTACCAGGTGGTCGGCACCGAGAGCCTGGAGGGCATGAGCTAAAGCGAGGAAAATATCTTTTTCCTCTCTTTTCAAGCCAAAAGAGATGAATGGAGGGCTAATCGACCTGCACTCTCTGAGCGTTTATCACTTCCAGCTTGGAGAGGTGAACCTCAAGGATGCCATCCTTGAAGCTGGCCCGCACCTGCTCCGGCTTGATCTCCACGGGCAGCTTGATCTCTCGCTTCTGCCCGAGGGTGCTCATCTCCCGGCGCAGGTATTTTCCCTCTCGGGGAGCGGCCTTGGCTTCGACGTAGAGGCTGTCCTCCGTCACTCTCAGGTCGATCCTCTCCTTGCTGGCCCCAGCCAGGGCCACGAAGGCCACCAGCTCCTCGTCGGTCTCAAGTAGGTCTATGGCGGCCAGGTCGTAGCCCTTGGCCTCACCCATCTCGCTCGTCACCTCTCCCAAGATCTTTTTGGCTGCCTGACTGGCCTGATTGGACATCCTGGCCGCCTCGACGGCCGCCTTGCCGATCATGCGCTCAAGATCGCTTGTGCTTGCGGAATCGAATTTCATGCCTAAGATTAGAGCTTTGTTCTCATAAAATCCTTTTCATTCCCTGGAAGCGGCCGAAGCCCGGCTTCGCAGCGATCTCGCCGTCGAAGATCACCTCGCCCCTCAAGAGAGTCATCTGAGGAAAGATCGCGCTCAATCCTTCAAAGGGCGTCCACTCCGCCCGGCTGTGCAGTCGATCCGCATTTATTCTGCTGACCTTCTTCGGGTCCACCATCACCAGATCCGCATCCTTTCCGGCCTCAATGCTGCCCTTGCAGGCGAGGCTGAAGATCTGTGCCGGCCTTGCCGTCAGAGCATCCACCAGCCGCTCCAGGCTGAGCATATTTCTCTTCACAGCGAAGAGGAGCAGCGGCAGCATGGTCTCCACGCCCGGAACCCCCGCGGGGGCTTCCCAGATGTCATCCCTCTTCTCCTCAGGCAGGTGAGGCGCGTGGTCCGAGGCCAGAATGTCGATGCTGCCCGCCCGCAGCCCCGCCCAGAGGGCGTCGTTGTCCTCCTGGCTGCGCAGCGGCGGATTGATCTTCAAGAAAGAGCCCTGCTTGCGGTAGTCCTTGACATTGAAGAATAGATGATGAGGGGCTACCTCGCAGCTCACTTTCTTTCCCTTCCCCTTTGCCTCTTCAACCAGCTCCAAACCCCGAAGGGTGCTGAGGTGGCAGATGTGCAGCCGATCCGACCATGAAAGCGCTTTCTCTATCGCTGCAGCCTCGGCCGCAGCAGGCCGGGCCAAAGAATAGACCTCTGGCTCGTGAAAGCTTCTCAGGGGAACTGTCCTCTCCGATACAACCAGTCCATCCTCGGCGTGGATGGTTGCCAGTGCCCCGGCTTTCTGCGTCTCGCCAAGAATCCGTTGCAGCTCTGCATCGCTGTGCTCGTAGGTGAAGATCTCGCCGATAGCGGTTACACCGGCTTTCATCAGCTCCCCGATCTGGCCAGGGCCTCCATTGAGGCAGAAGTCCACGACTGAGCGATGACGGGCAATGTCCAGCTTCAGATCGAAGGACCTGGCATCCAGAGTCCTCGGATCGGTGTTGGGCTGGTCCACCACCGCGGTCACGCCGCCCGCTGCCGCCGCAGCAGAGCCGCTTGCCCAGTCCTCCTTGTAGTTAGGTCCAGGATCCCGGAAGTGCACGTGGGCATCGATGGCCCCCGGCAGCACCAGCATTCCTCTGGCATCGATCTTCTCCTGGGCCCGATGAGGGCCGCCCAGCGCCGCTACGCGCCCATCTTTGATCCAGATATCGATGGTCTTCAGGCCTGTTGCCGTGTATACCCGGCCGCTCTTTACCACCAGATCAAAGTTTATACCCGAACCTCCTCAGCAGCCTGCGCCGCTCCTCAACTTTGCTTTTGTCCTCCACGCCTTTGGGCGGCAGCCCGTCGATGATCCCCATGATGCCTCTTCCGGATTCTGTCTCGGCCACCACGACCTCCAGAGGGTTCGCCGTTGCGCAGAAGATGCCGCAGACCTCCTGGATGCTCTTGATGGAATTCAGGACGTTTATGGGAAAAGCGCCTTTCATCAGCACCACGAAGGTATGGCCGCAGGCAAGAGCCAGTGAGTTTTGCAAGGCCGCCTCTATGAGCGCAGCGTCATTTCCTTCTTGGCGGATCAAGCAGTCGCCGCTGGCCTCGGAGAAGGCGATGCCGAATTTAGCCGCAGGCACAGTGCCCGCCATGGCTTCGTAGAGATCTTCCGCGGTCTTGATGAAGTGGCTCTGACCCAGGATCAGGTTCGAGCCCTCAGGGATATTCATCTTTATCGCTTTCAATTCCATCTTCAGCCCTCTGAGAAGAACTTATACTTTAGCGTGACCACTCCCCCGAATAAATTCGGGGGCATCTAGCCGTTGATCGGCACAGACTGTAGTCCCAGTCTGAGGATATTCTTAGCAGCATTAAGATCCCTATCTAGGGTTAAGCCGCAATAAGGACAATCATGAACCCTGTCAGAGAGGTCCTTCTTGACTATTTGACCGCAACCCGAACACATTTGAGACGTATTCGCAGGATTAACCAATACAACCTTTCTACCAGCTTCTACCGCTTTGTAGATAGTATATTGTACCGATTTGTTCCATGCTACATCCAAGATGTTCTTCGCCAGGTTGTGGTTTTTGACCATCTTAGTTATATTTAAGTCTTCGAAACATATTATGCCATAGGTATTAACAATCTTCCGGCTTAGTTGTTGTGCGAAGTTCTCTCGTCGATTAGCAACTCTCTCGTAGAGATGACCGACTGCTTTGCTTGCCTTCCTTCTTTCTGGTGATCCTTTGGGCAACTTATCGCGTTTGCTTTGAACTGCTTTAAGCCGCTCTTCGTCGGTTAGCAGGAATCGAGGATTCTCTATGAACTCTCCATTGGAGAGAACAGCGAAGTTCGTGATTCCCATATCAATCCCTATAACTCTCTCAGACGGTTCTAGGATATGATTGACAGACTCTTCAACTAGAAAAGACACATACCATTTCTTTGTGGCAGATCTGCGAATAGTCAACCTCTTGACAAATCCTTCAATCGGTCGATGCATCCAGAACTTAACTTCTCCGATCTTGGAAAGCCAGAGCTTATTACCATCTATCGAAAACCCACTTTGAGGATAACTGATGCTATCATATCGGTTCTTTCCTTTGAACCTTGGATAACCAGGATCTTCACCAGATTGGACCCTTCGGAAGAAAGCTCGGAAAGCCAGATTGACCCTCAGAACTACATCTTGTAGAACCTGAGAATGAACCGTGCTTAGTTCCGGTTTAGATTCTTTCCAGAATGGGAGCATCCTCTTCGATTCGAAGTAGCTCACTGATCGTTCTTCCTGTTCAAAAGCATTCTTTCGCATGGCAAGTGTTTCATTATAGACCCACCGACAAAGCTCTAGTTGCTCATTCAGCTTTGCAATTTGAGCCTTTGTTGGTTTGAGTCTATACCTGAATACTTTAGCCATTAGAAAGGTATTATGCTATTCAGGCTAAAATAGTTATTGGTCTGTAGTTACGGGCTGTATCCCTCCATTGAAATGGAGGGGATTAGCCCTGATTTCGTCCCTAAAAGTTAACAAAGCTTTATTTGTTTCTCAGACCCTTCTTCGGACCTTTGGATTGGCTCGCAGCCTGCATGCTCTTCCTATTGATAATCACGGAGGTGAAGTAATATACGACCATGAATATGATGGAAGAGTAGACCGACATGCTGATGGATTCTACCAGGGTCAAGCGCAGCAAAAAGTAGGAGTAGGGTACGTAGATCACGAAAAAGATCAGGCCTGCGATCGCTGCCTGCTGCATGGGCCTAAACTGCCGGAAGCGAAGGAGCAGATCGGCATAACTCAATCCACCAAAGCTCACCACGGATTTTTCACCTCATCTACCTTGAGTCTTCCCATCCTGCTCATATAAAGCCTTGTCCACCAGACGTTGGAGAGAGGTGCCAGCACCAGCAGGCTCACCAGCCCCGTTATGGCAGAAAGGGGCTGCAAGCTTGCGTTCTCGCCAATCGTGAGAGAGCTGCCGATCATCTGCAGACCGATAGATATGGCCACCACCACCAGCCAGAGAATAAAGACATCGAACTTGTTGTACCTGAAGAAACTTATACTGGCCTTGATGGCCGAAACGGCATCGAGATCATTCACCACCAGGGCATAGGGGACGACTGCCAGCGCCAGTGACATGCCTAGGGCGTAAAGGATGAGGAGGATCAGCCCTACCACCAGCAGGCCCACCGCCTGGGGCTCGGGCTGCAGGGGCCGGGGAAGCAGCGCAGCGCCTGGAAGAAGGAAGATCAGGCCTGCCATTATCATTAATCCCATCAGAACGGAGGCTGCGAACATGTTCAAGAAGTGCTTCTTTCCATCAGACCACATGGCACTTGTGTCTGCTTTGCCCTTTTCCAGGGCCTGCCTGGTCATGCCGACGGCACCGGCAGTGAAGAAGGCACTGACCAGAGACAGCAGCACTACCAGCAAGATAAAGGCTAAAGCCAGGCCGCTCAGAGCTCCCTGCAGCTTGGAAAGCTGATTTGGCAGGTCCTCTAAAGATGTGGAATTCAGGCTCTCCAGCGGTGCAAAGGCCACAGCAAAAGCTACCAAGACGGGAACTATGACCAGCAACGATACAACAAAACTGTAGAGGAAGGGAAGGCACAGGTTCAGGTTGTCTCTCCAGGTGCTAAACCCCTTGCCTATCAGCGCGCCAATTTCTTCCATTGCTAACCCTCCAGCCCTTTCCAAATCTGGTCGCCCACGTGGTGCAGCGACTTCACGGCCTTTCCTTCTCCCTTCATCTCCGTCCCCGCTATCAGAGCCCGGCCAATGGCCAGGGGCTTTTTGTGTCTCTCCTCCACTACGATGACCAGGTCACCGGCAGCTATCTCTGCATCGGCTTCAACTATGCCTGGATTCATGACGTCCGCCCCATTCACAATAAACCGCACCGCTCCTGCATCCACCACCACCAGCTTCTTCCTGGGCCTGAGTTCTATGGCCCCCAAGACGGTGAAGAAGGGCTGTTCCTCCTCAATCATTATCAAAGGACGGCCGTCTACGAAGATGAGGTCTAAGCCCTCGTCGGTGACGGCCCTCTCTAAGGATGCTTTTCGCAGCCCGGAAGGATCTTCAAGGAAGGGCTCAATGGACGATAACACCTTCCTGGCCTCGCTCCCCTTGAGGTGGTGCCTGGATTTTATCTTCATGGTCTCTAGGTATCCCGATAGGTTTAAATATGCAACGCGCAAGTCTGAAATCGAAGCCTTTTGCGGTTATCATCGCTGGAGAGAGGTTTAATGGGTCAGAGACCGCTTGATATTCTGAATGAATCACTGAATGGGCCCGTCATAGTCAAGCTCAAGGACGGAAGGGTCTTCAGGGGAGAGCTGCAGGGTTATGATATCCACATGAACCTGGTGCTCGACAAAACCGAGGAAGTAGCAGAAGGGGCGGTCGCACGCAGGATCGGAACGGTAATCGTGCGAGGAGACAACGTCGTATATATTTCACCCTGAGGTGTTTTAGATGAAAGGTACTCCTTCTATGGGCAAGCGCCACAAGAGATCGCATATCAGGTGCAGACGCTGTGGCAGTATCTCGTTCAACTTCAAGAGAAAAGTCTGTGTCAAATGCGGCTTTGGCCTTTCTTCGAAGCTCAGAAGTCACAAGTGGATGAGAAAAGCCGACTACTAGAGGTCCCAAAGTTGCACGATGCCTGCGGCGTTGTCGGGATATCCCTCAAAGAGAGCGGCAATAATGTTGCCAAGTCCATTTATTACGCGCTCTATGCCCTGCAGCATCGGGGACAGGAGGCTGCTGGCATCTCTGTCCACGATGGCAAGTCCATTCGCACTCACAGGGGAATGGGCCTCGTCTCCGAGGTCTTCGACGATGCCCAGATTGCGCTCTTGCGCGGTGCGGTGGGCATAGGCCATGTGAGATATCCCACCACAGGCAGATCGTGCATCGAGAACAGCCAGCCGTTGCTCATTAAGTATAAAGACGGAGCCATAGCGGTAGCACATAACGGAAATCTGGTAAACTCCGCCCAGCTCAGAGAACAGCTGGAGCAGGCGGGAGACATATTCTATTCCACCTCGGACACAGAGGTGATAGCGCATCTCTTCGTCAAGGAGCTCCTGCGCTATGACCTGCAAGAGGCTATGCGTGCCCTGATGCGCAAGATCGTGGGGTCCTATTCGCTGGTGTTTTTATGGGAGGATATGGTTCTTGGGCTGCGCGACCCTTTGGGCATCAAGCCTCTTTGCATAGGCGAAACGGACTCTGGCCACATTATTGCCTCGGAGAGCGTGGCCGTAGATACTCTTAACGGACGCCTGATCCGTGACGTCAAGCCTGGCGAGCTTGTTGCCATCAGGCATGGCGAGATGAAGTCTTATCAACTCTATCGTCTTCCCAATTCTTCCCACTGTGTCTTCGAATACATTTACTTCGCCCGGCCGGACAGCATCATGGACGGACGCTTAATTTATGACGTGCGGGTCAACATCGGCACCAAGCTGGCGGAGGAGCATCCAGCCGATGCGGACACCATCACGCCCATCCCGGATTCGGGGATAACTTTGGCCGTGGGCTACCACCAGCGATCAGGCATAAGATATCGCGAGTGTCTGATGAAGAACCGCTACATCGGCCGGACCTTCATCATGCCCGACCAGAATATGCGAGAGACGGCTGTGCGCCTGAAGATGAACACCATCCGGCCCAACATCGAGGGCCATAAGCTCGTTCTCGTGGATGATTCCATAGTGCGCGGCACGACCAGCCGCAGGATTGTGAACATGGTCAGGAAGGTCGGAGCAGAGGCGGTTCATGTTCGCATAGGCAGCCCGCCCATCATGGCTCCTTGCTACCTAGGCATCGACATGGCCAGCCGCGAAGAGCTGATCGCGGCCTACAAGACCGTGGCAGGAGTGGAAGCGGTCATCAATGCGGATTCCTTGGGATACGTCAGCCTCAAGGGCCTGGTGGACGCTATAGGCATCAGGGAGGAGAACCTCTGCATGGGCTGCCTCACTGGAGTTTACCCTGTGGAGATACCGGGCGAGAAATGCATTGCCACCCAGACCAAGCTCTCGGAATACCTTGGCTCAGATCCCATGAAGGGCTCTGCGTAATTGGTACGTGTTTAGCTCACACCAATCCGCATCAGTAAACCCATTTCGTGATTTCTCGCGCCGCCAGTTTCCAAGGGCCAATTTGAAGCAACTTCGGCTATTGATATCGATTTTCAATTCGGCGCAAGTTCTTTTTCGTCATGCTTTCATCGACTAAAACCAGCATCTATCGAGCGATTCTTGGGGAGCTAAACACGTACCGTATTGATTTAAAAGCCTTGGATTGAAAATATAATTAAACATAATTTGGAAAATATAGATAAAGGAGAAACTTGGAAAGTACAGAATCTTAAATAAAAATAATAAAAAAATAAAAAATATATTTCTATGCTGTCTTCTTTACAGGCGGCTTCAGCAGCACGAAAGCCACGACGATGCCCACCAGCGCCAGAACAGCCACTATCGGGAAGACGTTGGTGTAGGCCCCGAATATATCCTTTACCTGACCTGCCAGAAGGCTTCCAATCACCGCACCAGCACCATAGGCAGTAAACACTAGGCCGTAATTCCTAGCATTGTCCTTGATGCCGAAGTACGTTGCAGTCGCTGTAGGAGCAATCGCCAGCCAGCCACCGAGACATCCCCAGAGTATGGCAAAGCTGAGCGTATATATTGTGACATTCGCCGGACTCATATAAACAAGCAGAGATGCCAGAATGATCAGCACAAAGGATAGCAGGGCTGTGTTCCTGGGAGTCAGCTTGTCGGTCAATGTGCCGAATATAGGCCTCCCGAAGCCGTTACATGCTGCAAACGGTATCACCAGGCCGGTCATCAAGGCACCTGCTGCGATTTTATCCATGCCGGCGCTGGCTGCAATTTCAAGCCCAACGGGCTTGGACACTCCGATGGCCATGAGCCCTGCCAGCGTCCCTATGGTATAGCAGATCCACAGACCTATGAAGGCAGGAGTCTTGACCATTTCTTCACGCATGAAGTCGGCCTTAGGTGCAGCTCCGGCCTTGGGCTCTGGTGGCTTCCATCCTCTTGGGACCCAGCCTGCTGGTGGAAACGCCATTAGCATGGATAGCGCCACTAATATGATCAGGAAGGCTACACCAAAGATCCTGAAGGTATTGGTTATTCCGCCATAGTTCTTTACCAGGAAATCCGATATTGGAGCGATCAGCGCCGCGGAGAATCCAAAGCCCAGAACCGTCAAACCCACCGCAAGGCCGCGCTTGTCCGGGAACCACCTTGATGATACCTGAATGGGAACTCCATAGGCTATTCCGACACCCAGCCCACCAACAATACCATACATGATGGCAAGCATGGTGGGATCCGCTACGGTAGATGCCAGGAACCATCCCAGACCGGTCAAAACTCCGCCAATCATAGCCACCTTTTTCGGCCCCAACTTACCAATGTATGGGCCTGCCAGTGGCATGGTGATGGCAAAGACCAATAAGAATACAATAAACGGATATAGCATATTTGTTGCAGTTACCCCTACATTGAGAGATTTGTAGTATGTTTCTAAGGGTACTCTAACAACGCTATAGGCGTATATGGCACCGAGACAGAAATTCATTATCATTCCAGCAATGACAAAGATCCACCGCCCAGACTCGGCCGCCATGCCAAACACTTTTGTTTCTTCAGCCATAAGTTAACACCCTTTTGATAGATATTACCTAGCTCTTATTCAATACGCACAATTAATAAAAATTCTCAATATATGAGATAAATATTTATGAATTTCGCTTAATAAATCCCTCCTTATCCCCTCCGTCACCTTTGAAGGATTATTCAATGGCTTAGCCTAATTTTGTCTCTCCTGTATTTAAACTTAGCGGCAATTATCACGATTTGTGTAGTCCCGAAACCTTTGACTTTATATACCCATCAAAGGGGCATGGGAAAGAAGAATAAAGTTGTAAAGCTAACAGAGAGGAAGATCAGATATATCATTCGGGCCAAAATAAGAGGCGAGAGC
>Ga0315280_10006143_pt1 | contig 16712 bp, 18 predicted proteins | sample YL17G06_40_MG_FD_203697 | JGI IMG/M metagenome (GOLD analysis project Ga0315280, IMG submission 203697) | Sediment microbial communities from Yellowstone Lake, YNP, Wyoming, USA - YL17G06_40 | ecosystem: Environmental > Aquatic > Freshwater > Lake > Sediment | place: USA: Wyoming | collected...
TGGTCAAAGCCAACCTGTACAACACATTCATAGCGTTAACAACCAATCTCTGACAAAACCTGAGCGAAACAATATCGGAGCCTCACTGAACATCACAGTTATTCGACACAGCAGTTTCTCCTTGAACCCGTTCTTCGATCCATCTTCCGTCCCGCTTCACCTTGCGAGTCTTGGGACGCATTCTATCTTCGAGATATGCTTTGAGATATTCGCAGCCTTCCTCATTCAGGAAGCTTTGATATTCGTAACCGATCTTCGAGATTGGGCTTCGACACGTCACTACTGTGGGAGTTTTTCGAAATTCCACTCGGCATAGCAATCAGTGACATCTCTGCGATCTTCAACCCGTCCACGCCCTTATAATTGCCCAGAGTCTGGTCACGAAAGCCTGCGAACGCCATCAGGCTAATCGCGACTTTCTGTCGCATGTCGGCTGCATTCAGTATGCGCCTCAGCTCATCGGTGGTTGGAGGTCTCTCGTGCGCATACTTTCCCGTCTCTCTGGCGAACTTGATTTCTACGTCTGGTTTCTTGCCGTTGAATTTGAGCCAGCTTTTCGCCGCTTTGATAATGTTGGCTATGTAGCTGGATCGCACCTTTCCATCCTCTAAGACTGAGACGGCGTCGAGCAGGAAGTCGCCTGCCTTCTTCTCACTCAGCTTCGCTAATGCTTCGGGAGTTGTTTGGAAGCGTTCACAAAGCCATCCGAGACGGCGTAGGCGCTCGTCAGCGGTAATTGGGCTTCCCCGCATCATGTTGCGGTACCAGCGGTTAACGACGGGGTTCTTGAGTAAGGGCTGATACTTGGACTTCTTTATGCGTTCCTTGACAGTGCTGTCTTGTTATCCCACACTTTGCGTTGGATCCAAACATGAGGTCTCTCTAGAGGGCTTCTCCTTTTGAGAATCTTGCGTACATCCTCTGCGATTTTCGTGAGCTCTCTTTGCGTGACGTGATTTGCCTGCTTTTCTGGGAAGATTGTTTGCTGTCCTCTTGGGCGAAGGTCTAAGCACAGGCCTAATCTGTAGTCGTCAGGTAGAGACATGAGCATATTCAGGAACTCTCTTGCGTCAAGTGCGTTGAGAACCGATTTGCTGTATTCATGTGGGCTCCTGACACTAGGAACTTGAGCAATTGGAGCAATGAATGTGCAGCTACTGCCCTTAACCTCAGCATGGTCTCTCTCTCATGAGCGGAATGATAAGCGTAGAACCGGAGGGAGGAAAAGACGTTTCCTTCTCGCCCATACATTTCGTGATTGGTGGCGCATAGGACGTGCCAACGATCGGCGGTCATCTCTTGGAGCGTTCGATCGTCAAAGGCGTCACCGACACTTTGGGTGCCGCCGCCCAAAAAGGGCGGGGATTCGGAAAGCAGCGAAAGCAAAGCAAAAGAAAACCAAAAAAGAAACAAAACCCCAGAAAGCGAACTCGGCATCTCAACCGTGACGGACAAGATAAACAAAGAGCAAAAACGAGACCCCGAACACAATGACCCTGCAACTATCATGTATTTCCTGAGAGGGCCGGGTGAAGCGTGGCATGGGGATAAGTACTAAGTTCGACCGGGTTCACTAGTCTACGCATCTGAAGGCGTCAATCACGGGTATACAATACTAATGACAAGCACCGCTGCAGTATCTCGCATTCAGGTTCATTGACCAAGACAAGATATGGACAGAAAGAGGGTACCAAGGCAAAGTCAGTAGAGCTTAGGTTGACTGGCTTGGGTCCAGCCGAACATAAAGTGTTCAGATGCGTTCTTTGCGCATCGTCTGGCCGCGCGAAATTCGTAATTTCATTTCTGAGAACTTCTAGAATGTTATATATCCGCCCGCACGCCACGCGGGCGCCGTACGTCCGGTGCGTCTCAGATATCGAAGGCGGTTCTCCAGTTGCGGTTGTATGAGTTCCAAGCTAAGCGAGTCTTCGAAGAGTATGGGATACCGATTCCAAAAGGCCGAATGGTAACAACACCGGATGCGGCGGCTCAAATCGCAAGCACCTTCGGAGCACCTGTTGCGTTGAAGGCACAAGTGTTGACTGGTGGCCGCGGCCTAGCCGGTGCTATCAAGTTCGGACAAGGTTCAGAAGTTCTCGAGATTGCCGCACAAATTCTGAGAATGGAGATTGGTGATGAGAGACCGAAGGCTCTACTAGTAGAAGAGAAACTCGAGGCACGCCTAGAACTGTATGTGGGCGTGACTTGGGACTACCAACGAAAACGCGCGGTAGTTGTGGCGTCTTCGCGTGGGGGCGTGGACATAGAATCCGTAGCCAGAGAACATCCTAACGATGTGGCGAGAGAGGAGGTCGACCCCTTCAAGAGGTTCAGTGCTTATCTGGGAAGGAAGCTTGCGGCGGCAATTGGACTTACCGGTGATCAACTTGTTCAGTACGCGAACTTGGTAAGCACCCTCTGGAAGATCTTCGAAGAACACGACGCCGAGTTGGTTGAGGTGAACCCCGTCGCTGTTTTGGAGAGTGGGAAACTCGTTGCGCTTGATGCGAAAGTGATTCTTGATGACAAGAGCATCTTTCGCCAATCTAGTCTTCTAAACCGAATTGAGAAACTCCCAGACGATGTGTCTGAAGGCCTAACTCATCGTCGAAATCGCGCGAGGGATCGCGGAATTCCAACGTACATTGAAATGCAGGAAGGGAATATCGGTGTCGTGGCTGACGGCGCAGGGTCAGGAATGCTAACGCTCGACCTAGTCGCAGACTTCGGGGGGAGAATACTCGTTTACTGCGAAATGGGTGGTGAAGCTACTGCTCAGCTCATCGAAAACGCGTTGCTGACTACCATGGAGATGGCGGGCGTTAGAGTCGTTTTGGTAAACCTGATCGGCGGCCTCAACCGCATGGACGAGATGGCGATGGGAATTACGAGCTACTTCAAGACGCATCCTTCCGAGATTCCCATTGTAGTGAGGATGACCGGCACAATGCAGGACGAAGGACGAAGAATTCTAGCCGAGAGCGGTATGCCGTTTTTTGACAGCCTCTACGAAGCGGTTCAGAAGGCTTTGGACATTTCGCGGGGTGTATGATTTGGCCATCCTAATTGATAGGGGCACTAGAGCACTTGTGCAAGGGATAACCGGCAAAATCGGCTCATTCCAAACCAAGCTGATGGTCGAATACGGAACCAATGTTGTCGCCGGTGTGACACCCGGTAAAGGTGGCCAGACGATCACCGGCGTTCCAGTCTTTGACTCCGTTCATCAAGCTGTCCAGCAGACGAAACCAGAAGTCTCGATAAGTTTCGTTCCAGGCCCGTTCGCTGCAGACGCTGCGATGGAGGCCATAGATGCTGGTCTTCGCCTTGTAGTCGTGGTTGCCGAAGCCATTCCGCTCTCTGACGCTGTCAAAATGCTCGCTCTTGCCTCAGAGAGGAAGACGGCTGTCCTGGGACCGGATACGGCGGGCATAATCTCTCCAGGAAGGTCTAAACTTGGCGTCCAACCGCACAGGTTATTCCTTGAAGGGCGCGTCGGAATAATCTCAAGGAGCGGCGCCCTTTCCTACGAGACCGCGAAGACACTCACCGAGAATAGAATGGGCCAATCCACCGTTGTGGGCTTGGGTGGTGGGCCGGTTTGGGGATTTACCTATCGCGATGCCCTGGAAATGTTCAAGAACGATCCCGAAACGGACGCCGTTGTGATACTCGGCGAGATCGGTGGGCATATGGAGGAAGAAGCCGCGGAGTACATCAGCAACGGATTCCCCAAACCTGTTGTAGCATTAATCGTAGGACGATCCGCCCCGCCATGTCAGAAGATGGGCCATGCCGGCGCGATAGTTCAAGCGGGAAGAGGCTCAGCTCAAGAGAAGATTGCTGCCCTGAGAAACGCTGGGGCTCTCATAGCTAGCTCACCAAGGGAGATACCCGATCTAATTCGCGGAGCTATAAACTCCTAACTAGTTCTTGTCCTAGGCTGCTATTACGAATAGATGGTATTCAAACCTGATAATATTTACCAAAGGCTAAATTGACTGCAAGAGACGCGACCGACTAGAAGGCGGTAGCAATCACACCTGATCGAACAGTAACGGCGTCAGTTGCGCTGGATAAGTCGCAACGGTCAAAAAAGCGGTTCAAGGTCAAAATCGATGAGAAACTCTGCAAAGGATGCTACTTCTGCGTTCGCTTCTGCCCGATGGGAGTGTTCGTTAGATCATCGATAATCGGGGAACTGGGATACAACCTAGCTCAGGTTGACCTTCCTGAGAAATGCAACGGCTGCAAGGCCTGCCTTCTCTACTGCCCGGATTTCGCAATCGCGGTTGAAGAAGACAAGGAAGGGGACAGCAAAGACGCATGACGCAGACATATGCGAACCTCCGGTTCATGTTGGGTAATCATGCAATAGTTGAAGGCGCGATCGCCGCTGGCTGCCGTTTCTACGCCGGTTACCCAATCACACCTGCCAACGAAATCTCAGAGCGTATGGCTCAGCGGATGCCTGAAGTTAGCGGGCGATTCATTCAGATGGAGGATGAACTCGGCTCGATTTACTCAGTCTGCGGAGCCTCTCTGGCTGGAAAGAAGGCGATGACTGCAACTGCCAGCGCGGGTTACAACTACATGCAGGAAGGAATCGAGTACGCCGTCGCGGCTGAGATACCAATTGTAATTGTGGATGTTATGCGTCAGAGGGGCGAGAACTTTCCCACCCAGTCCGATGTCATGCAAGCCAGGTATGGGGCTGCCGGCGACCATGAGATGATCGTTCTGACTCCGTCATCAGTGCAGGAGCTTTTCGATCTCACGTTTGAAGCGTTCAACTTAGCTGAACGTTTTCGAAACCCTGTCATCGTCCTCTCAGAGGCCACTATTAGCCTAATGCGTGAAGGAATCAGAATTCCTCAACCAAATGAGCTGAGAGTTGTGAGCAGGAAGAAACCGACTGTGCCTCCTGCGGAGTTCATGCCCTTTAGAGGCGAAGAAGATCTAGTTCCCCGAATGTCGGAGTTCGGTGACGAGTACAAAGTCCTCTACACACACAATCCTCACGACGAATGGGGACGTATCGCATGGACACCAAAGCTGTACGAGGATCTTTACGATCGCATAACCAGAAAAATCGCGGATAAGGCCGACGAGATAGCAATGTACGACGCCCAGATGACCGATGACGCTGACATTGTGGTCGTCGCGTACGGGAGCGAGGCCAGAGGGTGCACCGAAGCAGTGAGGATGGCGAGGAGCTCTGGGATAAGAGCCGGAATGCTGAAGCTGAAGAACATATGGCCTGTCCCAGCGAAAGCGATGTTGGATTCGACGCGTAAGGCTAAGACAGTTCTTGTGCCAGAGATGAACACTGGAAGGTACTTCCATGTCGTGAGGGAAGTTCTTGGCGGAAATGTCAACACAGTGTCGGTGCCTAAGAACCAGGGGAGGATTCACTCGCCGGAGGAAATCCTCGAGGAGATCAAGAGGGCCAGCTAATGGAGAATCCCAATCTGAAGTACATCCGCGGTAAGCGTCTTCCCACCATGTTCTGCCCGGGCTGCGGTTGCGGGCAGATCCTCAACGCTCTATTATACGCCATAGATGAGCTGAAGCTCGACACGAACAAGATGGTCGCGATCGGCGGAGTCGGTTGTAGCTCACGAATTCCTGCTTACCTCGACATGTACGCGATTCATGGAATACACGGGCGCAATCTTGCCTATGCAACTGGCGTGAAGTTGGCTAAACCGGAACTGAAGGTGGTGGTTTTGACGGGCGATGGTGACTGCGGAGCGATAGGCGGCAACCACCTAATCCACGCAGCCCGACGAAACCTGGACGTGACCGTCATCATGGATAACAACGGCACATACGCCATGACAGGTGGGCAAATGGGCCCAACAACCGAAACTGGTCGTTACAGTACGACGAGCCCGCGAGGCAATCTCGAGAAACCGTTCGACATCTGTAAACTCGTTGAGACTGCTGGCGGGACGTATGTTGCAAGATGGACAACGGCACATCCGGTTGCCCTCATACGCGCAATCAAAGAAGGGCTCTCGCACAGAGGGCTCTCTTTCATCGAGGTTGTAGCACAATGCCCGACCATATACGGACGTTACTCACTTGGCATATCCGACCCGGTCGAGAACATCGAGTACCTCAGAAACAACTCGGTGACCAAGGAACAAGCTGCAAAGATGACATCCGAGCAACTCGTCGGCAAGATCGTGGTCGGGAAGTTCGTGGATAAGCAGCTGCCCACGCTCGAAGACGCATACAGAGAAATGGAAGCGAAAGTCGCGACCGAAATGAGGTGACATCAATGTCTGAAGAAAGAGAAACCGTTAAGATAGCTGGTTTCGGCGGGCAAGGCGTCGTCCTAGCGTCAGTAATACTTGGACGCGCAGCCATTCTGGATGGAAAATACGCGACGCAGTCAGCCTCCTACGGCTCTGAGTCTCGGGGGGGTGAGTGCAAAGCAGAGGTTGTTGTTTCTAAGAGACCGATAGACTACCCCTTAGTCGATAAGGTTCGGACACTCGTAGTGATGTCTCAACCGGCGCTCTTTAAATACGTGAACGACCTGCTGCCGGGAGGAACGATGTTAGTAGACCCCGACATGATCAAGAGAATGCCTGAGCGCAGTGACGTGAACGTTATCAGGATACCGGCGGCGAGGACTGCGGACGGCTTGGGGCGGCGTATCTTCGAGAACATTGTAATGCTGGGGGCATTGCAGGCCAAGACGCAAGTAGTATCCCATGATTCACTTCTCGCTTCGATCCGGGAGAACGTTCCCCGGAAGACCGTGGATTCGAACCTTAAGGCGGCTGAGGAAGGCGCCAAGCTACTATCCTGCGGGGCCGTATGACTTGTATGCGACTGGCCTAAAATGCGTCAGCTGTAGTGCAACCTACAACAAGAATGAGAGGATTTCAGTCTGCACAAAATGCCAGGGCCTTCTTGAGGTTGAATACGATTACAACCTAATGCAGAACAATTTCAAGAAGAGCGATCTGACTGGGAGAACACGGGCAGGACTATGGAGGTATGCGAAAGCTCTCCCCGTCAACCCCGATTCCATAGTTACCTTGGGAGAGGGCTACACACCGCTTGTTGAGACAAGGAAACTTGTCGACGGCTTGAGATTAATGGCTAAACTGGACTATATTGCGCCCACGTGCTCGTTCAAGGACAGAGGAGCCACAGTAGTCATATCGAAGGCGAATGAACTCAAAGTCAATTCCGTTGCAATCGACTCCACGGGCAATGCTGCAGCAGCGGTTTCGACTTATGCAGCGAAAGCAGGGATACCATGCTACGTCTTTGTCCCAGCATCCACAGAAACCGAAAAGATCGTCCAGATGACATCTAGCGGTGCGACTGTTGTCAAAGTGAAAGGAACACGGAAAGACACCCATGACGTGATCGAAGCCGCCTACAGAAAATACGGTTGGTACTACTGCGGCTTCATGGTCAGCCCGTATGCAATCGAAGGAACGAAGACGATGGCCTACGAGATTTGCGAGCAACTGGATTGGAAACCCCCGGACTGGATAGTGCTTCCTGTTGGAACGGGTAGTGGCATAGTCGGTTGCGCAAAGGGCCTTCAAGAGCTGTTCAAGCTCGGATGGATAGATCGAATACCGAGACTCGCTTGCATACAAGCCGAGGGTTGTGCGCCCATATCAGACGCCTACAAGAAAGGCGCAAGCGACATCATCCCTGTGACAGCGCCGAAGACTGTGGCGGAGGGGCTTGCGGTTGGCTCTCCTCCAAAAGGGCGTTTGGTTCTTGAGGCACTCAAGAAGACTAAGGGCATAGCCGAAGTCGTAAGCGATAGTGAGACACTTGAATGGGCAAAAGCTCTTGCCACGAAAGAGGGCTTATTCGTGGAGATCTCTGCGGCGCCTTCAATAGCGGGCGCCATCAAACTGATGAAAATGGGAATAATTGACAAGGGCGATACCGTGGTCTGTGAGCTTACCGGGACCGGGCTCAAGAGCCATGAAGAGCATGCCAAAATGGCGCGGAAACCGTTCGAGATTGAACCAAATCTGAATTCACTGGTGAAGGTTCTCAACGTGTAGCTTGCTCACGGGATCGTGAGGCAACCAAATCAGATATGCCACGGAAACCAGCGGATATGCTATGTCGAGCAAGAGAAGGGTTAGAGTAGACGATTCTTGTGAATTGAGACAAGTTTCAGGTATGGAGGTTCGCGGTCGCTCGTGCCCACTCCGTGCCCGACGCCCACGTCCTCCCAGAATTTGATTCGCTTTTGTTGCGATGTTGTTTGCACTGCTTCGAAGACTTCTCTGCACCGCTTCGCTGATCGAAGTGCTTCTTTGGCAGCCGCTTTGAGAGTGAGATTGTTGTTGTAGGCAGTAGCCTGCTCGGTCGACGGCTCTCCGATTACCGCCATTCGCCCAGCATTTGACCAATATCCGCGATGATGGTTCGTTACATCCATTCGCACGAGTTCACCGGGCCGAAACTTTCCGCGTTGAGTAGCATAGTAGAACTGGGCGTCGTTTCCTTGCATCGTTGCCAAGTGTCCAACACCCGAGCCGCCGAACTCGTAGACATGAACTCTGACTCGTTCAGAGAATTCCGAAATGGTGTAACCGGGGATTTCCAGTCCCTTCCAGATGGTTGAGCGCAGATATTATCCCACTCTCGGAGTGCTTTACCGCAGTCTTAAGGAATGCTACTTCTTCCTTGCCCTTCAGAATACGCAACTCTCTGAGCACTTCATCACAAGATGCCAACTGTAAGTCGGGCAACTTCCGTTGCAGAAGCTCCGTGAACAGTCGCGGAATCTTCGACCTGTAAGCCTATCTTTTTCTTTTCTAATCCGAGTTTAGTGACGATGCTCGCGAGCGTCTCCATCACGGGCTCGAGGGGTGGTCCATGGTTTTCATCGTAGGCTATGACGTTTCCTTTCCATCCTTGCTCAGTAACGAGCTCTGACCAATCACGAGGGCATATCACAAAATCCTGTTCGCTCTTAGTCCTCATGACCAGTGCTTGACGATCAGGGTAGCTTAGCGAGGTTGATCTACGGCCGCCCTGATGGACCCGACAGCTTTCTTCAGAATGTCTGTCTGCTGCGCATAGACGATTCTGACGTAGCCCTCTCCATGATTGCCAAATCCCGAACCGGGGACTGCTAGGACTCTGGCTTTCTCAAGCAGCAAATCACATAGCTTTGCTGAGTCCATCGACTTGTCTGTTATCTTGGGGAACGCATAGAACGCGCCCTTAGGTTTGTCACAGTTGAATAGTCCTGACTTATTGAGCTCCGACACGAAGTAGTCCCTAGCTTTCTTGTAGTCTCGAACCATTTCCTCCACATATTTGCCGCAGTCACGAAGTGCTGTAATGCCTGCCTTTTCGACGAAAGCAGCCGGGTGGTCACAGAATGCTGCTGAACAATCAGCATCTTGTTGATGATCTCAGCGCTAGCAGCCGCATAGCCCAGTCTCCAACCTGTCATTGAGTAAGTCTTGGAGAAACCGTTCACTGTCACAACGAGGTCTTCCATGCCCGGGAAGGATCCGATGCTATGATGCTTGGAACCGTCGTAGACCATTTTCTCGTATATCTCGTCAGACATCACCAGAATGCTGTTCTTGATGCAGATCTCAGCGATCGATTCCAAGTCTTCTCTGGGTATTACCCTCCCAGTTGGGTTATGCGGCGAGTTCAGTATGAGCATCTTCGATCTGGGAGTGACCAGGCGGTCTAGAGCTTCGATGTCTATACTAAAACCGTCATCTGCATGCATGGGAACCGAGACTGGGACGGCTCCGGCCAAGGTGACTAGCGCCGAGTGTGTCCCCCAATAGGGGTCTGGAATCAAAACCTCGTCGTCTGGGTTGACTGTGCAGAGAATGGCTGTCGCAATCGCTTGCTTCGCTCCTACGGTCACTATGATCTGCGATATCGGAACATCGATGTCATTTTCCTTCTCTAGTTTTGTTTTGATCTCAGCAAGAAGTTCAGGTAGGCTCCGACTCTGAATATAGAAAACCATTCCAGAATCCAAGGCTTCTTTCGCGGCAGTTTTGATGGGTTCAGGTGTATCGAAATGCGGCTGCCCTTCCGAGAGATCGATGACTTCCACGCCCTGTTTTCTAAGAGCCCTAGCCTTATCCGGTAGGCTTACGGTCGCAGAAGGTGTAAGCCCTAGAACTCTATCAGCAAGATGGCTCTTCAATGATTTAATTCCATCCCAATTTGTCTTGGAGACACCCGGGTGATATTCATATCACCAAGCTGAGCAGTGCCATCCTTACGGTTACGCCGTTGGCTGCTTCGCGGAAGTATGCTGCGTGCGGTGTTTTGTCGACTTCTGGATAGATAGCGAACCCGCCCATACCGCTCCTGGGCAGGTCATGCATGATTATCAGATCCTTCTTTGCTCGCTTGAGCTTCTCCGTGGTTATCCGCATGACTCTGCGAATTTCATCGCATCTGCTTTCTCCTGTTCAAGGAGCTGCTCCGGTTTCTTGCCCTTGTAGGGGCCTGCGTCTACGACGAAGCATACGTCTGCTTCCTGCAATGCTTCCTCCAAAGTCACGTTACGATATTTCGCCTTGTTCTCTCGAATGTGCTTCAGGTATTTCTCGGTGGGGCCTCCGCCTTCAGGGTTGGCTAGAAGCAGCTCGACATCGTATTTCGCCAACCCATTACTTGCCTGCTTGCAATAGGCCAGCATCCTTTCTCTGTCGAAATCTTCCAAGCTGAAGTCTATTCTCGATTTGTCAGGCTCTATTTGGTTACTTCTGATGAGCGCACCAGTCTCCTTGTGAAAGATCGCACTGAGCTAGCAGCGATTTCCCCTAGGTTTTGCTAGTATCTCGGTCGAGACGCCGTCTGCTTCGGCTCTGAACCATTTGTCAAAGTTGCGGCACAGGTAGAGGCTATTTGTGTAGTGGAAGAATAATGGCGAATAGTTCATTCTTGCCATCTTCATGCTTGACCGACGATACTCAAGCCGGGCCTCCGCCCGGAAGCTGGGAAGAGTCTCATCAAGGGGCCAAATCACACTAGGCATTGAAAGAGGAGAGTCTTCAATTTCCGATTGATGGATTTGAGAATGCTCCCTACTTGTGTACGTCGATTAGTAAGAGCCTTAACTCCAATATGCAGCGCACTCGATGTGGTTGAGGAGTATTGGTTCGGCGAGTAGATGAGGCTGGGTTGAACCGCGCAATTGCTTGGTTATTCTACTATCTCGGTGTTAATGATGGGATGTCTGCGAGTCTGGAGACTCTTAAGACACTGAATCCGGAACCTTTGAAGGATGCCGAGTGGCGGCTCAGATTAAGAAGTTACTTGCCACCCAAATTAGCTGCCCTACGGCAACCACACGCAGACCAAAAATCCGCAGCCAGAAAGATAGAAGAGGAATTCGTAAGAACTCTGCAGAAAAACAAAGCAGCAAACGCAAATGCCAAGGCACAAGGCACTCCCGAAGGTTTAATGGATAGAGATCTTCAAGCGGTTTGGAAGTGGACTGCATACGCGAAAATGATGTGTCCATTAAGTGCAGAGCGCCCTCAGCCGGCGCCATGATGTTTCGACGGGCAGACTGATTCATTATCCCCCGTCGACAATCTCCCGCGATCCAGAGCCAATGAAGGCAGCACGTGCTATGTGTAGAATTGGCATGACTCGAGCTGTCTCACTTCGGGAGAGGGGTTGTTAGGGGACACTTCCCCTAACTACAAGAACAGAGAAAGTCAGTCAAGTGGTGGTGCGCACCAGCTATACCACACGCCCTGTGCACTACAACTTCTCTCTCTCAAAATAAGGAATCATTGGTCGCTCATTGATTCATCAATGTCAGTCCTGTGTAACCCTCGTATTAGTCGGCCGTCCTTACGCTTGACAAGTTCGCCGTCTTTGAAGAGGAGGAGGGATGGGACTACTTTGATTTGTTCCCAGAGCGGGTCCTCATAGTGGCTGATGTTCGCTTCACCAAAATCCACATCCCCTTTCTTCGCGAACTCTTCGAATTGTGGTTTAAAGAAGATACAGAATGGGCACCAATCAGTATAGAACATCACCATCACCAGGCCAGCTCGATTAAGCTTACCACCCACAAAATCATGGGATGTAAGCCGAATCAGCATAACTCAACAACACGTAATCCCCAACCGAAAAATCTAGTGTTTTATGTGCTATGGTTTGTTCCGGTTTGTTCGGAGTACGATATTTATCCGGGTCAGTTTCGGGAAGGTCTGAGTTCTAAAAACGTTGTTTACCCGTGGGAAGTTACATAATGTCGAAGGTTGCCTGCAAACACGCCAATTAGATGCCAGGTTAAGGAGCTGCTTTCAGTACCTTTCGCCTTTTCGTAGCTACATACACATTCACAACTCTACCAGACTAGTTCCTGTTTCAAAATATGCGAAACCGGAGACTGGATCGATTACAGCTGACGTAATTCGTTGGAGGCTGTCAGTCTCCTCTTTCGAACATCAGAAGCTCGTCGGTACTTAAGGAAAAAAAGTACTAGAACTAGGGCGTTTGCTGATGTTGAATCGCACCGCACCTGTCGCAGAATCGCGCGTAGTCTCCCAGTTGGCGACCGCACGAATGGCAGACCATCCCCCCTACGGCCCCTTGAGGCCTGGTCGTCCCGACGGGCGTAGGCCCGGCGCTTCCCTTGCGACGCATCGTTCTCCTAGCCAAGAAGACCCCAAGTAACATGATGGCCGCTACTACTGCCCCTCCTATAGCCGCGTACGTGAGCACGCCACCCGCGCCCCCCATGCCGAGTACAGGCGTCAGAGTAGTCTGCGCCTGAGTCACAGTTTGAATTGTCTCTAATGATGGAGCTGTCGTTAGACTAGAGGGTTTTGTCACGCTTGTTGAGGCAATGATTGTTGATCCAATCGTCGCAGATGATTGTTCGGTTGGCGTAGTTATCGACACAACACTACTCGCACTGCTTGAACTCGCGGTCGCACCAGGCGTTATCTCTGGTACGAATGCATACACCGCATCAGATGCGCCCACGTAAACCGTGCCTCCGGAGACAACGGAAGAAGAAAAAACAGTAAGGGGTGCGTCCGTACCGTAGCTCCATCTGAGAGCTCCCGTAGCCGCATCCAATGCAAGTACGCCATCTGCAATTGATCCTATGTACACAAAACCTCCAGAAACAGCAGGGTCAAACAAAACCGGCGTGGGGACTGTGGGCCCCTCTATTGTGTGGTTCCATCTTAGTGCCCCTGTGATCGCATCTAACGCGTAAACGGAACCTTGTGAACCCAAGTATACGACGCCTCCAGCAATAGCGGGAGAAGACATCCTATTTGCACTCGCGCCTCTAGGCAAGGCTGGGTTTGTCGCGAATTTCCATTTCATTGTCCCTGCAGAGGCGTCCAATGTATATAGAACACTGTTGAGTACACCTGCTAGTGTCAAGTATACAACACCATCCGACACGGCAGAGTTGGAGGGAAACGCGTAGGAACGTGAAAAGGTGTAGTTGTTCCAACTCCATTTGAGTGCGCCTGTCTCGGCATCCAATGCATACAGGTAAGAGTCTCCAGAACCGATGTATACGACTCCGCCAGCCACTGCTGGAGAAATCATGCTCGTGGTCTGTAAAGCTGGGGTTATCGCGTATTTCCATTTGACTGCTCCTGTCAAAGCGTCCAACGCGTACGCGGTGTCAGAACCTCCGCCGACATAAACGACACCATCAGAAAAGGTGGGAGAAGAAGGCATGGCTGCAGCCCTAAAAGCAGTGAGCGGATCTTTCCACTTGAGTGTTCCTGTTGCCGCGTCCAAGGCATCCAGGCTACCGTCACCTACATTTATGTACACGAGACCGTTCTCCACAGCAGGAGAACCCAGACTCCACGATCCCCCGCAACAACGCTCGGTGTAGTTCCACTTGCGTGTTCCAGTGGCCTCATCTATTGCATACAAAGTACCATCATCCGAAGCTATGTACACAACGCCACCGGAAACAGCGGGAGAAGTATCTGTGAAAGGGATGGGGCCAAGACCAGGGACCACAGGGCGGAAAGTCCACTTAACTGCTAGGGGCGGGTTGACTACGTCAGGTGTTGCGCCCGAATGTGTTGAGTCAAACCTGTACATCTGCCAGTCCGTAGGGGAACCCGAAACCGAAGCCAGTCCGAGATTAAACCGTAGTCCAACTAAAGCGATTAACAAGGCCGAGAGAAGAACTGCTGAACGGACTGAACTGCGCGAAGGAGGCCGAGAGGATTCTTCTAATCGCTCTACCATGTCTCTCATTCAAATATGGAGAGCGGCGGCTCAAATATAAGCTCCATATAACGAACCGTTCCAGGATGGACGGTCGAAGTCGATATGTACGATCCCTGAATCGCTGTGTGCGCCAGTGCCACAACATTGCTCTCCAACCCGGAAGGGCTTGTTTCGACGACGAAATCGTTGAATGCGGGTCCGATCTTCTACTCAGCCTCAGCAATTTCCCTGGTCCGTTCCTCATAGTCCTCCTGGGTTATCAATCCCAACTCTAGCATCCTTCTTAGTTTCTGGAGTTTCTCAGCAGTCTCTGAACTAATCCCCTGAACGGACCTTGTCGGGCTAATTGTCGCGATAGGCCATGCAGTTACCTTGCGTCCTCTCCTCCTCAGTGCTAGGCAGACGACGCCTAACACGACAACCACCACTAACCCGATAGCCCCATAAATCAGGAAGTTACTCGGGCCCGAAGGCTTCGCCGCTGTATTAGATGAAGTTGAGATTGAGGTTGACGAAGGCGTGTAAGTTAGTTGCAGGGCTGCGTCTGATTTCAAGTAATCACCCACGTTAGGTAGCGATTGAACGATTGTGGAATTCACGGGTTGAAAGGTCATGCTCGTTATTCCAGTGTAGTTAAAGTAGCTAAGTGTGCCAGTGGCACTCAAGATTTGAGTGACGCCTAGCGGCAATCCGTTTTCTCTGAGAAAACGAACCCCCCCATTGAAGGATGTTTCATTAGCTGTAGGTGCGACGTTGACTAATGTTTGATTCAAGCAAAATTGAAGTCTGCCAAAGTAATTGGAGGCATTAGAGGCGAACGATTCTGCTCTCGTGAACTGAAGACTTGCGTAGGCAGGTGACCCTGCTTTCAAAGCGCCATACCCACGAGCGCTTGACTCGGCGGAAGCGTTGAGGTTGGCGTTGTACTCATATTCGAAATAGAGAAGCTGGCTGTACGTACTGTTTGGCAATGAGGTTATCGTCGAAGACGGATGGGATATCACGACAATCTGCGTGTAATTTCCAGATGGATCTGAGAGTTCGTTCTGGAAGATCAGATCCGTTACGGGTCCAACTAAAGATGCCGCGGCATACAGCGCTCCCGGTACTATGCAACCGTAAACACTCACGCAAGCTTCGAGCGTTGCAGTTCCAAGTGTAGCTAATCCGAGAGAGATTCCCGCCGCCCCGATTTCGTCCTGAGACCACTGTGCCAACTCTTGGAATTTATACGGAGGCACTACGACTGTCACGGGACTCAACAGCCCCGTTCCAAGTACCTGGTAGTTCAGAGGAGCGAAGTTTAGCTTGAAAGTGACGCTAGGCGTAAAATCATAGTTTTTCGTTAATTGGATCACTGCGGCAAGTCCACCGTCCAGAGTTGCAGGTATCCCAATTGTAGAAGTAGCTGCGTCATATGCTGCCTTGAAAGACTGAAACTGTTGTGGGTTTAGCGTATCGCCTGCATATTTAGTCACTCCAAAGCTCGTAATATCTGAAACAGCCTGTTCGGCGAGGTTTGTATACGAGCTAATTGCTGTTTGTATGACACTTGCCGATTTTATGATACTCCACTGTGCGAGGCAGGTATAAACGAGTGTACCGTGTTGCGAGGGCATAATTGTCTGTGCGCCGGTTAGGTAGCAAGAAAGGTTTGAGATGGAATTCCCATTCGCATCCGTTACAGGATAAGACGGAGAACCAACAAGCTGTGGGAGCTGAGAACCCTGCAAAGCAGTTCCCCCTGCGTTAAAAACTCCAATAGAAACTGAGAAAGATAGACCTTCGGTCGGCGGTGCGGGAACAGTTGAGCAGCAACTTGCGATTTCAAGAACTGGCAGGGACTGGACTGTCGGAGCTGTCATCGAAGATGTACTTGTAGCTGTCGTGAAAATCTCTATCGAACTCGTGGACGCGGCATCACCAAACTTCTCCACACGATCATTATACAGATCGACTACGTACACGTTCCCGGAGGAATCGACAGCAACACCATCAGGACCGGAGAATTGACCGTTAGCGGGACTAGGCGAACAAGCTTGCGTAGCAGCGTCAGCACAACCCCATGCAGATTCGAATGCTCCTGCGCTAGTGAACTTCTTCACACGGGAATTGCCGAGGTCGGCCACGTACACGTTGCCAGACGAGTCAATGGCAACACCATGTGGTTCAAAAAATTGCCCTAGACCAGAACCAAGCGAACCCCACTGAGATACTGGAGTTCCAGAACTCGTAAACTTCTCAACACGGTTCTCACCAGTGTCCGTTACGTACACATAGCCGGAGGAATCGACAGCAACACCCCATGCATTGCCGAACTGACCATTAGCCGAACCCCATTGGGTTATATAGGTTCCATTGCTCGTGCTGTGTCGAATAACTGTATATTTTGTGTCTGGATTCTGAGCGGTTTTCCCACGTTCCTCTAGATTGACCTCTTACGTGGTTCTTAGCCTACGGCCAAGCCATGTCTAAGCGTGATTGGAAGC
>Ga0315280_10006145_pt1 | contig 16710 bp, 15 predicted proteins | sample YL17G06_40_MG_FD_203697 | JGI IMG/M metagenome (GOLD analysis project Ga0315280, IMG submission 203697) | Sediment microbial communities from Yellowstone Lake, YNP, Wyoming, USA - YL17G06_40 | ecosystem: Environmental > Aquatic > Freshwater > Lake > Sediment | place: USA: Wyoming | collected...
TGTTTGCAAATTGCATGGGAGTAAAATAACTGAGTTCGCATATCTGGTCATACACGGCTTGGGCAATCTCTTTCCGGCCGTATCCCACGTGGACGGGTCGCGTTACTCCCGAGACAAGGTCAAGGTAACTTTTTCCGTCCTGATCAAAAACCCGGACCCCTTCGCCTTTTATAATCACTGTAATTCCTTCTTTTAATTGTTCCCTTGGGGTCCTGTGTAAAATAAGATGAGATTCATTATCCATTCTCGCTTTGTGTTCCATTTTGTTGCTCTTTGAAATTATATTCCTTGTTCTTTCTTCTTAATATTTTGGAATTTGGTTTCTTGATATCAAAAAAGATTTTTTTGTCAAGTTTTTTCCTTTAGAAAAACTATGATACGTATTGAAAAAGAAATAAGAGAAAGGGTAGGAGATAATATTTTGGGAAGATTTGACCAATTCATCTGGCATATTAGAGGAAAAGTGTAACGCGTTCATTCTGATTTCATTTGTAGGCCATTGTTTGAATCAAATCTCAAAAGAAGATGCATTATATCCTTCAATGTTGAAAAAACCACTTTCGGTCAGTTTTAACACTACCTCCCGCATATCCTTTATATCCAATTTGAGGAGAATGAGTTTGGATGATCTTCTCTTTGTCTCGATAATATGGATTCCTAAACCTTCAATAATCTTTCTGGCTTTATCTAAAGTATTGATTCCCGAATCAACTTCGATCAGGATTTGAGCATGCTGTTGATCCGGTTTAACCTCTTGATTGAATTTATTTGAAATCTCTTTCCGAGTCATCCTATTGAAACTCAATTCACCTTTATGATTTAAACTTTGCACCCCATTTCTTAAATTTTTCATCCAGCTCTCTGGCCTTGGTTTCACAGCCTTTAACCGTATAGGCCATCTTGGGATCAGACATTGGTAATAAGGTAATTTTACTTCATTCTCTTTCCAATATAATCCAGTTTCATCAGCCCAAAACTTTAGGTCTTAATCAATACTTTATTACTAATGCCTGACCCCAATTTCTGTTTTCTTCTTCCGTAATACACCAATCAAGAATCCTGATCGCTTCGTCGATCTCCTCTCTCTGGATCGTACACGGCCTGGGCGATCTCTTCACGTCCGTAACCAATATGAACAGGCCGGGTCACTGATGATATTGTAAAAATAGAGGACTATTGATCTTTTTAAAAGTAATTCATCCTCTGAGTAAATGGAGGCATTCTGAAACACAAAATGACATACACATTGGAATAGCAAGCTCTTGACAAAGATCACATTGGTTTTTTATCTGATAGTGTATGGGAATTCTAAAAAGATCGAAATTTATCTGGATGGCAGAAAATCGAGTATCAAAATTTTTATACAGATGGTAAGCGCATACCAACTCACAGATTCTACATCCGGTACATTTTTCAAGATCGATAGCCATGGATAAGGTCATTTTATCATACCTTTCGATGCCAAGCGGTCTTTAACGGAAAGCATTTCCAATTCATCCAGACATTCTTTTTTTTGCAAACCGGATGGCAAATCGTATTGCCGAACTTCATAATAAGCATTTAACAATTTATCCCAATTCGTCTTGTTTAAGATACTCCCTTTATGGGGGCCGTTACTTACTGCATTAACAAAAAGCCTTTCAGGAGGAAAGTCGTCCATCCTTGTAAAACCGGCATGTAATGTATTAAATGCTTTTTCAATATTCTGGACACGGGCCCCTATTTTTAATAATTCCTCACTATCTTTTTTGATTCCTGTCACTGTTCTGAACAATTCGGCCAATTCAATAGGACCGAGCCCCTCACTGTCCGTCCATATTGTAGTAAAGTAACATATTCCCAAAGAGTCAACCAAAGATTTGAAATTTTCAAACCAAGCAACCAGCCGGCCCATTGTTTCAGGAGAGGAATCCATCGATTCTCCTTGGTTCAGATATTGCAGACGGTTTAAGCGAACCGCTCCGTTCAGATGTCCAGAACCTCTTGTAGAGACAGCAACACCCAAAGTCCATGCCATATCAGGATATATGGTCTCTCGTAACGGAGATCCCTTTATATGCATTGCATACTTTTCTGAACCCCTTCCTAATTTTCGCGATGCCTCCAAGGCCCCATCGGCCAGAAGGTCGCCAATCCCAACTCGTTGGGCTATTCGCAAGATGAGCCCATCAACTACTTTATAGTTTCCCCATGAAAGATCAAGTCCATCACATTCATCTTTGCTCAGGAGGCCTTTTTCGAAACACTCAAATGCCCAAGCCAGACTGCAACCCACCCCATCCGCATCCAATCCTAGATTGTTCACAAGAGCGCTCGCCCTTAGTATTGTTTCTAAGTCATCCACATCGATGATGCTTCCGAGGTCGGTGATATGGTTTGCTTGGAGTCCTTCGAAGAAATTGGTGTTGCCTTCTCGATCAATGAATCGATATAGCCGGCTACATTCGATGGGACATGAAAAACAGGTTAACCTTCGAATGATGTAGGGCTCAAAGTTTATCGGATTTAGCTTGAGGATCTTTTGCCCCTCCCAATAACAGTCCTGATAATTTCGAACGACTTGACTCCCTTTTCCGTCTATCCCGCCTAACATTGTGATAAGGGTCCCATGGCGACGTATTAATTTGATCCAATGACCACCCATTAACTTGTCGAATGACTTTCTAACAATCGATAAGAAATCATCCGGGTGTGCAATCCCAACAGGGGCTTTGCCAGAGACCACTATGGCTTTCAATTTCTTAAATCCCATGGTTGCCCCAAGTCCACCATAGGAAGCCGACCTTCCGCTATCCACAACAACATTTGCTATTTTACAAAGTTTTTCTCCCGCTGGCCCGATGCAGAGATAGCTTAAATTGTTCTTGGAAAACTCCTTCTCAAAGTAGTCTCCCACACCTTTAACCGTTAATCCCCATAACTCATTTCCATTTCGAATTTGGATCTCGCCTTCATTTACGAAAATGTAGACAGGATTGTTGGCAACACCCTTCACCGCAATGGCATCAAAGCCTGCCCTTTTTAAGGCCACCGCAAAGAAACCACCTGCATTAGCTGATGCATAGCCACTGGTTAAGGCATTTTTGCTTGTGATGTTAAGTCTTGCAGAGGAGGAGCTCATTGTTCCAGTCAGAGGACCCGTAGAAAAGACAATAATATTTTCAGCGCTTAGAGCCTCGGCACTTTCTGGAAGATGTTCAAACAAAAGATAACTCGCAAGACCACGTCCGCCGATCCAATCTTTATATTGGTCTATCGGTTCAATAGTAATTTTCTCTTTTGATAAATCAATCCAAGCTATTTTCCCAACCCATCCATTATAGTACATATGCGTTCCTCTAATTTATTTGGGTTTTGTATTGATAGCAACGGACAAGGTGGCCTTTCTCTACTTCTTCGAAATCGGGGCACGAAGACTCCTCGCAAATCTTTTGCCTTTCCTGACACCTCGAAAAGAAGGGGCATATTTCAGGAACATTTTCTGGCGAAGGTATTTCCCCTTGGAGGATGATTTCTTTGGGCAGAATACGTTTTTCTTCGTCCTTGACGACCGGAATTGCTGAAAGAAGAGCCTTCGTATAGGGATGGAGGGGACGTTCAAAAACATCCCGTGTCATGCCCAATTCAATAATCCTTCCGAGGTAAGTCACTGCAATTCTATCAGAGATATTCTTAACGACACTCATATCGTGAGTGATGAAAATATAGGTCAGTCCGAATTGTCTCTTGAGATCGACCAGCAGATGGAGGATCTTTGCCTGGACGGAAACATCGAGTGCAGAGGTCGGCTCATCCATCACAAGAAGTTTAGGATTCAAGGCAAGGGCCCGGGCAAGGCTGATCCGTTGTTTCTCTCCCCCGCTCAGGGCCCCGGGATAACGGGGCATCAGCTCCACGGGCAGGTTTACAGATTCGAGGAGTCTGGCAATGCTCTTCTTCATTTCGGCTTTCGTTAGAGACGTATAAATTTTGAACGGTAAGGATAAGATAGATTCAATGGTCTGGCGAGGATTCAATGAAGATCCGGGGTCTTGAAAAACCATCTGGACTTTTTGCCGAAGTTCTCTTAATTCTCTGCCCCTCGCGTAGGTGATCTCCTTTCCATCTAACCATAGGTTGCCTGAAGTGGGCTCGAAAATCCTGGCCAGCATATATCCGAGTGTGGTCTTTCCTGAACCCGACTCCCCGACGAATGCAAAATTCTCACCCGCCTTCACGTCGATGTTAATTTCATTGACCGCTTTTACGATAGCTTGTTCAGGGACCAAAGACAGAAAATGTTTTCGTCTCTTTATAAAAAAGAACTTGGATAGGTTTTGAGTTCGGATAAGGATATCGTTTTCCATTCTTTTGCCTTCAGTGATAGAGCCAGCAGACCACAGAACGATTCTCTTTCACCTGGGTCATCTCTGGAAACTCCCTGGAGCAGATCTCCATTCTTCGATCGCAACGGGGATGAAATCGACACCCTGGCGGTGGATTGAGATAGTCAGGCACCTGGCCATCAATCCCCTGAAATTGCTCTCCCGTCAGTTTCGGGATGGAATTGACCAACCCCTTCGTATAAGGATGGAGAGGCTGGTCCAACATCTCCGAAGTCACTCCGTTTTCCACGACGGAGCCTGCGTACATGACATACGTTCGGTGACAAATAGCGCGTGCAACGCCCAGATTGTGGGTAATGTATAAACCAGACAAACGTTCCTCTTTCACCTTTTCTTGAAGGAGATGGAGCAGGCTCTTCTGGATCGTTACATCAAGGGCGGTCGTAGGCTCGTCGGCCACAAGTAAACTTGGACTCCCAATCAATGCCATGGCCAATAAGACCCGCTGCCTCATTCCACCACTCAGCTCAACAGGATATTTATTTAATATAGATTTGGGGGCTGCGATGTGCACTTTATCTAGCAATTCGGCCGCATAGGTCTCTGCCATTTTTTTTTGAGATGTTTCTCTCCTTTTCCACAGATAGTCTCCCAAATGCTGGCCACTCCTTTTCCATAGGATCATATCGACCATGAGGGTTCCTATGGAAAAGACGGGGTTTAGTGATGCAGTCGGATCTTGAGGAATATAGCCGATTTTTTGTTTAAGGGCTTCCCGGTCTGTCTGGTTCGTCTTCAGAAGGTCTTGACTTAGGAAGATCACCTTTCCGTTCTTAATGATTGCGGGTGGTATGTGAAGGATACCCAGCAGAATTTTGGCGGTGATCGTTTTTCCACAGCCCGTTTCCCCGACAATTCCTACAACCTCACCTTCATGAACCACAAGGTTGACGCCCTGGAGTACCTTTAATACGCCATCGATCGTTTTAAAATGGACAACAAGGTCTTCGATTTTAACAATGATGTTCTCTTTCATTCAACTTCCACACCAAAGTAGTCTCGCAAACCGTCTCCCAGTAGATTAAAGCTCAGAACGGTAGCAAAGATTGCTAATCCGGGAAAAAGGGAGGCCCACCATGCATCAGGAAGATAGTGCCTTCCAGAGGCTACCATTAATCCCCATTCCGGCGTAGGCGGATTGGCACCCGCTCCTAAAAAGCTGATCGAAGTTCCAACCAAAATGGCGTATCCCGCATCGAGAGATGTCTTTACTGTGAGACTTGAGGTTAAATTAGGAAGAATTTCTCTGAAGATGATGTGCCCATTAGAAGCTCCCAGAGATTTACTAATAAGGACATAATTCTCCTGTTTCACCGATAGAGTTTCTCCATAAGCAATCCGACAAAAACCTCGCCACCACACAAATCCAATGGCCAACATGCAATTGAAAAGATTGGGAGATAGAGCGACACTGATGGCCAGGGCTAAGACCAAAGCAGGTATCGCACAAGTCACATCTGTCATCCGCATGATGACCTGGTCAATTCTACCTCCATAGTAACCAGCACAGATGCCCAGAGGAATACCTATACTTATGGAAATGGAAAGAACAACTACTGCAAGAAGCAAAGAGATCCTCGCTCCATAAAGCACACGAGTAAAGACATCTCTCCCTGCCTCATCCGTTCCCATGATATGTTTCAAGCCAGGCGGCTGCAACTGTTCTCCGAAATTTACGGAGTCGTAGGCATCCTCCGGATAGGGTGAAACCCAAGGTGCAAAAATAGCAAGTAATATGGCAACAAGGAGAAAAATGGCCCCTGCAACAGAGAGCTTGTTGCGAGAGATTTTGATGATTCCTCTTACGACTCCTTCTTTTCTGACTTGTTTTTCCTCTTTCATCGTTTCAGCTTAATTCTTGGGTCAAGGACGGCATAAAGCTCATCCACTAAAAAATTAACGATAACGAATGCAACACTGATGACCAACGTCACACCCATGACACCATTGAAATCGTTTGCGATGATGGCATCCGCACCAAACCGAGCAAGCCCTGGAAAAGCAAAAACCTTTTCAACCACAAAAGCTGTTCCGACCATGAGGGGAATCAGAAACCCGATCATGGTCAGTGCAGAAGTAAAGGCGTTTCGAAGCATATATTTGTAACTGATGATCCATCCAGACATTCCTGCTGCCTTGCTCACGTTGATGTAATCCTTTGACATCTGATCGATCATGTTTGCCCGGATGAGCCGTGTAACATTTGCCAGGGGTGACAGACATAAAACCGAGGCTGGCAAAATGAGGTGAAGGAAACTATTCCAAAAAGCACGGAAATTGAGGGTGAGCAAGCTATCGATGAGATAGAAGTGAGTGATCGCCTCAGGGGGGGAACCGGAAATCCTTCCCGTGATGGGGAGCAATCCCAGGGCTAATCCGAAGAGGAGCTGCATCATGATTCCTATCCAGAACGAGGGGAAAGAGACTCCAAACAAGGCCGTGATTCGATTCAGGTGATCGATCAAACTGTTTTGGTGAAGGGCTGAGATTACACCGAGAGGTATGGCCAGGAGGACAGCCAACGTCATGGAGACGAAGATGAGCTCAATGGTTGCTGGAAGCTTTTCCTGAATGATTTCCAAAACATCCCTTTTCTCGGTGAGGGATAGGCCCAGTTTCCCTTCTGCAATTCCCTTTATATAAAGCAGATACTGGACGTGGATCGGTCGATCCAGCCCCATCTCACGGCGCATCTTCTGAATGGAATCCTGGGTTGCCATTGGCCCGAGGGCCGTCGCAATCGGGTCTCCTGGTATGATTCTGACTAAAACAAACATGAGGATAGAAACCCCGACGAGCACCAAAACCATGTAAAAAATTCTTTCTAAAAAATACATTCAGCCAACCTCGGTCTTTGTTGGATTGATAGAACTACCATCCGTGATTTTTCTTAAATAAAGGATCCTCCGTATCCATATAAAAGTTCTCGAAACGCAATTCATAGAACAAGGCACCCCACTTCGGCACTTCAAATCCCTTCACATAACGCCAACAGGGGATTTGGCGGAATGTTTCATGGGACCATATTCGAGGACAATCTTCTGAGATGAGCCGTTGAGCCTCGCAATAATACTTTCTCTGTTCGTTGGCATCCAAAGAATCCTTAGCCTTATTAAATGCATCTGTTGCTTTTGGGTTGTCATAGTAATTCCCTGCACCGAGCCAAGCTGTGCCCCAACCTTCCTTGGTGTAATAGACGAGAATGGCAGGAGGGTTAATCACTCGCCCTCCTTGTACGTGAAGAACCAGATGATAACAGGTTTCCGGTTTGGCCGCTGCCTGGTTGATATCGACAATTCGGACAGATTTAATTTGAGCATTAAGACCTATTTTTTGCATATTGGTGGCAAGGAGGAGGCAAATATTTTGAAAGCGTTCACTTCCATATACTGCGGCAATCTCAATCGGAGTCTGTTTTAATTCCGCCGCCGAATATTTTGATTTGGCAAGCTCCGCCTTCGCCTTTTCGAGATCAAAGGGATAGGCTTTAATATCCGTGCAATCACCTCGGATCGCCTCTGGGAGAGGACCTTTCATCAGTTTTCCACCACTCAGGATCTTCGTAGTGACCTGTTCATAATCATATGCCTGGGCAATTGCTTTACGTACATGAATATCGTCCAGAGGCTTTTTCTTACAATTCATCAGGACCGTCCATGGTGTAGGGATAAAATATTCTTCAATTACAAAATTTTTATCTTCTTTTAATTTCGTAAGAAACTGATCACCCACAGACCACGTACACATGTCTAATTCGCCCATTTTCAGTTTGGCACTGATAGTGACGACTTCAGGAATGATCAAAATATTGACAAGATCGATGGAGCCCGGCCTTCGTTTACGGAACGGATAGGCCTCGAATCGCTTCATTCTTAAAAAGTTTCCAAATTTGAACTCATCGACTGCAAAAGGTCCTGAACCCGCATCGTGGGTTGCCAAAAATTTTACACCATAATCACCGAATTCACCGTAGGATCCTTCCGCTTTGTTTTTTAGGACCAACTCTTTATTCAGGATTTTAAAGATCAAGAGGGAATCCAAGAAGGAGGGATCCCTTTTGAACAGATTAAATTCCACGGTGTATTTATCGAGGACTTTTGTTGTTCCTGGTTTGAGAGACAAGGTGAAATGGGGAGCCAAGGCACAAGGGACCGTAAGAATTCGATCCATTGAAAAACGGACATCCTCTGCCGTGATCTCTTTCCCATCATGAAAAGGAATGCCCTTCTTAAGATGAAAGGTATACTTCAGACCCTCCGGCGATACCTTCCAGGAATCGGCAATCCACGGGATATAGCCTTTTTCAGAGTCTGGATAAATGAGTGTGTCATAGGCGTTAACATGAACCATGTAGTCCCAGTCTGTCTTCGATTCATTGGGATCGAGGGTCGAGATCTCAAAATTGACCGCCCATCGAAGTTCAATAGGCTTTTTGACCACCTGAGCGGTACCGAAGCTTGATAACAGTAATAGAATCCCCAAAACGAAGCCAATCCTAAACCAAAATTTTTTTTCCATCGCAATCCTCCTTTTAAGTTCTTCCATTATATTCAAATCCACACCAATCCAAAACCGTTAAGGCTAAGACGCGGCCAGCACCGATCATCGAGTCTATCTCTACATACTCATCGGTCCCGTGCCCATTCTTACCAGTGGGACCAAAAAGAACTGCTGGAACATTAGCATAGAGGACAAAGAATCGCGCATCATTTCCTGCAAACCCACCGCAGAATTTTATCGGTTGGCCTATGACCTCCTCCGCATATTCCTTCACCATCTTCACAATCGGATGATTTACGTCTTGTTCATGAGGCCTCGACCTCCATCCAAACCACTCCACCTTTGGAACATGATCCTTTAACCAAGAATCTTTGGCTGCCGTTTCCCTGACGGTCTCTTCGATTTCCTTCATCACATCCCTTAAATCTTCGCCGGGGGGATAACCGACCCGACATTCCAGATCTACCCATCCGGGTACTGAAGAAGGCCAATCCCCCCCTTTGATCTTACCGATGTTGAGGGTGGTCGCATGCCTTTTCATATGGGAGGCCAGGTTTTCAGCGTAGGGATAGCTTATTCTCTTCTGCCGCTCTTCATTGAGTCTTGTTAAAGCCTCGCATATCTTCATCGTCTTCACGATGGCATTCACACCGAGATGCGCCTGATAGGCATGGGCCGTGACCCCTGGAACTCGAACCCTAAAGTAAAGGATGCCCGCACTCGCTACTTCGATGTAACTATAATGTGGCTCTACAAAGATGGCTGCATTTGCTGTATAACCCCTCAATATGGTGGCAAGGACACCTCCCACACCTCCCGCCTCTTCTTCGATTGTCGTTTCTAAAATCAGGTCTCCTTTCAGTTTTATCCCCAATTCCGAAATACCCTTCAGTACATAGGTCATTACAGCGATGCCGCCTTTCATATCCATGGCCCCCCGGCCATAGACTCTTCCATTCTCCACTACTCCTTCCCAGGGATTATATTTCCAGGCCTCGATAGGGTCTGGGGGGACAACGTCAATATGGCCATTTAAAATGAGAGATCGTCCCCCTCCCAAACCCCTCACCTTGCCCACCACATTCGGTCGATCTTTGTAGCCAACCTGTTGATATGCTGTTGTCTCGAAGTAGCCCGGATGCTCTTTCAACCCTTTCACTTCATCTGCATCAAATATATCCAACTCGAGTCCTATACCAGAAAACTTCTCTGCAACAAGCCTTTGAGCATCCTTTTCGTATCCGGTTACACTGGGAGTTCTGACTAATTCTCGCAAGAATCCTATCATCTCATCTTTCTTTTCATCGATTTTGTCGAATATCCTTCTCCGCACATGATCATCGATCATCTGATCTCTCCTTAATGTTCCGAAACCGTTTTCTTTAATTCCCTAACAACCTCTCTGCTTCTTCCCTGGCAGACTTGGTTGTTTCCATGGCTATTCTTAGGGCATCCGCCGTTTTATTCCGATTTCGAACGAGTCGGGTCAAAAGAGCCCCGTATTCATCACTTTCAGGATTCAGGTTGATCAATTTCCTCATCGGTTCCAGACTTGGAATTGATCTGGCCGCAAGGATCCCTTCATCAAAATCATTTACGTATAGCCCCGCGCTATATTGTTCCCATTTAAGAAAGTCGCTGATAAGTACTCGATTCAGTATCCGACTCAGCCGGATGAGCGGCGTGTTGATGACATCCAAAACCTTGTTCAACCTTTCTTTTTCACTTCCCCGAGCTCCAAGATAAGCTTCCAATGCCTTTTTCGCGGTCTGGCTAAAAAGCGTATATTCCTGGTTAAACATTTCCGTGTATTGGATTGACAATTCAAGATCGATGATTCCTTTTCCCTCTTTCTTCAGGTTATTCAAGTGGTTCAACATCATGTTTCCATTTACAGAATAATCGAGAGGTAGGATAGGCAGGTTACAAAACCTGAGATAGGCAGCAGGAAGGGTTCTAAAGGCCGGTTCGAACATATTGGGATCCGCCAATTCCAGAGTGTCTCTTGCCGTATGTACAAAATCGGATCGTTCGATAAAAATCCCATAGTCACGGGCTGCAAGATCCCTCATGACCGTTACACAGGGGTACAGGGTAAATGTGCTGATATCTGCTCCTCCACGAGGGATACCGAATTCAATCTTTTTAATGTAAGAAGGTAAACCGACCTCATTGAGTAAGTCTTTATGAAAAGGGTGCAGTTCGGGAGTTTGGTTCGAAATGAGAACGGTCGGATCTTTGATGGATATGGTATCGTGCATCGAATAAAGGACCAAATGACTCTGTATCTCATCCCAATGGTTATCAATGTACCAGGCCCCACCGGCCCCCATTCCCAATTCATGGGCCCCCCAAAATACAAACCTGATGCTTCGTCTCAATTGATCCTTGTACTGATTGAAAACCCTTGCTAACTCCAACAAACCAGCAACACCGACTGCATTGCATTCAACGCCTTGAGGCCCCCATGAATCATAATGGGCAGCGAGCATTACGAACTTTTCTGGTTCGATGGTCCCCCTTAAGGTGGTTTCCACAGCATAGGTGTTCTTCCATCCTTGATCCATTTTTGTGCGTAACCAGACTTTTACAGGGCCATTCTTACACATTTCGACGATACGGAGTCCGTTTCGGTGATCAACAGTAATGATAGGCCTGTCCGGGACATAGGGGGGGCCCAGTAGCTCTGGCGTAGGATTTCCCATAACACTCTTACAAGTGCCCCTCTGAATCGGCCCATCGGGGAGGTTATTGAAGGTCAAAAAGGCTTTTGCTCCTTTGCTCATACAGATCTCTGTTTTTCTTGCCCTGGAGATTGGTCCTCCAAGGGAGGCAAAGGCGATCTTTCCTCTGACGTCCTTGTTCTGGTAGTCCTCCTCCTTACCGAATCCGACAAACACAAGTTCGCCTTCCACTCCCTCGGGAGGAGTTTCAGCGCTCCAAGAGAAGGCCTCGGCCTCAATCGCTTCGGCTTTTGGAGAGATGACCCTAAATTCGGTTTTAACAGGGACACTTATATGAGTTTTGAATTCAAGCATCTTTGTTTTCATCCCGTATTCTTCTAAGGTCGCTTTGATCAGGTTCGCCTCTTCAAGTGCCTCAGGTGTCCCTGAAAGCCTTTCACCGATCTTCACCTGCTTCTTCAGCAATTCAAAGGCATTCTCCAATGAGAGCTCTTTAGAAATCTTACGCTCCAGTTCCTTCTGGCTTTCGGATACATATGAATTATACATAACCCATCTCCTTTCTTAGGAAAGAATCTAAAATTCCTCGGCAGTCCCCTTCTCGAGGGGTAGCCCCATAAGTCTTCTGTTTAAAGAAAAACCTCACCTAATGGAGTTATTAATTTGTAAGGTTTCCCATTTTTTATGTAGAGGCGAGGGATATGATTCCTGACACTTTGACATACCTCCTGTAAATCCGTACCTCGAATTTTGACTATCTCGTCCAAGGATATTTCTTCATCCTCTTGCTTACCAATCAATACTACTTCATCCCCTATCTTTGCATCTGGGACTTCGGTCAAGTCGATCCTTGTATGCTCAAAATGGATCCCATTCAAGACTGAAACTCTGTGCCCCTTTACCAGAGCCGGTCCGATTGAAGAATGCTTTCGATGATAACCATCCCCCCATCCAATGGGAAGGATACCAATGATCATTTCTCTGGATACGCGAAAAGGAGAGCTCTCCTGAAACTCTTGAGAAGGGTAGATTTTTTTACATTCAATGATTCTTGTCCTTAATGATCGAAAGACAGGCTTAAGGAGAACAGACTGTCTTGGTTGAGCAACGGCAGGGTTTCCATAAATCAGCCGGCCTGGATCCACTGCATTCAGATAGGTATGGGGGAGTTGTAGAATGGTTGGGGTTGACGAGGCTAACTTGATAGGAATATTCATTCCACGCCTTTCCAATGCTCGAATGACTTCTTCAAATTTATTGAATTGCCAATTGACGTAGGCATCGTTTGGTGTGAAATGGAAATGGGTATAAATTCCATCAACGACGATATGTTTGAGTGTCAACAGTTTCTCGATCAATGTCGCCGCCTCGTTTGGAAAAACGCCAATTCGATTCAGCCCGATATCCACTTTCACAAATACGTTTAGAGGTGAAGTAGCCTGCCTCGAATAGAGGATTGCAGAATCAAAGTCTGTGATGGTAGGAATAAGGTTATGCTCAATGACTGCCTTTGCCTGAGAAGGAAGGTTGTTGGCGTAAAGGAGAATGGGAACCTTGATCCCCTTTTGTCGGAGGTGAATTGCCTCGAACAAATCCGCCACAGCGACCCCGTAAGCTCCCAGTGAAACAACCTCTTCAGCAACTTCTAAATAACCAAAACCATAGGCGTTACATTTCAAGGCGCATATGATCTTGACGTCATTGCCTACGAGCCGCCTCGTCTCTTGAAAATTATGGCGTAAAGCGTCCAAATCAATCTCGAACCACGCTGGTCGCAAAAGGAGATGATCAACATTGGGCATCGTCATTTCCTTATCCCTTCTCTCTCTTTTTTACCATGTTTCAAACCATCCTCGATTTATTTCAATACCTTGCGGGGAAATTGAAGAAAGAGGTGCCAACTAATACAAACGCAATAAATAGGCTGTATTGAAGAACCCTGTGCGCGGCCTTTTTACGCCCATAAAGGGCTACACTACATAAAATAAATTAACGCCCTTATATTAGTCTATCCACTCCCGATGAAACAAAGGAAACCTCGTGGCCAATGCTTCGACCCCTTTTTTGATTTCCATTCGATTCGTTTTGTCCTTTCGATTGTCAAAAACAGCGAAAATAAATTTTGCGATCTCCCTCATTTCTTTTTCTTTCAAGCCCCGGGTCGTTAAAGCGGATGTCCCAATTCTTATACCACTTGTGACATCCGATTTCTCCGGATCAAAGGGAATCAGATTTTTATTGACCACAATACCGACCGAATAGAGGGTTTCCTCTGCTTCGTTCCCCTTAATATCCAACCCTCTGAGGTCGATTAAGATTAAATGGGTATCGGTTCCTCCCGAAACCAACCGAATCTTGCCTTTTGATAATTCTTCCGCCAGTATTTTGGCATTCAGGAGGGTCTGTTTTTGATAATCCTTGAACCTTGCTGACATGGCTTCTTTAAAAAGAACGGCCCTTGCTGCGATGATATTAATAAGAGGTGCTCCCTGGGTTCCTGGAAAAACCGCTTTGTCTATCTGATCGGCAAACTTTTTCTTACAGAGAATCAGCCCTCCGCCTCTCGGTCCTCGGAACGTTTTGTGAGTGGAGGTGGTTACGACATCCGCAAAGGGCACTGGATTGGGGTGAAGGCCAGTAACAATAAACCCTGATAAATGAGCGATATCGGCTAAAAGCAAGGCCTCTACACTTTTTGAAATCCGGTGGAACTCTGAAAAATCGATCTGGCGGGGATACGCACTCCCACCTGCAATGATCATTTTGGGTTTGTATCTTTTGGCCATCTCCTCAAGCTTCTCATAATCGATTCGCTCCGATTCCGCTTTAACTCCGTAGTGGATGAATCGGTAATACTTACTGGAAATATGCATCAAGCTTCCATGGCTGAAATGTCCGCCGTCAGCCAGTCCCATTGAAAGGACGCAATCCCCTGACTCCAAGAGCGCATAATAGACCGCCAAATTCGCCTGGGTTGCTGTTGGACATTGTACATTCACATGGTCAGCGCCAAATAATTTTTTTGCACGCTCTCTCGCAAGACGTTCGATAATATCTACCTGTTCACAGCCTGCGCAAAACCGATTGCCAGGATAACCTTCTGCCAATTTACTATAGAAGATAGAGTTTTGGGCTTCCAACACCGCAGGACTGGCAAAATTCTCTGATGCAATAAGGTTTAAAGTTGACAGTTCTCTTTGGTTTTCTCTTTGGATCGCTCCAGCTATTTCGGGATCAAATTTTGTTAGATGACTGGTCAATGGCAAACTCCCCCATTTTCAAAACCAAATGTTTCTCTTGAAAAAACGTTGTCCCGGAATGTCTTCCACAAATGGATGGAGCATCTCAATCTACCACCCGTGGTTTTCCTTGAACAAAGGGTCTTCAGTATCCATGGTATAGCTTTCGAAACGTAACTCAAAGAACATACAGGCTACCGGGTATTTAAATCCTTTGACATACCGCCAAAACGGGACCAGACGGAACTCTTCATGGGAGAAAATAATAGGACAATCCTCAGCAATCTGTTTTTGCGCTTGACAGTAATATTTTCTCTGGTCGGCAGGGTCCAAGGAGTTTTTTGCCATGGAAATAGCCTCTGTAACCTTGGTGTTCTCGTAATAGATTCCCCCTGGCGCCCAGGCGGTTCCCGAACCTTCAGGTGTATAATACACGAGATAAAAGTGTGGATGAGGAACCCTGGCTGCCTGCATATAGACAACCAAGTGGAAGGCTGTCTCCGGTTTTGCCGCTGCCTGGTTAATGTCGACGATACGGATCGTTTTCACCTGTGCGTTAAGGCCAATCTTTTTCAGGTTGGTCGAAAGTAATAGTGCCGTATTCTTAAAGCGTTCGCTTCCGGCCACTGAAGCAATGTCTAGATTGAATTGCTTGAGCTCCTCTAAGGAGTACTTAGATTTGCTGAGCATCGCCTTTGCCTTCTCGAGATCAAAGGGATAAGTTTCAATCCCGGTACAACCACCGCGGAGTACTTCTGGGACAGGCCCCTGAAGTCGTTTTCCCCCTGGTAGGATTTTGGTTGTAACCGTTTCAAAATCATAGGCATAAGCAACGGCTTTTCGAACGTATGGACAGTCGAAAGGTTTTTTCTTATTATTCATAAAAACATACCAGGGTACCGGCGGATATATTTCTTCCACAACAAAGTTTTTGCTTTCTTTAAGTTTATTTTGAACTTGGTAAGGAAGACCCCACGTACACATGTCCAACTCACCTTTTCTGAGCTTGGCACCAATCGTGACCATTTCAGGTATGATATAGACTGTAATGAAATCGATCGAACCAGGCTTTCGCTGATAGAAGGGATAATTTTCAAACCGTTTTAACCTCACATAATCTCCGGGTTTCTTCTCGGCCACGGTGAAAGGCCCTGATCCTGCATCATGGGTTTGGAGGTATTTGACGCCAAGATCACCGAATTCCCCGTACTTCCCTTCTTCCTTATTCTTCAAAATCATCCCCTTGCTCATGACCTTAAAGGTAAAAAGGGCGGCCATGAAAGAGGGATCCTTTTTCGTCAGGTTAAACTCGACGGTATATTTATCAAGGGCTTTGCTGCTTTCCGGCTTAAGAGAAGTGAAATTTGAAGCAGCGGGACCTTCTAATTTCAGCATTCGCCACATCGAAAAGGAGACGTCCTCTGCAGTGACATCGGTTCCATCATGGAAAGGAATTCCTTTTTTAATCCGGAAGGTGTATTTCATACCATCGGGTGAGATTTTCCAGGATTCAGCAATCCAGGGAATGTGTCCTTTTTCGAGATCAGGATAGATCAGAGTGTCGTATAAATTCACGGCAAGCATAAAGTCCCAATTGGTTTGCTGTTGGATGGGATCAAGGGTAGCGACATCCCATTCGACACCCCATCGGAGTTCTATCGGCTTCTTTTGGGCGTGGAGGATACCAATATTTGTTAGCGCAAATAGGACGACTGCAAAAAAGGTAACTAAAAAGTAAAAATATTTTTTCATATCGACCTCCTTACTTCAATAGACGTATTGTCAAAAGATTCTTACTTATAATGCTCAATTGTCTTTATTTTCAGACTCTTATTGAATATGGACTTGCCTCCCCCCATTGAGATAGGGTTGAATGTAGTTTTGCGGACCACTGGAGGCAAG
>Ga0315280_10006146_pt1 | contig 16706 bp, 13 predicted proteins | sample YL17G06_40_MG_FD_203697 | JGI IMG/M metagenome (GOLD analysis project Ga0315280, IMG submission 203697) | Sediment microbial communities from Yellowstone Lake, YNP, Wyoming, USA - YL17G06_40 | ecosystem: Environmental > Aquatic > Freshwater > Lake > Sediment | place: USA: Wyoming | collected...
TATTAACGAGCTTTTTAACATGCCCGGCCTTGATTACATCGACCTACACATTTACCCGATGAATAGTAATGCCATCTATCTTGACCGTGCCTTGAACTATGCGATAGAAGCTCACGCTGCAGGAAAACGTGTTACCGTGAGTGAGTCATGGTTGTGGAAAGCTACGCCAGCAGAACTGGGTAATTTTCTTGGTGATACAGAAAAAATTATGAACCGGGATGTCTACAGCTTCTGGTATCCTCTGGATGAGCGTTTCATTCAAGACATTATAAACCTCGCTGATGCGACCAGCATGGATTTTGTCTCGTTCTTCTGGACCCGCAACCTCTTGTCATACCTCGATTATGACAGCACGCCCCATAATCTTACTACCGCCGAATACAATCGTTTAATAAATCAGGCTTCTCTCGCCAATCTCCAGAAAGGCACATTGAGTCCATTGAGCCAATATCTTCAACAGGTACTGAATAGCCGTACCAACTCATAATTGATGAGTCGCATCTGCACATATTATTGGTCAAGGGCATTTATAGCGAAATGTTAACTAAGGGATAGCTTACGGGAGAAGTTATTCAGGAACCAAGAGGGTGGGTCTTGGAGGACAGTTCTCGAACTTTTGTTTGAGAAGAAGGCGCTGATTCCAGCGTTGCAGTAGTTGATTGTCTCCTATTCGAAAACAACAAAGGGGCAAATTGTTCGACCGACACAATCACTGGTATAATCTGGTATAATCAAGTTGCATTACCCCCAATGTTATCACAGAAAGGAGGATATCGTGGACAAAAGAAAAAGGCACCTGACAACCAATCAAGGCGTACCAGTTACTGATAATCAAAACTCACTGACCGTTGGCCAGCGTGGTCCGGTACTGTTACAGGATGTCCAATTTATTGAGAAGATGGCTCATTTTGACAGGGAACGCATTCCCGAGAGGGTTGTCCATGCCAAAGGAGCGGGAGCACATGGCTACTTCCAGGTTTACAAGAGCATGAAGCCCTATACCAAGGCGACATTCCTTCAAGACCCTGCGAAAAAGACCCCTGTGTTCGTACGCTTTTCCACCGTCACTGGAGGGAAGGGCTCGGCGGATACAGTGCGAGACCCCAGGGGTTTTGCTGTCAAGTTCTATACAGAGGATGGCAACTACGACCTGGTTGGGAACAATCTCCCGGTCTTTTTCATCCGGGATGCTGTCAAGTTCCCGGATATGGTGCACGCTTTCAAAGGTTCCCCAGATACCAACGTGCCGTCTGCTTCCTCTGCCCATGATAGTTTTTGGGATTTCATATCTTTAACGCCGGAATCGACCCACATGATAACCTGGCTTTTTTCTGACCGTGGCACGCCAAAAAGTTACCGTATGCAGGAGGGTTTTGGTGTCAATACTTATGTGTGGGTGAACGCCAAAGGGAAAGCCGTGTATGTGAAATACCACTGGAAACCGAAACTGGGTGTGCAAAACCTTGACCGCCATGAGGCAACTCGGTTAGCTGGAGTCGACCCGGATTATCTTACCCGTGACCTCCACAACGCTATCGCCAGAAGAGAAGAAGTCGAATATGAGCTTAACGTGCAACTGATGGAAATTGCTGATGAACTGAAGCAGGATTTTGACCCCTTGGACCCCACCAAGACCTGGCCTGAGAGTAAGTTCCCCCTGATGCCGGTTGGTAAGATGGTGCTGAACCGTAACCCGGAGAACTTCTTCGCCGAAGTGGAGCAGGTGGCTTTCTGTCCCGCTAGCATTGTTCCCGGAATTGAGTTTTCTGCTGATAAGTTGCTGCAGGGTCGAACGTTCTCGTACGCCGGTACTCAGCGCCATAGGCTCGGAGCGAACTACCTCGAGCTTCCGGTCAACCGGCCTATAGTGCCAGTCAACAATAACCAGCGGGATGGAGCTATGCAGATTGGCCAATTCAGCGGTCCCGTCAACTATGAGCCCAATAGCCTAGCAGGTGGTATGCCTAAGGAGGCTTCTGAGGAGGGCAAATCACGCATATACGCGCTTGATGGTGAAGTAACTCGTCAAAAGATAAGTTTAACAAATGATTTCGCTCAAGCTGGAGAGAGATATCGTTCCTTAAGCAAGAGGGACCGGGAACATCTCATAGATAATCTAATCGCGGACCTGATGCACATTAATGAACTAATCCAGCAGCGGGTGATTGATAACCTGAGTAAGGCTGACCCAGAGCTAGGGCAGACCGTAGCAAAGGGTCTAAAACCATAAAAGATAAGGTTAATATCATTACCTATGGTGAGCCTTGGGGGCAGTTCCCGAACTAATGTTTGAGAGGAATGAACTGATTTCAGCTTTGCAGTGGCTGCTCGTCGGTTACCAGAAAACGGCCGAGTAACATTCTGACGAACTGTGTGATGTATCGAATTATCATTGAACAATACAGACTATTGTGCAATCCGGCTCTGGCCAACAAAAAGACATAAGGTAAAATTTCAAGAACTAGCACGTTTATCACCCCTCCCGCAGGCTAAGGACTAAAATGAGAAAAACAAGAGAAAAGCCTCTCGAGTCAACAACTCCATAATGGAAGGGAACCCTTACAGACCCTTGTGAAATCGATCTTGGTGTGCAATAATTAAGCTAGCTTAATTAAGTAACCTTAATATGGAGGCCCAAGTGGATTCGGAAAGAACGGAAGAGTATCTGGAAGCCATATATAAAGAACAGAGTAAAGGCCTATCCGTCTCAACTTCGCTTCTGGCTAAGAACCTGGGTGTGTCAGCACCAGCAGTTACGGACATGCTTAGTCATCTTGAACGTAGAGGATTAGTCGATCATAAACCAAATAAAGGCGTTTCCCTGACCGACATCGGATTGAGCAAGGCACTTGAGGTTATACGCAGGCACCGGTTGTGGGAGAGATTTCTAACGGATGTGCTCGGCATGACATGGGATACCGTACATGATGAGGCATGCAGGTTGGAACACATTGCTTCTGCCGAGGTTACAGAGAGATTGGCTCGTATTTTAGGGGATGCGGATACGTGTCCGCACGGGCAACCGATCCCTGACAAGGATGGCAATATCACACAAGAAAAGACTATGCCACTGACTGATTTTTTGCCTTCCCAACAGGTATGCATCCTGGCTATTGATGTAGAAGATGCCAATATACTTAAGGAAATTGAGAAACTCGGGTTACGTCCGAAGGTCGTCGTAACAATTCTAAACAAAAAGGCTGATGGGTCACTCGAACTCGAGGCTGGTAAGAAAAAGTTGCAGTTGAATAGTAAATTGGCCGCGGTGCTACTGGCTGAACCAATCACCTCCCAGTTGCAGCGCGAAGTGCAGGAAATACCTCTTAGTAAACTTGTCACCGGACATTCAGGCGTCCTGACGTCGTATGCTGGCGAACGAGAACAACTCGGGCGGTGTCTTTCGCTTGGCTTTACGCCGGGAAGTGTAATAGAAATGCTGGAGAACTACAAAGGTTGTCCCGTTCTTGTCAAGGTTCATGATACAAAGGTTGCGCTTGGCCGCGAATTGGCTGAGAAAATGATTGTTTCGGGCGAAACAGCGTGAAGGGAAATACACAGGAAAAGGCTGTTGTTATAGCCCTCGCTGGCTCCCCGAACGTAGGCAAAAGCACAGTATTCAATCTGCTAACAGGGCTCTCGCAGCACGTCGGCAACTGGCCGGGAAAAACCGTTGAGCAAAAGACGGGAGTGCTGCGCCGTGGCAATTTGACCATGAATTTTGTCGATTTACCGGGCACTTACAGTCTGACAGCAAACTCGGCCGAGGAGCAAATTGCCAGGGATTACCTCGTCGAAGAAAACCCAGATGCAGTCGTTGCCATCCTTAACGCCGCCAGTCTGGAGCGTAACTTGTATCTGGTAGCCGAGTTGATTGAACTGTCGCCACGCCTCATTGTCGCCTTGAACATGATAGATGTCGCGCAACAACAAGGTATAGAGATTGATGCAAAAGCTCTGTCGGTTTCATTGAACACACCGGTGATTCCTATCGTCGCAAGCAAGAATCGCGGCCTTGATGAGTTGTTGGCAACTATCGAACGCGAATGCACCCACCCGGTTGACCCGGGCAAACTCCAGCATATCGAGTATGGCACAGAAACAAAAAAAATCATAGACCATGTAGACGGACTATTGGATGATTCGATTACCACTCCCTACCCGAGACATTGGACGGCAATGAAACTACTCGAAGGTGATACCCAAATCAACAAGCTGGTTATGGGACGTGTTTCTTCCGAAAAGTTCGCTGCATTGGATTCTTACTTAAAGGAAAACGAATCTGCAACGGTAACCATCGCTACGCTTCGATACGAATGGGTAAGGAAAATGATGGGAGTGGCACAAAAAAAACGACAACTCAGCCGCGTTTCCTTGACGGAAAACCTTGACCGGGTTGCCACTCACCCCCTACTGGGTTTGTTCACTCTCCTGGCTATTCTCTGCGTTATATTTGCACTGGTTTATAGCATCGGTATTCCGGCTCAAAAATTTCTCGACTTGCAACTGGTCCAGAGGGGACGAGAATTTGTGAATAACAGCCTTGATATTCCTTTTTGGCTCCGGAGTTTGCTGGCTAATGGCATTTTGAGTGGGGTGGGAACAGTTCTGACTTTCATCCCTATACTGGTCTCCTTCTTTGCTGCTTGGGCATTTATGGAAGATGTAGGATATATGGCGAGGGCGGCTTTTGTCACCGATAGATTCATGCATATGCTGGGTCTTCATGGTAAATCGGTGCTACCATTGTGTTTGGGATTTGGCTGTAACGTACCTGCCGTTTTGGGGACACGTATCATCGATTCGCCAAGGTCCCGGCTTCTGACAATCATCATCACGCCTCTCGTTCCCTGTACGGGCAGGATGACAGTAGTCACATTGATTGCCGCTGCTTTCTTCGGGAGTCAAGCAATATTTGTTTCGATCGGGTTGGTAATATTCAGCCTCGTTATGCTAGTAATCACAGGGCTCATTATGAACCGATTTGTCATCAGCGGTGAAAAAACTGCATTGTTAATGGAACTCCCGCTTTATCATATCCCCAACCCGCGAATCATCGGCTTGGTTACCTGGCAAAATACGATGGCATTTATTAAACGTGCTGGAACTATAATTTTAGTAGTTTCTTTAATCATTTGGGCATTATCGATAACTCCCCACGGAGATATCAATACTAGCTTTCTTTCACAAATCGGTAAGTTTTTAGAACCGGTAGGGCGACTAATGGGACTGAACTGGCAAATGATGGTAGCGCTTTTATCCAGTTTCATTGCCAAGGAAAATACCATCGCGTCTCTAGGGATGCTCCTTGGCGGGCAGGGAGTTGGTCTGACACAACAGTTGAAATTGTTGCTAACACCTGCCGCTGCCCTGGCATTTCTGGTGTTGCAAGTCCTATTTATTCCTTGCATAGCAACAGTGACTGCAATCTATCATGAAACCAAGTCATGGCGATGGCCAGCCCTTATAGTAGCCTATCAGTTGGTGATTTCCTTCTCTATGGCTATACTAGTATTCCATGTAGGGCGATTGTTTTGAATTGCCTCTACGTTTGTGGATTTCGCAAAGCTGTGCTCATTTATTTTCACTAGAGATACTAACTACATCCTAAGACAATAAGTCTTTGAAAACCACGCCGCGCACACTATTTGAACTCTGCATCCTAAACTTGTAGAACTAACCGATGGCCAAGGAAAGGTTATTGAAAAGACCTTGGTCGGTGAGAAAAAACCTGTTCGAGATCGATTAGTTCTCGGTATTGTCCCCTTTGGTGGGTCTTGGGGGACAGTTCCCGGATTTCTGTTTGGGAAGAAACAATTCATTCCGGCATTACAAGAGCTACTTGCGAATTTTTCGCGGCCAACGTCATCCGCCACGGGCTTTTGTCTTTGACCCGACGTAAAGCTCTAAAACTCTGTACATATTATCCATGTGGTACTTGAATCTGCGCTCTCTGTAGCTGAAGATTTGCTTGGATACTCGGGATGGCCAACTCGTTTTCTTGGAATCGGCATCCTCCATTTCCTGCATCTTTTCGTCGTAGAACTCCAAAGGTTTCTTGGCCATGTATCTCCTAGTGTCAGCTGCGGCCAATTCGTCAGCAAGCAGATACATCGCTTCGTACACCTTGTCAATCTTGCCTTGGTCAAAAGCCTTCCTAATGTGAATTGGTATCTCAAACTTAGCGATGTTAATGTCCATCATCGTCATCTCTGTTATCTTGCCCCGCTTCGGCAAACACAATAGATTTTCGAGCTCAAGCCGCTTTGCTGACTGCCAAAATCTCCTTATTCAATTCGTCAACCAGCTTTAGGTGCGTATCAGAATTAAATGGTGAAGAAATGAGATATTTCCTCGCGTCCAAAGGTGCGCCTGGTCGTGGAGCGATGCTGAATTGCTTAGGATTCATAGTAATTTTGTTATCTATGAGGGCCTTGTCTGTTATCTCATACGTTATCTCAACCGTGGCTGCAAGCGGTCTTACTGAAGCTCTGGCAACATTGCTAGAGGCTTCTTTTTCTACTCTCTTGTTCAGGAATTCTGCGAAGGCGCTGCTAAGCAACGAATCAAAGGCGAAATCTAAGGTTACTACGCACTGCGTAGTCTCAGCTACAAGAAGAGGTGCACGCAGACTATCCGAGTCGACATTGGCTACTACAGCGACTGCCGACAAGAAGGCTTCATAAACTTCATTTCCGTCCTTGGACGTTCCATTGACTTCCACTATCATTCTTCTTGAGTCTACCTCGATTTTGTTGACGACGATTACATGCTTTTCCCTCCTAAGTTCTCCCCTGCGGAAAATAATGATGTCTTTACCCTCAATGAATGGACGTACCTCAACTTCACCGATGGACAATGCCTCCCTGATTTTTTCCACACACGACTTGGTCGTTATCACGCCGAGAGGGACAACATCCACTTGGAATATTCTGATTTGGGTTACTGTCAAAGCTGTAATATTTTTCACTGTTGTTCTCTCCTTGGTTTACTTCTTACTCTCGACTGCGCCCCGAGATTCAATCTCTTTTCCGCTAGCAGCGCCAAAGACGATGCGTTGCCATTCGGGGCGCTGCAAGTGAGGGAACGACCATAATTCTTCAAATGGCGAAGCTGTACTTACAACGCCAGATGTAAAAACCCCAATGTTGGCTGCTGCTGGAGCTTCCAGAGTGTGAGCTGTACCGACCAGAAGATATTGCCCCTGCTCAGGGTGCCCGGCTATTACATGAACTGATTCTGAAAATGTCCTTAGTTCTTCTCTCTCAAGGACGTCATTTACTCTGTCTAATAGTTTGTCTATCTTATCCTCGACTCGGTTGAGAACACTAAGCCGCCCTATCTCTTTAGCGAGTATCGTTACTATTAATTGATTCAAACTCAGCTTCTCAGACTCAGCCATCAAGGATAAGGCACGATGCAGTGAACGCGACATGCGCACCAGCATTCTACCACTGTATCTATCTCTCTCGACCGGAACAGGTACATCTTCCCCCTTTTCCAAACTATCTGCTATCCAGTCCTTCTTTGCTTCTTCGACACTCTCAACAGCTTCTTCAACTGTTGAACCGTGTGATTTGCAGCCAGGGAGTTCAGGAACTTCCGCTATCCAGTACTTCTTACCCTCATCCTCAACCTGATGAAGCAGAATTGAATATGATAACTGCGTGTAATATTCAATCCCCTTTTTCTCCTTTACTCTCCTTTCCATTGTTTACCTCCTTTTCTTGTGTCAAGCCGAACGTCTCAATAGCCTCTACCACATCTTGGACATACCATCTTTACTCCGTTGCCTTCCCGAACTATCGTGTTTTTTGTGCCGTCAGGCAAGTTCTGGATGTAATGGCTACTTCCGCCTCTTCCTTGTTTTAGGGGCAAACCATAGGCAGCTGCCAAGGTTTCCAGTTCTTGAAAGGACATGTTCTGTGGGCTACTCTTAGCTTTAGCGAGCAACTTGTCTCGTTTGGCCATCCGCTTGACTTACCCCCTGACGTAATCATTCCTCTTCCCCTCCCTCAGCCCGAAGAATGATACTATATATAGTATCACCACGTTTTTTGATTTGTCAATACCCTTCCGGCGAAACATCTAAAGTAGATTACTCAGTACAGATAGTATTGGGGGTAGATTTGGTAACACTATTACCAAATAGTACGATGTAAATCTGCACTATTTCTTGAGAGGAGGGATCAAGCGAAAGCTAAATTAAGGTAATATCATTACCTAAGTTGGTGGGGAAGGGGGGACTCGAACCCCCACGCCTTTTAAAGCACATGATCCTAAGTCATGCTCGTCTGCCAATTCCGACACTTCCCCCATAGGAAACCACCTAATACAATAGCATTTTACGGGACTCACCTCCAAATCCAGGGGACACCCTATCAATTAGGCCTACTATAAATTAGGTATCATGTTCCTAAGATAATGCGAGAGCGAGTCCATTATCCAATCCAAAGGGCATATCCCCTTCTTGATCTTCGGATACCTGTCTACGACTTATCTGGATTTTGGAGATAAGTTGAGGCTTTATCGGACAATAACATAGAGCAACTTTTGCGAAGAATTACGCTCTGAGAGGCGATATCGGCCTGGCAAGGCCCAAAGTCTTTTGCCAGCTGATCAGTATCGAACCTGTAGAGGTAGGAGAGAGTTCATCTAGGGTTCATGAAGACTTCACGGAGGGTTCATTGTAGTAGTGGTAGCATATAACCGCACCATAGCGAGGTTTCCTTTGCTATTGTGTTCAAAACTCAACCTCCTTTATCGCGGGGGTCTCGGTTAATCCAGCCGAGACCCCCCAACTTTACGATAAGGCATGCTCTGAGAGGCACAAAGTGAGAGTAGTAATTATTTTTAGCTATGAAAAAATGCCAAATTACCAGGTATCAACAAAATCATGACCTGTTCTCTCGGTGCGTTCAGCGGGAACGGCTTTCAAGCCCTCCACAATCCATCTGCGTGTATCCGCCGGGTCAATAACCGCATCGACTTCCAGGTAAGAGGCCATATTGATGGCTTTCCCTCTCTCATATGCCAGGGCAACCAGTTTCTCGTAGAGCGCTTCCCGCTCCTGCGGATCTTTCACTGCTTCAAGTTCTTTCTTGAAACCAGCCCTGACTGCGCCCTCCAATCCCATCCCGCCAAATTCTCCGGTTGGCCAGGCAACCGCAAAAAAAGGCTCGTGGAAGCCCCCTTTTGCCATAGCCTGCGCTCCCAGTCCATATCCGCGACGCAGAAAAACTGTAAAGAAAGGTACCGTTAAATGCGAGCCGACCACAAACATACGGCAAATGTGGCGGACTTGAGCGCGGCGTTCAATCTCCGGCCCCACCATGAATCCCGGAGTATCGACCAGAGACACCATCGGCAGACCATGTGCATTGCAAAGCTGCATGAGGCGCGCTGCCTTGTCCGCGCCTTCCGCTTCAATGGCCCCGGCCTGGTGCTGGCAGTTATTAGCTATGACGCCAAAAGGTTTGCCCTCGATGCGCATAAGACCCGTAATCATCTCCTGGCCGAATTTGGGTCTTAGCTCAAGAAATGAGTCCGTATCGGCTATCGTTTTTATGACAGCCCACACGTCATAAACGTATCTTCGTTGCTCCGGAATCATACTGCGAAGAAGGCGCTGGTCGGCGACCTCCCATTGAGAAATCGCTCCCTGAAAATAGGAAAGATACTTCTTGGCGACTGCGACCGCTTCTGCGTCGTCAGCCACGGCAATATCCACAACGCCATTATTCGTTTGCACATTCATAGGCCCGATATCCTCTGGCTTGAAAACCCCGAGTCCCCCGCCTTCGATCATAACCGGGCCGGCCATCCCGATGTTGCTATTTTGGGCTGCAATAATCACATCACAACATCCCAGCAAGACAGCATTGCCGGCAAAACATCGGCCCGATACGATGCCTACCACCGGAACTTTTCCGCTCAATTTGGCAAACATGGCAAAGGTGGATAGGTCCAGACCAGCCACACAGACGCCATCCGCATCCACGTCACCCGGCCTCCCGCCGCCACCTTCGGCAAAAAAGACCACGGGCAGACGCTGCTCATGAGCCAATCTCAGCATACGGTCCTTTTTCTTATGACCAAAGAACCCCTGAGTACCGGCCAGAACCGTATAATCGTAGGCTATTATCATGCAGCGAGCCTTGTCTTCTCCAAACAACGACCCGTTGACCTGTCCGATGCCGGCAACCACCCCATCGGCCGGAGTCTTGCTCGTGAGGTCTTCCATAGTCCGACGCTGGCGCTGGGCGGCCACCGCCAGGGCACCGTATTCGATAAAGTGCCCGTCGCAGAGATCTTTTATGTTTTCACGAATCGTGCGCTGGTTTGTCTTCCGCCGCCGCGCCACTGCCTCGGGGCGTCGCTCGTCAAGACCCCGAGAATGCCTCTCTATTACCTCTTTGAGATCAGCGCGCATCGGCTCCTGCTCAACTTGTCTATACCTCGACTTAGATTTCTTTCCTGCCTTCACTTCGTCTCTGCTCTTAGATTTTTTCATGTGTGGCACCCTCCTCCATGTCGTAACTATAGCTGTCTGCAAAAAGAATTATAACAAGGGCAGAGAAATTGTTCTGCCCGTTGTACTCGTTCAATACCTTAGTGACACATTTTTATCACTAAGAGGAGCCTTTTCCCTTCGTCGTTGCGAGGAGCATAGCGACGAAGCAATCTCGGTGGACTTGGCGGGGAATGAGATTGCCACGCCCCGACAAGTCGGGGCTCGCAATGACACGGAAGGTTATCATTCATATGTCTTCTGAGCGGTGTCAAGCAGAAAAGCTGAAGGAAATTCAAATCTCTCTTGAGAACCAGATTTGACAACCGAACACAATTTGTATACAATAGAACATAAATTGTGTTCAACTGAAGCGATGCTGGAATACTTCATAACCTCAAAGACGAAGCGCAGTCTGCTCAAGCTGTTTCTCACCAACCCTGATAGGCGTTTCTATACCAGGGAGATAGCGAAGATTACCGGTGAACCTCTAAATGCGGTGAGAAGGGAACTGGGCTATCTGGAAAAGGCAGGACTCTTAAAATCGCATAGGGAGGGAAACCTGAAATACTTTGAGGTCGTTAAGGAATTCCCGTTCTACCCTGAACTCAAGAAGATTATCTATTCCACTGTCGCGCTTGGTGACTATCTGAGAAATAGACTCAAGGACTCAGAATCAATAGAACTTGCCTTCATCTACGGATCGGTAGCCAGGAATCAGGAAACCGAAAAGAGCGACATCGACATTTTTGTCGTGGGAGAAATCGAGGAGGAGGAACTCCACGGGCTGGTATCGGACATCGAAAAAGGAATTGGTCGGGAAGTAAACTATACCTTGATGTCGAAAAAGGAGTTCAACGAAAGAAGGGACAGGGGCGAACCATTCCTCAAGCGAGTCATCAGGGAAAAGAAGTTGGTGCTAAAAGGTAACCTGGATGTCCATTGAAGAACTTATCGAAAAGGGTAGCATCCATCCATTCGAAGCTACTCCTAGCGAGATTAAGAAAGCTATGGGAATCGCTCGGCGTGATTTGACCCTGGCAGAAAGGCTTCTTGGAGAGAATTTCGATTGGTGTTTCGCTATTGCCTACAACGCTGTGCTGCAGGCCTGCCAGGCCTATATGTTTCATTCGGGATATCGGCCTGCCAGCGCTGAAGCACACAAGGCTACCTTTGAGTTCATGGAAATCGTTGTAGAAGAGCCTTTGAAGAAATCGATCTCCTATTTTGACCGAGCCAGGACGAAACGCCATCGCACCCTATACAATGATGTCGGGTTAATCAGTGAAAAAGAGGCAGAGGAATTGCTCAGAAGAGCAAAGGAATTCCTATCTTACATAGAGGGCAAGCTGAAGCAGCAATAGACGCCGAATTCCGGGGACACCATACCAATCAGGCCTACTACAAATCAGGTATTATGTCCCCAGAATAATTGAGAGAAGTTATTCAGGAGCCAAGGTGGTGGTGAAGGGGGACAGTTCCCAAAATTATGTTTGAGAAGAAGCAACTAATACCTGCGCTGCAGCAGCTTGTGGTAGTAACATATAGAGCATCTTTGGCAAATATGACGTCCGACTGTAACTCTATCGTCTGGACAATTCGAGACGAGCACTCCTATAATTGGATATGGTCACACAGACAAGTCCGAATATTTGAACTGGGAGAATGTTTCCTTGAGACTCAGAAATACGTCTGAATATCAACAGCTCTCCATTGAAGGAACTTTGAGCTTATTGAACGTGAGTGCGAGCGGTCTCAAGGATTCCGAAGCCAGGGACAGGATTGAGCTATTCGGATACAACGAAGTTGCAGAGGAAAAGAAGAACCCCGTAGTTGAATTCTTATTGCGTTACTGGGGTCCGATGCCCTGGCTCCTGGAATTGGCCATTGTGCTTTCGATTGTCCTGAAGCACTACTTAGAAGCCGGAATAATATTTGCCCTTCTTACGATAAATACCATAATAGGTCAGATACAATCGCGCGGCTCGCAGAGAGCACTAGAAGCTTTGAAGAAACGATTAGCCGTTAAAGCCCGGGCGCTACGGGACGGTGAGTGGGTAACTTTAGAAGCTAGAGAGATTGTCCCCGGCGACATCATCTCTATCAGTCTGGGTAATATCGTCCCGGCTGATGCCAAGTTGCTAACCGGAGACCTTTCTATTGACCAGTCAGTTCTAACCGGGGAATCTCTGCCGGTAGATATCCAGCCATCGGACATTATATACTCTGGCTCCATCGTGAGACGTGGTGAAGCCAAATGCGTTGTGGTAAACACGGGCGCGAACACATACTTTGGTAAGACAGCGGAACTCGTCAAGATTGCTAAGCCGAAGTCCCACCAAGAGCAGATAATGCTGGCTATCGTCAGGTACATGATGTTCCTGGGTTTAGGCGCACTGGTCCTGGTGGCTGCCTATGCAGCCGTAATCAGAACAGACCTCCTATCGATACTAACCTTCGTTGTCATTTTTCTCATGGGGGCAGTACCTGTAGCCCTGCCAGCAGTGCTGACTATTGTCCAATCGGTAGGTGCCACGGAACTGGCGAGAAAAAGCGTGCTGGTCACCAGGCTTGATTCTATCGAAGACGCTGCCTCGATAGACGTACTCTGCTTGGATAAAACGGGGACCATAACTCAAAACAAGCTCTCTGTTGGTGATGTCGTACCATTTGCCACATACGCTAAAGAGGATGTGATAGCGATGGCCAGCCTGGCGTCCTCTCAGGAGCAGGGCAAAGATGCCATAGACGCAGCAGTTCTGGATTATGCCAAGGCCTCTAGTGTCAACCTGAGCTCTTATAAGCAGCTTTCGTTCACTCCTTTTGAACCCTCCACCAAGCGGTCGGAAGCTATTATCTCTAGCGGGGACAAACGCCTTAAGGTGATTAAAGGAGCACCGCAAACGGTGGTAGCACTCTGCAAAGGACTTGATGAAGCAACCAAAGCCAACACTAATCAAACCATAGAAGCCCTTTCGCTGAAAGGGTACCGCACACTTGGCGTCGCCAGGTCGATGGATGATGACCTTGAGAACATGCAGTTTGTGGGGTTGCTGGCGCTGGCCGACCCTCCCAGGCCAGATTCCCAAGACATGATAGCCGGAGCTAAGAAACTGGGAGTGAAGCCGATGATGCTCACCGGAGACAATATTGCTATCGCCAGGGAAATAGCCCGCCAGGTATCCATTGGCGATAGGATTATCCGGATGGAAGAGTTCAGAAAAATGGACGACATAAAACAGGCTAAGACCATTGAAGAAATAGACGGCTTTGCCGAGATATACCCCAAAGACAAGTACCGGATAGTCAAACTGCTCCAGTCGAGAGGGCACATGGTGGGCATGACCGGCGATGGGATCAACGATGCTCCGGCATTGAAGCAGGCGGAGATGGGGATAGCGGTAAGCAGTTCAACAGATGTGGCTAAGGCATCGGCAAGCACGGTCTTGACCGAGTCTGGTGTTGGAGTGATAATCGACGCCATAAAAACGAGCCGGCATATCTACCAGAGGATGCTGACGTGGGTCATCAACAAGGTTACCAAGGTCATCCAGGTCATCGGGCTGCTTACGGTCGGCTTTTTCTGGTTCCATGATATGGTTATTTCACTGCTTGGTATGGCCTTGCTTATCTTCGCCAATGACTTTGTCACGATGTCTCTAGCAACCGACAACGTGGAATATACAGCGAATCCTAATAAGTGGAATGTACGGAATATCACCCTCGCATCACTTATCATCGGCACCTTGTTGGTTGGAGAGGGAGCGATTGCCCTCTTTGTTGGAAGCCATTATTTCAATCTGGCATTCGACCAGCTACGTACGTTCATTATGCTTACGCTCATTTTTACAAGTCAGTTTAGAGTCTATATCGTGCGGGAGAGGCGGTATTTCTGGTCGTCTCGACCGGGCAGAGCTCTGCTTATAGCTACCGTGGCTGCCATAGCCATATTTGCCCTGTTAGGTGTGTACGGCTTGATTTTACCGCCATTAACTCTGTTTCAGGTGCTATTTGTACTTGGGCTCTCAGCTCTATTTACACTCGCCATTGATTACCCCAAACATCTTGCTTTCCGAAAATTTGGGCTGTGACTCTTAGAGAGATAAATACATATTCTCATCCAGAAAGGTAATTCAAATACCAAACTCTTAAGCTACAAGACGATTGAAGAGTGCCGAAGAAATATTACCTATAGCTAAACCATGGTAATTTAATTAGCTATGGTGGGGAAGGGGGGACTTGAACCCCTACGCCTTTTCAGCACATGATCCTAAGTCATCAGAATTGCAGGGACACCATGCCAATTAGGCCTATCACAAATCAGGTATCATGTCCCCAGAATAATCCTGAGCTAGTCTGTCACCCAATCCAAAGGGCATACACCTTTCTTGATATTCAGATACTTGTCTCTAACATATTTGGATTTTGGGGATACCTTGAGGGCTTACAAGCCACCCACAGCTAACCTTCTAAAGTAGAGTTCTTTATTTCAGACAGTACTTGTTGTGCATCCTTCGTAAGTTCGAGGTCAGTGGAAAGTCCGATGCATTTCTCTAGGTCACTCACCGCTTTGGGTACTTCACCTCTCTTACTGTAGGCAAGGCCCCGGTTATAGTAAGCCAAGGAATCGTTGGGGTTCAACTCAATGGCTTTGTTGTAGTCAGCTATGGCTTTGTCATACGCGCCTATCTCACCGTAGGCGCAACCTCGGTTGTAATAAGCAGAGGCACGATTGGGGTCGAGTTGGATAGTCTTATTGTAGTCAGCTATGGGTTTACCACTCTCTTCTTCTCCTTTCGGGTTCGGACCGTATTTGTTGTCTCCAGGCTGGCTGTCCGTACAAAGGAGCACCAGAAGCCAGATTTGGCCCGCAATTGGGATCAGTATTATCAAATAATACCAACCGCTCTTCCCAATATCATGGAGCCGTCGAACCGATACGGCGAGCCCTGGAACAAAGACTGCGAGAGCATATAGGATAGATAATAGGCCAAAACCAAATGCTGCAAAGGTCAGTAGTCCGATGCCCAAGTCAATGAGAGAGGCCACAAGGGCGAAGATGAAATTGAAAAGAACGAACATCCAATATTCTTTCCTCCTCGCACGCCCGCTGAACACTGCATACTTATTCAGCACTCTGATATACCAATCCACGTTACTTCTCCTTTAGCTCGTTACCAGGAATGCTACTATCAGTAGGTAAAGTGCTAGTATCACTCACTACCGATACAGGTAACTTAGCTAGTATCATTACTAGCATTACTAGGGTGATTAGAAAGATTAGCTCTTGCATCATGTCATTATCATTATATGTCCTTTTCGCGTGAGATAGAAGCCCCTATAGGACCGGAGTTGTTTTGCAGCATGAATGCTGAGGAACGTTGAATTAATTAGGCCTACTACAAATCAGGTATTATGTCCCCAGAATAATAAAAGGAAAGCACTCGCACAGAGTGGAATGCTATACTACATCACGAGGTCGAAGAAACACAAAAGTAGAGCCTACACAGGAGGTTACTATGTTAGAAAAAGCTCCAAATCTGGTGCAACTTGAAGCTAAGGTTAAGCAAACCACAGCTAGGAAACGCCAAAAGGAAATATCTTTAATGGCAGAATTGCTTAACATCTATACTAGAGGATTCAATTTTGTAACCTCTTTTAAGCGAACCGAGGACAATGATGTGCCATACGCATGGTTACTGCTGATCGCACGAAGTTACCACTCAATGAGAAGCGCTGAATTGCTTATACTTAGTGGATATTATGGTCCAGCATTAACACTGCTACGGACAGTAACAGAGGATTGGCTTGTTGGCAAGGACTGTGAACATTTCCAGCCCACATTAGATACCTTACTATATGGAAAATATAGATTCGGAGACAAGAAGTTAAAACTAAGATATAAAGATATAGCTAAGAGAGTCAAGGTCAAAGATGACGTAAAGGATATCGTATACCAACAGGATTATACTTTTCAATCCAAGTTTACCCATGCTGGAAGACTTAGCCTAGCAGTTATGCGAGACCAGAAAACTAATGAATTGAGAGTCACTCCTTGCTACGATGGCTTACTTTTTTATTGTTGTTGCGAACTATTGATTAGAAATTGTCTTAGAATGAATGAACTCATGTACAAATTTCTGAAAGACCTCTCAGATGAGACTGCGGATAATTGGAGCAAAATGGTAGAACCAGCAGT
>Ga0315280_10006148_pt1 | contig 16704 bp, 12 predicted proteins | sample YL17G06_40_MG_FD_203697 | JGI IMG/M metagenome (GOLD analysis project Ga0315280, IMG submission 203697) | Sediment microbial communities from Yellowstone Lake, YNP, Wyoming, USA - YL17G06_40 | ecosystem: Environmental > Aquatic > Freshwater > Lake > Sediment | place: USA: Wyoming | collected...
GGATGCGGATGACCTCATCGACGGACTTGAGGCGATCGTCCGGCTTCCAGGACCACTGCGTGCCTAGGGTCATGCACGTCTCCCACGGGCGCCGGTCGTCGTATCCGCCGATGACCTGCTCGGGCGTGAGGTAGTCGGCGTGCGGGCCGATGTCGCGGTCGGCGGAGAGGCCGCCGGAGCTGCAGTCGAGCCGGTTATTGACGACGATCGCGGGCTGGGCGGCCCGGACGAGGCGGTAGGTCGCCTCCTGGTCCCAGGGAATGGTCCCGCCGTCCCAGTCGAACCAGAGGAGGTCGATGCGGCCGTAGCGGGTCAGGAGCTCGCGGACCTGGCCCTGCATGCGCCGGACGTAGGCCGCGTTGTGCTCGGTCCGGCAGTCCGGATCCTTCCAGTCCATGGGCGAGTAATACCAGCCGATGCGCAGCCCGGCCTTGCGGACGGCCTCGGCCAGCTCGCCGCAGACGTCGCGGCGGAACGGCGTGCGGCCGATGTGGTAGTCGATCGTCCCGGTCGGCCAGAGGCAGAAGCCGTCGCAGTGCTTGGCCGTCAGGACGACGTAGCGCATCCCGGCGTCCTTGGCCACGGCGGCCCACTCGTCCGCGTTGAATAGGGTCGGGTTGAACAACTTGTAGAGGTTATCGTAGACGTCGGCTGGGATCTCGCCCTTGTTCGGGCAGAGCGGGTTCGTATTGGCCCGCGACCAGCTGATCTCGGTCCCCTTGAGGCTGACCGGACCCCAGTGGATGAAGAGCCCGAAGCGGGCCTCGCGCCACCAGGCGAGGCGGGCGGGGTTCGGCACCGGCGGCCGCAATGCGGCGGCGGAGGAGCTGTGTCCCTGGACGGCGAGGGCCAGGCCGCAGACGATGAGCCCGGCCGCGAAGAGCGATGTCCATCGGCGTGTGTTCATGATCGACCTCTCCCGGATGGTATGCCCGCGCCGCGGCCGAAGTCAATGAGAGCCGTCCCGCTGGGGCGTCATTCTTGGCGCTCCGGGGCGACTGTGCTATAAAGGCCTGGAGGATTTTTCGTCCCATGGGTTCGGCACGATCGAGATCGCGGAGGCCCTGGGGGCTCGTCCTGATGGGAGGCGGGGCGCGGGGCCTGGCCCACATCGGCGTCCTCCACGCCCTCGACGACCATGGCCTCGCGCCCGATGTTATCGCCGGCACGTCCATGGGAGCGCTCGTCGGCGCCTTCTACGCCGCGGGCATGACGCCGCGCGAGATCGAGAGCCTCACAGCCGACTTCCGCTACAACAGCGTCATAGACCGCAGGCTCCTCTCCCGCCGGCCCCAGAGCATGCGGAGGTTCTTCGAGGGGCTGATGCTCGGGACGCGCGCGGACAGGCTCCTCCGGAGCCTCGGCATCGACCGCGAGGACCGCGTCGAGGCCGTCCTCGGCCGGATCGTCGGCGGCTTGAGGATCGAGGACCTGCCCATCCCCTTCGCCTGCAACGCCGTGGACATCGTGACGGGCCGCGAGGTTGTCTTCACGAGCGGCCCGCTCCGCAATGCCCTCCGCGCCACCATGGCCTTTCCCCTCGTCTTCGAACCCGCCCGCCGCCAGGGCCGGCTGCTCGTCGACGGAGGGCTGCTCGACAATGTCCCCGTCGAGGCCGCCCGCGGCCTGGGGGCCCGGAAGGTTGTCGTGCCCGACACCCACAAGTCCCTTCGGGAGATCCCCGCCTCGAGCATCCGAAACGTCTTCCAACTCCTCGCCCGTACCAGCACCATCGTCCTCACCCGGGCGACCGAGAGCCAGCTTGAGCGGGCCGACCTCGTTTATCGCATCGAGGTCGACGTCGCGACCTTCGATTTCTCGCAGACCCGGGCGATCATCGCCAAGGGAAGGAAAGCCACCGAGGGGAATATCGCCGCCATCCGCAGGCTCGTTTCGGGTTAAGCCGCGCGGTCCGGCGACTTTTCGCTTCCCCTCATCCCCGGTTTTGGTGTAAGAACTTCCTCTGGGAGACGCCATGAGCGAACGGCCCGCTTACGATATGCGCTACATCTGGGTCGTGACCCTCGTCTCGGCCATGGGCGGCCTGCTCTTCGGCTACGACTGGGTCGTCATCGGCGGCGCCAAGCCTTTCTACGAGAAGTTCTTCAGCCTGACGACGCCGTCGGAGATCGGCTGGGCCATGTCGAGCGCCCTCGTCGGCTGCCTCATCGGCTCGCTCGTCTCGGGCGCCCTGAGCGACCGCTTCGGCCGCAAGAAGCTCCTCATCCTGGCCGCCCTGCTCTTCACCGCAACCGGCGTGCTGACCGCCCTGGCGCCAGATTTCACCTTCTTCGTCGTCAACCGCGTCCTGGGCGGCGTCGCCATCGGGCTGGCCTCGAACCTCTCGCCGATGTACATCGCCGAGATCTCGCCGGCCGAGGTCCGGGGCAAGTTCGTCTCTGTAAACCAGCTGACCATCGTCATCGGCATCCTGGCCGCCCAGGTCGTCAACTGGCTCATCGCCCGGCCCGTCACGGCCAGCGCCACGGCGGCCGACATCCTGACCTCCTGGAACGGCCAGGTCGGCTGGCGCTGGATGTTCGGCGCCGAGGCCGTGCCCGCCTTCCTCTTCTTCCTCCTCATGTTCACCGTCCCGGAGAGCCCGCGCTGGCTGGTCAGGAACGGCCGCGGCGGCGAGGCGGAGCGCGTCCTGGCCCGGGTCGGCGGCACCGGGTTCGCGGAGAGGGCCATGGCCGAGATCCGCGGGACGCTGACCGCGGCCGACACCGGGAAGGTCCGCTTTCGCGCCCTCCGCGAGCCCGGCATGGGCGGGGTCCTCCTCATCGGCGTCGCCCTCGCCGTTTATCAGCAATGGTGCGGCATCAACGTCATCTTCTACTACGCCGAGGAGATCTTCTCGGCCGCCGGCTACGGCGTGAGTGATATCCTCTTCAATATCGTCATCACCGGCACGGTCAACCTCATCTTCACCCTTGTCGCCATCCAGCTCGTCGACCGGCTGGGACGGAAGCCTCTGATGATGGCCGGGTCGGCCGGGCTGGCCGTGACCTTCGGCCTGGTCGGGGCGAGCTACGCCGTCCACAGCCGCGGCCTCCACCTCCTCGTCCTTGTCGTCGTGTCCATGGCCCTCTACGCCCTGTCCCTGGCGCCCGTGACCTGGGTCTTGCTCTCCGAGATCTTCCCTAACCGTATCCGCGGCGCGGCCATGTCGATCTCGACGTTCTCGCTCTGGTCGGCCTGTTTCGTCCTGACCTACACCTTCCCGCACCTCAACAAGGGGCTCGGGCCGGCCGGGACGTTCTGGATCTACGCCGGGATCAGCGTCTTAGGATTCATCTTCATCAAGACGCGCCTGACCGAGACCAAGGGCAAGACACTCGAGCGGATCGAGCACGAGCTCGTCGGGAAGTAGTAGGGAAGGCGCTAATTACTCAATATTTCAGAGAGTTCTATCACGGACATCCTCCCCGATTTAATGTCGGCTTATCCGGCTTTAAAATCTCTTGGTAATCGAATAGAATACCCACGAAGGAATTGATGATTCTTATGAGAAAGAATGCAGACCTGAGTCCGTCCTTGTTAAATGCACTCAGAAAAAGGGATAACGAAATTTATCGATCTCGAATGGACGGAACGCTCTTAAAAAAAAGAAAAAGATACAAACTCATCGATTTGTTCGCCGGCGCCGGAGGCATGTCTTTGGGTTTCTCCCGACATTTCGGACATCTTTTCGAACCGGTTTGGGCTAACGATTTCGATAAGGATTGTGTAAGCACGTATAATCTGAACTTCGGACCCCACTGTATATTGGGCGATATCACCAGCATCCTGAATTCCAGCCAAGCGAAGATACCCGATGCCGATGTCGTCATTGGGGGGCCGCCCTGTCAGGGATTCAGCCTCTTAAATAAGAAGAGGGAGGGCGACCCACGCAAACAGCTGTGGCGGCCATTCTTAGACATAGTAGAGAGAGCAAACGCCCGCGTTTTCGTCATGGAAAACGTTCCCCAGTTGCTGGGCTCCTTTGAGCATGGGGAGATAATGGGTGCCGCTGAAGCTTTGGGTTTCAAAGTTTGGGGAGATGTGCTTTGTGCCGCAGATTACGGCGTCTCTCAGACCCGCAAAAGAGCTTTTTTGGTTGGTTCCAAATCGGTAGACCCTCGGCTTCTTTTCCCGCCGCGCAAAACTCATTATGACCCTCGAAAATACGATGGATGCCCACGTTCCCTTGACGAGCGAGTATCCGAGTTTATTCCCTATGCCCAACCTTGGCGCACTGTTAGGAACAGCATCGGGGATCTACAAAAACCCGTAGGCACTGAGGTGAGAAGAGTACCTCCTCCGCTTGACTTGCATTTCGGCCGAACCCCAACCGAAGAAAGCCTCGCGCGATATAAAGCCATACCTCGGGAGGGCATGAACAGAATTGATCTTCAAAGGAACGCGCCTGCGTTGACACCTCAGTGCTGGATAAATAAAAAGAGCGGCGGGACAGATCTATTCGGCCGACTTTGGTGGGATCGCCCCGCGTTTACCATCCGAACAGAATTCTTCAAGCCCGAGAAAGGGCGCTATCTCCATCCTGTACAACACAGGCCTATCACCCATAGGGAAGCAGCAAGGCTCCAGTCTTTTCCAGATGGGTTCATTTTTGCCGGATCAAAAATCGAAATCGCGCGTCAAATAGGAAATGCGGTCCCTCCCCTCTTGGCCGCCAGAGTCGCAGACGTCGTCTATTTACTGTTGACGCAAGTCGACAAATGACCGACGTTTTTTCTCCTGATAAAAGAAGCCAAATTATGAGCCGCATTCGGGGCTATGATACTCTGCCCGAAATAACGGTCCGGTCGATGATCCATCGGATGGGTTATCGATTTAGAGCCCGCGGACACGATTTGCCCGGGAATCCCGATATCGTCCTCCGGAAACACAAGAAGGTTATTTTCGTCCATGGGTGCTTTTGGCACGGCCATAAGAGCTGCAGAAGAGCGAAGCGGCCCGACACGCATAAATCGTTCTGGAGAGATAAGCTGGATAAGAATATAGAAAGGGATAAGCGTCAACAAAGAGAACTGCGGGCTTTGGGCTGGAAGTTGCTCGTTGTTTGGCAATGTGAAACAGTAAAACCTACAAAATTGCGGAGAAAGCTCGAGCGGTTCTTGGCGAATGCCGGACATAGGGGGGATTAAGATGGCAAAAACGTCACCCGAATCGATTCGGAAAAGAATTGCCCAGCTCATTGAGCATTTTGAAGACGAATTGACGAGCAACGATCTCAGAAAGAAGGTCTTGGCGCTAATTCCGATCTTTAGGAATATCCGGGAGTTAGGAAAATCACTAATTTCCAAAGATCTGGCGAAGGCCGCAAGGGATCGAATTCTCTATTACTTTAAGAAATACCCGCTTACCATAATCAGTGGGGATGAAGTTTTGATAGTTTCAGGGATTCAGGAATGGGCTAGGAGAATAAGAGAGCTTCGCGTTCAATTCGGCTGGCACATAATTAACGGAATAACGGCAAAACAAATGTACGACGAAGGAGATTTCCCTCTCCCCGAAACCAATTCTTCTCTCTTAAAGCCTGAAAACTATCTTTTATTGGATTCCATGCAAGATCGCGATGCTGCTCATCGTTGGCATGTCGCAAACGAAATACGAAGAAAAGGAACCTCCGTTCGCGACAAGATTCTGGAGTTCTTCAGGGCGAATGTCGGTAAGCCGGTTAGCGGAGAAGAGTTGCGATATGTCGCCAAGGAGAAAACCGAGTGGGCACGCCGGACCCGTGAACTGAGGACCGATTTGGGCTGGCCTATAGCTACTAGGAATACGGGCAGGCCCGATTTACCGGTAGGCATATATGTCCTGCAATCCGACAGGCAAACCCATGAGCATGATAGGAAAATCCCTGATGGCCTAAGAAGTTCGGTGCTGAGACGCGACGGATACAGGTGCACAGAGTGCGGATGGTCTCATTCCGAATGGAACCCATCGGACCCGAGGTTTTTGGAAATTCATCACATCAGATTCCATGCGAAGGGCGGAGACAACTCGGAAGGGAATCTAACCACTCTTTGTACGAAATGTCATGATGCTCTCCATAAGGGAGAGCGGCGCTAGATAGTGAGGTGCCAACTGAATTGTGTTGAACGGGTCGGAGCAGGAATCTGCTATTGAAAAAGCTGATGCTCGTCGACGCCCACGCCCATCTCGACGGCTTTGACGAGCTCGGCTCCGCGGCGCTCGATAAGGCGCTGGAAGAGATCGCGCGGCACAGGATCTTCACCATCAGCAATTCCATGGACGTGCCATCGTACGAGCGGAACCTGGAGATTGCCGCGCGCTCGCCCTGGGTGCTGCCGGTCTTCGGCATCCATCCCTGGAACGCGCACCGGTACGCCGACCGCTCGAAAGACCTCGTCGAGCACCTGACGCGGAGTCCCATCTTCGGCGAGATCGGCCTCGACCGTTTTTTCGTCAAGGACAAGTCCCGCTATCCGGCCCAGCGGGAGATCTTCGAGTTCATCCTCGGCGCCGCCCGGGAGCAGAGCAAGATCGTCATCGTCCATACAAAGGGGGCGGAACAGGAAGTGCTCGAAGTCCTCGACCGGTACGCATTGCCCCGCGTCGTCATTCACTGGTACTCGGGACCCCTGGGGGTCTTCCGGGAGATGGTCGGAAGAGGCTTCTACTTCACGGTCGGCGGCGAATTCATGTGCTTGGAGAAGATCAGGACGATCGCCCGGGAGGTCCCGGCCGACCGCCTGCTCACGGAAACCGACAATCCCGGGGGACCCAAGAGCTATCTCGGCCGGGCGGGCACGCCGGCCCTCATCAAGGACATCGTCCGCGGCCTCGCCGAGATCCGGGGAATGTCCGAGGAGGCTTTGGCCGCGACTCTACGCTCCAATCTCGTGACCCTCTTCCGCGACGACGGCCGCCTGGCCGGATTCCTGGACAGGATCCGGGACGAGAAGTGAGGGCGTCCGCCGCGCTCAGCGGCTTTTTCGCCCTTCTCGACCTGTGCTATAGTTGGGACCGCGAGATCATCCTAAGAAACAAGGCGCACGGACGATGATCGGCCCGGAGCCCGGCTCGACGCTCACCCCGACGCCGCCCCTTCTCAAGCGGCTGGCGGAGCTCGTCAGGGGGCTCTACCGCGATGAGCGGGCCCTGTGGAACGCTCATTACAGGCGATACTTCAAGATCTCGGCCCGGCTCTTGGCCCTGGGCTTCATCCTCGGATTCGTCTATTTCCTGGTCCGGCCGGCCCAAGAGACGCGGGCCCTGGCCCTCGTTATGAAGGCCCTGAAAGACATCCCCCTCGACGCCCCGCCGCTCGTCCTGGCCCTGACCATCTTCTATCACAATGCGTTCGCTTCCGCCCTCGCCGTCGTGGCCGGCATTCTTCCCTTCCTTTGCCTGCCTGCCCTCGACCCCCTGGTGAACGGCGCGACCCTCGGTCTTCTGGCCTCGATCTCGAAGCACCAAGGCCTCAACGTTCCGCTCCTTTTTCTCAAGAGCGTCGCGCCCCACGGGGCGATCGAGCTCCCGGCCGTTCTCTACGCGACGAGCGTGGGGATCTATCTTTCCGTCTCGATTGCGAAAAGACTCTTGGCCGCGGTCCGGACGAAGCGGGTTGCGGCGGGGCGGGAGCCGTCGGTCGTTCCCGGTCCTGAAGCACCCGATGGGGCCGCGGAGAGCCCCGAGGAAGCCAGCTCCGGCCATGAAGACGCCGGGACCGCGAAGGCCGCCGGGGACGCGTCCCCACAGGACCTGTCCTCATTCGTTCGGTGCCTGGCGGCTGCCGCACGGTCGTTCATGGTCGTCGTCCTGCCGCTCCTGCTCATCGCGGCTTTCATCGAGGCCTTCGTCACCCCGGTCCTCCGCTAACTGATTCGGACCGGGACTGCTCCGGGTCACCTACCAAGGGGATAGGTCCCCTCGTCGCTGCACCGCTCCTGCGCTGAGCCGCGATGGGGATACGGACCTGAGGGGCATGTCCCCTTTTGAACGGAGGTCGACACATCCCGGGCATTTCGGCTATCCTTAGGCCAGGAGGTCCCATGAAATTCAAGTTCGCCCATAACAATATCAACGTCCTTGACCTCGAGAGGAGCCTGGCGTTCTACCGGACCGCGCTGGGGCTGGATGAGGTCCGCAGGCACGAGGCCAGGGACGGGAGCTTCGTCCTAGTCTACGTCGGCGACGGGGCGACCCCGCACCGCCTCGAGCTGACCTGGCTCCGTGACCGGAAGGAGCCCTACAACCTCGGCGACAACGAGATCCACCTGGCCTTCACCGTGGACGACTTCGCGGCGGCGCTCGCCAAGCACAAAGAGATGGGCGTCGTCTGCTACGAGAACCTCGGGATGGGGATCTATTTCATCGAGGACCCGGACGGCTATTGGCTCGAGATCGTGCCGGAAAAAAAATAACATCGTGGGGTGGGGCACCCCCCTTCTTTTCTTCAGAAATTTCCCGGAATCGCGCCTCCGGGTGCTCCGCCGCGATTCCGCCTGTCGCTCCTCAGAATCCGCTCCCTGCCGTACATGTCCCCTCTTTCGTTTATCTCACCGAAAATTTGTGGATCGTGACGGTCGTGTATTTCTTTCCCGGCTCGAGGATGGTCGAGGGGAAGTTCGGGTGGTTCGGGGAGTCGGGAAAATGCTGCGTCTCGAGGCAGAACCCGAAGTGTTTTTGGTACGCGACGCCGCCCTTGCCCTTGACCGTCCCGTCGAGGAAGTTGCCGGTGTAGAACTGGATCCCCGGCTGGTCGGTGTCGATCTCGAGGACCCGGCCGCTCGCCGGACTGAAGACCCGGGCCGCAAGAGCCATCTTCCCGCCGCCGCTCCTCAGGGCGAAGTTGTGGTCGTATCCGCCCTCGACGAGACCGATCCGCTCGCCGATCGCGCGGGGCGTCGTGAAATCGAACGGCGTCCCCTTGACCTCCTTGAGCTGGCCCGTGGGGATGAGGTTCGCCGCCGAGTCCACGGCCGTGAGCTTGTCCGTCTCGAGCTCGACCACGTGGCCGAGGATATCGCCTTGGCCCTGGCCGTTCAGGTTCCAATAGGAGTGGTTCGTCAGGTTGACGGGAGTGGCCTTGTCCGTGACGGCCTCGTAGGCGATCCTTAGCTCGTCGTCGTTGGTCAGCGTATAGACAACCGTGACGGCAAGATTTCCCGGATACCCCTCCTCCATGTCCTTGCTGAGATAGGTCAGCTTGACGCCGACGGCGCCGAACTCATGGACCGGCTCGGCCTTCCAGACGACCTTGTCGAAGCCCTTGAGCCCGCCATGCAGGCTGTTCCCGTTGTTGTTCCGGGCCAGGCTATAGGTCACGCCGCCGAGGGTGAACTTACCGTTGGCGATGCGGTTCCCGTAGCGGCCGATGATGGCGCCGAAATAGGGATGTCCGCCGAGGTAGCCGGCGAGGCCGTCGAAACCGAGGACGACGTCGCCGAGCCGGCCGGTCCGGTCGGGCACGCGGAGCGAGACCAGGATCGCTCCGTACGTCATGATCCGGGCCTCGAGGCCATGCTTGTTGGCCAGCGTGAAGACATCGATGGGAGTGCCGTCGGTCAGGCTGCCGAACGGTTCTTTCGTTACGGACATGCTCGTCTCTCCTTTCGTCGGGGCGGCCCCGGTCGGGGCCGAGGCGTCTTTCTTGCAGACCGCGAGCGTCAGGAAGGCCGCGGCGCACAGAGCTGCGACGAGGGTTTTTCGGACCATGGGGCCTCCTTTGAGCAGGGCCCCTAATATACAAAAGGTCATCCCGGGAAAGCAAGGAAGCCTTGACAGGGAGCCCGCCGAACGCTATATGTCGCTCGAGCGAAACTCGTCGTCATATGAATCCGACACGATCAGGAGGGCCCATGTCTCGGAGAACCATTCTGTCTGTGGTGTTGTTAGCCACCGTAGTGGCATGCCGGCCGGCGTTCGGAGAGTCCCCTTTCCGGGTCCCGGCGTCCAAGGCTGAGCTCGACGAGATCGTCCGCTCCGGGGCCGCCTCGGTCAAGGGAACGCTCGGCGTCTATATCAAGCATGTCGAGTCGGGGGAATGGGTCGGGGTCAATGAGAATCGAAGGTTCCAGCTGGCTAGCGTGTTCAAGGTGCCGATCCTCTTGACCCTTTTCAAGCAAGTGGACCAAGGCCGGATCTCCCTCGATGACCGGATCGTCCTCGAAGGCCGGATGAAGACGTACGGCAGCGGCCTTCTGGCCGAAATGACCCCGGGCTTGAATCTCACCGTTCACGACCTGGCCCTCTTGATGATGGCTCGAAGCGATAACACGGCCACGGATATCCTGTTCGGCCTGGTCACGCCCGCGGCGATTTCCGCCTACATGACGGACCTTGGATTGAAAAGCACGACCATCGATCTGAGCACCCGGCAGCTCATCCTGTCGTTCCTGGGGCTTGACCCCGCGAAGGCGCTGACCATCGAGGAGCTCGCCAAACTGCCGCCGTCGACGTGGGCCAGCCCGGAGGTCTTGGAAAGGCAAAAGGCGTTCGCCGGCTCCGAGCATAATACGTCGACGCCGCTCGAGATCGGCTCTCTTCTCGAGAAATGCCTGAAGGGCGAGGTCGTCGACCGCGAGACGAGCGACAGGATCATCGACATCTTGCGGGCCCACACCGGAGCCGAGGTCATCCTGCGCTACCTGCCCATGGAGACGCCCATCGCCCGCAAGGGGGGAAGCCTGGAGCGGAACGGGGAGAACACGGTCTTTAACGACAGCGGGATCGTCTGGCTCCCGGGCCAGGCCGGGCATCTCGTCATCTGCCTCTTCGGCAACGACCTCCGCGAGGTCCACTACGACCTCAAGCACAAGATGGGTCTTATCGCCCGGGCCGCGTACGATTACTATGCCGGCCGTGGCCGGAAAACTCCTCCCGGCCGGGACTGAGCTCGAAAAGAACGGGCCGTCGGCCCCATCGGCCGGCGGCCCTCCAAAGTCCGCTGTTCGAGTTCCCTTCTTGGTCGCTCAGAACCTGTAGATGAGACCGAACTGGAAGTAGCGCGGGGGCATGATGCTGAGGACTCTCTGGTTCGTCGCGCTGAACCAGCTCACGTTCGTCAGCGAACCGACGCTCGTGGCCTTGTTGCTGTTGAACACGTTGTAGGCGTCGAGCTGCATCCCGATCTGGCCTCTCCAGAGGTTGAACGTCTTCTCGATCCGCAGGTCGAGATTGTGCTGAGCGGGCAATTTTTCCGAGCCGCGGGGTTCCACATAGATGATCTCGGCGCCCTGGTAAAGCACCCCGAGCCCGGCCTCGATCGACCGGAGCCGGCGCGTGTAAGGGACCCCCGAACCGAACTGGTAGTAAGCGCTGGCGCTGATCCCCCAGGGACCGATATAGGTCCCCTGGACCTTGACGAGGTGCTCCCGCTGATAGTCCAGCCGGCCGTAGGCGTTGATCATGGAATCGGGATTGTCGAAGAAGCCGCTGGCGCCCGTGCTCTGATCCCGGGACGTGTTGAGGATGCCCGTGCCGCGGGACCAGACGTAGCTCGTCTGCATCGCCCAGCGGCGGGACATCCGCTTGATCAGCTTGAACTCGATGCCGTGATACTTCCTGGACGTCCCCGGGATGTTCGTGGTGAGGAAGTTGTAGTCCCCGAAATCCGAGTTCATCTCATAGAACGTGGCCGGGTTCCCGGTGATGGGGTCCGTCCCCGTGACGGCCGTATAGCCGGTCCATTCCATCTGGCCCGTCCGCTTGAACAGGTCGACATTGAGGTGCGCGGCGTCCACGTCGTCGATGAGGTTCCTCTCCCATTTGAGGATGACGGTCGTGGCGAATGACATGTCCTCGATGATCTCCCGCTCGAATCCGAAGTTGATCTCGTCGGCATAGGGGGAGGTCGTATTGGGATCAACGCTGTTCAGGCTGGGCGAGACGACGGGAGTCGTATAATCCACGGAGTAGTCGGGGTTGAGGAAGGCGATGAACCACGACCGGAAGTTGGGGTTGCTGAAATAGGTGAAAATGCCCGTCAACGGCGAATAGTAGCGTCCGTAGTTGGCCTTGAAGACGGTCTTCCCGTTGCCGAAGGGGTCATAGCTCAGGCCGACCCGGGGGGAGAACATGTTGAAAGACAGAGGAGTGATGGTCACCTGGTTGACCCATTCGCCGGTTCCCTTCTTCTTCTGCGGCGGATACATGCTCTTGGCCATGTCATAACGGAGACCGAGATTGACCGTGAAGTGCTTGGTCGGCGACCAGGTGTCCTGGATGAACCCTCCGCTTTGGATCAGGTTATTCCTTTGGTCGTATTCTTCCCCGACCCACGCATCCACGGGAACGCCGGCCAGGTAATCCACATCTACGGCCTTGAAGCCGGCAGGGAAGGTCCCCGCAGGGAAATGCGTGTCTTGATAATATTGGGTATTGGTGGTGTCGTAGGCGTATTCAAAGCTGAACCCGGCCTTGAACTCGTGGCTCCCGAGCCAGTTGTCGAGGAAATACGTTGCGTCCCCGTTCACCTGGAGCCGTCTCCGTCCGTACCACCAATCAGAGCCGTAGCCGCCCCGGTCGACGCCGTCTTCGTAGTCCCAGTGGGGGGCTAGAGTGTTCCGCGCCAGAATGTACTGATGGAGGGCGTACCAGGAAGTCTTCAAGTTGAAAAAGAGGTTGTTGGAGATGGTGTCCGACCACTGCACTGTTCCCAACGTGACAGCGGAGTTTTCTCTGGCGTCTGCGTCTGCCACCGTCCACCAGCCGGCGTCCCGGTTATCCCAAGCGAATTTCCTCCAGTAGCCCGAGGCTACGATCTTGTTCGTGGGATTGAGCTGCCAGGTCACCTTGACGAACGGGGCGTATGTGTTCTGGGCGCTCGGAATACTCTGCGGCTGCGCCCCTCCCACGGTCGTCGGAGCCGGGAAGCTCTGGATGTAGGAAGAGCTCAGGTCCACGTCGAGGCTGGTGAAAAACCAGACCTTGTCCTTCTTGATCGGACCACCGAAGGAGAAGCCGGGGATGTATTCCCAACGGAATCCAACGTACTGCCCTTCGAGCGGCGTTCCCTTGGTGTTGTCGGATTGGAGGCTCTTGTTCCGGATGTAGAAGTTCGCGCCGCCGCTGAACGAGTTGCCTCCGGCCTTGGTGATGACCTGGACGAGGGCGCCCTTGACGGTTCCGTACTCCGCCTTCTGGTTACTCGTCTCGATCTCGACCTCGTCGATGGCGTTCCAGGGGACCGTCTGGTAGGGGTCACCGGTCACCGGGTCCTGCATCTTGACCCCGTCGACGACGAAGTCGTTGGCCCGGGCGTCACTCCCGTGGGCGGTTCTGGCGAACATGCCGGGCGCGGCGTTGAAGATGTTCGCAAGGTCCCGGGGAAGCGGCAGCGACTGGATCAGGTCCTTGTTGAAGGTGGTGCCCGTCTGCGTCTTCTGCAGGTCGACCACGGGGGCCTGACCGACGACCGTCACAGATTCCTGGATGGCCCCCTGCTCGAGATGGACGTCCAGGGTCACCGTCGTCTCCGCGTTGATGATGATGCCCTCGCGGATCAGCCCCTTGAATCCCTGGAGCTCGAAAACCACCTTGAACCGCCCCGAGGGAAGGCTGAGGAATTTGTACAACCCCTTCTCGTTGCTAACGGCAGCGAGTTGGGGGAGGATCAATGACGGGCTGGTGATCGTGACCGTCACGCCGGGAAGGGGAGCATTGTTCATATCCGAGACCGTGCCGATCAGCTTGCCGGTCGGGATCATTTGGCCGAAGACCGTCCCGACCGTCGCCGCCAGAAGTCCTACCGCAAGAAAACCGAATTTTCGTTTCATGGTGATCATTTCCTCCATGGACAGATAGACTCGCAGGCTCTTGATGGATTCTGTTCTTCGTTCGTGCTGGCCTCCATTCGCTCACCTCCTTTCGGCATCGGTCGTACCATCGGGAGCGTCCATCAACCGACGATGAATTCCTCGCCCCAATGGGTTTCGATCAGCTTCTCCAGGGCCTTCAGATTGCGCGTTTCGATGAACCGCAGGATGCTCAGATGGTCCTGGTAGGATTTTTCCAGGGCTTCCGGATCGGAGAACGGCGGCAGGCCGGACTTCCGGCGGTAGATGCCGATCTTGGCCATGAGCTCGGATAGGATCTCGTAAAGGAAATTGTTGCCGCACGACCGCCAAATGACATCATGGATGCTGAGATTCTGCTCGAGATAACCCTGATGTTCGTTGGCGTCGTGCAGGCGTCCCAGCTCCCGAGTCATTGTCCGCAGTGAATCGACCTCGGCTTCGTGGAAATCTTTGAGGGCGTTCCGGACGGCGTACTTGTCAAGGACGCGGACGATCTCATAGAGCTCTTGGACCTCCTCGAGTGTGGCGTCCTGGACGAGGACCTCCTTTCGGGCGTTGATGACCAGGTACTTCTCGGCCGCCAGGCGGAAGAAGGCCTCGCGCACGGGCGTCGCCGAGGCATGGAAAAGGGCCGCGATCTCTTTCTCTTGGAGTCTTTGGCCGGGCTTGATGTCCCCGTCGATGATGGCCTTTTTGAGGGTCTGATAGATGGTCTCGCTGAGGGTAGCGGGGGGTTGGATCGGGCCAGGCTTCCAGTCCATACTGTCACCTGGAAATAGAATATATAATATATCGGAGCCTTGTCAAGGCTATTTATCGGGCCCGGGGATGCTTGTTAGTCTATTGAATATAATATGGTTACAGGTGAAGAATCCGGGGTCAACGCGTCCGGGCAGCAAGAGGATAGGTCCCGAAAAGGTCAGCTGACGGCCAGTCCGTGACGCCGCCGACGGCCGTCCACAGCGCGCTGTCGAGTTCGCTCATGAAGGCGTCCGCGGCTGCTGGCCGCATGTTGAACAGGGCCGCCCAAGCCAGGCCGTTGTAGGCCCGGACGAGAATCGTGACCGTCCCCGGAAGCGATCCGGTATGCCACCAGTTGGCGCTCGCCCCCTGCGGCCGGACCTGCCAGCCCAGGGCGTAATACCAGTCCGAAGACGCCCAGTCGGGAAGGCTCGGTCTCGCTGTCATGAGGTCGACCGTCGCCTTTTGCAGGACATCCGGCCGTGTCGCCAGGCCGTCGACCGCCGTGACGAAGCGCATGAGGTCCACGGCCGAGGACAGCCAGCCGCCGTGGGAGTCCATGGACTCGATGGCAAACCCCCCGTACGGCCAGGGAACGGGCTCCCCGGCCTCCGTGAAGACCGAGGGCGTCGTCGGCGCGCCCGGATAATCATAGTAGGTGACTTCGTCCTCGGCCCGGTCCGCGGCCAGGCTGCGGCCGATCTTCATTCGGCTGATGCCCGCCGGGCCCAGGATGGCCTCCTCGACGTAGGGCTCGTAGGCCTCCTCCGTAACCCGCTCGATGATCCGCCCGAGGACGCAGTAGCCGAAGTTCGAGTAGACGTACTTGGTCCCCGGCGTGAAGTCGAGCGGCTGTCCCATCATGTAGCGGATGATGGTCTCCGCGTCGGGCGGCGTCGGGACCCCCATGGCCGCGGCGATCTCCCGCGGCCTGAACATGGGGTCGAAGCTTGCGTCGCGGTCCCAGCCGCCGGAATGCTGGAGGAGGTCGCGGACCGTGATGTCCTGAAGCCGCGTGTCGGCTGTCGCTCCCGGCGGCGGCTCGAGGTCGCTCAGGATGGCAAAGGCCTTCGCGTCGAGGCTGAGGAGACCCGCCTCGACGAGTTTGAGCGTCGCCGTCGCGGTGATCGGCTTGGACAGACTTGCGATCCGGAAGAGCGAATCCGCGGTCGCGGCGACGTTCCCCTGCTTATCGGCAAGCCCGTAGCCCTCGGCCATGACCAGCTTGCCGTCCTTGACCAGGGCCACGGCCCCGCCCGGCACGCCCCACTTCGTCATCAGCGGTCCGATGATCTTGGCAAAGCTCTGCTTGGGAGTGACCTTGGTCGTGGTCCCGCCGTCGGAGGCCCCCCCGCCGCAGGCCGCGAGCCCAGCGCCCAGCGCGCCCAGCAGGACCGCCGTCGCGTAAGACCGAATTCGTCCTCGAAGCGCCGCTCGCGTCGAGGCGCCCTCCATCATCCGTGACAATTGTCTGCTGGTGATTATCCCACCAGGGATCATCAGATCAGAGCTTTGAGCGCAGAGAGCAACCGGTCGATCTGCTCGTTGGTATGCGTGGCAAAGACAACGGCACGCAGGACGCCGGCCGGGCCTGCCCCGACGTAATGGGACAACTGGATGACGATGCCGCGGTTCATGAGCTCATCGTGGACGCGCTCCATGGCCTCGGCTTTGCCCAGGGAGAACGAGACCACCGGCACGACCGTTTCGGTTACCGGGAAGCCGAGAGCCTTGATGCCGGACTTGAGCCGCTTAGCGTTCGCCCACAGCTTGGCGCGCCATTCCGGGTGGGCCGTGAGAAGCTCGAGGCCCTTGACCGCGGCTCCCGCCGCGGCCGAGGGAGGCATGGTCGCGCCAGACATGATGTGTCCGCTGCGGATGCCCGCGGCCAACGCCGTCGATGCGGGAATAATGCCTCCGTACCCGCCGAAGGCCTTGCTCATCGTTCCGCCGTAGAGGAGGTGCTCGCCTTTAACACCGAAGTGGTCGTACGTGCCACGTCCGTTCGGACCGATAACCCCCAAAGCGTGACTGTCGTCAAGCCAAAGAAGGCCGTTGTAGGGATCGATGACCTTGAGATATTCGGGCACCGGGGCAATCTCTCCGGGAACAGGAAAGATGCCATCGCTCAGGATCATAGGTCGCTGGCCCGCCTTGAGATTGGTTTTGAGTTTCGCCGCCAGATCCCCCG
>Ga0315280_10006149_pt1 | contig 16702 bp, 19 predicted proteins | sample YL17G06_40_MG_FD_203697 | JGI IMG/M metagenome (GOLD analysis project Ga0315280, IMG submission 203697) | Sediment microbial communities from Yellowstone Lake, YNP, Wyoming, USA - YL17G06_40 | ecosystem: Environmental > Aquatic > Freshwater > Lake > Sediment | place: USA: Wyoming | collected...
GCGCCAACGCCTCCAACAGACTCTCTTGCCGCCTCGCTGCTGTCATGGGAGCTGTCACCTCTGCTGTAGCTAATCTGCTCCCCTATGCCTCCTCCTGACCGTAAATCAAGATAACGCAATGACCCTGGACAGACCTTGACGTGCTATTGACAGGTGGCTGGGCCCGGTGTAACGTGACCCCGCTATAAGGGTGCGGACTTTGTCCGCCGCGGCCGGGCCAGGGTAGCCGTTCAGATGCTGGAGTCATCCAGGGTCTGAACGGCTTTCTTTGTGGCCTCTTGAACTCGGTCATCACGCGGTAGTCGCCAGTCGTGGCGAAACGCCGCAGAGGAAAGGGGGTGATAAGGGATGGCTGTAGAGAAGGCGATCGCTTCGTCTAGCCTCGTGGAGGTGGTGGATCGGATCCTCGACAAGGGCATTGTGATTGACGCCTGGGTCCGAGTCTCCCTCGTGGGCATCGAGCTGCTGGCGATCGAGGCCAGGATCGTCATTGCCTCGGTGGAGACTTACCTGAAGTATGCCGAGGCCATCGGGCTGACCGCCACCGCCGCGGCGCCCGCCTAGCGGGGCGGCCGCCGCCTCTCGATCGGAAGGGGACGATGTGAGTGTGGGGATTGGGGTCATGCTGTCGAGACGCTAACCGTCTCGACAGCGCCCCCGCCCCGCCTGACAAGGACTCGCGGAACTTGCCCTGACCACAGGGCGTCGCAGCGAAGGCGGGGAGAAAAGGGATTAACATGACTAGTTTCGCAGAGAGCATGCAAGGTCTGATCGCGGGCATCGTGAGCAGCCGCGAGGAGCGGCAGACCTGGCTGGGCGCACTCAAGGCAGAGGTCAGCTCGATGCGCCAGGACATGCGCGCCGACGCTCGGGACCGGAAGTCCTTTGTGAAATCGCTCCAGAGCGAAGTCGGTGAGATGCGCCAGGAGCTGAGCAGCGATCTGGAAGGGGCCCGACAGGCCTGGCGAGAGATGAGCGGCACGCCGGTTGCGCCCCGGCCCTCTCGTTCGGGGAAGCGCACCAGGCGATCCAGGTGAAGCGTGAGGGGCGCTCCGGCAAGCCGGGGCGCCCCTCTAGAGGTTAGGCCACGGGGCTCAGCGATGAGTGGAAGGAACGTCGGCACAAGACTGGAGCTGGACGGAAAGGGGCTGATTACCGTGTCCTGCGCTTTCTGCCGGGGCAGGGGCAAGGACCCGTTCGATCTCCTTTCCTCCAAGGCAGTCTGCGAGGTGTGCGGGGGGCGAGGACAGGTGACGGTGGCCGAACCGACCTTCGCCTGCGCGTTCTGCGGGGGCACCGGGGTATACCCGGGAAGCCGCTTGACCTGCACCACCTGCATGGGCAGGGGGTTGGTCACCATCGAGGAGCCGGCGGAAGCCTGCGCGGCCTGCCTGGGGGCAGGAGTAGTGGCGGGCCATTCTCTGCCCTGCTCAGTCTGCGGCGGAAAAGGCCGGGGGACGGCAGGGCGAGGCTCCTGCCGGGGCTGGCCTAGATGAAGATAGACATGGTGAGGCAGTGGCAAGATGAGAAATGAAAGCATGTTGACGGTGTTGGAGCCGCGTCCCCAGCAGGGGTTCGTGGAGACCGAGTATGTGCGAAATGTCATGGCCCGGGCCCAGTCCTACCTGGAGGCAGGCTTTCCCGTGCATTTTCGCGGCAACTCCGGCACGGGCAAGACCACCTTGGCCATGCACCTGGCCCACCTGGTGGGCCGGCCCGTGGTGCTCATCCACGGCGACGAGGAGTTCAGCACCTCCCAGCTGGTGGGAGCAGAGCACGGCTATCGGCTGCGCAAGGTGGTGGATAACTTCATCCACTCGGTGCTGAAGACCGAAGAGGATTTCACAAAGCGGTGGGTGGACAACCGCCTCACCCTGGCCTGCAAGTATGGCTTCACCCTGATTTACGATGAGTTCACCCGCTCCCGGCCGGAGGCGAACAACGTCCTGCTCTCCATCCTCCAGGAGCGAGTGTTGGAATTGCCCATGGCGCGAGGAAATGAGAACTACCTGCGGGTGGACCCGGCTTTTCGCGCCATCTTCACCTCCAACCCGGAGGAGTACGCCGGCACCCACAAGGTCCAGGATGCCCTGCGGGATCGGATGCTGACCATTGACCTGGATCACTTCGACCGAGAAACAGAGATCGCCATCACCGAGGGCCACTCCGGCATGTCCCGGGAGGAGGCCGAGAGAATCGTTGACCTGGTGAGGGCCTTTCGGGAGAGGGGCAAGTATGAGTTCGCCCCCACGGTGCGCGCCCCCATCATGATCGCCAAGGTGACAGGGGTGCGAGAGGCGGCCGTGAGCCCCGTGGATACGGCCTTCCAGGAGATCTGTCTGGATGTGCTGTGCTCAGAGAGCAGCCGCAGCGGAGTAGGCCGCGACGGGAACGCTAGCCGGGTGTTGGTCCGCAGCCTGGTCGAGGAGCTCTGCCCGCGCCCGCCCGCAGAGCAGCCGGCACGCAGCCGGAGGCCCGCGGCGGCTGATTACGCGGCCGCGCAGACGGTGGTGAGCTAGAGGAGATGAGCACATGAGTGTGGCTGAAGTCACTCAGGCTGTGGTGAACTTCTTCGAGGAGGTGATGGGCAAGGCCGGCAGAGTGATCGCGGTGGAACCCGATGGGGAGGGACGGCGGGTGCTGGTCGAGGTCGTGGAGGAGAGCGACTACATGCGACGGCTGGGCAAGAGCGAGATCCTCGGCGTCTATGAAGTCCACCTGGATCGCGATCTCAACGTGACCTCCTACTCGCGCATCGGTCTCAGGGACAGGGCCGCCGGGCAGATGCTCGGGACCGGCGTGAGCTAGAGAGTCTCTTGGATCAGGGTTACCCCTGATCCAAGAGACCTCGGCGCAGAGGCGTCAAGCTTGTTGGGACGGAGTTCTCTTGCCCGCCGCAGGCGGGCAAGAGAACTCGGAAGGCGAAAGGAGACGGGAGTGTTTTATAGCTCACATTCCGCTGGCATGCGCACCAGCCTCCGCCAGCAGCTGCATTCCCTCCCGCCCAGCCATCGCTCTCCCTACCTGGAGTGCCATATGCTGGCCAAGCAGAAGGAGCGTCTCGAGAGAGAGCTCTCTCAACTCGAGCACCGATGCCACCAGTGGCGGCTGCGCCTGGCCGACATCGCCTCCAAGCTGCAAGCTCTTTCCGAGCGCGAGAGGCTGGGAGCGGCGGCCTCGCCTGCTCCGGAGGGAGAAGGTGCGAGTGCACGCGTCGCCAGCATGACCATCGAATACTGATCGCGATTGCGAGGAGCGTTATGGCTACACACAGGCGAAAGCGCCGAGGCGAAGACGAAAAGGATCGGGCCGACATGAAGATAGACCTGGGTCTGGGCGGGATCTTCAAGGGGCTCGGCAGCTTCATCGAGCTGCTCGGCGAGATGGCCGAGAAGGGCGAGACCGAGGTGACGCGGACCGGGGAGGCGAGGGGCCCGGGCCGCACCAGAGCGATGTATGGTTTCGCCGTCAAGATCGGGGCCGGCGGTGCGCCCCAGGTCGAGCGCTTCGGCAACGTCCGGGACACGGGCCTGGGGGCGGTGGTGGAGGAAGTGCGGGAGCCCATGGTGGACGTGTTTGACGAGGATAACGAGGTGGTCGTGATCGCCGAGATCCCTGGGGTGGAGGAGAACGACCTCCAGTTGGAGGTGAGAGACGACATCCTGCTCCTCGCAGCCAGCCATGGAGATCGCAAGTACAGCAAAGAAGTACTGCTGCCGTGCGCCGTGCAGCCCGACACCATGAAGAGCAGCTATCATAACGGCGTGGCCGAGATTCGGCTGGCCAAGGCCGCCCCGAAGGGGGCCTAGGTCGAGCTCGCCGGGATTGGGTCAGAGTGAAGAGAACGGTCGAGCCAACTGCTGGCAAGGTGCCCAAGGCCATCACCCTGCGAGCTGCGGAAGCGCTCAGCAAGGATGTGGGGCGAGGGCTGGCGCGGGTAGACCCGGCGGACATGGAGCGGCTCGGAGCGCAGGTCGGCGACGTCGCCCTGATCACCGGGAAGCGGAAGACCGCAGTCCGGGTGATGCCGGCCTACACCGAGCATCGGGGCAAAGGACTCGTGCAGATTGACGGCATCACCCGTGAGAATGCCCAGATGGGACTGGACGAGAAGGCGATCTTGGAGAAGACGACCAGCCAACCCGCCCGCAGCCTGGTGCTCTCTCCCGTGGGCGACTCGGGAGCGCTGCGCGGGGAGCATGACAGCCGCTACCTCGGGCGGCTGCTGGAGGGCCTGGCGGTGATGCCCGGAGACCGCGTGCGTGCCACCCTGTTCGGCGCTCGCTTCCAGGATTTCCGGGCGGTGGAGACGAGCCCGCGCGGGGTGGTGATCATGCGCCCCGAGACCGCCATCAAGATCCGGGATGAGAAGACGGCGCAGAAGAGGCCCGGCACAACCTACGAGGACATCGGAGGCCTCGACAAAGAGATCCAGCGGGTGCGAGAGATGATCGAGCTGCCGCTGAAGTACCCGGAGGTCTTCGAGAAGCTCGGCATCGAGCCGCCCAAGGGCGTGCTCCTGCACGGCCCCCCGGGGACCGGCAAGACGCTGATCGCCCGTGCCGTGGCCAATGAAACCGACGCCCATTTCGTGGCGGTGAACGGGCCGGAGGTGATCCACAAGTTCTATGGGGAGAGCGAGGCCAGACTGCGGGGCGTATTCGAGGAGGCGGCTCGCCACTCTCCCAGCATCATCTTCCTGGACGAGATTGATGCCATCGCGCCGAAGCGGGCCGAGGTCACGGGCGAGGTGGAGAAGCGCGTCGTCGCCCAACTGCTGGCCCTGATGGACGGGCTGGAGCAGAGAGGCCAGGTGATCGTGATCGGGGCCACCAACATCCCCGACCATCTCGATCCCGCGCTCCGCCGGCCGGGGCGGTTCGACCGGGAGATCGCGGTCAGCATCCCGGGGAAAGAAGGCCGCCTCGATATCCTCCAGATCCACACCCGCGGCATGCCGTTGAACGCCGACGTGGACCTGGAGCGGATCTCGTCTATCACCCACGGGTTTGTGGGCGCCGACCTGGCTGCGCTCTGCCGGGAAGCTGCCATGGCCTGCCTGCGCGACTTCCTGCCGCAGGTTGACTTCGAGCTCGAGACGCTTCCCTACGAAGCCATCGCCGATCTGGAGGTGACGTCCCGACATTTCGCCGAGGCGTTCAAGGAGGTCGAGCCGTCAGCCATCCGGGAAGTCCTGGTGGAGGTGCCCAATGTGCGTTGGGACCAGATCGGGGGCCTGGCGGAGGCGAAACGCGAGCTGCGGGAGGCGGCGGAATGGCCCCTGAAGCATCGGGGGCTCCTGGACCTGGCCGGCATAGACCAGCCCCGCGGCATCCTTCTCCATGGTCCGGCCGGCACCGGTAAGACGCTGCTGGCGAAGGCGGTGGCAACGGAGAGCGAGCTGAACTTTATCTCCGTGAAGGGCCCCGCACTGCTTTCCAAGTGGGTGGGCGAGTCGGAGAAAGGCGTGAGGGAGACATTCCGCAAGGCCCGCCAGGTCGCCCCTTGCATCGTCTTCTTCGACGAGATGGACGCCATCGCGCCGCGGCGGAGCTCCGGAGGGGACTCACACGTCAGCGAGCGCGTGGTAAGCCAATTGCTCACTGAGATGGATGGGATCGAGGAGATGAAGGGCGTGCTGGTGCTGGCCGCCACCAATCGCCTGGATATCATAGACCCAGCCTTGCTCAGGCCGGGCCGGTTCGACTCTCTGATCGCGCTCGCCCTGCCTGACCGGGAGGCGCGTCGGGATATCCTGCGCGTGCACGCCCACGGCCTCCCGTTCGCCAAGGACGTGGACTTGGAGTCGCTTGCCGATGCAATGGAGGGGTTCTCCGGATCGGACATCGCGGCGACCTGCAAGAAGGCGGCCACGCTGGCGATCCGGGAGTTCCTGAGCCTCCATGGGGAGGACATCCGGGACTACCGCGGTTTCACCATCTCCGGGGCCCATTTCCAGAGCGCGGTGGCGACGATCCGAACACGCATCATGCCGACGGAAGCGGGGGAGGGTTTATGGGGGGAAGCGCCAAGCGCATCTTTTGCATAACAGAACCCGGGCCGCTGAGCGGGCTCGCCGACGGCGGCATTCACACCATCGTCTATCGCGACGTCGCAGCCGTGGTCCGGGATGCCGTTCTGCCGGGGCTCCCACCCACCCGGCAGGACCTGGTCGAACACCTGCGGGTGATCGAGCAGGTGATGGCACGCGGGACCGTCGTCCCGGTGGGGTTTGGCGCCGTCGCGGCCACCGAAGAGGAGCTTCGCGAGTCTCTGCTGGCCCCGCGCTATGACTGGCTGAGAGGCCTGCTCGATCACCTGAGGGGGAAGGTCGAGCTGGGCCTGAAGGTGATGTGGCGAGACCTGGCCCCGGTGTTCGCGGAGATCGTGTCCGAGCGCCCCGACGTCGCTGCCCTCCGGGCATGGATTGCGGCTCGGCCAGGGACCAACACCCACCAGGAGAGACTGCGGATCGGCCAGATGCTCGCCCAGGCGCTCGATGGAAAGAGACTTGGGGAAGCGCAGGAGATCATGGCGGCCCTGGCGCCACTGGCAGCCGAGACGCGCACCGGGAAGCTGCTGGGAAACAAGATGATCCTCAACGCGGCCTTCCTGGTGGCAAAGGAACGAGAAGCGGAGTTCGACCAGGGGGTAGCCGGCCTGGGCGAGGAACGCGGGCACAGGCTGTTGATCCGCTACGTGGGTCCGGAGCCTCCCTTCAATTTCGCCAGCCTTCAGGGAGCTGGCGCGCAGCCGAACGAAACCTCTCTGCATCGCTCACCCTGAGGTGCGAAAACCATCTTGTGCAGAGACGCGGCCATGGGGGTGACGGTATGGGACTACTGGGTATGCTGGCAGGTCTGCCTATTGCTCCTATCAAGGGGCTGGTGGGGCTGGCGCGCCAGCTTCAGCAGCAGGCCGAACAGGAGCAGGAGGACGAACTCGCCGAGCTCCAGGCCATGCTCCTGGAGCTCGAGCTGACGCACGCCGGCGAAGAGGGCGAGCTGGCTACCAGGGAGGCGGAGTTGCTGGCGAAGGTGGCAGCGCTGGCGGGCGATCGCCGGAGCGGGGACGAGGCATGACGCGCGCCGCCCGATCGAACGGGGTCTACGTGTACTGCATTACCGAAGGCGACCCTGTGGAATGGGCCGCGGACGCAGATGCTCTGCGCCGCGTGTACTCGATCGCCGGGCACGGCCTGATCGCCGTGGTCAGCGGAGTGCCGCTGGCCGAGTTCGGCGAACGTGCGCTGCCCCGACATCTGGAGGACGCGTCCTGGCTGGAGCGCGAGGCGCGGGCCCATGAGCGAGTGATCGAACGCGTGATGGAGGGCCGGACGGTGCTGCCCATGAAGCTCTGCACCATCTTCCGGAGCGAAGCACGGGTGCGGGAGCTGCTCGAGACCCGACGCGAGGAGTTCCATCGCGCTCTGGCGCGGCTGCAAGGGCGAGAGGAATGGGAGATGAAGGTGTTCCACCAATCGGCGCCGCCTGTCGGCGCCCGAGCCCGTAAGTCTCGCGCCAGCGTTTCAGGCAGGGCGTATCTGATGCAGAAGGTAGCGGCGCGCTCCGCTACCGGAAGGGCTGCGGCAGAAGCCCATGATCAGGCACAGCGAGCATTCGAGATGCTGGCCGGGTGTTCGGAGGAGATACAGCTCAAGCCTGTTGCCGCGACCTCCTCTGCAGCCGCCCCCAGGCTAATCCTGGACGCAGTCTGCTTGCTGCCGAGCGCGCAGGTTCCGATCCTGCGCAGGCAACTCGAGAGCCTGGGGGGCGAGCTGGCGGAGAAAGGGATGCGCCTCCAGTTGGTCGGGCCCTGGCCTCCCTACCATTTCAGCGGACAGGCCCAAGGCCATGTCGCTCTACCCTAGCCCGGCCGAGATGGAGGAAGTGAGCCTCCTCGATGTGGTTGACACCGCCCTGGACAAGGGGGTCGTGCTCCAGGGGGATGCCATGATCTCGGTGGCCGACGTGGACCTGGTGTTTCTGGGCCTCAGATTGGTGCTGGCCTCCGTTGACACCGCGCAGCCCGGCGGGAGCAGCAGCCGCGCGGGAGGGGCCAGGGAGACAGATCGCGCCCTGAGTATCGGCAATGGCCCGGGCGCGTCTCGAGGAGACGGCGCCGCTCTTCATGCCGATCCGAAATGCTCACGCTGGCAGCCTTCGTCTCCCCGGGGCCCGAGTGCGGCAAGCGTAAGACCCGTGGCCTCCGGCAGGGCCCGCCGGCCGGCGTCCGAGGCCGATAAGGTTGAGCAGGGGCTGGCCAAGCTAGTGCTCAGTGTGGTCGAGCTGCTGCGGCGGTTGCTGGAAAGGCAGGCCCTTCGGCGGATCGCGCGCGGCTCGCTCAGCGACGAGGAGATCGAGCGCATGGGCACGACTTTCCAGCGCCTGGAGGGGAAGATGGAGGAGCTGAAGCGGGTGTTCGGGGTGAAGGGAGATGAGCTGAACCTGAACCTCGGGCCCCTGGGGAATCTGATGTGACCGGCACGACGGCCGCCCGCCCGTGCCAGCTTTGCGGAGAGAGACCATGCCAAATGGCTACAGCGCCCAGATGGTGCATCCCACGCACGCCACGAACCTGGCCGAGATCCTCGAGCGGGTGCTCGACAAGGGGATTGTGATAGCCGGTGACATCTGCATATCGCTGGCCGATGTCGAGCTGCTCAAGATCAAGATTCGCCTGCTCGTGGCATCGGTGGACAAAGCCAAGGAGATGGGCATAGACTGGTGGGAACACGACCCGGCTCTGTCGTCCCGCGCCAGGCCGGTCAAGCGGAATCGCCGGAGCAGCCGCCGCGTGCCTGCCACTAACCCCCTGCCGTAGCCGCGCGGTCGTCGTCAGCGGGTTGTGCTACGGCTGCCGTCAGTCGAGTCCCGGCGAGGCGCCTAGCGCCTCGCCTTTCCGATCCGTCACCCCGCCTCCTCCCCCGCAGGCTCTCGGCTTACACCACACATGCCCGAAGCGAGGAATGGCGCCCGCGGCCGGCGAAGCCCGGCGGCCGCGGGGATGAGGAGCGCCGAGCCCCGCACGCGAGGTCAAGCGCGATGACGCATTTCGATGCCTGCTGCTATCTCGGACGCCACATGCGGATGATGGAAGGACAGCCGGAGACGGCCGAAGGCCTGCTGGTGGAGATGGATCACTTCGGGCTCCACGAGGCCCTCGTGCTCGACCCGCTGGCGGTGGAGGCCGACCCGATGGCGGGGAACGCGCGGATCATCGAGAGGACCAGGGATCACCCGCGTCTGCACCCGGCCTGGACCGGCCTCATGCCGCACAGCCGCGAGCTGCCCCCGCCCGCGGAGTTCGTCGCGCAGATGCGCGAGCAGGGAGTGGGCGCGCTCTTCCTCTTCTACCGCCACTTCGCCATCCGCCTCGAGGATTGGGGCGTTGACAGTCTGCTGGAGGAGTTGGCGAACTCCCAGGTCCCCCTCTTCCTCTGTCCGCTCACCGCGCGCGACACCTGGCCCGCGGATCTCACAGACTGGAACAACGTGGTGCGCATCTGCCGGCGCTTCCCCCGCCTTCCGGTGGTGGTGACGGAGGCCCGCATCTATGGCGGGCAGCGCAACCTGTACGCCGCCCTCGACGCCTGCCCAAACCTGAAGGTGGACGCCTCGGCGGTGTGGCTGCACCGCCGCATCGAGTTCATCTGCCAGCACTTCGGCGCTGACCGCCTCGTGTGGGGGTCTCACCTCCCGAAGCGCAACCCCGGAGGCGGGCTGATGCAGCTCGACTACTCCGACCTCTCCGACGACGAGAGGCGGCAGATCACCCACGGGACCATGCGGCAACTGCTCTCCTGGAACGAGCGCATCCGTTTCGTCGGCGAGGAGGAGGTGAAGCTGCCCGCGCCTGTGGACGCCCTTCACGCTGCCGTGCGCGAGCGCCGGTCGCTGCGGGACGAGCGCTTCTACGACTGCCACGGCCACATCGGCCGGTGCAGCACCAGCCACGTGGTGGAGGACACTCCGGCCGATCTCGTGCGCGAGATGGACAAGTTCGGCGTGCAGCAGTGCTGTGTGTTCAGCCTCGCGGGTGTGTCGAGTGACGAGGTCTACGGCAACGATCGGGTGGCGGAGGCGGTGAAGCAGCACCCCGATCGCTTCATCGGCTTCACCCTGGTCAACCCCCACCGCGGCGAGCGACTCATGCTCGCCGAGCTGGAGCGCGGCCGGCAGCTAGGTCTGCGGGGTGTGAAGCTCATCGCCTACTACCAGGGCTATCCGGCCGAGGGCCCGATGATTGATGTCGCCTGCCGGTTCGCCGACCAGCACGGACTGCTCATCCTCAACCACGACTGGGGCTCCCCGCAGCAGATGCGCCGCCTCTGCCAGGCCTACGCGCACGCCTGTTTCATCGCGGGCCACACCACCACCGCGTTCGGCGAGGTGGCCAGGGAGTGCGAGAACCTCTACATCTGCACCTGCCCCTGCATTGACCCCGGCTTCCCGGAGAAGCTGGTCGAGGTCTACGGCGCCGGTCGCATCCTCTTCGGTTCCGACCTCACCGACCTTCCCATCGGCTGGGGGATCGGGCAGATCCTCTACTCCCGCATCTCTGAAGCGGACAAGCGCCTGATCATGGGCGGCAACCTCCAGCGCCTGCTGGAGCGGTACAGCGCGTCCCCGTTGAACCCCCAGGGCATCTTGGGACCTCCTGCACTCCGGCACGAAGGGCGCTAGGACTACCAGACGGCCCTCAGCAGCGCCGCAGGAGGCCCTGCCACCGTTACCGAAGCAGTCGCCATTACCCAGGGAGGCAGCGCGGATGAGACCCATGGTCGCCACCTCTGACATCGCGCCGCTCGGCATCAGCGGCAACGGGCGGTACTTCGTGGACAAGAAGGGGGAGCCGTTCTTCTGGCTGGGGGATACGCTCTGGCATGTGTTCCGGTCCTTCTCTCCGGCCGACGCCAGGGCAGTCCTGAGGAACCGCAAGGACAAGGGGTTCAGCGCGGTGCTGGTCATGCTCATCGGGCACGAACCCGACCCGCAGCCCAACATCAACGGAGAATACCCGTGGCTCGACTCTGACCCATCCAAACCGAACGAGAGGTATTACGAGCACGTTGACGCCGTGATGCGCTTGGCCTGCGAGCTGGATCTCGTCCAGGTGCTGGGCGTCTATCACAAGACGCAGGACAGGTTCTACACCCCGGACCGCGCGAGGGAAGCAGCCAGGTGGATCGCCAACCGGTACCGGGACATCCCGCAGATCATCTGGTCAATGTACCCGGAGGCCAAGAGGCAGTATCTGCCGGTGGTGAAGGCGATCGCGGAGGGGCTGACGGAAGGAGACGGGGGCGCACACTGGATCACCGTCCACCCGGACCCGTCGCCGCAGTCCTCGAGCTTCGTGCACCAAGAGAGCTGGCTCGCCTTCAACATGCTCCAGACCTGCATTGACATCGAGCAGGTCTACCCCATGACTGCCGCGGACTACGCCTTCACCCCCATCAAGCCCGCGGTGATGGCCGAAGGCGGATACGAGGGCGTCGAGTTCGGCCGGCTGATCAGCCCGCTCGATGTGCGCAGGCAGGCCTGGTGGTCCTACCTGGCCGGGGGACACCACGTCTATGGCCACAACGACAACTGGCAGGCGCCTGAGAAGTGGCGCGACTGGGTTGATGCTCCGGGCTCGCGCCACCTCGGCGTCCTTCGCAGCATCATCACCTCGTTGAAGCGGTGGTGGGACATCATCCCGAACCAGTCCATCATCGCGAAGGGCGTCGGCTCCGGGATCGAGCTGAATGCCGCCGCGCATTCCTCTGCTGCAGACTGGGCCCTGGTGTACCTCAGCGGCAAGTGCACCGCCGCGATTCGGATGGACAGGATCAAGACCTCCGAGACAGTGGCCGGTTCCTGGATTGACCCGAGGAGTGGAGAGCGACGGCGGATCGGCACCTTCCAGTACGCGGATGTCAAGGAGTTCTCCACGCCAGACGGATGGGAGGACGCGCTGCTGCTGCTCGAAGCTGAGTAGCGCCGGCCAGCCTTAGACGGGGGCCTACAGCCGAGCGCTGAGATGAGAGGATAGGATCGTGGCCGAGCGTGCGGTGATGGTGGGGGCCGGCGGCATCTCCCAGGCCTGGATCGGGCCCCTGATCGAGGAGCAGGTTGACATCGCGGCGGTGGTTGACCTGAGGATCGAGGCCGCCCGGGCCTTCATCGGCAAGCACGGGCTGGGGGCGCTGGCCTCGGACAATCTCGAGGCGACGCTCCAACGGACTCGGCCCGACTTCGTGGTGGACCTGACTGTGCCGGAGGCCCACCACCAGATCACCTGCACCGCGCTGCGCGCCGGCTGTCATGTCATCGGGGAGAAGCCCTTGGCCTCCAGCATGGCGGAGGCCCGCGACATGGTCCGCGCCTCCGAGGAGACAGGCAAGCTCTACATGGTCAGCCAGACGCGCCGCTGGGATGTCAACCACGACACCGTCCGCCGCACCCTTGCAGCCGGCGCCATCGGGGCCATCACCACCATCAACTGTGACTTCTACCTCGGCGCGCACTTCGGCGGCTTTCGCGATGAGATGGCCAGCCCCCTGGTGCTCGACATGGCGATCCACCACTTCGACCTCGCCCGGTTCATGACCGGCGCCGACGCGGTCGCGGTCTATGCCAAGGAGTTCAACCCAAGGGGCTCATGGTATCGCGGTGACGCCGCCGCTGCTTGCATCTTCGAGATGACTGGCGGCGTGATCTTCACCTACCGCGGGAGCTGGTGCGCGGAAGGGTTCCCCACCAGTTGGAACGGAGACTGGCGTATCATCGGCGAGCGGGGCACTCTGGTTTATGAGCGTGATGAGCTGCCCCGCGCCCAGGTGGTGGCCGGCGATACCGGCTTCACGCGCCCCCTCGATGACATCCCCATCTCCCCCTCGCCCCTCCGGCACACCTATTGGCACGGCGCCCTGCGCGAGCTGCTCGCCTTCCTGCGAACGGGCGAGAGGCCCCAGACCGAGTGCCACGACAACATCAAGTCCCTCGCCATGTGCTTCGCGGCGGTCGAAAGCTCAGCGCAATCCCGCCGCCTGCCAGTGGACCTGTAGGGCGGGCGTTCCCACGCCCGCCGGCCGTTCCGCGTCGCATCCCCCAGTTCCGTAGAGCAGGAGCGTCTCTCCTGCCCCCGTCGCGCCGTCGCCCCCCGCCAGACGCGCGGGCGGCCCCATCGTGGGGCCGCCCGCCCAATCTTCGCTCGACGAGCCCACTGAGCTTCGCCCAGAGAAGTAACAGGGCGAAGCTCAGGAAGCCATCGAGATGGGGGCTGCAAAGCGTTCGCACACTACTTCCCCGCGGCGGCTGCGCAGCAACGCCGCAGCCGTAGATGTGCGAACGCCCGTAGCTAGGCCGGTTCGCTTAGCCCTTCGTCTCCCTGCTCTCCCCTCGCCTCACCCCGACGGATCATGCCTCTCGCCCGCTCCGTCGCGGCCTCCTTCACCTTCAGCGCCCCTTCCTTCACGCGCTCTCGGGTTTCCTCCCCGGCCTCCGGCGCGAACAGGATTCCGACCGCCGCGCCCACCAGCGCTCCGACCAGGACTCCCGCCAGAAAATCGCTCTTCATCAGCAAGTCCTCCCTGCTTCCGGGTGTGGTCTTCGTCGGCTTTCGATTCGCCACGATGTTAGCCCCCTCTCCTGCCACCGTCAACCCCCTATGGAGTTTCTTGCACTACTGCTGCGCGGTTGCTGCGCAGCCCGCGCGGCATAGTGATACGAGCTATAGTGCAAGAAACTCCTCAGCGCAAAGCGTGACGCCTCTACAGGAGATTCTCTTGCATTACCCACGGCTGTCCGCCGAGGCGGACTGCGCAGCCGCCGCGGTGTTGTCACCGTAATGCAAGAGAATCTGTAGCTGTACTGGATGTTCCACAACTCGCGCCCGCATCGCCGGCTTGTTCCTGCCCGCGCCTTCTGGTAGACTCCTCTCGCTGCCTTCGCCGTGGCTACAAAGCAATCGGTTGCTGAGCAATGGTAAGCTATATGCCCGTACAACCAACCCTGGACGGCGTCTACGCCATGGTCCCGCGGGAGAAGATGAGCCTGTCGGCCCGCAAGCTCCGCGATACATACGCCATCACCCCGGGGGCGCCGCTCTTCCGGAAGGAGTTCGGGTTCTTCAGCCTCGAGCGCTGGAAAGAGCAGGGCATGCCCCAGGATGTCCCGCTCGCGGATCTCTTCCACTACGACCCTCCCGGCGACTACGCCCTCGGCGGCCTGGGCTGGTGTGAGGCCGAGTTCCTGCCGGCCTTCGAGGAGAAGGTGGTCGAGGACCGCGGCGACTACGAGGTCTTCCAGGACTTCGCCGGCCGCCACCTGCTCTGCTTCAAGGGACGCCGCTCCGGCTTCATGCCCGAGTACCTCGACCATCCTGTCAAGGACTGGAAGACCTGGGAGGAAGACGTGAAGTGGCGGCTGAACCCGCTCACCCCCGACCGTTTCGCCAATCTCGACGAGCGCATGGCCGACGCGAGGGCCGCCGCGGGCCGGGGCCTGATGATGGTGCAGCAGATCGGCGGCGGCTACATGTACCTGCGCAGCCTCATCGGCCCCGTAGACCTGCTCTATGCCTTCTACGACCAGCCCGACCTGATCCACGACTGCATGCAGACCTGGCTCAGCCTCGCCGACGCAGTGACCGCCAGGCACCAGCAGCACATCACCTTCGACCAGGTCTTCTTCGGCGAGGACATCTGCTACAAGAGCGGCCCCCTCATCTCCCCCGACATGATCCGCGCGTTCCTCTTCCCCTACTACCAGCAGATCGTCACCAACATCAGGAAGCGCCAGCTCGATCCATCACGGCGCCTCTTCATCCATCTCGACACGGACGGCTACGCGCCCTCCGTGATCGCCCTCTACCAGGAGATCGGGATGGATGTGATGTCTCCCTTCGAGGTGGCCGCGGGCTGTGACGTGGTCGCCATCGGCCGGCAGTATCCCGGCCTGGTGATCTCCGGCGGCATTGACAAGCGCGTGCTCGCCACCACCCCGGAGCAGATAGACGAGTACCTGGAGTGCGCCCTCCCTCCCATGCGCGCCCGCGGCGGCTACCTCCCCACCTGCGACCACGGCGTGCCCGAGGAAGTGACCTACCAGAACTACCTGCACTACCGCAAACGCTGCCTCGAACTCGGGGGATGATCCCTCGCTCAGTGAGGTCAGCGATAGCTCTCACGGCGCGGTCGCATCGAGTGCAGCACGACCTCGTCACCAACCACGTCGTACCGGAGGCGATAGCCACCGACACGGAGACGCAACTGCCCCTCGCCGGCAGGAACGCCCACCAGCTTTCGGACGTTCGCGCGACCTTCCAGGTTGAACGGGTCAGACTCGAGGACTTCGATTGCCCGGAGCAAGCTCTCGTACACGCGTCGGGATCGCTTGCGTAGCCGCCGCACCTCCCGCTCGAATCCCGGCAGAACGATAACCCGATAGCGACGCGGCACCGGGCTACTCAGCCCCTTCGGCCTTCAGCTCATCGAGGAACTCTCGCGCGGGCCGCCCGCGACCGGAGCGATAGGCCCTCATGCTGGCCCGAAGGCGCCTCCGCAGCGCCGGGTCCTGGGCCTCCAGATAGTCTTCGACAGCATCAATATCGAGCAGCCCAGCTACGGGGATGCCGTCCTTCTCGAGAACAACCACGTCGCCCCCAACGTTCACTGCGCGGACGAATGAACCCAGGTGCCTGCGAGCCTTTGTCATCGGGATGCGTAGCACTCGGATCGGCATGTGTGCCTCCTCCTTTCCCATGCTCATTGATGCATATTAGACAATTCCTCCGGCATCGTCAACCGTGTCAGCAGGAGCCTCGGACGAGGCGCGGCAGCGGGAAGGCAGGCACTCCACTCACTGTAGTTGGTCGGGAATCGTCGGTGTGGTACAATCGGCAGGGCGATCCCGGCGGGGCCAGAACCGCCGCATCGTCGTGAACGCGATTGGCTTGAGAGGAAATGCCGTAAGTGACGGCGCGGGAGGCCATTCTTACACTGGAGCGGCTCGGATTCATCGTGCGCCGCCAGGTGGGCAGTCATGTTCGCCTGGTTCATCTTGGGCGCCCAGAGGCTCACGTCACAGTCAGCGTGCACGCAGGCCGAGACCTGTGAGAGGGGAACTTGGCGAGCCTCCTGCGACAGGCCGGTGTGACGCGGCGCGAGTTCGAGCAAGCATGGAGGAAGCGCAGGTGAGAAGATTCAAGGCTGTGGTGGAGGAAGACCCGGAGGGCAAGTGGACGCTGACTGTCCCGGCCCTGCCCGGCTACGTAGCGTGCGGGGAGAGCGAGGAGGAAGTGCTCGCGCTCGCCCGTGAGGGTATTCCTTTTCACCTCGCCTGTCTGCGTGAGGAGGGCCGACCCCTGCCGGAGGGCGACGGCGAGGCGAAAGTGGTGTCCCTGGAAGTGGCTGCTTGAACCGCGAGCCGGACCGTAGTTGGTCGGGAACCGCCGCTCTGGTGCAACGCTCAGTCTGCGCCGTAGGGGCCCGAGTGGACTCTCCTGGCCGGGGGGGGCGGGGAGGGAATCGGGAGGGGAGGGTCCTCCCTCCCCTCCCGAATTCACCCAACCTTGCGGCCTGCTTCTACCGAGTTGGTCGGGAACCGCCGCTCTGGTGCAACGCTCAGTCTGGGCCGCAGCGGCCCGAGTGGAGTCCCCTCGCCGGGGGGGGCGGGGAGGGAATCGGGAGGGGAGGGTCCTCCCTCCCCTCCCG
>Ga0315280_10006150_pt1 | contig 16701 bp, 17 predicted proteins | sample YL17G06_40_MG_FD_203697 | JGI IMG/M metagenome (GOLD analysis project Ga0315280, IMG submission 203697) | Sediment microbial communities from Yellowstone Lake, YNP, Wyoming, USA - YL17G06_40 | ecosystem: Environmental > Aquatic > Freshwater > Lake > Sediment | place: USA: Wyoming | collected...
CACACTAAATCGTCCAGGCCGTAGACTTTGCCTTTCACGTCTGGCACGGTCCATTCATAAGACGCCCAGACCACGGCGCGACCTTTGCCGTAGGGGGCAACCATCAGCAGAGGTTGATTCCCAGCGTGGGCAAGGGCCAAGGTCTGAGACCCCGGCACTAGGTCCGGGACAGTCATAGGGCGCTTGAGTTGCACCGTACGTGGAACAGGCCCAAGCTCTGTGATGTAGTGCGTCACCGGAGTGGGAACCGGTTTGACTGCGGAGGCGCTGACGGCGATTGCCATGGCCTGGCCCGGCGGCTGGAAACCGAAGCCGAAAATTCCCTGCGCGTAGTGATAGAGCGCCTGCGGCCGGCGGTCCTTCCAGGCTGCAAGTAGTCCATCGAAGCTCACCAGGCCGGTACCCTCGTTGACTGCCGCGAGCAGTCGTCGTTGATCCTCGCGCGGGAGGAATCGGTGAAGGACGTCAAGCCCTCGATGGCCAATGACAATTAGCGCGTAGTTTTGAAGGTCGGTGCACCGGCCGCCACGAGATAGGTCACGAACCTCATACGGAACACCAAACTGAATGAGATAAGGCTCGAGGAAGCGTGGGAAATCATCGTAGTCGGGTGCTTGGGAATTGACGAGAACCAGGGCGCCCGCGTTCCACGGGGCTGCGTTCAGATGGGGCACCGACACGCCACTCGCCATGACCGTGCAAAGCCAGTAAGTCAAGAAGACAGCTAGCCGCTTCAAAGTGGTCATCGAGGTCACACCTGCCTGCTACGATGGTCCGTTCTGAGGCCACCTACCCTCTGGCTACGGCGAGGCACATACTCGATGCGAATCGTTGGAACCAGCTCGGGCGGTGCGACTTCACAGTTGCGGCTTCCAACGCAGTATCGGCTTGCGCGCAGCCGAGGCTTCATCAAGGCGGGTGACGCGCGGGGTGTAGGGAGCTTTGCGGACGAACTCGGGGTCTTCCTCGATTTCCTCGGCAATCGAACGCAAGGCGTGGATGAACTGATCCAGCTCCGCCTTGCCCGCGCTTTCCGTCGGTTCGATCATTAGCGCGCCTGACACGATCAAGGGGAATGCGGTGGTGTAAGGATGGAAGCCGTAATCAATGAGCCGTTTGGCGATATCCATGGTGCGGACGCCCCGCGCCGCTTGGCGACGGTCTGAGAACACACACTCGTGCATGCATGCCTGATCGTGGGGAAGGTCGTACACATCCTTCAACTGGCTCATGACGTAGTTAGCGTTGAGCACCGCGTCTTCGGTGGTTTGCCGCAATCCCTCGAAGCCGTTCGCCAGGATGTAGGCGAGCGTGCGCATCACCATGCCGAAATTTCCATAGAACGCACGGACCCGCCCGATGCTCTTCGGCCGCTCGTAATTCAGGTGATAAGTTCCGTCGGCGGCCCGCTCCACGGTGGGCGTCGGCAGGTAAGGCTCCAGGGGCTTTTTGACGGCTACCGGACCTGAGCCCGGACCACCTCCGCCGTGTGGCGTAGAAAAGGTCTTATGCAGGTTCAAGTGCATCACGTCCACGCCGAAATCTGCAGGCCGCGCGACTCCCACCAGGGCGTTCATGTTCGCCCCATCCATGTACACAAGGCCACCCTTCGAGTGAACCAGTTCTGCAATCTCCCGGATTTGAGACTCGAAGATGCCCAGCGTGTTGGGGTTGGTGAGCATCAGCCCTGCGACTTCCGCGGTCATCGCACGGCCCAGCTCGGCCAAATCGACGCACCCACGCTCATTGGACTTGATGTTTCGCACCTCGTACCCTGAGATAGCGACACTCGCGGGATTGGTCCCATGCGCCGAGTCCGGGATCAGAACGTATTTACGAGGATTACCGCGATCGGTCAGGCAGGCGCGGATCATCAGGATGCCGGTCAGTTCACCTTGTGCGCCCGCCGCAGGCTGAAGCGAAACCGCGTCCATGCCCGTGATCTCCTTAAGGCACTGCGCAGTTTCGAAGAGGACCTTCAAGCAGCCTTGTGCAAGAGCTTCGGGGGCATAGGGGTGATCCGTCGCCAAGCCTTCCAGGCGCGCAACTGCCTCGTTGACTCGCGGGTTGTATTTCATGGTGCACGAACCCAATGGATAGAGGCCCGTGTCCACTCCGTAGTTCCAAGTGGAGAGGCGCGTGAAGTGACGTATCACTTCCAGTTCCGAGACCTCGGGGAAGCCTTCGATCTCGGAGCGGAGGAATTCGCTGCCGAGCAATGCCTCGGGGGAGGTTGCCGGGACATCAAGCGGCGGAAGGTCCACACCGGACTTTCCCGGTGTGCTGCGCTCAAAGATCAGGTCTTCGTTTCGGGTGACGTGCGGGCGTGCCTCGCGAATGCGGTTTTTCATGGTCGATATAGCGGCGATCGTGCGTTCCGTCTCTCCCTTAGGGCAAGCACAGAAGCCTGCCCTTACCCGTTGCGCCTCCCGAGCGCCGATTGCTTTTCGCCAGCCTGGGTCGCGAGCTTGGGGTTTGTCGCGGATCGGCGATAGACCTCCACCATGCGGTCGATTGCGGCCTTACCTTTCGTCTCCGTAACGCAAACCAGCAAGTGGTTCTTCAATTCGGGATAGAAGCGCTCCAGGTGCAGGCCGCCGATGATTCTCTCTTTCAGCAACTGGTCGAGCAGGCTCTCCGCGTCTTCCGGAGTTCTGACAACGAACTCGTTGAAGTGCGGTCCCGTAAAGGGTGTCGCCACACCCGGGATAGCGCGCAGTTGCTGCGCGGCGTAGTGAGCCTTGGCAAGGTTCTGCTCAGCCAGCATCCGGAGGCCCTTCTTCCCGAGCAGGCAGAGATAGATAGTTGCGGCCAGAGCGCAGAGTGATTGGTTGGTGCAGATGTTCGAGGTCGCTTTTTCGCGGCGAATGTGTTGCTCGCGCGTGGCCAGAGTCAAGACAAATCCGCGCCGGCCCTCGCTATCCTGGGCCTGGCCCACCAGCCGGCCTGGCATCTGCCGCAGGTACTTCTCTTTTGCCGTCAGGAATCCGACGTAAGGTCCGCCGAACGCCAGCGGGAGGCCGAACGACTGGGCTTCGCCGCAAACAATGTCAGCGTTGCTCGGAGGCTTCACGATGCCCAACGAGAGTGGTTCCGTGACGGTCACGATAAGCAGGGCCCCGCGCCGGTGGGTGATTTCCGCAATCTCCTGGGCGCGTTCCAGGACACCCAGAAAATTCGGCGATTGGACAATGACCGCGGCGGACTCTACCTTGAGTGCGGATTCCAGTTGCGTGATGTCAAGCTGGCCCGAAGCACTGTAGGGAACCTCCGAGAGTTCTACGCCCTGGTGCCGGACGAACGTCGCAAGCAGCTGCCGGTACTCGGGGTGAAGGGTACGAGCCAGGACTACGCGACTGCGCCGCGTGACGCGCAGCGCCATCAAGGCCGCCTCGGTGGTAGCCGTAGACCCGTCGTAGAGCGAGGCGTTGCCAACCTCCATACCCGTGAGTTGCGTCATCAGGGTCTGGAACTCAAACATCGCCTGCAAGGTGCCCTGGGCGATCTCAGCCTGATAGGGGGTATAGGCGGTGAAAAACTCGCCGCGCGAAAGGAGCGCGTCAACGGCCACCGAGCAGTAGTGCGAGTAGGCGCCGGCGCCCAGTAGCGAGACGAACTCGCGGGTACTTTGGCTTGCCGCCTGGCGGAAAAAGTCCAGAATCTCGGGCTCCGAAAGTGGCCCGGGAAGATTGAGCCGACCCTCAAGTCTCAACTGAGCGGGGATTTGAGCAAAGAGTTCTTCGATGTCGGAGTGGCCGGTGACCCGGAGCATGGCGGCCCGGTCGGCAGGAGAGTTGGGCAGATAACGCATCAATGGGCCTTCTCTTTTTGGACGTAAACCTCGTACTCGTCGGCGGTCATCAGTTTGTCGATTTCACTGCGGTCGGAAAGCCGCACGCGGATCAGCCATGCATCGCCGTGGGGGTCAGCATTCAGCATCTCCGGATTGTTCTGGAGCTTGGGATTGGCGGCGGTCACCTCGCCACTGACGGGCGAGTATATCTCGGAGACCGCCTTGACAGACTCGACCGTCCCGAAAGCTTCACCGGCTATGACGTGGTCGCCGGGCTTGGGAAGCTCCACATACACAATGTCTCCCAGCTCTTTTTGGGCATAGTCGGTAATGCCGATGGTCCCGACGGATTCATCCACCCGGATCCACTCATGCTCTTTCGTGTAAAGAAACTCTTGAGGGTACATGACCAGTCACGCTCCCATGGGACGATCTGAGTCTCTTCGCCTTGCGGCGCGACTCACGGTCAGAGAAGGCAGAAGTCTGAAGTCTAAACGCTGAAAGGCTCTGCGTGCGATTCTTAAGACTCCATCCTTTAGACTATCGCCTTGTTCCAGCTTCTACCTCGTGCGTTTGTAGAAAGGCAAAGGGATCACGCGCGCGGGAGCCAGCTTCCCGCGGATCTCAATTTGGATTTCGCGGCCTAGCGCGGCCTGAGAAGGAGGCACATAGGCCATCCCGATGTTCTTCTTCAGAAAAGGAGCATAAGAGCCGCTGGTGACCTTGCCTACTGCCTTCCCGTCAATCCACACCGGATAGCCGTCGCGCCCGATTCCCCGGCCCACCATCTCAAATCCTATAAGCTTCTTGCGTGTTCCCTGCTCACGCTGCTTTAGCAGGACATCTCGGCCCATGAACTCACGCTTCTCGAGTTTCGCGATCCATCCCAGGTTCGCTTCCAGCAACGTGGTTTCGTCGTCGAGTTCGTGGCCATAGAGTGGATAAGCGGCTTCGAGTCGTAAGGTATTTCGGGCGCCGAGTCCCGCGGGGATCAGCCCTTCAGATTTCCCGGCTTCGAGTAGGGTGCTCCAGACGCGTTGCGATTCCGAGGGCGGGAAATAAAACTCAAAGCCGTCTTCACCCGTGTAGCCCGTGCGCGCGAGCATCCCATCCACGCCGCAGCACCGGCCTCGGCAGAACCAGTAGTATTTGAGTCCCGCGGGGTTCGGCTCCGTCACCTTGGCCAGAATATCCATGGCCCGGGGTCCTTGCAGAGCAAGCTGAGAGTACTCCGCGGACACATTGCGTACGTCGGCGCCGAAAGAGTTATGCTGGAGAATCCAGTCAAAATCTTTGTCCGTGTTGGCCGCGTTCACGCAAATGACGTAGTGGTCCACCGCCAGCCGGTGCACTATGCAGTCATCCACGGCGCTACCCTCGGAACGCATCAGGGCGCTGTACTGGGCCTGAAAATCCTTGAGACGTGAGACGTCGTTCGAAGTAATGTACTGGAGCAATGGCAGGGCCTGGGGACCGCGGACTTCAATCTCCCCCATGTGGCTCACGTCGAAGAGGCCGGCCCGGGTGCGGACCGCAAGGTGTTCCTGCATAATGCCGGAGTACTCGACCGGCATCTCCCAGCCCCCAAACTCGACCATCTTGGCGCCCGCCGCTCTGTGAACAGCATTGAGCGCGGTGCGCTTCAATGTCACCCCTCCCGCCGCAGCCAAACAAATCTCCTCAGAGGGAAAAAGAGTCACCAAAGCAAAGGAAAGCCAAGCTAACACAGTCCCCGCAAACCGGTCAAGGCAAGCGGCAGCACAGGCCAGACTCCATCGGCATTGAATTGATTTTGCGCAACCAATGACGGAGAATGGCCTGAGGGTTTTCAGTCCGGCAAGAAGAGGCGTGCGTATCATGGCCTACAAGGAATTTCGATGCATTGTCTGTGACCAGCCTGAAGACCGGTGTACCTGCCATAAGTATTGCGCGCTCTGCCAGACCGATTATGGCGTTCGCCTCACCGAGGACGGGCAGTACTACTGTGCCGACTGCCGAGAAGCGTGCGACTACAAGACTCAAGATCAGGTTTAGTCCGGACGCCCGGGTGGCCAGATAACGCTCGTTTCCAAGGTTCCCGCGTTGCCTCGGCCCTAGTCCGCACACTTCAGAAGAGGCGCCAAACGTTAAGGAACTTCCAACTTCCCAACCCCTGCATCCTCCCGGCTCGACGTTGATTCTGAAGGAACTGGCCTGTACCATCGGGGCGGGCAAGGGGCACGTTACTGGCTGGCCGGGTGGCGTGGACTTTCTCTTGCTTGACGGCGAGTTCGGGGTCGCCGAAGTGCTTCCGCTCACCGCGCACCTAGTGGATGGAATGACTGGCCTCTCCGCCTCACTGAGCGCCGCGCACGCCATGGTCTTAAACGCATGAGGGTTATCATTAGCAGCGAGTCCCGTCTGCTGCATATCCTTCGCGGTGTGGTAAGATGTCGTCCGCAAGCGGCCGGGTTCTCGGAGTCAGATGCGGAGTGCTTGGCCATGGCAATCAATGAGGCGGCCGCCAACGTCATCCGGCACACCTACGGCCAGCAATGTGGAGGTCGCCTGGCTCTCGAAATCCGCACCCTTCCCGACCGCCTCGAGTTTGTCCTGGAAGATTGGGGACCGAAGGTTCGCTCGGAGCAAATTCGACCTTGCTCTCTCGAGGAGGTCCGACCGGGAGGGTTGGGGACGTTCTTTATCAATTGCTATATGGACTTGATTTCCTACGAAGGAGACTGTGCCGAAGGCAATCGCCTGAAGATGGTCAAGTATCTCGCCCGAAAGGTTCCCCGCTGACATGAAAGTTCAAGTTCGAAACCTCAATAACGTTGCCGTCATCGATTGCTCCGGGGATGTGGACCTCTACTCTTCCACACGTTTGCGGGAGGCCTTGCTCACTGCGATCCGATCGGAAGGGCCGAACGTGCTGGTGAATATGACCGGTGTCTCGTACATCGACAGTTCGGGCATTGCCACGCTGGTGGAAGGCTTGCAGCTTTCCCGGCAGACCAAGACGCGCTTCGGCTTGTTTGGCCTGCGGAGCAATGCGCGCTCGGTCCTGGAGTTGGCGCGCCTTCACAAGGTCTTCAACCTTTTCGAGAACGAGCAGGAGGCCCTGGAGAAGATAGGTTCGGTTCAACCCTTCGGTGGGTTGTAGGCAGGCAACCTCAAGGATTCCCTCAAGGCAGGTCATGACCGGCGTTCTGGCCTTCATTGGTCGCAACACCCTGGAACTCCTTCGTTACTTGAACGGCCTTTACGAGCTTAGCGCGAAGGCCGCGTACTGGGCTTTTGTCGCCCCGTTCAAAGGGCGCGGGTTGAAGTGGGGAAGCGCTCTCCATCAGATGGTGCTCGCGGGCGTCAACTCCATTCCCATCGTTTCCCTCATTTCTCTGTTCATCGGCATCGTGTTAGCACTGCAGGGTGCTTATCAACTGGAAAAGTTCGGAGCGAGCTACTACGTGACGGCCCTGGTGGGCGTTTCCATGACGCGGGAACTGGGCCCGCTGATTACCGCCATCATCATCGCCGGGCGGTCAGACTCGGCGTTTGCCGCCGAACTCGGCACGATGAAAGTCTCCGAGGAAATCGACGCCCTGGAGGCCATGGGGCTCAACAGCGTCCGTTACTTGGTTGTGCCCAAGTATCTCGCCTTGCTTATCATGATGCCTTGCCTGACGCTCATCTCTGACCTCGCGGGCATCCTGGGGGGCGGGATTTTCGAGATGTACCAGCTCGGCCAGACCTTTGCCATGTTTCTGACAGCCACGCGGGATGCTCTGGTTATGCGCGACATCACCACGGGCCTCATCAAGAGTCTAGTCTTCGGCTTGATCATCACCAAGGTCGGTTGCTATGAGGGCTTCTCCGTGCGTGGCGGTGCGGAAGGCGTAGGCAAGGCCACCACCTCATCGGTGGTCGTGTCGATATTCCTCATCATTCTGGCCGACGTGATTTTCACCGCGATCTTTTACTACACGAATTAGCCATGGCGCACGATTACCAAGGCCCGATGATCCGTGTGGTGGACCTGGTCACCTACTATGGTGAACGGCGCATTCTGAACCACGTGAACCTACAAATTCCGGCCGGCGAAACCATGGTAATCCTGGGGGGAGCGGGACCGGCAAGTCAACGCTGCTTCGCCACCTTATCCGTTTGGAGCTCCCGACCTCCGGGCATGCCTACGTCAAGAACCACGACATCTGCCACATGCCGGAGGAGCGCTTTAACCTGTTGCGGCCGAAGATCGGGATGCTGTTCCAGAGCGCGGCGCGAACCTGGATGAAACTCTGGAGAATGTTCGCGCCACGAGCCAAAACCTGCGACAGTTCTCCGATACCATCAAACAGCGTCCCTTCAGCTTGGTCCGCATAAAGACCGAAAAAGATCGCTTGCCACCTACGGGCAAGTAGTAACGTGCCGCGGCTGTAGGGGAGGACCCTTGTGGCCGTCCCGTCTGATTGGTTTTGGTAGGGGAGGGCCCTTACGGCCCTCCCGTGCGGGGGCTGAACGGGAGCACCACAAAGGTGCTCCCCTGCCGGTTCCTGCTCATTCCCTTACAGGAGCACCATAGAGGTGCTCCCCTACCTGCGAAATTGCCGCCGGACGGCGAGAAGGAATAAGGCGATCAAGGTAAAGGTAAGCAGTAGCTCGAGCAACGCGAGCAGGCGACCCCAGGGGTAGCTGGGCTCGTAGGCAAGATCGCGCTGGAAGGCTGCGACACCGAGGGATGTCATCACGGTGTGCCAGAAGAGTCTTCCGGGACGTTCGTAGTTCCAGTATCTCAAGTCGGTTTCCTGGGGCGACGGTGTCTGCACTTGGACAGACGTTGTTTTGGCGGCCGGCGATCTGCCTGCCGCTGGCCTCAGGCCCAGCAGCGGGTAAAGTGCGGCAAAGAGCGCGAGGACGGCAAACAGCCAGAGCAGCGGCTTGCCCCAGCTTTCTCCATAATCGCTGGCGCGTCTGTACCAAGCCGCCAACCCGAAGCGTTGATGCCACCAGCGCACCCTGCTAAGCAGCCACGGGTTGGATTCGAGCTTCCTGCACCACCCACCGAGTTTCCTCAAACGTGGCTTGCCCGATAGCTTCGCTTCGAGCCACGCGAGCCACGTCAGGCGCGGACACGCGAGCCGCTTCATTTCCATCTCGCCGTAGTGAAAGTCCCCCGCCGTCCAGTAATCCCGCCGGTCGTCGTAGTTTTTCTTCAATTGCTGGTAGAGTTCGGCAATCAGGCTATAGTTGCGTTCATCGGGGCTATGTTGCTCGGGTCCTAGCGCTCCGGCAGTGTCGTGCTCCAAGTCTATGTACTCTTCGAACACCATGCTTTTGCCGTTGCTGCGGCGACGCCATCGGACTGTCGAGAAAACGAACTTGGACACATCGCAGTTGTGGAAGAGCGCCTGACCCAGGTAGGTTTTGTAGAAGGTGACAGCATCCGGTTTTTCAAAACGCGCGTCTGAGAAGACCGGCCCTGGGCTTCGATCCTCATCCTTTCGGAAGACGGTTTCACGAAATATCGCCCGCTCCTTGAAGGTGGCCTCGCCGAAGTCGGCGCGCTGCGTGAACGTGGCCCCGCTGAAGTCGGCGTCTCGCGTGAACGTGGCGCCGCTAAAGAAGGCGGCGTTTGCGAACGTGGCCCTGGAGAAGTGGGCACTCCCCTCAAACCCGACCCCGATGAAGAAGGCATCATCCGCGAATATGGCATTCGAGAACTCCGCGCCACGCTCGAACGCGGCCTGGTTAAAGTCCGCGACTTGGTTGAACGTGACGCCAAAGAACACCACTCCCTGTGCGAATCTAGCCGCGTGAAAAGAGGCTCGCCGCATGAACCTAGCCCCGAAGAAGTAGGCGTCGTGCGTGAACGTGGTCTCGGCAAATATGCATTCCGCCTTAAATTCTCGTTCGGCGTAGTTCGCGCTTGGGAAAACAAAACCACTAAAGTCCGCACACCCCTCGCCTGCATCCCTGAGAATGCGTTCGAACTCCGCCTGGAATGCCACATCGTCCTTGCTGGGGTCGTGGGTATGCATTAGGCAGACATTCGTTCGATCACCTGGGTAGACAGCCTTATGCAAAGGCCGGCCGCAGGGCTTACCGCCATACATCGCGATCGGGCAGCCTTGGTCCTTCGTTGCCTCGGGCTCGTCGCGTTGTTTGGTTTCTTCTGGGTCGGGCATGATGGGGTCGATTCTACCAGATTCGAAATGAGCCTGCGGAGCAACAGCGTGAAAGGAGCGCACCTTCCTGCTGCCCACACCATCAACGTGGGCGGCGTCTTGACGAGCTCGTGGCCGAAGTGTAATTGGCCAGTCTGAGCATCCCTGAAAGGGATGAACTCGACAGCCGGGGGCAACGTCCCCGGAACAAGGCGGCGCCAAACGAATGTCCCGACCCTGAAGGGGTCGCAGAGGTCGGGGGGCGACGTTCAGGTCCAGATGTAGCGTTCGTCATAGGCGACGTGGTATTTCCTTAGGATATCGAGGAGTTCTTCCTGAAACGATCTTGTTTTGTGTCTTTCTTTCTGGTGGGTGATGTAGTCCTTCAGTGCTTCGGCGTTGGATTGACCGATTGAGAACGCCCCGTAGCCATCTTGCCAGTCAAACCCCCGAAACTCCGGCCCTTTCGTTTTGATCCATTTGGAAGAGCTCCTCTTTAACTCGGCAACGAGGCGGCTGAGGGCAACGTTCTTCGATTGGGTGATGAGGAGGTGAACGTGGTCTGAGGTTCCATTGATGGCAAGGCCTGCTGAATCGAGCTTTTTCAAGATGCCAGCCATGTAGGCGAAAAGTTCCTGCTCGATTTCCCGCCTGATAAGAGGCTGACGGTTCTTGGTTGAAAAGACGAGATGAACGAGCAAATTGACGAGGGTCTGTGCCATGGCGCGTTATTCCTTTGGTGGCTGCTCTGCGACCCCTTCAGGGTCGGGGCAAGGATAACATTGGGTACGTGGGTTGTGTCCGGGGGCGATGCCCCCGGCGAAGTTACGATGCCCTTTCAGGGCATCGGACAGGGCTGCGCGGAGCGCGCAGGATTTCGCAGCAGCGTGTTGCCAGATCACCCCTGCCTCTGTTTCCTGCGGCTTCGGGATCGAAACATGGCCGTGAGGAGCGCGGCGCGCACGCGGGCGCTCGGGGCGGGAGCTTTCGGCACGCGGAACTTTCGGCAGGCTTGGATCGTGGCCCTAAGGCTTTCGACGTAGGCGAGGCAAGGTTTGCAGCCCCGTAGGTGCTTTTCCAGTTCGCGGCAGTCCTTCGCCGGAAGCACACCGTCGAGGTATTCCGAGAGCGCCGCGAAGATTTGCTTGCACCGGCGGTCAGCCATGGCTCTCCTGTTTCGCTGCCGCACCCGGCTGGACATATTTGGTCAACTCGTTGCGCACGTACACCCGCGCGCGGTGGAGGCGCATTTTGGTGGTCTCTTCCGAAATGCCCATCACCTCCGCCACCTCGCGCGTCTCCAACTGCTCCATATCGCGAAGAATCAAGACCAAGCGGTAATGTTTGGGCAGGGAGAGGATGGCCTGCTCGAGTTTGCCCCGCAGCTCCTGGTGTAAGACGATCTCCTCAGAGGTGATCTGCCACGTCTTGGGGGCGGGGTGGCTCGCCTCATTCTGGCTCGGCACGAGTGTATCGAGCGAAAGCATTTGAGCGGGTGCGAACTTACTTTTCCGCCGGCTCATCAGGCACTGGGTCTTGGCCGCTTTGTAAAGCCATACCGCCAGCGCGCGGGCGTCGGGAAAATCCTTGAGCTGGCGCGCCAGGCGGAGCAGCGTTTCCTGCGCCGTGTCCTCGGCGTCCTCATGGTTGCCGCAGAACTTCATCCCCAAGCTGTAGACAGCGGTCTGCAAGCTTGCGAGCGCCTGCTCGAAGGCTCTCGGGTTTCCGGATTTCAGGATTTCGAGCGCCTGTTGGACTTGCGTGTTCATAGGTACCCGTCGGCTTTGTACCGAAAACCATCCAGCTCGGGCCGCACGCCGGCCCGGTCAACGGCGAGGGCGCAACGCGTTGCGCCCCTAAGAGATATACAACCGCTGGCGTGTTCGCCAACTTGATAATATCATAGAGCGCGCATTACTGTGACCAAGGTCGCTGGTTTCGGATTCGGAGGCCCTAACATGGCTACGGCACTTGATGGACTACCTCGCCATGCTCAGCCGGAGGTATTGCATGCGTCACGTCAGAATGGCGTCTTTTCTTTGTTCTCTCGTGGTTCTTGCGGTAACGTTCCCCGCCATCGCCGGCGTGAACTCTGCTGAGAATCCCCAGAAGGTTTCGCCCGATGCGCAGAAGTGTCTGGACTGCCACGAATCCACCACGCCGGGCATCATCGAGCAGTGGCAGAAGAGCCGCCATGCCGGGGCAAAGGTGGACTGCTACTCCTGTCACCGGGCGAATCCCGGAGATCCTGCCGCCTTCGACCATTACGGCCAGAGGATCGCCGTGATTGTGACGCCCAAGTACTGTGCCCGCTGCCACGCGCGCGAGACGAAGGAATTTCAGGCCAGCCATCACGCTGACGCCGCCAAGTTCATTGGGTCGCTGGACAACGTGCTGGGTGAAATCGTGGAGGGCAGCCCGGCGGCCATCAACGGCTGCATGCAGTGCCACGGTAGCACCGTGGCCTACCGTGGAGAAGGGAAGTTCGACCCGGCTACTTGGCCTAACAGCGGCATCGGGCGGATCAATCCCGACGGCTCGAAGGGGACCTGCGCTGCCTGCCACGGTCGGCACGCTTTCTCTTCCGCGCAGGCTCGCCAGCCCGAGAACTGCGGCAAGTGCCACATGGGGCCGGACCATCCCCAGATCGAGATCTACACGGAATCGAAGCACGGCATCCAGTTTCGGGCCAACATCGCCAAGATGAACTTGGACGCGAAATCCTGGGTGGTTGCAAAGGACTATTATTCGGCCCCGACCTGCGCCACCTGCCACATCAGTGCCACCTCCAGCCAGCCGGTCAACCACGACGTTGGCCAGCGGATCAGTTGGACGCTCCGCCCTGCTGTCTCCATCAAACTCGATAACTGGGAAAAGAAACGCGAGGCCATGAAAGATGTCTGCGCAAACTGCCATGCCACGGGCTGGGTGGAGAACTTCTACAAGCAATACGATCTGACGGTGGACCTCTACAACGAGAAATTCGCCAAGCCCGCCCGGGCCATCATGGACAAGCTTTACGCCGACGGCAAACTTACCCGCACGCCCTTTGACGAGAAGATCGAGTGGACCTTCTACGAGCTCTGGCATCACGAGGGTCGCCGGGCTCGCATGGGCACCGCCATGATGGGACCGGATTTCACCCAGTGGCACGGCTTCTACGAGGTTTCCAAGCATTTCTATAACGAGTTCCTTCCCGAGGCCGAACAGGTCGAGCCCGGCGTCACCAAGAATTTCCTGTCGGCGGACTGGCATCGCTGGAAGGCGGGCTTGAAACCCGAAGAGTTGAAACATATCCTGGACTTCTACCAACAACGCTACAAGCAGTAACCCAGGGAGGTTGGAAATGCGCTCGAAGATTCTGTGGGCGGGAGTGTGCGTTCTCTTGGGACTCAGCGGTCCGGTGGCGTGGGCACAAGGCTCCAGCACAACGCTTGAAGATCGCTTGGCGGCACTGGAGCGCCGCGTCGAGCTGCTGGAGAAGGAGAATGACAGACTCAAGGCTCAGTTAAGCCGCCTCAGCGACAATGCGGCGCCTCAACTCGCCAGTCTGGCGGTGGCATCGCTGAAGCCCTCCATCGCGAGCGTCGGGCCGCCACTCGGGCCTGAACCGTTGCCTGAGCGTGGCGCCTCGCCCGTGCCTTCACCCGGTCCTTCGCAACAGCCGCCGACGGCGAAAGCGCAGGCTCCGTCCCAGACCGCGCCCGAAGCCAAGCCCGAGCGAATCCAGGTGGGCGGGCAAATCCGGTTCCGGGCTGAAGTCCGGCAAAACGGCGACCTCAATTCTCAACTCTCCGATCTTCGGGACTTCATTGGCCAGCGTATTCGCTCCCACGTGCGCGGGAAGTTGAGTGATACCGTCGAGACTTATGTCGAAGTCCAGGACTCCCGCCTGTGGGGTCAGGAGACCTCACCGACGGCGAACGATCGCCTGACCGATCTTCACCAGGGTTATCTTCAGGTGAGCGATTTCTTGCGGCGCGGCCTCACGCTCAGGGCTGGCCGGCAGGAGTTGGCTTACGGGAGCGAGCGGCTGGTGGGCGCGCTCGATTGGGACAACGTGGGACGCTCTTTCGACGCGGTGAAGATGCGTTATTCTTCGCAGAGTTGGTGGAGCGACGCGTTTGCCGCCAAGGTGATCGATCGGCGCAGCACAGCCCGAGGCGAGCGAGACCAGTATCTGTACGGTCTTTTCAACCAATTCTTCAGCCATCGCCCGCGGCACCTCGAAGTGTACGGCTTTTTGTTCCGCGACGGGCTGCGATCGCCCGGCGAAATTGCCAGCCGGGGCCGGAAGGCGACGGAGATCATGACCTTGGGCTTCCGTAGCGACAAAAACGTTGAGCCCGGCGTTAGCTATGAGCTGGAATTTGCCGGGCAGTTTGGTCACCGCGGGTTTGACTCGCATCGCGCCCATGCGCTGGCGGCGAAGGCTTACAAAACCGTGGAAAGCAAGCACCAGCTTCGTCTGGGGTTTGAATATGACATGGCCTCGGGCGACCGCGACCCCGCGGATGGCCACTCAGGTGAATTCCTCAACCTCTTCCCTACCAACCATAAATACTATGGCTACGCTGACCTGATGGGCTGGCGCAATATGCAGGACTTCCGTCCCATGTTCACGGTCGCGGCAGGGCCGCAAATGAAGTTTGACATCGATTACCATCGCTTGTACTTGCTCGCTGCCCGTGGGCCTTGGAAGGACGCGGGAGGGAATGTGCTGGGCTTCGACCCTGCTGGCCAGTCGGGCACGCATGTTGGCGATGAACTGGACTTCACGGTGTGGTTCCCCATCCACAAGTACGTCAAGATCCAGTCGGGCTATTCGCTCTTCGTCCCCGGCGAGTTTGTTCGCCACACACGGGGCACAGATCGCCAGAGCTTCCTGTATTTGCAGACGCTTGTGGACTTGTAGTACGACCCCTTGTCCCAGGGATGCGTACACCCTATTCATCTTGTCCCACCTGTTCCTTTCGCCTCCGATAATCTCAGGCAAATTGTCGTAGCTTAGGCAAGTTTGTGAACTTTCTGTTACCTCTTGCGGGGAATTGCATTTATTCCAGCGAGGAAGAGAAGATGCGGGCTGATTCGAGAATCCACAACATTTGGCTGCGGCTGCTCGGCGAGCCGGGCGGCGCGGGTAAGGTCAGCATGGAGAAAGTCGAGGACGGATACTACGCCGTCGTGCTGGCAACCGACGGGAATGTCTCCTCCGCCTCGCTCCCTGAGCGGGCGGATTATCAGGCCCTTGAATCCCTAATTCCCAATCTTAACCGGACGCGCGCGGTGTATTTGAACTCGGGTGGCGCGTATCACCTTTCTGGTATTGAGAGCCTGCGCGATTGGGCGGGCGAACTTGCTCAGAAGGTGGAGGCCGGCACGCGGCACGCCTTCGCTGTGGTGGATACCGACCTAGTCACGAAGCGTGTCTCCATGGAGCTCCGAGCGGCGGGCTGGGAAGTCGAGCGAACCGAGCAGGACCTCAAGGTAAGCGATGGCCGCTTCGCACAGCAGGTGAACGCGCTCCGGGCCATTGTCCAGATGGTTCTCTCGCGGAGCAGCATGGCGGAGGCAGCGGGTGCGGTGCGGAAGGAAATTGGCAACCAGTTCGCTCTCGATGCTGAACTCTTCCGCCGGTTCCAGCGCCGGTTTGAAAAGTTTGAACCGACCGTCATTGACCGTTACTTTGGGGCCCATCCGGAAGCGTCCTGTGTGGCACCAGCTTGGGACTACTGGGAGGTATCGGGCAAGGCTCGCTTCAAAGTGGAGCAGATCTTCGAACAGGCCATGGAAGATTTCGAAGCTTTCCTCGTCGCCCCTCTGGAGGAGTGGCTGCCGGGCTTTCCGGTGGGAGCGTGGGAGCGAAACACACTGGAGAACTGAGGTGCATTGTGATTCAAGGCAAGCTGCGTTTGACGACGGTAGGCGGGACAGGGCGGCAATTCGTGGCTGAGTCCGGCACGGGTCACGCCTTTGTGATGGATGATGCCGAGGGCCACACGGGGCCCAAGCCAATTGAATTTGCGCTCTTGGCGCTCGGGGGCTGCACGGCCTTTGACGTGATCAGCATCCTGCGCAAGAAGCGCCAAAAGGTAACAGGCTACGAGATCGAAGTACGCGCGGAACAGAACCCGGAACCTCCCACGTACTTCACGCGCGTCGAGATCAAGCACCGCCTGCGCGGTCGCATCGATCCCGAGGCCGTGAAAACCGCCATCCACCTGTCCGAGACCAAGTATTGCTCGGTGGGGGCCATGATCTCCAAAACCGCCAAGATCGAAGCGAGCTTCGAAATCATCCCAGAGGCGGCGCCGGAAACCACCGTCGAGGCTGGACGATGAGACGATCCCAGAGTTTCTTCTTGATCCTGATTCTGATGGCCGTGGGCTCGGGCGTCGCGCGGGCCCAGGCACCGGCGCAAGGTCAAACGCTGACCTTGCCGGAAGCCGTGGCGTTGGCCCTGAAGAACCATCCAACCCTGCAGGCTGCGGACGCCTGCCTTCGTGGACGAAACAGTACACGAGTGGTACCAACACCAAGGTCACCAGCCAACTGACCAGCAGTCCTCCAATCACGGTGATCCCCAAGGCATTCCAGATTTCCGATCCTTCGCCTTTGGAGAGCGCGAGAGGAAGCATGGCGAAGAGCATGGCGAGACTCGTCATAGCCACGGGGCGCAAACGCGTTCTCCCCCCGAGAACAACGGCCTCGTACAGTCCCATACCGCGCCGCCGCAACTGGTTGGTGTAGTCCACAAGGATGATG
>Ga0315280_10006151_pt1 | contig 16700 bp, 14 predicted proteins | sample YL17G06_40_MG_FD_203697 | JGI IMG/M metagenome (GOLD analysis project Ga0315280, IMG submission 203697) | Sediment microbial communities from Yellowstone Lake, YNP, Wyoming, USA - YL17G06_40 | ecosystem: Environmental > Aquatic > Freshwater > Lake > Sediment | place: USA: Wyoming | collected...
GATTCGAATCGCTTTGAAACGGATCTCATGTTCCCAGCGTTCTTTCATTGCCATCGACTCCTTCCGAATGATCTCGGAAGAAGTTTAGGCGATATCCAAAATAGTTCACGATGTCCTTACGGTTTTTCGGTATACAATGTTCTTACGGAAACCCTATAGGCACTTGTTTTATAGGCACTTGCCCCTCGCCCAGCCAGATTGAATGAAGGCTTTGAGAAGGGAGGAAGCGACCATAAGGGATTTAGCCTAAAAATTTCGGCTTTTTCGGGGAGCCTCTCTTGAGGCCGGCGAGAATGTTTGAGCTAAGATAAAAAAAAGGAATTGCCGAAGTGTAGACGAGGGCATCTTTTTCACGCACCTAACAAACATGCGAGAAACGCAGCCGCCGAAAAAGCCGAAATTTTTATGGCGTGAAAAATCCCGTTAGGGAGCGAGTCCCTTTTCAAAGCCTGATTGACTGGGTCAGCGCGGCGACCGCTTATGTTCTTAGGCGGAATAAGAGGTACAGGCCGATGAGGCCGAAGATCAAATTGGGGCCCCAGGCGGCAAAAAAGACATTCAAAAAACTGACATAACCGAGGCTCTTGAAAACGCCGATGGCCACCCAATACGCCATCGAGATGGCCAGGCTGATACCGATTCCGACCAAAGCCCCCCGCTTCCCCATCGAGAACGCAAACGGGATGCCCAGCAGGGTCATAATCAGCGCCACGAACGGAAAAGAGATCTTGGTGCCCAGATCCACTCGGAAGCCGACGGTCTCGAAGCCCAGGTCCTGGATTTCCCGGACATATTTCCGCAGCTCGCCGTAGGTCATCTGCGAGGGCTCCCTCCATTCTTTCAAAAAATAGCCCTTGCCCTCCTCCAGCGGTAAATCCAGCGTCTTGAACACCTGAAGCCTGGAGCTCTTGGGGGTCTCGCCGGAAAATTCCCTGAACCAGCCGTTTTCCAGATGCAGGAGTTCGCCGGCCAAAAGGCCTTTTTCCGCATAGACCCTGCGCTTGAGGGACCAGTTGGAGAGGTCCATGTCAAAGATCGAAAGCCGGCTGAACGCGGCTTTGTCCGGGTCAAAATAGCTGTAGTGATAAAACCGGTCTCGTTTTTTATTGGCGACCCAGCGACGGTTCATGGTGCCGTAGCTGCGGGGAGAGACATCATTGATCCTGTTCCAGACTTCCTCGGCTTTCTTGTTGGATTGGGGAAGGATGCGCTCCTGAATATGAAAGGCCAGGCCGCCCACGAGCACCGCCAGGAGCACCACGGGAAGGACCGTCCGGTAGATGCTGATCCCGCAGGCCTTCATGGCCGTGACCTCGTTGAACTTGGTAAAAAGGCCCAGCGTCAGCAGCGACGCCGTGAGCGCCGTCACGGGCAGGCTGAAATGCATGAACTCGGGCATGCGGAAGCGGATATAGCTGAGCAGCATGCCCATGGGCTTGTGATGTTCATAGAGGTTGCCCAGGCGCTCAAAAAAAGTGATGATCACGGAGATGGAAATCAGGCCCAAAAAGACAAGCCCGGCGATGGCCAAATATTTCCTGATGATATAGCGGTCCAGGATGTTCGGGAACGGGAGCGAAAGGCGCGGCCACTTCCAGCCCCATTTCTGTTTCGTCCGGGCGGTCGGCCCCTGGACCGCGGTCCGGCGGCCGAACAGGCTGAGCAGCGGGGATTCTTTCGCGTACCGCAGGAAGAGGACGATGCTGAGAGCGCCGAGCAGGATATTTCCTCCCCACATCCCGAGGAAAGGCGATATCCGACCCTCCAGGGCGAACTTTTCGCCAGCCGTGATGCAGATGTAATAAATCAGGATGATGACGAGGCTGAGCGTGAAGCCGCTCGTCCGTCCGCCTTTTTTTGTCGAAACCCCCAGCGGAAGCCCGAGGAATACAAAAATCCAGCAGACAAAGGGCAGGGCGAATTTTTTGTGGATCTCGAGCTTATGGGACCTTCGGTCGCCTTCGGCCTGCATCAAGGCAAATCGGTTTTTGACGCTGCGCAGATCGTCCTTGGCGATCCCTTTTTGACGGATCTCGTCTCTCTCTTTCTCCAGCCCGGCCAAGTTCTTCCGGACGGCTTGAAGACCCAGGGCGAGCTCTTGGATGTTTTTTTCCCGCACCCGTTTCTCCGAGGAAAACGAGGCATAAAGGTTTTCGATGTCGATTTCCTGCTCGGTATAGGCTGTCGAGGACACGCTGTAATCTTCGGGATCGGAAGCGGCGCCGGCATGCTGGAGGACATCGTACAGCTCCAGGGTCGCCCGCCTGGCCTGGGGATAAAAATTCAGCCGGCCTTTCCGGGCCAGGACCAGGCGCGGCTTATCGGGAGCATCGGTGAAATAGACGAGGATATTCTGCCAATTTTTTTGCTCGGTGATGTCCTGGATGAAGATCACCGTGTTGGGAATATCTTCAAAAAACTCCCGGGGGTTGATCCGGAGTTGAACCTTGTCCAGGACGGATTCGGTCAGCGTCTGGACCCATTTGAAATTGAAATAGGGCGCGAGATAAAGGGTCAGAACGGAGGTCAGAGCCCAGCCGACGAAGGCAAAGACGATGAGCGGACGCAGCATCCGCCGGGAACTGATGCCCAGCGTTTTAAACGCCGTAATCTCGGAATCCGAGGAAAGACGGCTGAGGCCGGCCAGGATGCCCATCAGCACGGACATGGGAATGGTGAAGGCCAGGATGGCCGGGATCAGATAAACGAGAAGCTTAAGGGTGACGCCGAGGGTGGCTCCCTTGGCGATGAACAGCGTCGGGAGTTGGAGGAGCTGGTTCATGAGCAGGACGAAGCTGTAAATCAGAAGGCCGAGAAAGAAGGGCGGAATGATTTCCTTGAGGATATAGCGGTCGAAGAGCTTGAACATCGGGAAAAATATAACACAAATCCAAAAAAAAAGGGACGGTCCGAAGACCGTCCCTGAGTTGCGTGTCGCGCGATTCTTAATACATGTCGCCGCCGGGCGGGGTGGGATACTTGGGGCCCTTCTCTTCTTCGGGGATATCGGTAATCAGTCCTTCCGTGGTGAGCATCAGGCCGGCGATCGAGGTGGCATTCTGCAACGCGATCCGGACGACCTTGGTCGGGTCGAGGATCCCGGACTTGATCATGTCCTCGTATTTCTCGCTCAACGCGTTGAAGCCCATATCCTGCTTCATCTCTTTGACTTTTTCGACAACGATGGAGCCTTCCTGGCCGGCGTTGTTGGCGATCTGGCGGATCGGCTCTTCCAGGGCCCGTCTGACGATATCCACGCCGATCTTTATGTCGCCTCCGGTCTTGACGGCGTCCAGGACTTTCTGGGTCCTCAACAGGGCCACGCCGCCGCCGGGAAGAATGCCTTCCTCAACGGCCGCTTTGGTGGCATGCATGGCGTCTTCGACTCTGGCTTTTTTCTCCTTGAGCTCGGTCTCGGTGGCCGCTCCGACTTTGATCAAGGCCACGCCGCCGACCATCTTGGCCAGCCGTTCCTGGAGCTTCTCTCTGTCGTAGTCAGAGGTGGTTTCTTCGATCTGGGTCCGGATCTGCTTGATCCTTGCCTGGATGTCGGACGCCTTGCCCTTGCCCTCGACGATGGTGGTATTGTCCTTGTCGATGACGACTTTCTTGGCCTCGCCCAGCCACTCCATATCGACCTTTTCGAGCTTGACGCCGATGTCTTCGGTGATGACTCGGCCGCCGGTCAGGATTCCGATATCTTCCAGCATGGCCTTCCGCCGGTCGCCGAAACCGGGCGCTTTCACCGCGGCGCAAAGGAATGTGCCTTTCAGCTTGTTGACGACCATGGTGGCCAGAGCTTCGCCTTCGACCTCTTCGGCAACCACGACGAGGGGCTTGCCCATACGAGCCACGTTCTCCAAGAGCGGCAGCATCTCCTTCAAGTTGCTGATCTTCTTTTCATGGAGAAGGATGAGGGGGTTCTCTAAGACGCATTCCATGCGGTCGGGGTCGGTGATGAAGTAGGGGGAGAGATAGCCGCGGTCGAACTGCATCCCCTCGACGATATCCAGGGTCGTGTCCATGCCCTTGGCTTCTTCGACCGTGATGACGCCGTCCTTGCCGACTTTTTCCATGGCCTCGGCAATGATCTTGCCGATGGACTCATCGTTATTGGCCGAGATGGCGCCGACCTGGGCGATCATCTCGCCGCTGACTTCGCGGCTGAGCTTCTTGAGCTCCTTGATGACCTCTTCGACCGCCTTGTCGATGCCTTTTTTAATGAGCATGGGGTTGGCGCCGGCCGTGACATACCTCAGCCCTTCCGAATAAACGGCCTGGGCGAGCACGGTGGCCGTGGTCGTCCCGTCGCCGGCCACGTCCGAGGTCTTGGACGCGACTTCCTTGACCAGCTGGGCACCCATGTTCTCGAGATTGTTTTTGAGCTCAACCTCTTTGGCCACGGTCACACCGTCTTTGGTGCTCGTCGGGGAGCCGAATTTTTTGTCGATCACAACATTCTTTCCCCTGGGGCCGAGAGTGGCTTTGACCAGGTTCGATAAGATATTGACGCCTTTGAGCAGAGACTGCCTTGCGTCATCGCCTAACATAATTTGTTTTGCCATTGTTTTTCCTTTCTAGCGGCTCAGCCGATCTTGGCCAGAATTTCTTCTTCGCGGAGTATGATGTGCTCGACACCGTCGATGGTCACCTCGGTCCCGCTGTACTTGCCGATCAAGACCTTGTCGCCCTTTTTGACTTCGAGGGGGATTACCTTCCCTTCATCGGTCATTTTGCCTTTGCCCACAGCGATTACTTCGGCTTCCTGGGGCTTTTCCTTGGCCGTGTCCGGGATGATAATTCCGCTCTTCCGGACTTCCTGTTCTTCTATCCTTTTGAGAAGAACACGGTCGTACAATGGGGAAATCTTCATTGAAACCTCCTGATTTGATTTATTTAGCAGACTAAATAACGAGATACTAATTATAAGGAAAAACAAAGGCCTTGTCAAGAAAAAAGTTACAAAATTAGCAGTCTTTCGATACGACTGCTAAAAAAGCTTATATTTATCTTAATTTCTTTATTTTCAGCGATTTTGCCCGATTGTGGAGGGTGTTGCGATGAATCCCGAGCGCGCCGGCCATCTTTGTCATATTGCCTTTATATTTTTTCGCGGCGATCTCGATGTATAGCTTCTCAAACTCACGGTGGCCGTCGCGGAAGCGGATTTCCTTTTCGACCATGTCCTTGATGGTGATTTCCAATTTTTGATGGATATTGAGGTCATCAAATTTTTTGTCCATCTTTTTTCCCCCCTTTCACGATATCCTGATACGCCGCCCTGAATTGATCCTTCAGGTCCTGGGGAATGAGATGAATCATCACCTTGGTCACTCCGTAGCAGTAGGGCGCCAACCGCGAGTCGAGCAGGGCCTCTTTGCGCAGGGGAAAGACCAGGAGCCCGAAGACAAGCACGCCGCAAATGAGAATGCCTTCCAGGAATCCGACCAAGCCGCCCAAAAGATGGTTCATGAATTTGAGGGGGCCCTTCATGAGCTTGGACAGGAGATACGCAATCAAGGACCCGAAGGCGACCACGATCAAAAACACGATGATAAAGCCCAAAAACTTAGCCACGGTGGGCTGATGGATCAAGCGTCCTATGAGGTCGGCGAAATAGACATAATAATGGGCTGCCAGGATGAACCCGGCGATGATCGCCACAACGCCGATCACTTCCTTGATCAGCCCGCGGACCAGTCCCGTGATGAACATCGCTACCAGAATGACCGCCAAGACGATATCCAGCCAGCCGATCATGATTCCCCCCTCCTTTTCTGAAGTTCTTCCACCATCCCGTAGTGCCCGTCTTTGATCGAGCCGAACGCGACGTGCGGCTTGATCCTGCCGTGAAAATCCGAGCCGGCCGTCGGGACAAGGTCGAGCGCATCCGCGGCTTCGGCATAAAAGCGGGTCTGCTCGGGTGTATGGTAGGACGTGAAGACTTCGAGTCCAGCCAAACCCCTCTCTTTCAATTGAGCGAGGTCCTCGCGGTTCGCCTTCTCAAAATAGGCTCCCGGGTGGGCGAGGACGGGCACGGCCTCCGCCTCGGGAGCCAGGTCCAGGACCTCCAATAAAGCCATGTGCCGTTTCGGCACGAAGGCGGGCTTCCCCTCCATGAAATAATCCCGATAAAAAAGGTAAGGCGCCAGCGGACGGTTCGCCTCCGCCAAATACGGGCTGAGGACAGGGTTCTGTTTCGATTCCGGTTTGTCGAACATAATTTGGGCGATGCTCACGCCCAGGGGGGGTACGCCCTTGGACGCTTTAATCACTTCCGGCCAGCTGAGGTCGAACCCCAGCTCCCTAAGCTTGGCCACGCGCTCCCGGGCCTCAAGAAGCCTGCCCTTTGAAACGCGCCTCATGATACGGCGGACGACCTCTTTTTTCCAATTCAGGAAGGGGAACAGAAGGTGAAACTCCCGGCCGTTGAAAAGCGTCGTGATCTCCATGCTGGGGATGACCTCGACCCCCGAGCCGTTGCTGACGTCCATGGCCTCCGGATAAGCCGCCACCGTATCGTGGTCGGCGATCGAAATCGCCGCAAAGCCGTTGTCCTGGGCCAGATGGACAAGGTGGAGCGGAGAGAAATCGCCGTCGCTGCTTCTGTTGGAATGGATATGCAGGTCGACGAAACCGTTTTTCATCAGAGCTCGTTTTTTTCGGTCAGCAGGCGATAGATCTCAAAATATTTTTCGGACGTTTTTTTGATGATGTCCTCGGGAAGGGGCGGCGGCGGGGACTGTTTGTCCCAGCTCGTGCTCTCCAGGTAATCCCGAACAAACTGCTTGTCCAGGCTCAGCTGCCCCTTCCCGGGAGCATATGTGGCCAGAGGCCAGAACCTGGAGGAATCGGGCGTGAAAATCTCATCGACCAGGATCAGATCATCTTTGTCCAAGCCAAATTCGAATTTGGTGTCGGCAATAATGATCCCCCGGGACAGCGCGTGGAGGGAGGCTCTCTGATAGAGCGCCAGGCTGACTTTCTTGATCTTGTTGGCCAGCGAGGCCCCGGCGATCTTCTGCATGTCTTTAAAAGAGATGTTGAGGTCATGGCCTCCCTCGGCCTTTGTCGAAGGCGCGAAGATCGGCTCTTTCAGGCGGTCCGATTCTTTGAGCCCGGCCGCGAGCTTGATCCCGCTCGTCTTCCCCGTCGCTTTGTATTCTTTCCATCCCGAGCCGGAGAGATAGCCCCGGACAACGCATTCCACGGGAACGACGCTTGTCTTCTTGACCAGCATTGTCCGCTTGTCCAGCATGTCCTTGTATTTTTGAAGAACGGGCGGGAACTTGGCGATGTCGGTCGTGAGGACATGATTGGGGCAAACCAGCTGCGTGTAATCGAACCAGAACCTGGACAGCTGGGTGAGAATTTTTCCTTTGTTCGGGATGAGCGAGGGAAGGATATAGTCAAAAGCGGAGATGCGGTCGGTGGCCACGACGAGAAGCTTGTCCTCAATCTCAAACACGTTCCGGACTTTCCCTTTTTTGAAAAGGGGCAATTCGGGAATAATAATGTCCGAATAGGCTTGTTCCATGTTGCACCCGCAATGTCAAGAATTAGAAAGCAACCTTTATCTTAATGAAACCAAAAAACAATTTCAACACCCCCGCTGCGGCCGAACCGATTTTTGAATGGAGGTCCGACCTTGCCACTTGACAAATGAAAAAAGTGAGCATTTCGCATTCGGCCATGAATTCATGGGGGGATGCTCCTCGGAGGGGCGGCAGGGTAGCTGCCTCCTAAAAAAAATTCATGATTTTGAATGTTGAGGTTTGACCCCGATGAAATTGAATAATCGCGCTCTCTTGTTGTGGTCGCGACGGTAGGACAAGAGGCGGGCATCGCAATGCGTGCAGACAGAGAGCGTAAAAATATTTTTTTCTTCGAGGCCTTGACCGCGGAGCTGCCAGCGGGCTGCGGAAAGCAAATCCAGGAAATATTTTCCCGGGCGTCGAGGCTGGGGCCGGAAGACATCGAGCGGAAGGCGCGCCGATTTAAATCCCCGCCGCACGTCCTCCCCCACTTCATAACATCCCGGCCCGATGCAGGGGCCCAGAGCGGCGAGAAGAGAAGAAGGCTCGCAGCCGTAATGGGCCTCTAATTCCCGGACCGTGCGTTCGGCGATCCGCTTTTGGCTGCCCCTCCAGCCGCAGTGAACGGCGGCAATGACCCGCCTGGATTCATCCACAAGAAAGAGAGGCAGGCAGTCCGCCGTTTTGATGATCAAAAAAACTCCGGGCAGCGCGGTGGCCAGGGCATCCCCTTTCGACCTCTGCCGGGAAATTTTGTCGATGAATTGGATTTCGTCCGAATGAACCTGGTCCAACCAGACAATTTTGAAACTGCGCCAATCCGCGCAATCCTTGAAATCCCGGAGCTTCCAATCTTTGGTTCCGAAGCCGTGGACCAGCCAGGGAATCCGGTCGAACCTGGGGATCGTCAGATATTTTTTCACGTCAGCCGCACGCATCTTCTTAGGTGATATAGCATAATCCGAAGAGGTTTGGAAAGGGATGAAGCGACCATGAGGGATTTAGCCTAAAAATTTCGGCTTTTTAGGGAAGCCTCTTTGAGGCCGGCGAGAATGTTTGAGCTAGGACAAAAAAAGGATACGCCGAAGTGTGGACGAAGACATTTTTTTAACGCGGCCATCAAATATGCGAGAAACGCAGCCGCCGAAAAAGTCAAAATTTTTATGGCGTGAAAAATCCCGTTGGGGAGCGAATCCCTTTTTAAAGCTCTTCCCCATATTTTTTCGTGGTATAATTTCCGTTTAGAAGTATGGCCAAAAAGGAACCCGCGCAAAAGTTTGAAGCGGCTTACCTCGACACCTACCGACGGGGCTTGCTTCAAGAGAAAATCGAGCGGGCTTTCCGCCGGCTCGAGACCTGCACGCTCTGTCCCAGGAACTGCAGAGTCAACCGCCTGCGGGGAGAAAAGGGCGTCTGCAAGGCCGGCCTCGATCCCGAGGTCTCGTCGTACAGCCCCCATTTCGGTGAAGAAAGCCCGCTGGTCGGGCGGCACGGCTCGGGGACGATCTTCCTCACCCACTGCAACTTGCGGTGCTCGTTCTGCCAGAACTACTCAATCAGCCATCTCGGCGAAGGCGTGATGATTTCTACCAAGAGGCTGGCCGGGATGATGGTCGAGCTTCAAAAGCTCGGCTGCCATAACATCAACTTTGTCAGCCCCTCCCATTATGTCCCCCAAATCCTCAAGGCGCTCCCCGTGGCCATCGAAGCCGGCCTCTCCGTCCCTCTTGTCTATAATACGGGCGGCTATGATGCGCTCGAAACTCTGAAGCTCCTGGACGGCGTCGTCGATATCTACATGCCCGATTTCAAATTCAGCGCGAACGAGCCGGCCGAAGAATTCTGCCATGCTCCGGATTATCCCCGGGCGGCAAAAACGGCAATCAAGGAAATGCAACGGCAGGTCGGAGATCTCGTGATCGATGACCGGGGCATTGCCCTGCACGGCCTTCTCGTCCGGCACCTGGTCCTACCGGGCGGCCTGACCGGCACGGAAGACGTCATGCGCTTTCTGGCCGAGGAAATCTCCCGGAGCACGTACCTGAATATCATGGACCAATATCATCCCTGCGGCGACATCCAATGGAGTTCACTGCTGAGCCGGAGAATCACGGCGGGGGAATTCCAGAACGCCGTGGACGCCGCCAAGAGAGAGGGGCTGACACGCCTCGACCTGCGAGAGCGCTTCCGGATTATATTTTAGGGAGCGCGCGCGGTTCAAAGGCAGATGAGGAGATTCACTCCTTGAGAGCTTGCTCTTTTGGAGGGCGACGCGTATCATATTTTTGATATTTCCTAATGGCCATGAATTGTGTTTTCTCGTTAAGCCAAAAATCATGGGGAACAGCATGAAAATTTTCGCTTTGGGCGTCATTTTTTTCTTTGTCCTTAGCGCGGCCCAGTTTTCTTCCCAGGAGCGGCCGCGACTTCGGGAATTCGGAATCAAGACGGGCATTCTAGACCCCGGCCCGCTGAACGCCATCACGGACGTGGCTGGCGTCAAGGTCGGCCACGTGACCCTGATCGAAGGGGATAATGTCCGGACCGGCGTGACGGCCATCCTCCCCCACGAAGGCAACATCTTCCAGGACAAAGTTCCGGCCGCGGTCTATGTCGCCAACGGCTTCGGCAAACTGACCGGAACGACGCAGATCGAAGAGCTTGGCAATCTCGAAACGCCGATTGTCCTGACGAACACATTGAGCGTGCCCACGGCCGCGGAGGCGATCATCGATTACATCCTTTCCCTGCCGCGAAACGAAGGAGTCGGGTCGGTCAATCCCGTCGTCGGAGAAACAAATGACGGCCGGCTGAACGATATCCGCAGCAGGCACGTGAAAAGAGAGCACGTGCTCGAGGCGATTCAGAACGCAAAAGGCGGGCCGGTCGAAGAGGGCGCGGTCGGCGCGGGCACCGGGACGATCTGCTACAACTATAAGGGCGGCATCGGGACATCTTCGCGAAAGCTGGCCGCCCAGCGCGGCGGATATACCGTGGGCGTCCTCGTCCAAACCAACCACGGCGGCGTTTTTCAAATCAATGGAATTCCTATCGATCGAAAGCTCGGCGAATATCCCGCGACGGGCCGGCCCGAACCGAACGCGGAGTTGGCCCCGGTTTCCGAGGGATCATGCATGGTCGTGGTGGCAACAGACGCACCTCTCGACAGCCGCAACCTGAAGCGGCTGGCCAAGAGGGCCCTGCTCGGAATCGCCAGGACCGGCGGATATTATTCGGCCGGGAGCGGCGATTATGCCATCGCTTTTTCTACGGCCAAAGACTTGAGGATTTCCTACCTTTCCCCATCGCCCACTCAAACCGTAACCCTCCTGCGCAATGAGCAAGTGTCCCAGCTGTTCTTGGCGGCCGCCGAAGCCACGGAAGAAGCGATCCTCAATTCGCTGTTCAAAGCCAAAACTATGAAAGGCAAAAACGGCCACACGGCTCAAGCGCTACCCTTGGAAAAAATCAAAGAAATTCTGAAATAGGGGGGTGCCATGAAGAGGACGACGATTGGAATATTGGGAGGGATGGGGCCTGAAGCGACGGCTTATTTTTTCCATCTCCTCATAAAAAATACAAAAGCGGCCTGTGACCAGGAACACATCCCCATTCTGATCTGGAACAACCCAAAAATCCCGCCGCGGACCGATGCCATTCTCCAGAAAGGAAAGAGCCCTCTTCCGCTGTTGCTGGAGGGCATCCGCATCCTGGAAAAAGGCGGGGCCGGCATGATCGTCATGCCCTGCATCACCGCCCATTACTGCGCCCCTCAAATCCGGGCGCGCGCCAAGGTCCCTTTCATTAACCTTATCGAGGAATCGTTGGGTTATGCCAAAAAAAACGTTCCCGGCCTGAAAAAAGCAGGCCTCATCGCGAGCTCCGGCACCGTCGCCTCGAAGATCTTTCACAAAACATTTGAACAAGCAAAGATCGAGATCATCGTCCCTGGGCGGGGCGAGCAGGAGCGGGTTATGAATGCGATTTTCGGAAAAAAAGGGATCAAAGCCGGGTTCACAACGGGTGCGCCAAAAAAAAACGCCGTAGAGGTCGCCCGCCATCTCATTCGGCGCGGCGCACAGGCCATCATTGCCGGCTGCACTGAAGTTCCCCTTGTCCTTGAGCCAAAAGACATTTCTGTTCCGCTCATCGAGCCGATGAAGATCGGAGCCCTGGCCTGTATCAATAAGGCCGGTTATAAAATAAAGGAATAATATGGGAGGGTGGCATGACATCCAAAAAAAACGCTTCGCTCGTGGGACTGGTTGTGGTCGTGATCATCGTGGTGGGTCTTTTGTATGTCTTCAGGGCGATGAAGGAAAAAGTGGCTGAACCGATGGCACCCGCGCCCTCGCTGGCCAAAGCCGCGGACATCCAGCAGCGTCTGGCCAAATTCGCCCCGACGGAGATCACCTTCGATGAAAAAATATTGACGGCGGAAGACAGGGCCCTTCTCAACAAGTTCATCAGCGCCGCCCAGCTCATCGACGACATCTTCTGGAGGCAAGCCTATCCCCCCGGCCTAGCCATCAAGGCGCAGCTCGAAAAATCCACTTTGCCCGAAGACAAGGATTATTTGCGCTTTCTCCTGATTAACTTCGGGCCGTTCGACCGCCAGGACGAAAACAAACCCTTCCTCGGCACCGACCAAAAGCCGGCCGGCGCTGGTTTTTATCCTCCCGACCTCGCCAAACAGGAATTTGAAGGTTACATCGCGAAAAATCCCGGCGAAAAAGAACAGCTCGAAAGCTCGTTCACCATCGTCAGAAGGCAGGACGGGAAGCTCGTCGCCGTTCCCTATCCCGCCAAGTACAAAGACGACCTGGAAAAAGTCGCCCAATCCCTGAGGGAGGCGGCCGCCCTCACCTCCAACCCGTCTCTCAAGAATTACCTGACCCGCCGCGCCCAGGACTTGTTGAGCAACGATTACTTCGAGAGCGACTGCCTCTGGATCGACCTCAAGGACAATTTGGCCGAGATCGTCATCGGGCCGTTTGAGGTCTATGAAGACGGACTGATGGGCTTGAAGGCCTCCTACGAAAGCTTCGTCTATGTCAATGACCGCGAAGAAATGAAAAAAATCAAAGGCTACCTGGATTACCTGGAGGAGATGCAGGTAAACCTCCCGGTCGAGCCAAAGTACAAGGACCAGAAGGTTCGCGGCCTGGATTCGCCGCTCAACGTCGTGTATGAAGTGTTCACCGCCGGCGATACGAAAGCGGGCGTCCAGACGTCGGCCTTCGTCCTGCCCAACGACGAAAAAGTGCGCGAGAAAAAAGGGACAAAAAAAGTCTTTCTCAAGAACATGATGGAGGCCAAGTTCCGGAAAAGCCTGATTCCGATCTCCGAGCGGGTCCTGACCGCAGACGACGCAAAATTGGTGTCCTTCGACGCCTACTTCACGGAGACCATCCTCCACGAGATCTGCCACGCGCTCGGCGTGAATTACGCGACCTTGCCCGACGGGACGAAGGCGACGGTCAACAAGGCCCTCAAGGACCGCTATTCGACGATCGAAGAGGCCAAGGCGGACGTGGTCGGGATTTACAACGTGCCGCTCCTTGTCAAAAAAGGCTGGTTCCCAAAAGAAAAGGAAACGGAGATCTACACTTCCTATCTGGCCGGCATGTTTCGCTCGATGCGCTTCGGCGCGACTGAAGCCCACGGCCTGGGCGTCCTGCTCCAATTCAACTTCCTCAGGGAAAAAGGAGCCTTCGTTTATGACCCGGCGGCCATGAAGTTCAAGGTCGATTTCGCCAAAATCAAAGATGCTGTCCGCGACCTGGCCCGCCAGTTCCTGGTCTTGGAAGGGGACGGCAGCTACGACAACGTCCGCAAGTTCATCGACCGCTACGGCAAGATGGATGATGTCGCCAAACACATGATCGAAAAGCTCGCGGACATTCCGGTGGACATCGCCCCGATCTTTAAGACAAGCTACTGATGATCGGGGTCAAACCTCAACATTCAACATCTTGAACTCTTGACAGACGGAGTCCTTCGGTCACCGCTCCGATCGATTTTTTTGTTGATTGTTGAGGTTTGACCCAGGAAATGACCCCGGAAATACCCCTGAGAAGACAAGGCGCATGCGTTGCCGGTTCAGTGCTTCAGGACGGCGATGTTCAAGACGGGATTGACTTCGTGCCACTCGCGACCGGGTTGGGCGTCGTAGCGGGCCACGCCGTAGACTCGGACGCGACTGCCCTCACGCGGGAGGGACATCCCGATGGAGCTTATGATCTCGCATACCACAAATGGCCCCGCCCCTTGCGGGATCTCTACCAGCTTGAAATGCACGGTTCCTTCTTCCTTATCCACATGCAGGTCGCGCACGTAACCTTCGGTTGAGATGTGAGGCTGGGTATTCAATCGAATCTCCGGGATGCTCAGGGGATGGAAGTTGCTGAAGTCCAGAGCACTCCGTTTCACCGTGACGCTTTCCCGTTCCCCAAACAAGACTCTCCGGTTTGAGACCACCAGGAGCGCCGACAGCACGAGCACCAACGCCGTGAGTCCCTGGACCACACGTGGAGTTGTCAACGCGTAAAGCCAATTCTCCCACAGCCGAGCCCACCTGTGGCGCCCAGTGACAATTTCGCCCATATCGGCCATCATCGCTTCAAACTCCGGCGCGCCCTGAGCGCCCTCCGGGTTGAATTGACGGAGTTGTTGCGCCAACTGGTGTCCGGTTCTAAGTCGCGCGAACATTGCCCGGCACCTATCGCAGTCGAGCATATGCTTCTCCAATCGCTTCGCCTCGCCAGGCGGGAGCGAACCCTCAAGATAAGGCACAAACTTCCTACGCAAGTAAAAACGCCAGCAACTCATCGCCAATACTCCTTGCTCTCTGAATTCTTTACAAGAGTCGCCTAAAAGGTCGCAGCCGCTCTTCCAGTTCCGCCAGTGCCCGGTTCAGCCTCGAGGCCACCGTCCCGGGCGCGCACCCGAGCACCCGGCTCATCTCCTCGTAGGAAAGCCCTTCCAGGTACTTGAGGACAACCACATCCCGCATCTTGAAAGGCAGTTGCTTTACCGCATTTTGAAGGATGACCCTGCGCGCCTCGTGGCCATCCGAGATGGGCGTCGTATCGATTTCGTCGTTGCTGCCGAGAATCGCCTCCAGAGGCACGTGCGCGGCGTTGCGCCGCCGCTGATAATTCAGACATTCGTTGCGGGCAATCCGGTAGAGCCAGGTGAACAGGCTGGATTGAAACCTGAAGCTCCGCAGACCCCGGAATGCCTTAAAGAAGACGGTTTGCAGCACGTCCTCCGCCTGGAGAGAGTCTCCGATCGAATAAACGACCAGGGTCCAGATCCGCTCGCGATAAGCATCATAGAGTTCCCGAAACGCTCCCGAATCGCCGCGCAGCGCGGCCATGGCAAGACTCCGCTCCTGCTCGCCGGTGCCGATCCTCATATTTTGCCCGACACGCTTTTGCATCCCTTTAAACGGGGAATATCTTCTTGACCTCAATCGAAATATATCCCCGACCGACATACGGTGTCAAGAAAACCAAGAAGCAGAGACAGTGCCGTATTCTTTTTGCTTTCGAGAGATGGACTTTCCGGAGAATTGGAAGAAATAAGCTCATCCTCGTGTCTAACATAAATGGAGGAGGCTATAATCCCCATGAAAAAGTCAATGTTCGGCTTACTTCTTCTCGTTATGGCCAGCGTCATCGGGCGCGCCGGGACGCTCGAGGTCAAAGGCCGAGTTGTGTCTCTCGACGGCCGCCCGGTCGCCGGGGCGCTCGTCTCGTTTCGCCCGGCCAACGCTTCGGCCGTCACCGACGCCGAGGGAGCCTTCACCGTAAGCGTCCCGGACGGAGGCCGAATCCGATTGACCGTGACGCATCCGGATTACTTCACCGAAGAACGGACGCTTTCGGCCAAGGAAGCATCCCAAGCCCTGCTCGTCGAGCTCACTCCGCTCATTCGACAGATGGTCGAGGTTTCCGTGACAGCGCTCCGGTATCCGGAACCGTCGACGAAAATCCCCGCCGCGCAGACGATCATTCCGACCGAGCTGCTGGAAGAACGCCTGGCACCGAACATCACGGAAGCTCTCGCCTTCACTCCGGGAGTCACGCCTCTGGGTTCGGGCGGCTTTTCTCTCGTTCCTTCGATCCGCGGGCTCGCCCGACGGCGGATCCTCGTCCTCGTGGACAATGCCCGCATCACGAGCGACCGGAGAACCGGCCCCAATGCATCCTTCGTCAATCCCGAGGACCTGGATCGCATCGAAGTCCTGCGCAGCCCCTCCTCGATGTTCTACGGATCGGATGCCATCGGCGGCGTCGTCAACTTATTTACCAAGAATCCCCCCTCCGAAGATGGAATTTCCGGGCGCCTGCACGCCGGATACGGGACCAACAATGCCGAGAAAGCATACGGCTTGAGCCTGGCCGGCCGGAAAGGAGCCTTGGGATTCTATGTCTCCTACCAAGGCCTCGACGCGGACAATTACCGTTCGCCTCAGGCCGAAGTCCTTCAGTCGCAATACAGCCAGTCCGGCCTCCTCGGCAAGGTCGTCTACGATACCGACTCCCGCCGAGTGAGCCTGAGCTTCCTCGGGTCGCGAGGGACGGATATCGGCAAGCCCAACACGAACAGCGCTACCAAGCCGACGTGGTATCCGCGCGAGAACGACAACCTGGTCCAGCTCGCCTGGACGGAGAAGTCCGCGGCCGGCGGCGAACTGGCCGTCCATGCCTACGCCAACCCGAACTTCCTGGAGACGAGGACCCGGACTCTGTCGGGGACGGCCGTGACCAAAGAATCGTTCAGCCGGACCGAGAGCACAGAGTATGGCGTCCAGGTCTCCTTCGCCAGGATGTTCGGCGCGGCCTTTCGGCTGACGGCGGGCGCCGACCTCTTCGGCCGGGCGGGCGTCAAGGCCACGCTTCATGAGGATTCCTTCGACGCTTCCGGCAACGTCACCAAGACCTATGACGAGACGGCGTATGACCGCGGACGCAGCGCGGACGCCGGCGTCTTCATCAGCGGCGACTTTTCGGGCTTGCGCAACCTCGACCTCGTCGGCGGCCTGCGCTGGGATGCGCTGGCGCAATCGGCCCATCCCGGGGGCGGGACGGAGGCGATGGACAAGCGGGACGACGCCGTCACCGGCTTTTTGGCGGCCTCCTACCGTTTCACGCCTTC
>Ga0315280_10006152_pt1 | contig 16700 bp, 18 predicted proteins | sample YL17G06_40_MG_FD_203697 | JGI IMG/M metagenome (GOLD analysis project Ga0315280, IMG submission 203697) | Sediment microbial communities from Yellowstone Lake, YNP, Wyoming, USA - YL17G06_40 | ecosystem: Environmental > Aquatic > Freshwater > Lake > Sediment | place: USA: Wyoming | collected...
GGCTAGACCGCGTATAGGAGTTTGCCGTTGCGCCCCAATAACTAGAAAAGGAGAAAGGAGGTAAAAAACTTGTAAGATAAAGAGGGGCTTGCTGTCAGGCGACGGAGAATTCGTCATAGGAGTATTCGGGCCACCGCTCTCATCCCCGCTTTAAAAAGCAGGGTTTTCCCGCAGCGGTTCGATAATTTGTTCAGTTCTCTACCTATTTTGTGGAACTCGCTATCGCCGCAAGCAACTCGTAGATTATTTTTGCCGCAGCGAAGGCAGTAGTTCCATCATCGTGTGGCGGGACAAGCTCTACAACGTCAAAAGCCCCCACGTTAAGTTTACCGAGTCCCCTGATCAAGCGCAGGAGTTCCACCGTGGATGGACCGCCGGGCTCGGGTGTCGCGACCCCTGGAGCGAAGGCAGGGTCTAAGACATCTAGGTCTATCGTGATGTAAACGCGCGAGTTGCCAGCGAGCTTTTTCACTGTTGCGATTATTTCTGGAGTCTTGTCGGTCATCTGCTCCGATGTGTAGGTCACTACTCTTGCCTCTCGCGCGAACTCCTCCTCTTCCTTGGAGCACGAGCGGATGCCCACCTGTAGAAGACGCGTGGACGGCAGATGGTCGAGTACTCTGCGCATCACCGTCGCATGGCAGAGCCTGTCGCCCATATACTCGTCGCGGAGGTCGCGGTGGGCATCAAGCTGCACCACAAAGACATCGTCAAAGGCCTGAAGGGCGAAGTATGTCAGTGTGTGTTCTCCACCCAGCAGGACCGGGATCTTCCCTTCGCCGCTCACTCGCTTGACCAACTGAGTGACCCGCCCTCCAGTCGCTTTTAGGTCAGTAGGTGTGATCACGATGTCACCAAGGTCGGAGATGTTGAGCCGCTCGAAGACATCCAATCCCACCGATATCAGGTACGTCTCAAGGTTCGCTGACGCCTCCCGGATTCGTGCTGGACCGAAGCGATAACCAGAGCGGTAGCTCGAGGTGACATCGAGGGGAACACCTGCGAAGACCACGTTAGCACGATCATAAGGCTCGTCGAAACCGCCGAAGCCAGGGCGAACTGATGTCAAAGTCTCCATCTTTTTCACCATTCAACGGACGATTTTGAAGGCTATGAAGTTTGCTCTCAACTCCCAGCTGACCCAACATTTTTGCAATTAACAATAGGTTAATTTGCGCTTAACATGATGTTAACTCACCAAAAACCCGAACAAATAAGGTTTAAATACTAACTCTCCCCTGAAAGCTGATAGAGGTGTGTCCATGGCTAAAAATCTGTACTTCTTCGACGAGGGAGATGGAAAAGACAAGAGGCTCCTAGGAGGCAAGGGTGCCGGCCTATGCACAATGACCCAGCTTGGACTGCCAGTTCCTCCCGGTTTCGTGATAACTACTGAGGTCTGCAAGCGTTATTACAGGGACGGCGGGAAACTCCCGGATGGGCTGATGGATGAGGCCGAAGCGGCGGTGCGTAAACTCGAGGACCTCACGGGCAAAGACTTCGGCGACCCCGAGAAGCCCCTTTTGGTTTCCATTCGCTCGGGGTCAATGCTTTCGATGCCAGGCATGATGGACACAATTCTCAATCTAGGGTTAAATGACGAAACCGTCGAAGGGATGGCTAAACTGACGAGAAACGAGAGATTTGCCTGTGACGCCTACCGAAGGTTCATCCAGATGTTTGGAAAAATCGTGCTCGGGATAGACGCAAAAAAGTTTGAAGATGCCTTTGAAAAACAAAAGGAAGAGGTTGGGGCAAAGCTCGACACGGACCTGAAAGCCGAGGACATGAAAAAGGTCGTCAAGAGGTTCAAGCAAATAGTGGAAAGCGAGACAGGGAAGAAATTCCCCTCCGACCCTCTCGTACAGCTAGAGCTCGCGATAAATGCTGTGTTCAGGTCATGGAACAACAAGCGGGCCATAGAGTACAGGGAGTACTATAAAATTCCCCACGACCTCGGCACGGCTGTAAACGTCGTCGTCATGGTCTTCGGGAATATAGGGCCGGACTCCGGTACCGGTGTGGCATTCACGCGCGACCCATCCACCGGCGAGCGAAAATTGTATGGTGAGTTTCTCTTCAACGCTCAGGGAGAGGATGTCGTCGCTGGCATCAGAACTCCGCTCAAGATAAGTGAACTCGAACAGAGGTACCCCCCGGTCTATAATCAGCTGCTCGACATCGCTGAAAAGCTCGAGCGGCATTATCGCGACATGCAGGACGTTGAATTCACGGTCGAGCAGGGCAAGCTGTACATGCTCCAGACCAGGGCCGGAAAGCGGACTGCGCAGGCCGCGGTGAAAATAGCCGTGGGCATGGCAGAGGAAGGTTTGATAACCAAGCAGGAAGCGGTTTTGCGGGTGGAACCGGGCCAAGTCGAGCAACTGCTCCACAAACAAGTGGACCCGAAGGCCAAAGTGAATGTGATCGCGAAGGGTTTGAACGCCAGCCCTGGCGCGGCTATTGGCAAAGTTGTTTTCGACGCCGAAAGGGCGAAGGAACTGAAGGGCGACAAAGTAATACTCGTGAGGCCTGAGACGAACCCCGATGACGTCGGCGGTATCATAGCCGCTCAGGGTGTACTCACTTCGAGAGGAGGGGCGACTAGTCACGCCTCTGTTGTTGCTCGAGGTTTGGGAAAACCTGCTGTGGTCGGTTGCGAGGCTCTAAAGATAGATCTCGAGCAGAAGCTGTTCGAGGTCAATGGGGTCACGGTCAAAGAAGGCGACATCATCACGATCAACGGCTCTACCGGTGATGTCATCCTTGGCGAGGTGCCGCTCATCGAGCCAAAGATGTCGGAGGAGCTCAAGCAGCAGCTGGTATGGGCTGACGGGTTTAAGCAGCTGCAAAACTGGGCGAATGCGGATTACCCACGCGACGCAAAGCTGGCGAGGGAGCTCGGGGCTCAGGGAGTAGGCCTCTGCAGGACGGAACATATGTTTTTCGAAGAGGAGAGGCTGCCGATCGTCCGCCAGGCGATACTCGGGGAGACCAAGGAAGAACGAAAGGAGCCTCTTGAGAAACTGCTCAAAATCCAGAAAGGTGACTTCAAGGAGATCTTGAAGGTGATGGATGGGCTTCCTGTGGTGATCCGTCTGCTCGACCCGCCGCTGCACGAGTTCCTGCCGAAGTACGAGGAATTGCTCGCGGAGGTGATTACGCTGAGGATTAGCGGCGGAAAGCCTGACGAACTAAAAACTGCGGAGGACCTCTTGAAACGCGTCGAGGAGATGCGGGAGGCGAATCCCATGATGGGGCTCCGTGGCTGCAGGTTGGGGATAACTCACCCCGACATAAACGAGATGCAGGTCAGGGCGATTTTCGAAGCGGCCTGCGAGCTAAAGACTGAAGGGCGCGATCCACGGCCTGAAATAATGATCCCCCTAGTAGGTCATGTCAACGAACTCAGGGTGGTGCGGGAGCAGCTCGAGCAGGTAGCGCGCGAGGTGATGACCAAGCACGGTGTCGAAGTGTCCTACAAGTTCGGCACGATGATAGAGGTGCCGCGTGCGGCGCTCACCGCCGACGAGATTGCGGAGTACGCGGAGTTCTTTTCCTTCGGCACCAATGACCTCACCCAGATGACTTACGCCTACTCAAGGGACGACGCGGAGGGGAAGTTCATGTTCCAGTACATCGAGAAGGGTATACTGGAGGTCGACCCGTTCCAGACGCTCGACCGAAAAGGCGTCGGTAAGTTGATGCGGATCGGAGTTGAGCTTGGACGGAAGAAAAGGCCGAATTTAGAAATCGGCATCTGCGGCGAACACGGGGGGGACCCTGCCTCGATCGAGTTCTGCCACGAGCTTGGTCTGAATTACGTTTCTTGCTCGCCGTTCAGGATCCCGGTTGCAAGGTTGGCTGCGGCTCACGCTGCGCTCAAGACCGGAGAAGCGGAAAAGCTGCGATATCTGTAGTGGGTAATTTTAGTTTGACTATTAGTGCTGCCATTTATAACTCTCATTGAATTATTTTTCTCGCCTCCTCCCTTATCTCGTCTAATACTGTTTGGGACAATCCCGTCGTCCTTTTGAGGTCCTCTAGATCGTGGTCTAACAGGTCCTTCGCGAGCATCACCTTCGCCTGAAATAGCCGCTCCCCGATGGGCCCAGTGACGGACCTCAGGATTGTGATGGGATAAAGCTTCTTTGTTTCCACCATCTCCTCGAGGCTCTCCATCTTCGGATACCTCCAGCTAGTCACTTTAACGCCAACGCATTTCCCATACTGCTCTGCTTCGGCGGTGCACTTGGTATTGCAGATGAGCCAAGGTTGGTGGAACTTCTCGCCCAGATCGAGGAACCTAGCGTAGGTGTACATCACCACCTCGAGGCCGGTGCGGATTCCGGGGGTATTGTGATACTTGCATTCCACGAGGTAGCGCACGCCTTCTTTTTCGGCGATGATGTCGATCTCGTGAGAAACACATTTGCCCTTCACGATTTCTCCGACTTTAGTTTCATAGCCGTAATTTTGAAGCACCTCGGCCATGAATTCTTCAAATGGAAAGCCCGTAGGGCCGAGGGCCATGATAGCTCTTTTTAAATCGTATCTAATCGCGGCTTCTGGTTCTTCCTCGAGCAGCTTTAAGGTAAGGTGTAGGATCTCCCTCGTGGTTATTCCATCGTAGGCTTCAGCTTTAACCTCCTCGGCGATCTTATCTGCGAGTTGTTTCGATGCTCCCGCCCTGAAGCAGGTCAACCTAACCTTTTCAACGTCGAACTCCTCTTTTTCACCTGACGCTTTTGTTACGTACATTTTCTATTCCATACTTACTACTTAGCGATCTTAATTTATCTTAGTGATTACAACATCTTCCCTAGGCATATGCGACATTAATATCAGATATATACGGTTTGAATTTGGTTTGTACCCTTCTAGAAAAATCTCCCCTAAAACTGGCTGATTTACTTATGGATGCCTATGGTGCGGGGGAGGGGATTCGAACCCCCGAACCCCTGCGGGACCAGACCCTGAATCTGGCGCCTTAGACCTGGCTCGGCTACCCCCGCTCAAAAAACCATCACCTACAAAGCTTTAAGTATGTGAGGACAAGCCTTATGAAAATAAAAAACAATTATTGTTCGGGATATACATGGCGGAAATAGACATGATGGTGTGGATAGTCGTCTTATTTGGCTATTCAATAGTTTCTGTGTTATTAATGCCCTACATGTTAAGTCTCCAAGCACGTATGGGGCTCGGACAGCTGCGCAAGTCAGTCAAAGAGCTTGAGGGCTGGGCGAAGGAGAGCAGGCTGATCGCGCTAAAAGCGATAGCTAAGAATGGGAAGCCCAAGCGCGATGTTGAGAAGGAATTCGACAACTTTCTGGAGTTTTTCGCCATAGAACCGGTGAGCGAAGACCCCTCAGGAGTGCTGCAGAGGCTTGAACACGTACTGGATGTAAGGAAGCGACGGTTCGAGGGCACTGTGGCCCGCTTTGCTCCAAATGCCGATTCAGAAACAGCGGCAAACTTGGAGATGACCATAGAAGGGGCGATGGCAGGTCATATCCTCTACCGCTTCATGCGCCACTTCATGTTGCTCGCTGAGAAGACGAAAAATATGCAGATTGTCATGGTGGCTCAGATGAACATCCCATTCTTCAAGGAGCAAGGCAAGGCATTTGTGGAGGCGACGAAAACTTTCGCTGATGGAAAACCGATCGGGGACGGCGTTGGGGCACTGACCGCCGCGAATTTCATCGGTAAGGCCAAGTGCAGAGAGCCCGTCGAGGACACAGTTTACGCAGAGACGGATTTTGACGGACGAAAGCTTCTCATCGTCAAGGCAAAGGGGCCTGGCGGGCGGGTCGGCAAGCCAGGTGAGCTGATCAACCGCATAGCCCAGAAAAGAAAAATCTCACGAATCATTATGATCGACGCGGCCGGAAAGCTCGAGGGCGATGTGAGCGGAGATGTTATAGAAGGGGTCGGCGCCGCAATCGGAGGACCACCAACCGAAAAGTACAAAATTGAGCAAAGTGCGGTGAAGCGAAAAATACCGGTGGACGCCATTTTGATAAAGGAGTCCTTCACGGAGGCGATCAAACCCCTAAACAAACGCCTCGTCAAAGGTGTGGAGGTTGCGACCGAGAGGATCAAACAGGCTATACGGGAGCGCACTAAGCCAGGTGATGTCGTCATCATCGCCGGGATAGGGAACACAATAGGCATAGGGCAGAGTCCCGGTGAGATACCGAAGGAATTCCCGGCACCGCCAGAGAAGGGAAAGGACGAAATAGAATCCGTCGTCCTACCGTTTCGCTAGCCCTGTTTTAATAGATGGAGCGGTAATTCATCGAGGTGATATGAATGCGGCGTTACAAGCACCTAGCCGATATCCAGAAGACGATGTGGACACCGGATTGGATTCGGAACATAGGGATCATAGCTCACGTTGACCATGGGAAAACAACCCTTACGGATTCGCTGGTGGCAGCCTCAGGCATAATCAGCTATGAGCTGGCGGGAGAGCAGCTTTTCACGGACTTCCTCGAGATCGAGCAGCAGCGCGGCATAACAGTCCAGACATCTGCGGTTAGCCTATCGCACGCCCTGGAAGGTCAGGAGTACCTCATCAACCTGCTGGACACCCCAGGCCATGTGGACTTCAGCGGTGACGTTACCCGGGCCCTGCGGGCGATCGATGGGGCCGTGGTCGTCGTGGACGCTGTTGAGGGGGTCATGCCTCAGACCGAGACGGTGTTGCGGCAGGCCATGCAGGAGCGAGTGCGGCCAGTCCTTTTCATCAATAAAGTCGACCGCCTCATCAATGAACTCAGGCTGACTCCGGAAGGCATGCAGGCACGCTTCGCCAAGCTGATAACCAAATTCAACGAACTCATCCGGAGATACGCCCACCCCAGCGTGGCGAGTGAGTGGCAAGTGAGCGTCGAGGGAGGTTCGGTTGCTTTTGGGTCCGCCAAGGAGAAGTGGGCCCTCTCGATCCTCCAGATGAAAAAGAAGAACATAAGCTTCAAGGACATAATTACCGCCCACCAGAACGGCACCCAAGCCGAACTCGCGAAGAAGAGCCCCGTGTACGAAGTCGTCTTGGATATGGTTATTCATCACCTCCCCAACCCGAAGCAGGCGCAGGCGAGCCGGATCCCCGCGATATGGAAAGGCGATCTCACAAGTGAGCTGGGCAAGGATATGTTGAGCGCTAACCCAGAAGGAAAAATATGCATGGTGATTACCGATATCATCGTTGACGAGCAGGCTGGCGTGATATCCACCGGGCGTGTCTTCTCAGGCACCCTGGAAAAGGGAAAAGCGGTAAAGTTGGTGAGCGCAGGTCAGGAGGCTCGCATCCAGCAGGTCAACGTCTACATGGGGCCGGATCGCGTGATGGTGGACAAGGTTCCCGCTGGCAACATCGCCGCCGTCGTAGGGATGAAGGAGGCTTATGTGGGAGAAACTCTCGTAGAGGTCGGAGCCGAGGGCAAAGGGTTCGAAGAGCTCCACTACATAAGCGAGCCAGTCGTCACGGTGGCCGTTGAGACTAAAAGTTTCCAAGATCTACCTAAGCTCGTGAACGAGTTAAAGAGGATTTCACGGGAGGACCCCAACATCCGCGTGAAGATCAATGAGGAGACAGGGGAATACTTGGTGTCCGGGATGGGAGAGGTCCACCTCGAGATCGTCGAGTACAAATTGAAGGAGGCTGGACTTGAGGTGAAGAAATCAGAGCCCATCGTCGTGTACCGCGAGAGCTTGACAGCTAAAGCTGGGCCAGTTGAGGGCAAATCTCCAAACAAGCACAACCGGTTCGAGATTTTGGTCGAGCCCTTGGAGCCAGAGGTGATTAAGGCCATCGAGGAGGGCAAAGTCACTGAGAAGCAGGAGAGGAAGGAACGCGCGAACGTGCTCAGGGATCTCGGGTGGGAGACCCACGCGGCTCGCAATATCATTTCAATAATCGGGCCGAACATCATGACCGACGCGACCAAGGGCGTGCAGTACATGCGTGAGGTCGAGGACTATGTCATCGAGGCGTTCAAAGAGGTCGTCGAGGAAGGCCCCATCATGCGCGAACCGATGCGAGGCCTCAAGGTACTGATAGATGATGCCATGCTGCACGAAGACTCAGTTCACCGGGGTCCGGCGCAGATCGTCCCAGCCGTCAGGCGTCCGATTCAGGCTGGAATCCTCCTTGCAAACCCAACTGTGCTCGAACCCCTGCTCAAGCTCGAGGTGCGCGTCCCTCAGGAGTTCATGGGTGGCGCAATCAAGGTCGTTCAGGGGCGCCGGGGTCGAATCCTAAGCATGGAAGCTGAGGAGGACATATCGATCATAAAGGCCTCGCTCCCAGTGGCCAACTCCTTCGGGCTGGCGGCGGAGCTGCGTTCTGAGACAGAGGGGCGGGCGATCTGGGCGACGGAGTTTGAGAAGTTTGAGCAGCTGCCGCGGGAACTCCAGGAACAGGTCATACAGGACACTCGCAAGCGGAAGGGGCTGAAGCCAGAACCGCCAAAGCCTGACGAGTTCATGGAAAGGTAAGCAAGTTAGCTATCACTCCGAATTTCTCCTGTGGCAAATCCATTACACGAATTTCCGCTAGCTCCTTTGGAAGTTTCTCGTCAATGAGTTTCCTGCGCTCAACCTTCGACAAACGCTTTTTGGGAAAAACCTCATCAAACGAGCGATATAGCGCGTTCCGCACCCGCTGACGGCGATGCTGGAACAGTGCCCGAACGACATTGAAAAATATTTGCTCGTCTTTTACCTCGAACGGCGGCTCACGCGGTCTTAGCTTGACAATAGCCGACGTGATTTTTGGTTGGGGAAAAAATGCGTCTGGCGGCACTTCATCCAGTAGCTCAACGAACGCTCTATAATGAACGTTCACCGTCAAGCGGCTGTAATCGTCGGAACCCGGCTCCGCCACGAGCCGTTCAGCGAACTCGCGTTGATACATAAGCACGGCCAGTTCGAATTTGTGCTCAAGCAACTTGAACGTGATGTCGGAGGAGATGCTATACGGCAGGTTGGCGACGACTTTTTTAAACTCAGGTAGTTGGATATGTAGAGCATCACCGCATAACAGTTCAACGTTTGAGAGGCCCTCCAGCCGTTTTTTCAGGACCTTTATGAGCCTCTTATCACGCTCCACCGCGATCACCTTCCCGGCGTGTCGGGCGAGTAACAGCGTCAGGTTTCCAACTCCCGCGCCAATCTCGAGCACCACATCGTCGCGTGAGAGTTCAGCGTACTCAACCATTCGCTCCAAAATGCTCGCGTCCACGACCTGCTGCTGTCCTGCTCGCTTGCTGAGCCTTATCCCATGCTCCCGCAGCAGCGTTAGAGTTTCACTCAACATCACCCTAATTATCCGCGCATACCTAATTAGAGTGGGTTGTCAATGATTTCGGACGTATTCAAGCGGAAAAGGAGTGAATTGTTCTGGCAATTGAAACAAAGTGGAGCGCTGACATCCGAACTCGAACGGGCAGTCGTGGAAGTTTACGGCGGTCGGGGGAAGAGGGCCTTGGAGGTCGTCAAACTTCAGCACGTTGTGAAAAGAGGGCGGCGGTGGTTCGTACGCGGAAAAACTGATGAGTACGAAGTTGTCCGAGATTTTTGCGCCTGCCGTGACTATGTATTGAACATCGCCACAGAGAAGGCAGAGGTCGATATGTGTTACCACGCCCTCGCGAAAAATATCTGTGAAATTCTTAATTCGTACTATGTTTTAGAGCATGAGAGCTAGGCATTTGCGTCGTGTAGCGAATTCCTATCGGACAAAAGTCATTGATCGGGCACTCTTCATGGAGGGGATTTCGAGCGCGGCAGTAGCGTCGGCCGAGCTGGATCAATAACATATGAGCCTGACTTCTCCCCCCAGCGGGTGCGACTTTCTCGAGCTTCGCCCTGACCTGCTCATGGTCGTCTTTTGGTGAAGCAAACCCTAGACGCTTAGAAATCCTGAACACGTGAGTGTCCACTGGCAGCACGTCCCGTCCAGCTCCAAAAGCCAGCACCACATCGGCGGTCTTGTACCCCACGCCCGAGAGTGACAGCAGCTCCTTGCGCGCCCCATCTGCCGGTTTTCTAAGGACCTTACGAAGATCCCCACCATACTTCTCCAAAACCGCACGAGAAATCTCCTTCAGCCGCTTGGATTTTTCCCTGTACAAACCCGCCGGACGAATTAATTTTTGAATCTCCAGCAAATTGGCGTTGGCGAGCTGCTCTGGTGTTCGAAATTTGGCGGTGAGGCGGTTGTAGGCGGTTCGGGTGTTGCGCCAATTTGTATTCTGGGAGAGCACCGTGCCAACCAGCAACAGAAATGGGTCATCTGTGTAACGGCCCCACGGTTCAAACTCCGCGCCCAAGCGGTTGAGGATTTCAGTCATTCGGTGCCGATCGTCCTTCCACTTTACCTTTAAATCATCTGCTGACCTAGCTCGAACAGTGGTGAGATTGGACGCCATCAATACCCTTTATCTGATTCTCCTATTTGGTTCTTTGGCTTTTGGACTTGAGGCGCTATTGCTTGGGTTGGGCGGTAGGCTGATGGTTTTCTACCGGCGCGGAAGGGTCAGAGCACTTGCACTCGCTTTGGGCGTCGGGCCTGCTGTTGTCGGGCCTGCCATCGCAACATCAGCGGCTCTATCTCTCGGGCCAATTTACCTCTGCGTGCTGGTGCTTGTGTACATGTTCGTGGCAAGCGGGATCATCACTGTGTTCGGGGCGAAGTTGGCTCAGGCGCCTCCGCAACCAATACCCCCTCAGCCATCTGACATGGAAGTTGTAGAAATGTTACGAAAGCGTGGGTATGACAGGCTCGTGAAGAAAAGGAGAAAGGGCAGTTAGGCTACTACACGTTTCGATAGCTTATCGGAGACTTCTTCGACTTTTGTGAGTAATTTAATGATACTTGGGTCTGCAAGTTTGTACCTGATGTTTTTCCCTTCACGTACGCTCTTTACAAACCCGCATTTTCGAAGCGCTTGGAGATGGTGAGAGATCAGCGATTGCTCCGCCTTCAGTTCTTTGGTGATGTCGCACACACAGATCTCGCGGTCTCTTAACATCAGCAAAATCCTGAATCGCGTCCTGTCTGCTAAGCATCCAAGTAGCTCAAGCTGGCGTTCAGCTGATCGGGGCATCTCCATTTCTCCAGCATATCACGTCTCAAGATTCTTAAGCATTCTTTGGGTAAATAGTACCTTACTTAAATTATCATCTGGCTATTACCCGCAACAACCACCGGAGCCGCCAGATGAAATTATTTTACTGTACTCCTTCCTCCAGCACTCACCACAGAGCCAAACGCCTCCCAATTCTCGATGGTAGGCAAAGAGCAAGCAAACGTCATCGCCCTCTTTTCCACAGATGCCACACTTGTTCATCAAAAATCGCCTCGATGCCCTATCTTACTTTTCCGCTTCGCAATTCCTTCATTATTTTTCTCATCTCCTCCAACGTGAGAAAACTGATGGCTCCAGATGGACAAAGTTTGGCGCATGCGCTACACCCTAGGACGCAGTTGTAGGGGTTTGCTACTTGGGGATGCGAAGGATTTCCATCCTCCCATTCGTAAACGTTATTTTTACAGAAATTGAAACAGGTTTTACACCCTGTACATTTTTGATAGTCTATATTGGGAAACCAAGGGATCTTATTCCGTGGGATGGACCGCATTTTTATCAGCTCCTAAGCTTTTCGATAGCATCCCTCACTTTCTCCATGGCGACTTCTGTGGTCAGACCTCTCAAATCCAAGCTTACAACCTGCTTATCAAAGTCACATCCGCTTTTCTCGAAAGCCTGCGAGAACATCTTTTGCTGCATCCTAGGATCACAGGCACCTACTACATACATAGCCTCAGGCTTTGCCATGTCCCTCCAGAACCTATCTCCATCATCCACACAAAGCTGAGGGTGCACGATAGCATACTCTACGTTGAGTTCATTTCTAACGTAGTTCAAGAGTTTCCAAACATTCAGGTCCTTAAAGCCAGGACACTCGCCCGTACAAACACACATCACGAAGCGCGGTTTCGCCATGCCACTACCTCCTAACGTGAATATAAATTCATATATAAATGTAACGGATTTTGAATTTGGGCGTCGACAAATCCTAGAAAGGGAGTAAAAGATTACTAAGTGCCCGATTATCCCTTGTAGCCAACTCTCTGTTTGAGGGTTTCCACAGATTCTGGGTTGAGCAAGGTCATCGTGTCTCCGATCGGTTCGTTCATCACTAGAGCTTTCAAAATCCTGCGCATGATTTTGCCACTTCTTGTTTTCGGCAACTCGTCTGCGAAAATTATCCTCTCCGGCCTAGCTATCGGCCCCATGGTTTTGTCCACGTGTTTTATCAATTCTTTTATCAGATCGTCAGAAGGCTTGAAATTATGCTCGAGGGTCACGTACGCGATTGGGACCTCGCCCTTGATCTCGTGAGGCCTCGCCACAACCGCGCTCTCGACTACTGCCTCATGCCTGTTCAAGGCATCTTCAAGCTCAGCCGTGGAGAGGCGGTGGCCGGCGACCTTCATAACATCGTCGACTCTGCCGGTGGCGCGGATGCAACCGTACGGCATCTTCCTAGCGCCATCGCTGGTGAAGTAAAACCTGTTCTGATAACGGCTCCAATAGGTCTCGCGGTACTTGTCATCCGCTTTGTAGAGCCCCCGGAGCATGCCGGGTGCAAATGGAGGCGTCTGGACAAGGTAGCCGCCGTTCCCCTCTTGCAATACTTTACCTTCTTCATCCACGACTTCATGCTTGGTGCCGGGGAAACTCCTGCCAGCGACGGTCGGGATGAATGGGCCTATGCCTGGAAGCGACATTATCAGCGTCCCACCAGTTTCCGTCTGCCACCATGTGTCGGTGATCGGACATCTGCCGCCCCCGATGACGTTGAAGTACCACATCCAAGCTTCTTTATCTATCGGCTCGCCCACTGTGCCGAGCAAGCGGAGACCGCTCAGATCGTGCTTTTTGGGCAATTCATCTCCGAGCTTCACGAACATCCTAATCGCGGTCGGAGCCGTGTAGAGGATCGTGACCCCGTACTTTTCGATGATTTCCCACCATCGGTCCGGGGCAGGGTAGTCTGGAGCTCCCTCGTAGATCAACATCGTGGCGCAGTTCAAGAGCGGACCGTAACATGCGTAAGAGTGCCCCGTGACCCATCCTATGTCGGAGGTACACCAGAAGATATCGTTGTCGTGTATGTCGAAAACCCATTTTGTCGTCCAGTAAACTTGCGCCAGATAGCCGCCGGTTGTGTGGATGACACCTTTTGGTTTGCCAGTTGTCCCTGATGTGTACAGCAAAAAGAGCGTGTCCTCTGCGTCCATCACCTCTGGCTCGCAGTTGGGCCCAGCCTTGCTCATCAGTTCGTGCCACCAGTAATCCCGCCCCTCGACCATCTTCACTTCATTGCCAGCCCGCTTGACGACGATCACTTTTTCAACTTTCGTGCCTTTTATCCCCTCATCGGCACCCGCCTTGAGGTCCACCACCTTGCCCCGCCTATAGTAGCCATCAGAAGTTATGAGGACTTTTGCCTCTGCGTCCTCTAGCCTCACGCGAAGCGAGTCGCTGCTGAAAGCGGAAAACACCACGCTGTGAGGCGCACCTATGCGGGCGCAAGCCAGAAGGGCTATCTGAACTTCAGGGATCATTGGCAAGTAAATGCCGACTCTGTCCCCCCGTTTGACGCCAAGGCTTTTGAGGATATTGGCAAGCTTGTTGACCTCCCCGTACAGGTCGTTGTATGTGAGTACGCGGGCCGGCTCGTCCGGTGGTTCAGGTACCCAGATTATCGCTTTCTTGTTGCCTTTACCGGCCTTGATGTGGCGATCGACGGTATTGTAGCAAGCGTTCAGTTTTCCACCCAAGAACCATTTGATATAGGGCGGCTCCCAGCGGTAGGGTTCGTTCCATTTTTTGTACCATTCTAGGCCCTCCGCAGCCCGCTCCTCCCAAAACTTTACGGGGTCTTTGGCGGCCTTTTCGTAAATCGATGCATCGCTTACCCAAGCCCTCCGCTTGAGTTCCTCCGACGGCCAGAAGACATCTTTATCCTTTGAATCCTCAACGACCCACTTGATTGGTTTCATTGTTACCACCACAACGGTCTGTGGGTTTTGGTTTTAGCTATATTTAAGCTTCGCGGATGGTTTTGTAAATCACCCTCGGCGGAAGCGCTTTCTTAATTCTGCCGCCAGCGCCTTTATCTGGGGAAATTCTTCGGTGTAAGGCCGCAGATCTTTCTCAACCGCGTGCCAGAGTTCATCGAGTTCACGTGACTGATGGCCCCGCTCATGATATTTGACCGCCTGCACGAGCATAGAAAGGTAGTCAGCCGCGTGGACGAGCTTCGCCTCATCCGTGCGCTTCTCGCTGTACTCCCGCCAAAGCCTCATATATTTCTCCTTATCTGGTAGCTCACGCAAGATATCTTCCAATGCTCTTTCTTCGATACTTTTTTTCGTGCCAGCTGGACCTAAGTGCTTCAAAGCTGTGTAAGGAAAGTCGCCGATTGATGCCTCAGCCCAATCGTGCACTATCGCCATGCTGAGCGCTCGCTCCCAGTTCAGCTTTGTGCTTGTGCGCTCGAGTTCGTCCGCCAGCAGAAGCGTAATCGTCGCGACATCGAACGTATGCTGCGCCACATCCTCGACCTCTCCAAGCGGCACATTACAGAGAAGCCAACCAGTGCGAGGAATACGCTTGAGGTTGTTAAGACGCTCAAAAAACTCATTTAATTTCAGACCACCACCAGCTTCGCTTGTTTTACGCCGCGGAGGGCGCCTAAGCGTTCGGCAAGATTCCTGATGTCTTCAGCTGGACCCTCGACGATCAAAGTCTCCAAGCAGTTTTTGGCATCCGCATGCAAATGCTGGACTGCTTTTATGATACCCGCATTTTCGTGCTGAATGTCGATGAGCGTGTCGGTCAGCCCCCGGACACCGTGCTCGTATAAAACTGCCACGACTCCGAGGCGCTCGCCCCTGAGTCCTTGGCGCCACCTGTAGTTTGCCAAGAAGTCCCTCAAGGAATCCCGGACAGCCTCCGAGCGGCTTGCATAACTCTGAGCTTCAAGCAAGCGGTCAAGTTCGTCCAGCAGGTCTTGAGGCAACGTCAAGCTAACGCGCGTGATTTTTTCCCCCATACCGTCTCCCAGCAAACCTCGTTGCCAGGTATTTTCAAGCTTTCCGTGTTTGATGCTCACAATCTTTCCATCAACGCGCCGACCATCAACGGAAGCAGTATAGTAGCATCGCCATCGACTGTCACATGACTTGCCTTCTCTTTCACTTCCCCCCATGAGACAGCCTCACGCGTCTTGGCTCCGCTCAGGCTCCCATCCCACTCGGGCGCGGTAGTTAAGTTGAGCTTCCCCCATACAATTTTTCGTGTCGGTTTTAATCCTCTCGCGTAATAGAGCAATTTTTTCTTGAGCATTTTTCCAACCGGTTCTCTCAAGTTTACATGCTAGTTTATACTTCATTATTTTCTCTTCATGCTTCATGCACATTCGGCTAACAAGGTTGAATATCCTAGGCCTTGAACAGATCTTTATTCCCCAAAAGTCCTTGTTGTACGATTTAAAATCGGCTTTTTTAATCAGCTTATTACACAGATTAAAACCTATGGTGTTTAGCCTATACACGATTTCATCCAGAATTTTTTTATCACAAGATTGGAGCACCCATTGAAAACTTTTGGATTTAGTATTGTTATCGTAATAAAGGCTTAGACACCCTTCAGCGTCAAAGTATCCGGATAGAAAGGCAAAAAACAGCCCATCGTCTTTTACTATCCATTCTGTGATGTTTTCATTCTTGCTTAAAAGAAAGTCAAAAGAAGAATCCAAATCACAATAAACGTTCCATAAATATCGTTGTTTACGTTTGTCATATTTGGGGTAGAGTTTAACAACCCCGTAATTCTCGAACAGGGATTTAAACAATTTTAACATCGCAGAGTGCGTGCTACTCACAGAAGCTCTTATTTATCTCCCATGTTTTTTGAGCTGAAATATCGCCACACCGCAACCTTATAAGATAAGCTTTTTCCCGGAGGTTGTTTGAAAATGGCACTTTTCTATGTTTTAATAATGAACGGGAAACCGCATCGCCGCTTTTTAACAGTGGTATGCCCACTCGTTTGAGCCATCTATTTACCGTTTCTCTTTGCACACCAAACAGTTTAGCGATTTTCGACTGTGAGAATTTCTTGTCGTTGTATAGTCTGTTCAGTACCATGTGGGCTAAAGTACGTGAGCTATCAGGGATGGATGCTACTTCCGCTATCCGTAGAACTTCTTGTGTTAATACAATTCTAGGTGGTGCCCCGCGTTTGTAGATTCTTGGAAGTTCTACCGTTATTGTTAAACATGGTCTACTTTCGTCGTTGTTTATGAGCATTGAGGTCGGATAGATGTGCACTCCCATCGCCTCTGTGTGCGCCCCCCTCCTGTTTTTAAGCGGCTTACGGGGGGTCACCGAAAGTAATTTATAAACTATTTAAGGGGTCATTAACGTGGTTAGACAGTCTCTTTGGGTCAATTTTTGACCACTTTTATACCACTTGGTCAAAGAGCACCGAAAGATGGTTTGACGAATTCTCCTTTTAGCTCGGCCGCCTCCCAAACCAATGTGGAGGCGGTTTGAAAAACATGCCCCCTCCAGGAGGGATGCGAATGAAGTATGTGGGATTGGATGTGCA
>Ga0315280_10006153_pt1 | contig 16699 bp, 14 predicted proteins | sample YL17G06_40_MG_FD_203697 | JGI IMG/M metagenome (GOLD analysis project Ga0315280, IMG submission 203697) | Sediment microbial communities from Yellowstone Lake, YNP, Wyoming, USA - YL17G06_40 | ecosystem: Environmental > Aquatic > Freshwater > Lake > Sediment | place: USA: Wyoming | collected...
AGTGGCGGATCTACATGACCTCCAAGCTGACCTCACTCATCCGCTACGGTACCCCGGCTATGACGGGCGTGTCCAGCTCCCACGGCGCCCTACCGACGACGTACTGGGAGACGGGGACGTTCGAGGAAGCCGAGAAGATCGGCGGGGAGAGGATGCGAGCATCGATCGTTAGGAGGGATCGGGCCTGCTTCGGGTGCCCGGTCAGGTGTGGGAAACTGAGCTACCTCCTAGGAGGTCCCTTCGCAGAGACGGTCGTCGAGGGTCCGGAGTACGAGACGCTCTACGCCTTCGGCTCCCTATGCGGGAACGACGACCTCGCTTCGATCGCGAAGGCGAATGAACTCTGCGACAGGCTGGGGATGGACACGATGACAACGGGCAACGTCCTAGCCTTCACTATGGCGTGCACCGAGCGAGGAATCCTCACCGCGAAGGACACCAAGATAGCGCTAACGTTTGGAGGTGGAGAGGCGATGGTGGAGATGATCAAGAGCATAGCCAAGCGCGAGGGATTCGGCGATGTTCTGGCGGAGGGAGTGAAGAGAGCTTCGGAGAAGATTGGTCGCGGCGCCGAGAGGCTGGCTGTTCACGTCAAGGGGCTGGAGCCCGCCGCCTACGAGCCCAGAACCATCATGGGCATGGCCCTAGCCTACGCCACGTCCGACCGAGGAGCATGCCACCTGCGAGCTCCCGCATATCGTCCCGCCTACGCTGGGGCCGTGGAGAAGTACTCGATCAAGGGCCAACCCGAGCTGGTCAAGGAGCTGCAGGACACAAACGCGGTAGTTGACTCGATGGTTCTCTGCAGGTTCAGCGCGCTACCCCTCCTCGGGCCTTTCGTCTTCTGGGATCATTTGGCGAGAGCGTACTCGCTCACAACGGGGACCAGCATCGACGAGAGGGACTTGCGCACAATTGGAGAGAGGATCTATAACCTCACCCGGAGCTTTAACGCGCGACAGGGACTGACTAGACGGGATGACATGCTTCCTGAAAGGTGGTTCAAGGAGCCGCTAGCGACCGGAGTCTCCAAGGGCAGAGTCGTGCCCGAGGCCGAGTTCAACCAGATGCTCGACAAGTACTACGAGTTGAGAGGCTGGGACAAGGAAGGTGTTCCGAAGCCCGAGAAGCTCAGAGAGCTAGGACTGGAGGGTGCCGTGAAGTAGCTCAGGAGGACGAGCACATGCCCGAGTTCGCTGTAATACCTGAGAAATGCGTCGGCTGTAGACTCTGCGAGCTAGCATGCTCTGCTGCTATGGAGGGGAAGTACAACCCGAAGCTCTCAAGGATCAGAATAATGACCGTCCACCCGGTCTCAGACATCCCAGTGGTCTGCGTCCAGTGCAAGAAGCCAAGGTGTCTGGAGACTTGTCCCTCTGAAGCAATCAAGTGGGACAAAGAGCTGGGCACCGTGAAGGTGGATCAATCGCTTTGCATAGGTTGCAACAGCTGCGTCCAAGAGTGCCCCTTCGAGGCAATATCCCTTCACCCCACCAAGAACGTGGCGGTCAAGTGCGAGCTGTGCGGCGGAAAGCCGAAGTGCGTAGCCGTCTGCCCGACCGGAGCGCTAGTCTACGCCGAAACAGAAACAATTGACTCCAAGAGAAAGCAAGAGTATGCAGCAAAGATCGCGAGGGGAGTAGAGGAGACGATTCTCCGAAAGTAGCGGGAACTCCCGCTTCATCTCCGTTTCTTGAGTGCCTCTCCGATCGCTTCCAGGATCTTCTCCATGTTCTCGCTCGCCGCCTTGCCCATCTGCTGAGAGATCTCCCCGGCCTTGACTGATGTATCCACCTTGGACAGCGCACTGAGGATATCCTGCTGCTTCTTCAGTAGCTCGCCTGTGTCGATGGGCGGGATGCGCGAGGCGAGGTTCTGCAGGTCCGCGTTTATCCTGTTCCGTTCGGGAAGTGTGAGATCCGGTCGGTTGAGCGCCTCTTGCAAGTGCTTGATCGCGTCTTGAGCGACATCATCCAAGTCCCGGATTCGAGATTCGGAGATGGCTCGCTGCGCGGAGTGGAACGCCTCGTCCATCTTCTTCTCGATGAAGTCTAGGTCGATCTGCGTCAGATGCTCCCGGATCTCAAAGATCGCCTTCGAGATCGCGTCCGGCACGATAGGGGGCGCGAGGGTTGGACTCTCATGAGAAGTTGGAGCCGGAGCTGGCGGTCTGGGGACTGGCACAGGAATCATTATCGGTGGTGGGATGACCACGGGCTGCGGTGTTGGGGAAGGTGCCGCCTGCTCCTTCCTCTGAAGGTGGGTACCGCAGTCCGGACAGAAGTTTGCGTCCGCCGAAACCGCACGCTCGCAGCCGGGGCAGATCCCCGGAGTGGGCTGTGGAGGAGCGGCCTGAGCTTTCTTCCTTCTGAAGATCCACCAGCACAAGGTTATCGAACTACCTCCGCCTGGGTTTTACGAGGCTCGATGGGGCGGTCTCTTAAAGGCGTTTGGTCAGCAGGTTCTCGATCCGGTCCATAGCCTCGGTTATCTTCTCTCTTGAGGTCGCATAGGAGATGCGGATGTGATTCTCTCCCAGCTCGCCGAAGGGCTGACCGGGGGTGGTTATGACCCCCGCCTTCTTTATGATGTTGATCGCGAAGTCCCATGAGGGAGTCTTGTGCTGGGAGATGTTCGGGAATATGTAGAAAGCTCCGCGAGGCGTCTGCACAGTTATGCCGGGCAGTCTGGAGACTCTCTCCACTATCAGCTTTCTCCTCGCCGCGTATTCAGCTACCATATCCCTGACACAGTCCTGCGATTCCTGCAGGGCTGCGAGGGCGGCTCTCTGGACCGCGGATGTGACACAGATCGCGCCGTAGGCGTGGATCTTGGCAAACTTGCTGACGATTGATGCTGGTCCACCCATGTAGCCCACCCGCCATCCCGTCATCGCATACGCCTTCGAGAAACCGTTTATCGTGATCGTCCTCTCCACCATCCCCGGTAGGGAGGCCATGCTAACGTGCCTCGCACCATCGTAGACCAGCTTCTCGTAGACCTCATCCACGACAACGAGGAGCCTCCGCCTCTTGACGATCTCCGCGATCGCCTCAAGGTTCTGTCGAGTCAGGACAGTTCCGGTTGGGTTGTTGGGCGTGTTCAGCAACACGAACTTGGTTCTGGGCGAGATCTTCCTGTCGAGCGCCTCGGTGTCGAGCTGGTAGTTCGTCTCCTCTATCAAGGGGACCCGCACGACCCTTCCACCCACTAGCTCAATCACGGGCGCAAAGGCGACATAGCCAGGGTCGGGGATAATGACCTCGTCTCCTGGGTCGAGGAGGCCCATCGCGCACAGAAGTATCGCCTCTGAAGCCCCGAAGGTTACGAGGATCCCACCCCTCGGATCGACCTCGAACCCATTGTCCTTTCTGAACTTCTCGGCTATCGCCTCCCTAAGGTCGGGCTGCCCCGGGTTGTAGGTGTAGTGGGTGTATCCCTGCTGAACTGCCTTAATCAAGGCGTCCTTGATGTGCTGGGGAGTGTCAAAGTCAGGCTCACCCTGGCCGAGGTCGAGCGGCTTGGTCTTGACCGCCGCGATCTCGTCAGCTAGCCTCTGAAACGGCCAGATCGGCATCCTCTGAAGCCTTTCGACAACAAATTCCTCTATACGAATTCCACCTTTCGATTGAATGGGGAAACCTATTCGCCGCGTTTTGATTTAAACCTAATTGGAGCGAAGCCTTCGCTACCTTGAAGGCCAAGAGCCTCAGCAGACTTCCCAACCATCGGTTGGGCTATCAAACAGATGGTCGGGAGTGGATCATGAACGTGGTAAATGTGAGAGGAAGGCCTATCCCCACGGCAGCTCGTTCCAGTCTTCCCAGGCTCTTATGAAACGCTTCGCCTTCCTCTCGATGTCCGCGGGGGCTGGCTCAGCTTTTTGGAGGCCATAGTCAACCGGCTTTCCAAGGACTTTCTCTCCGTGGGTGATCTGGACGTAGGGGTCAGCTCCGTAGATCTTCAGGAACTTGTTCGATCCCGGCTCGAGGCATCCCTTCTCCTCCGCAATCGACTTCGGCAGCCCGGCAGCCCGGTTTATTGCATCGAGGCTCGCCTTGTCTATGGCAAGCATGGCTTGGGCGTTGTCACTGTCCGTCGCGGCGTAGATGCCCTGGTCCGAGACGAGCGGTACGTCCGTGAACTCAATGCAGTCACAGAACTGGTTCACGTCAATCACGAAGTTGAAGTACCCCACCTTCCCTGGCTTGAAGTGCTGAACGACACCGATCGCCGATTCGGTCATGGCTTCCTCGAAAGGCGCCAGATAACCTCTACCTTCTATATTCGGCTGCTGGAAGACACCGCACCTAACGATGCCCGCCGTAAAGCTCCAGCACCACACACAGAACTGACACTTCTTCTCGTCGTGAACCACGCGATCCCCTTGGACACTCAGCGCTCCGGGGTCGCAGCCATAAACGCACGTGTCTAGCCAGGCACACTTCTTGCCAAGACACTTTGACAGGTCGACCTGCGGCTTCCACTTCCCATCCGCAGAATGGACAAGCAGCTTTCCATCTCTCGACACACACCCGATCCCAGCGTTCTTCACAGCACCGCCCATAACACCAAGACGGTGCCCCTTCACGTGCGAGACGTTTATCAGGACATCCGCCTCGGCTATTCCCCTAGCCAGCAGGGTTCTCTTGATGCGCCGTCCCTTCGGGATCTTCACCTCAACATGGTCGCTCCCGGTCCAGCCATCCGCTATCACGAGCGGGGCGTTCATCGTCTCGGAGGTGAAGCCGTGCGCTGCGGCGAGCTGAACGTGCTCGACGGAGGTCATCGACCTGACATAGACCCCGAACCGCCTTCGACCGGTGTCTGTTACGAATGGGGTTCCACTCGTTCGAGTCTTGATGAGGTCCACGATCCTTCTCACGAGCACAGGTCGCAGATATCTCGTTGCGCCTGTCTCTCCCCAGTGGACCTTGACGGCAACCCTGTCGCCCCGTTCGATCATGTTGTCGAACTTGGCGGTCTCCCAGAGCTTCTCGATCTTGTCTAGGATTCCTGTTCCGAAGGCGGTCGCTCGGGCATCAGACCAATAGACGTTCATCTTTGGCAAGAACTTTCACCTGACCTTAGTTCCGCCTTATATTTCGGTCCCCGAGAATTAAATGGTTTGACTCAAGTCTGGAGCTCCCCTTTGCACATGCATCGACCGGTCATGTGGGCTTTCACCCTTAAAATGGTCAGTCCAACCTACTATTCGCGACTCCGAGCCACACTATCGCTTCTCCAACCTCAAGGCGTGGTCCTGGACGCGGGGTGTGGAATGGGTGATGCCATGCTTCAACTCTCAATGAGGGGGGCCAGACCCGTCGGTGTTGACATCGAAACTATGGACCTGCTCCGAGCCCGGGACATGCTGCGCGCTTTCGGCTGTGAGTACGACCTAGTGAGGGCGGATGTCAAGCTCCTCCCCTTCAGAGACTTGGCATTCGACTCTGCGCTGTGCGTAGAGGTGTTGCAGTATGTTGATGACGACAGAGCCTGCTTGAAGGAGCTTCAGCGCGTCCTGCTCACAGGAGGCAGATTGGTGGTCTCGGTTCCAAACATTGACTTCCCGATTCTCTACGACCCGCTCAACTGGGTCAGAGCGAGACTGGGCGCTAGTCCTGTCAGGGTCGGGATCTGGTTTTGGGGGGACCAGTTGCGGCTCTACGCGAGAAAGAATCTTCTCGATAGGATGGCTGGGGTTGGGCTGAGGGTATTGAAGGTTCGGTTTGTCGGTGCTTGGCTGGTCCCGCTGGTCGAGTCCTATTTCTCATCTCTACTCTACAGCCTGACACCAAGCTCCGAGAAGCCGTCCTACATCAAGAAGGGTTCAATAGGTCCACGCAGGCCACATACAGTTCGAGGAAGGTTGTACTCATTCTCAGGGTTTCTATCACTCGTGGCAGACCTAGATGAGCAGCCAGGTGTTCCTATCGGCACCCACATTCTTGTCTCCGCCACAAGAACAGATCAAGCCCACCGGTAGAGCTGGGCTTCGTGGTCGTACGCTCCGGCTAGGGGGTTTCTCTCAAACGATTTTATGAGCACTGGACGTGCCATGGGGTAACGTCGCGACCAGAACCGCCAAGCCGTGCCGGTTATCAACACGGTCCTTCCAAGGTAGGTTGAAGAGCTTGTCAGATAGATCGACCTAAACATCGGCTCAGGGGTCGGGATGGGTTGGAGAGGTACGTATCCGTAGAGACTGTACTCGGGCGCGTAGAACTGGAACATCCTGTACTCCTCTTTGACCACGATCACTACTTGGCGGGGGTAGTAGTTGCCTTTCACATAGTAGACGAGCTGGACGATCGGGGCGGGCTGGGTGTGAACGACTTGCGCCAGACCGAATGTCTCCGCGGACAGAAAGAGGGCCAGTGCCAGCAGTGGCACCCATCTCAACTTTCTGACAGCGCCGCTGCCTTCTTGAAGCACTTTTCCGAGGAGGCCTCGAGGTATGAGCTCCGCTGCCTTGGCGACTGAGAGAGCCAGAGGAGGCATCAGCGGAAGGATATACCTCTCCACTCCCCAGAGGCTGAGGAAGAGCAGCATAAACAGGGCGTAAGGGACCGCCCAAGCGATTAGAAGGAGCGGGTTCCTGCGACGGGGGTCAAGGTAGCTCAGTCCGAACAGGAACAGACCCGAGAAGAGAAGAAGATTTACAAAGCCCAGCAGGCCGCGCATGTTGGCGAGCACCCCCCACTCAAGCTGGACCTCCGCGTACCTGATCGTCCTCCACCAGAAAGCCGACCAAGTGACCGGCTCCCTGAAGAGCGAATCCGCGCCAATGACCGCGGTATTCCACAGCCGCATATTTGCGTATACGTAGCCCTCCCAGCCTCCAGCCCCGAGCCAAACCATAGGAAGGAACCACACAAGGCAGCCTAAGATCAAGGTGACAAACCCAGCGATGGCGCTCCTCCAGTCGAACCTCCGCGCGATCACAAGGAGCATGACTCCGAGGACCGTCAGGTTCGTCACTCTCACTCCGATTCCCAAGCTCAGGATCAGCGCGCCCAACAGCAGATCCAAGCGCTTACCGTCCTGGGCGTACCTGTAGAAGAGGTAAAGGGAGGAGACGGCAAACAGGGTGGCAGGGATGTCGGACAGAGCCTTCAGGGAGTTGAGCCAGAACTGCGGCAGGACCATCAGAAACAGAGAAGCAAGAACAGAGAGCGTCGAATTCCTGAACATCCGCTGGACCAACAGGTAGAACGGCAGCAAAGTCAGAGAGCCGCAAAGCGCAGACAGCAGGGTCAAGGAGTAGATCTGATTTCCAGTGAGGCTGAACAGGATCCTGCCCAAGAACATGTAAACCGGATATCCAGGCGGGTGTGGAAGATGGCGTGTAACATCATACTGCGTCAGCGCCAGAGCGAACTGCGCCGCATCCCACTCGTCTAGGCTGCAGCTCATCAGTGAGTAGTACAGGGCGAAGGCTACCCCCACGAGAATGATGGGGATCAGAATCCCTCGGCTGACGAACTTTCTGCTCATCGCCCAGAGAGCCATGTCAGCCCGAGCGCAGATAAGAGTTAGTGTCGGACTCCGGACCTACTCTATATCCGTAGAGACTCTATAGGCGTGTATTGCACGTTGAAGCCAAAGTGGGAAGGCCCGAAGATAGCTAACCCCTTCTCCGTCCTCCACTGGGGAGCCGCCTGAACCCCCACAACCGAAACGCGTCTTCCCCTGACGAAGTCGTTCTCCCAGTTCGTCAGCCCCTCACCAGAAGCCCTGTCAAGTATGCAGATGGAGTCTGGACAGGCTGCGTAGGGTTTGTCGTCCCTCCAAGAGACGAGGAACTCGTTCTTATACCAGACCCTGAGCCTGCTTCCCCCGAATGGACCAACACCCAGGATGTAGATGTTACCCCACATGAAAGCCTCCCTCTCCTCGCGCTCGAACATCTCCACAGTACCCTCAAAGATCTTCTGACCGCCCGCAACCTTCATGAACGCCTCCGTCGGGTCTCTTCCGCTGCTCACAGCCTCGTGGACAGCCCTTCCTATCCTAACACACTTAGAGACGGAGTTGGGCACCATCGCCCTCTTAATGTCACACCCCTTGGACGGGGTTCTGGCCTCGCCCACGGTTCCACCAGAAGCGACAGCCATCTGCCTCATTATGTGCTCCGCCCGCTCGTTGTCTACGGCGTGCTTCAGCACCATCACATCGCCGAATGGGCTCACGATGGACAGGGGGGTCGCCGGGATACCCATAACGTTTGTGAGGCACTGCGACATCTCGGGCTTCGCCCTGCCGCAGCAGTCGGCGTCGACCACCGGTTTGTCAAGCATGGCTGCAACATACATAGGCCCGACCGTGTTGCCCGGACCAAGCTCGCTTGGTAGGAAGGCGTAGGGCTCCTCGCCTAGGTATCTAGCTAGCTCTCTGACGGCGGCGAAGACAGGCTTCTCCTTCATTCTAGGAATGTCCGACAGTCTCTCCCTTATCTCCTTTGGGACTCCTCCGCCAAGGGTTGCGACAATGAACGTGAGCCTGTCTCCGGGAAGCTCGGTGGGATCTATGAGCCTGAACTCCTTGCCACCGGCATAAACCTCGTCGATCATGGGCTTCGCCCAGCTAGCTAGACCTCCGCCACCCGTGCCCATGATCTTCGCTCCCCTGAGCAGATCTTCTACATCCCGCCTCGTAAGTGTCTCCATCTCAGGAGTACCTCCATCCTTCAGGGAGATGCTCGCGGGAGCGAATATGGCTTTTGCAGCACCTCAACCGATCAAAGCAGTCGGAGAACGCTAATAAGACATCAAGTCCTACCACGTAAAAGCTAGTGACCGCGATGGAACCGATCGACGAGGCATTGAAAGCCATTAGAGGCGTTAAGGGCGTTGTCAAGGTCAAGGCACTGACAGCCCGCGAGAGGAAGCTTGTACTAGAATCTGAGATGCAGGCGGAGCAGAAGATCGTCCTTGGGATGGGCAAGTCTGTGAACGAGGGCGTGAGGGAGGCCCTCAACAGGGACTTCATAGCTGCAATGGTCATACAGAGCTCCGAGTTCGTCTACCCCCACGAGCCATCTATGATGATGCTCTGCGAGGACCAGGTCATCGGCGAGGGGGTCTACGACAAGGAGCAGTTGGAGAAGCTGAAGGGATCCAAGAACTGCTTCTTTCTATGGGAGAACTTCGTCCTCTACCGAGACAAGCTGCCGAGAGACCCCGCTAAGAGGGATAAGATCCGGGTAGTATACAGGGCAAGATCCTTCAGCGGTCTAGAGGCGCTACCCTTCAAGGAGTGTGTGCTCGGAATCCCCTCGATGGATGGCGATGCCGCTGTGAAGAAGATCCTGAAGTTTGGGGAGAAGAACCCGGTCTACGGAACCTGTCTGGTCGGCTTCAATCGGAAGGGGTAACTCCAATCACCTCTTTCCGAGGGCTTCAACGGCGAGAGCCGCGTAGACCTTCGCGGCTGTAAGCAGGTCGTCGACCCTAACGTGATCCTCAGGCGTATGGGCGAAGTTCTCGTTGCCCGGTCCATAACCTATCACTGGTATCCCAAGCGTGTTGGATAGGTAGGTCGCATCGGTCCCAAACTTCCACGCTCCTAGCGCAGGATCCACACCCGTCACTTCCCTAACAACACTTCTCGTCGTCTTCACAAAAGGCAAGTCCGCTGGCGTGATGAAGGGCGGCATAACCTTCCTAAGCTCGACCTCTGCCCTTAGCTCGGGATCCGTTGTCTCAAGCTTCCTTATTATGTCCTTGACCCATTTCTCCCTGCTCTCAGGGCCCTCCCCAGGAAGATAGCGCACATCCAGGGTCAAGCTGCATCGGTCAGGAACAACACTCAGCCTCCCAGGGTGACAGTCTATCTGGGTGAAGGCCACCGTGCACTCCCCGAGCAGCGGGTGTCTGGACAGCCTCGGCGCTCTCTCCACCGCCTCTATGAGCTTTGCCATCTTCGCGATGGCGTTGATTCCCCTCGACGGGTTGCTGGCGTGTGCCACCCTGCCCAAAGTGGTCACCCGGAACTCCACTCTCCCCCTGTGACCGAGGTACACATTGAGGCCGGTGGCTTCCCCCGAAACGGCAAGATCCGGCTTGATCCCATCATTCTCGATCGTAAACACGGTCCCCCTGCACTCGGCCTGCTCCTCAAGAACCACGGCCGTCACCACCAGATCTCCCACAAGGGGAATACCGGAAGCCTTGATGGCGCCACCAGCCTCCACCATCGCCGCAATGGCACCCTTCATATCGGAAGCAGCCCTTCCGTAGATGACTGGACCATCAACACCGAAAGGCTGCCCGTCAATCACCTCGGCCGCGTACGGGTCGGTCTTCCACGCTGACGGGTCACCGGGGTCAACGTGATCCATGTGACCGTTGTAAACCAGAACCGGTCGCCCTTCAGATCCCTTGATTATGCCGATCACGTTCCCGATCTTGTCAATGAACACCTCGTCGAAGCCGCGCTTCTTCATCTCCTTCTCGATCAGCTTGGCTACAGCCGACTCCTCGCCGCTGAGGCTAGGTACTCTTACCAGCTTCCTACAAAGTCGAACCACCTCGTCCCTCCGCGCCTCAAGATGACCGACTAAACGTTCTGTTGAGTCCATGGCGAACGCCTCCCACGCGCTTCCTGGGAAATCACTTGATTATGCCGATCGACCTCAGGATTGTCAGGATCGGAAGAATCAGCCCTCCAACTACACTCATCCAGCTTATCAGACGAGTGGATAGCGTTGCCATGTCCCTGTGGACATCCACCGTGAAAGTTCGACCTGCCACAAGGACACCGCCCGGGGTGTGAAGCGAGACGGTGACGTTCTTGGTCCCGATCTCTGTGGGGTTTACCACGAACCAGACCACCTGGAGGTTGTCCATAACCTCTGCGATCAGCCCGACAAGGTCTTCCCCAACTGAGACGTACTGGGGGAGCTTGTTCTCCTTCGGCATCGTAAAGTTGAGCGGTGGCAACTCAATCGTGACCTCGTCCTTCTGCGGTTGGAAGGCTGGAGCTGAGAACTTCACGACGAGCTTTGCCGGCTCCGACGTGTTGTTGTGGAGAAACGCGAAGACGTGACACATCTTCCTGAGATGCGTCTCCCACGTTACCTCGGCGTCGAAGTAGGTCGGAGCACTCTTGAACCCGGGCAGGTCGTCGCTCAGATACACGTACAACCGGTCCAGAAGCCCATAGAACTCCGGGATCGACTTCTTTGATTTGGTCAGGATCGTGCTCAGCCTAGTGAACCCGAAGCGGGGGTGGTTCGAGAACGCTTCCCATCCAGCCTTGTCCCTAAACAGCTCCTGCGTTTCGCTGTCGACCACGTCCTGGGGCAGCGATCCCTGCGACTGTTCGTATAGCAGGAAGTAGGTCTTCTCAAACGTGTCAACTGGGTCCACATCCTCCTTCAGGAGCTTTGTCGCTTCCTGTCGATACTCGTGGTAGTACGAGTAGTTGATCGGGTCGATGAAGTTCTCGACTATCTCGCTCGTGTAGCCCTTCGTCGAAAGAGGATAGGAGTCTGGCTGATACATCATCAGCATCTGCTCCGGGTCGAAAACGTATTCGCGCTTGACGACCGAGAACCCGGTGGTGATCAGTGCCAAACCAACAGCCCCATAGATCAGCTGGAACAGCCCCGAAACAGCAAGAGCGTACATAGCTAGAGAGGCTGCGACGAAGAATAGCAGGATCAGGACGTACCGAATCTCGCTGCGCATGCCCTGTCGGACTGCCTCGATCCCCCTCAGCGAGCCATAAGGGAGGTTCCTCTCGCGAAACCTTGATACGACCTCACCATAGACCCTGCCCATCCACAGGAAGTTAGCGAGCATCAGGGCAACGTTGCAGACCATGAAGATGTAGATGGCTAGAACGCCCTCCCTCAGAATCAGATCAAAGCGGTCGAGACTCGGAATGGTGAGGGATACCGTGACAAGTATTAGCGAGATTAGCACCTGCGAGCCCAAAAGCGCTGGCAGCCCGATCTTTCGGTTATAGTTTGAGAGAGCGTAGATCCTACTCGCCAACCTCACCGCCTCTGACCGTGTCTAATCTGCCCTACATCCATCTCTTGATTCGACTGATCTCAAGCTTTTTCAGCGGTGGCGATATTTATACTAGCTAGGTGTCTCTCCTTGAAGCGCACCACAGAGGAAGTTATCCAAAAGAACGAGCGTTACATCATGAAATCATTTCCCTCCCGGACCCCGATAGTTGTTGTGGAGGGAAAGGGGGTTATCCTCAAGGACATCGAGGGAAAGGAGTACATAGACTGCTTCTCCGGAATCGCCGTCACCAACGTGGGGCACTGCCACCCCAAGGTGGTAGCCGCAGCCAAAGACCAGCTTGAGAAGCTCTGGCACGCGTCGGGGCTCTACTACACGCTCCCCATGACGACGCTAGCTGAGAAGCTTGCGACCATAACCCCAGGAGGCTTGAACAGGTTCTTCTTCTCCAACAGCGGAGCCGAGTCGGTCGAGGGAGCGGTGAAGCTCGCCAAGAAGTACGCCCTCAAGAAGGGGCGGTTCGGGTTCTGGACGATAGCGGTAGAGTGCTCATTCCACGGCAGAACAGCATTCACACTCAGCCTCACAGGACAGAACAAGTACAAGAAGTACATGGGCAACTTCGCGAACAACCCAGGCGTCGCCCACGCGATGGCACCCTACTGCTACCGCTGCCCACTCAAGTATCCCGAGTGTGGCCTGTACTGTGCCACCTCTCTAGAGGACCTAATCGAAAGGAGAACCACAGGGGACGTGGCAGCGATCATTATAGAGCCAATCATAGGCGAGGGAGGCATAATCGTCCCACCCGACGAGTACCCCACTGAGGTGGCTAAGGTCTGCAAGAACCACAACGCTCTCCTGATAGCGGACGAGGTTCAGACCGGCTTCGGAAGGACGGGGAAGATGTTTGCTGTTGACTATTGGAAGGTCAAGCCAGACATAATCACCATGGCTAAGGGGCTGGGCGCTGGGCTTCCCATAGGCGCGTTCGCGGCGGCGGAGGAGGTGGCGAGCGCGTTCGAACCTGGCGATCACTTCTCGACCTTCGGCGGAAACCCAGTCTCCTGTGCTGCAGCCCTTGCCAACGTCGAGGTTCTGATTGACGAGAAGCTGCCCGAGAACGCCCGTCGCGTCGGAAAGAGGATGCTTGACGGCTTGAACGACCTGGCCAAGAAGTACAAGATAATAGGCGACGTGAGAGGACGGGGACTGATGATAGGCGTTGAGCTGGTCAAGGACCGCGCCAAGAAGACCCCAGCGGCTGACGAGGCGAACAAGGTAAAGGACTACGCACGGGCTAACGGGGTGATAATCGGAGTGGGCGGGGTCAAGAGGTGCACCCTCAGGCTGCAACCCCCTCTAGTCCTTACGGAGGCTCAGGCAGACAAGGTTCTGAGCGTGATCGAGGGAGGACTGAAGAGCCTCTAGCCTCCTTTTTTCTAGCCCTTTTCCACCCCACACCAGCCCATTATCGTCAATGCTAGGACCTTCGTCACTTGGATGACACTGTCAACATTTACGTACTCGTCGAGTCCGTGACCGCCCTTACCCGAGGGGCCATAACAGACAGCCGGGATGTCCCCGTAAAGCACAAAGAAGCGCGTGTCGTTTGCACCCGTTGAACCAACGATCTCGGGTGCCTTTCCCGTTATCTCCTCGGCGCTCCGCTGGATAGCTCTGATGATAGACTCTTTAGGACTAGTCTCAGAAGCCTCAGCATTCCAACCGTACCACTCAACCTCAGGTCGATGGTCTCTCATCCATGGGTCCAGTTCCGCCGCTTTGCTGATCTGGTCCTCCACCTGCCTCTTGACATCCTCCTTCTTCTCGATGACCTGCCACCCCACCCGACCTTCGAGTTCAGCCCATCCTGCGACCGTGGAAGGCCAGTCTCCGCCCTTGATCACTCCGACGTTTATGTTGCACGACCGGTCCGAGTGCTTCTCCGCGAGGGGGTAGTGCTTCGTCCTCGCCCTGTACTCGTCGAGATCCAGAAGTGCCTGGTGGATCTTCATGACCTTAGTGATAGCGTTCACGCCCTCCTGCGTGCGCGCGGCATGCGCCGTCTTCCCTGTAACCTTCACCCTGAACCAGCAGACACCCGTGCTTGTGACGTTGATCCTATCCACCCCGGAAGGCTCGACAAGCACTGCAGCGTCAGCCCTGTAGCCCCAAAGGATCGTGGCGAGCGTTCCTCCTGGTCCCCCAGCCTCCTCCTCTATAACGCTCTCTAGGATCACGTCTCCCTTGAGCTCCACGCCGGACTCTCTGAGACACCGAACGGCATAGATCATAGCCGCTATCCCCGACTTCATGTCAAGCGATCCTCAGCCGTAGATCTTGTCCCCTATCAACTCGGCGTTCCAGGGTGGATAGGTCCAGGCGGAGGTGGGCTCGGGGCTGACGACATCGATATGACCGTTCACGATGAGCGATCTCCCGCCGCCCGTCCCCTTCAACCTAGCGACGACATTGGGTCTCCCTTTATACCCCCATGGAACCTCGATATACGCAGGATGATCTCTCAACTCCTCAGCTCTAGGCTCCCACACCTCTGGTTTCAGTCCAAACTCCCTGAAGCTGTCCGCAACGAGCATCTGAGCGTTCTTCTCCTGACCATCACAGCTTGGAAGCCTAACTAGATCCCGAACCAGGTTTAGGATCCTTTCACGATTCTCATCTATCCTCGCAAGAACTCTCTCTCGAGTCTGCGAATCCAAGCTTTTTAAGAGCCCTCACCTCCAACAATCGCGAATACGAAGATCGAAAAGAGATTATTTGTTTCCGAGTCTGGGAACGCTACCCTTCTTGACCTTCGTCACTCGTCCCTTCGCTTGTAGCAGGATCCCCGGACTCTTTTTGCGTGTATGGGTACACCGCCGGACGGTACGTTTCCGCCATCTCTCTGAGCTTCATAACAGCATCAGAGAAATCCTCTGGGCTGATCCCAGGAGTTTGAACCTTGGTCTTTTCGTAGAATTTGCTCACCCTCTTCAGAACGTCCTCACGGCTGAGAGTTGATCCCTTCAGACCCGCCTCAAGCCTCGGCAGCATACCCTCAGGCATCATAAAGAAGTCTCCTGAGAGCATGATGTCCAGAATCTTGTCACCGATCAGCTCAGCCCTCACCCGGATCAGCTTCTTAGCCTTATGGTCTACCTCAACGACCCTGACACCATCCGCAACCTTGACCGCTCTCCCTTCGACTAGCTGCTCGTGCCTGAGCTCCGGCATGCAGAGCCACTCGCGGGAGAGATGGCGCGGCTTAACTTCCCGCTCCCAAATCCGTCTCTCCATCTCGCTAGGGCTGGAAGGTTTCAACCTAATCCCCAGAACTTTCTCATAGCCCTCAGCCAGCAGTTTCTTAATCTCCTCAACAGGCGGAACCCGTCCCAGCTCCCCCTTGAGGGAAGTGACCCACTCCCTCATGCTCTTGGCCATCTTGTCCCTAAACTTCTCGCTTGGGACCTTCAGCACGCGGGCCATGGAGTCGTAGTCCAGGTCTAGGATTATGTTCCCGACCAAGATGGTAGTGCCGGTCCCGAAGTCTCCGGCTCCGTTCCCCGAGATCTTCTTGCCGCGAACTATGACGTCGTTGAGCGCCTTGAACTCCGCGGGCAAGCTGAGCCTCCGGTAGACGTAAATGGTTACCCCCAGAAGCTTCTCGAAGAGCTCCTCCACGGAGGGGGGTATGACTTCGCTCCCCCTTCTCGCCACAACCTGATAGAAGATCTGGTTGCTGTCCAGGTACGTGGCACCACCACCCTGGGACCTTCGGATAATGGGGAGATGGCGGGCGCGGCAGTACTCGATATCGATCTCCCTCTCCAGCTCCTGGTGGAAGCCGAGGCACGCGTAGGGACTCGCAGGCTGGACAAGTATGACCGTGTTCTGCGATGACCCGTTGTCCACAGCCTCTGCGACCGCCTCATAGAAGGTCTGAGCCGCGTAGGGCTCACCCATCCCCAAATCAATTAGACGCCAAACTTCCAAGCAGACACCGCCATGGAAATTCGATGAATATGAGTTTGAGACTTTAACCCTTGCGCTCAGGGCTTCTACACAGTTCTTAGGCTTCCTTGGCTCAGCTCATCAACCGATGAAACTCCTCGCACTCAAGTGCCATCTATCGCGAGCCGCGCAGACAACGACGCGCTCGAACGATGAGTCTGAGGAAGGAGCTCCATGCCGATACCTAGGAAAGAATTGAAAGTGGTTTCGGAGAGACTACGTACGTTTCGAAGCTTGCTTCGACCTCAGGGTCCGCGAATCACAATGGAGTCCCAGGTGGAGGTTTCCCGTAGGTAACTGTGTCGACCGTGGTACCGCACTTAGGACACCTTGCCATCGCCAAACCCTCAAAGTACGTAAAGGGCTTCTTACACTTCGGACACATGATCTCTGGCAATCTCTCTCCCCATCGATAGTCTGAATGTACAAACTACTTAAGCAAATCGATCTGTACATGTTTGTCCATTTTGTCGCCTGATGGGTTGAGAGATATGTCCAACTGTACTTTCCTTTTCACACGATCCTCGCCCGAAACCCCCTCAAGGACATTCGAAAGCCGTGAACCCAGACAGCGATGTAAAACCAACCACCCAGAGCCGCGGTGTTTCATCAAATCTCGGCATCCGTACTCTCTTTTTTCAACCACGCTGGGCCATCTAGATCATTCTTCTCTGCTTGAGAAGCGCGTCAACCTTCATAAT
>Ga0315280_10006154_pt1 | contig 16696 bp, 13 predicted proteins | sample YL17G06_40_MG_FD_203697 | JGI IMG/M metagenome (GOLD analysis project Ga0315280, IMG submission 203697) | Sediment microbial communities from Yellowstone Lake, YNP, Wyoming, USA - YL17G06_40 | ecosystem: Environmental > Aquatic > Freshwater > Lake > Sediment | place: USA: Wyoming | collected...
GCGCAACCTGGAGAAGGCGCTGGCCTGCAAGGTGATCGACCGCACCCAGCTTATCCTGGACATTTTCGCGCGCCACGCACGCACCCGCGAGGGCCAGTTGCAGGTGGAGCTGGCCCAGTTGGATTACCTGCTGCCGCGGCTGACCGGGCGTGGCACGGAAATGTCCCGGCTGGGCGGCGGCATCGGCACCCGCGGACCCGGCGAGACCAAACTGGAGATGGACCGGCGGCGCATCTACCAGCGCATCACCCGCTTGAACCAGGTCCTGGAACACGTGCGCGCGCAGCGCGCCCGCCAGCGGGGCAAGCGCGCCGCCATCCCCCTTCCTCCCGTGGCCCTGGTGGGATACACGAACGCGGGAAAATCCACGCTGTTCAACCAGCTCACCGGCGCCGGCGTGCTCGTTTCCTCCCAGATGTTCGCCACGCTGGACCCCACGCTGCGGGCCGTCGCCCTGCCCAGCGGCAGGCGGGTTCTGCTCTCCGACACCGTCGGTTTCCTGCGCAATCTTCCCACCACGCTGATCAAAGCGTTCCGCGCCACCCTGGAAGAAGTGCGGGAAGCGGAGCTGATCCTTCACGTCAGCGACGCGCACTCGCCGGTGCGCCAGGAACAGGACCGGCATGTATTGAAGGTGCTGGAGGAGCTCGGCGCGGCGGGTAAGCCGCGCCTGCATACTCTCAACAAGGCCGACCTGCTCTCGCCGGAGGAACGCGAGAATCTGGCCGCTTCGCGGCAGGCCTGTTTGATCTCGGCCCTGACGGGATGGAATATCTCCGGACTGGTGGCCGCCATTGATGCCCGCCTGGAAGCCGACCCCCTGGCTCACGCCACCTTCGATTTCCCGCAGACCGCGGGACGCGAGCTTTCCTTCCTGTATGACCACGCGCGGGTGCTCAGCCGGCAGTTCCGTGACGGCCTCATCCACGTGAAGGCCGAGGTTCCCCGGTCAGTCTTGCAGCGCTTGAGCAAGTACATGGCCGCCGGCCGCCATCGGTCGTGACGTTGTACCGGCGTTGTCCGGTGTGTTTGGTTCCGGCGGCAGCGGCTTTGTGGCCTTGTGGTTCAGTTGGTTTTACCGGAGAGCCAGCCTTCCAGGATGCGTTGCTGAAGCGGGTCGGGGTTGGCGATGGGCGAGACGAGAAACACCACTTCGCTGGCGCGCCCGGCCGCATACTTGGCCTTGAACTCCCGCCCCTCGCGGCGCAGTTTCAACTCCACCTTGCTGCCCGGTTCCATGCCCGCAAATGTCTCCGCCGGGGAGCGGCGCGGCGCGCGGCCGTTGACAGCCAGCAGCTCGTCGCCGGGGCGCACGCCGGCGCGCTCGGCCGCGCCGCCGGCATCCACGGCGCGGATGGTGTAGCCGCGGCCGGGCGCGCGCCAGGCCGCGAACCCCGGCGCCGCTACCACGCGCTCCTGCTTCAGCAGCGCCAGCCCGGCGGCGCCCAGATACGAATCCCACAGGATGGGCTGCGCGGTTTGCGCCAACTGCGCCCACACCGGGCCGAAGGGCCGGCCGGTCAGCTTCTCGGCGGCTTCCCAAAGGTCCGCGCGCTCGTCAAAGCACCTGTTCTTCTTCGCGTAGTTTTCGTTGAGGTAGCGCAGAAGATCGTCGAGGCCCGCCCGATTCCCGGAGACCTGGCGCATGTGGAGGTCGAGCAGGAAGCCGATGAGCTCGCCGCTCAGGTAATAGGAGACGCTGCGGTCCGCGCCGCCGTAGTAAGGGTATTTTTCCAGCCAGGCATCGAGGCTGGATTCCTCGGCGCTCTGGAACAGCCGCGCCGGGCGGCTCTCGTAATCCCGGATGGCGCGGCCCAGGCGCTCGAGGAATTCGTCGCGCGTCATCAGCCCGGAGCGCAGCAAGGTGTACGTGCCGTAGGTCGCGGTCACCCCTTCGCTGAACCACAGGGCGCGGGTGTATTGTTCGCGCTGGTAATCCACGGGAACCAGCGAGCAGGGCCGGATGCGTTTCACGTTCCAGAGGTGGAAGAATTCGTGGGCGGTGACGTTTTCCAAGCCGCGGAGGCCGGCGGGATTCTTCACCGGCCCGCTGTCGATGGCCGTGGATTCGGCGTGCTCCATGCCTCCGCCTCCGCCCTCCCGGAAGTGATAGATGAAAGTGAAGCGGGAAAAGGGAACGTCGCGCATCAGCGCGGTCTCCGCGGTCACGATCTTCTCGACCGAGGCGCGAATCTCCGCCATCGAGAAGGCGTCGCGGACGGCATGGACCACGATGCGGTAATCGCCGCCGCCGGCCGAAAAACCGGTCTCCTGAAAATCGGAAATCTCGAAGGGGGAGTCGGCCAGGCGATCGTAATCGCGCGCCAGCCAGGCGCCGTCCCTTTCCGGCAGCGCGGTGGCCACCTTCCACTGCGGCGGCAGGTCCGCCAGGCGCACCTCGGCCGGTTGCCCGCGATGGGCGTCGGTGTACATCAGGATTTGGGCGGGATTCAGGAAGGCGTGTTGCGCGTTGAGCTGCGCGCCGAACGGCCCCGCCTGGTCGGCGTAGACGCGATAGCGAACGCGGAGCGGGCCGGCGGCCGGAAGCGTGATGCGCCAGCTTCCCTTGTCGATTTTCTCCACCGCCGCCGCGCCGCCGCCTTCGGTCGTGGCGTCCACCTCGCTCACATACTGCCCGAAGTCCCGAACCTGGTAGAGCGCGTTCCAGGCCGGCATGCGGGCCACCACCTGGCGCGCGGCGCCGGAATCCAGTTCCATGGTGACGCCCAGGTAATGCCTGTCCGGATTGGCGAGCGAAACGGTGTAGCGGACCTCCGCGGCCGGGCAGTTCACCACCCAGACACAGAGGACACAGAGAACCCATGCGGTTTCTCTGAGTCTTCTGTGTCTCCGTGGTGAATTCATCCTTTTCCGGCGAAGCGGTTTACTATATCATTCTCGCTTATCCGGGCTGCGGGCGACATGTATCGAGCCGACCTTCATGTGCATTCGTATTACTCGGGCGCCGCCCGGCACCTGCGCCTGCTCCGCTGCCGCGATTCCTACTCCTCGCCGCTGGCCATCTACCGCACCGCCAAGAAGCGCGGGATGGACCTGGTTACCATCACCGATCACGATTCCATCGACGGTTGCCTGGAACTGCTCAACCGGCGGCCGGCCGGCGATTTCATCATTGGCGAGGAAGTCAGTACCTACCTGCCGGATTTCCAGCACCAGATTCACATCGGCGTGTACGACATCACCGAAAGCCAGCACCGCGACATTCAGAAGCTGCGCGCCGACGTGCGCGAACTTGCGGGGTACCTGCGCTCGCAGGGCATTCTGTTCGCCTTGAACCACTTCTTCCACAACTTCCAGCGGGGCGAGCGACTGCAGCAGTACATGGAGCGGATGGGCGAACTGTTCGACGTGTTCGAGGAACAGAACGGGTCGATGCAGCGCGTCCACAACCTGTTCATCTCCCAGCTGCTGCGGCATATGGAGCGCCAAGGCAAGCGCCTGGCGCGCATCGGCGGCAGCGATGCCCACACCTTGCGGCGCATCGGCCGCACTTATACCGTCTCGGAAGAGGCCCGCGGCAGAGAGGGTTTTCTTCAGGCCGTTCGCGAGGGGCGCACTTACGTGAGCGGCCGGCACTGCAGCCAGTGGCAGCTCGCCGGCGACATCTATGGCGTGATCCTTCGCTACTACCCTTACATCGTCAACGTCAATTCCGGCGAGTTTTCGCTGTGGAAGCGGGTGCGAAACCTGGGAATCAGCGTGGCGCTGCTGCCGGCCATGGTACTGCCTTATCTGGCCGCGGTGCGGCACAGCCGTTCGGAAAACCAGCGCGTGCGGCGGTTCGCCGAGAAGTTTCTCAGCGAAGTGGCTCCCCGGATCAGGGACTTCCCCTCGCAGTAGGCGGTCCTGCCCTCTGGAATCTGCAACCTGCCCCCCGGCGGCCCACGTATCTAGCATGTGTGCAAATAACGCATCCGCGCGGCGCGGAGCAGGGTGGGGGGGCGGGTGGTAGCGCCGGGCAGGCCGGCGTGCTAAAATGAGCGGTTGTCAGGCTTCGGGTCCCGTGCAACCGGAACCCGCAAACCCCGCCAGGCCCGGAAGGGAGCAACGGTAGTGGGACCTTCGGTGTGCCGCGGGGGAGCCCGAAGTCTGGCAATGACATGCCTTTCGCTCCCCGGCAAATGGCTCCATTCCGTCCGATAGGGCCCCGAGCATCCCGCGCTTCGCGGATCGGGAGGATGACATGAAGCGTAAGATTGCGGTTTCAGCCCTGGTTGTGCTGAGCCTGGTTCTGGTGGCTTGCGAAACGGTGAAGATCAGTTCCGTGGTGAACGATCCTTCGCGCTGGGTCAACAAGAGAGTCCGGGTTTCCGGAACCGTGACCACCAGCATGGGGGCCGTGGGACACGGCGCCTACCAGGTGTCCGATGGCACGGGAAGCATCTGGGTGATCAGCAGCCGTGGGGTGCCGGCGCGAGGCGCGCAGGTGGGCGTGGAGGGCACGGTGTTCCAGGGGGTGCAGTTCATGGGACAATCCTTCGGCGTCGCCGTTCGCGAGAAGCAGCACCGCACCCGTTGAAGATGGTCTAAAGTCCAAGGTCCAAAGTCCAAAGCCGGCTATGATGCGGACCTTAGACCTTTGGACCTTGGACCTTGGACCTATGTATACGGTCATCGCCCGCAAATACCGGCCGCAGACCTTCGCCGAAGTCGTCAGCCAGGAGCACATCAAGCAGACGCTGCGGCACGCCATCGAGCAGAACCGGATCGCGCACGGTTACATTTTCTCCGGACAGCGCGGGACAGGAAAGACAACCACGGCCCGGTTGCTGGCCAGGGCCCTGAACTGCGTGCGCGGGCCGGCGGCGGAGGCCTGCGGGGAATGCCCCTCCTGCCGCGAGATTGCGGCCGGCAATTCGGTGGATGTCATCGAGATCGATGCGGCCTCGAACCGCGGCATCGATGAAATCCGGACGCTGCGGGAGAACGTGCGCTACGCCCCGGCCCGCGACCGCTACAAGATCTACATCGTGGACGAAGCGCACCAGATCACCCGCGACGCCTGGAACGCCCTGTTGAAGACGCTGGAAGAGCCGCCGGGTAACGTGCTGTTCGTTTTTTGCACCACGGCCTCGCACGCCATCCCCGCCACCATCGTTTCCCGCTGCCAGTCGTTCCGTTTTCACAACCTCGGTTTCGAGCAAACGGTGCTGCAACTGCGGCGCATTTCGACCGCGGAAGGCATCGAATCCACCGACGAGGCGCTGGCGGTCATCGCCAACTCGGCCGAAGGTAGCCTGCGGGACGCGCTGTCGGCGCTGGACCAGGCCATCGCCTGCTGCGGGCGGGTGCTGGATGGCGCCGCGGTCCGCAACCTGCTGGGCGTGATCAGCAGCGAGGTGCTGGAGGAGGTGGCGGCGGCCGTGGTGGCGGGCTCCAGCGGCCGCATGCTGGATGTGGTGGACCGCCTGGTGCGCGAGGGCCACGACTTGCGAAACTTCTGCCGGGAGCTGGTGCGGCATTTCCGCAACCTGCTGGTGATGCGCACGGCCGGGGCGGCCAGCGGCCTGGTGGAAGCGCCGCAGGCCGAGCGGGAGCGGCTGGCTTCGGCCGCCCGCCAGTTCAGCGAAGACGACCTGACCCGCCTCCTGCAGTTTTCTCTCTCGCTTTATTCGGAGCTGCACCACTCGGCCGCGCCGCAGTTTCACACCGAGCTGGGCCTCTTGAAGCTGGTGCATGCCCGCCGGCTGGTGCCCCTTGAGAAGCTTTTGTCGCGCGGCGAAGGCGGGCCGGGCGCGCCCCCGCGCGGCGGAATGCGGCAACCCGGGCCAACGCCGTTGGAAGCCGATGTGACCCGCAAACGGGGCCAGCCGGCCGAGCCGCAGGGCTCGTCACCGGCCCGGCCGGCGCCCTCCGCCGCTCCGGCAGCGCCCGCCGGTCCGGTCCCCGGCCAGTTGCTGGCCCGGCTGGAGCAGATGGCCAAGTACATGCTCGCCATCAACCTCGAGCAGGCCACGAACTGGCGCGTGGGCGACACCGAGGTGACGGCCTGCTTTCCGCCCGACAACGGCGTGCAGCACATCATCAGCCGCGACGACCAGGCCCTGGTGCGCCAGCTCTGTTGCGAGCTGCTGGGCCGCCCGGTCAGCTTCCGCTTGTCGGTGGAGACGGCTGCGGCCGGCGATGCCGCCGCGGACGACGCCGGGACCGCCGAGCCCGGCCGGGCCGCTGCCGGCCAGCCGGCGGCGGGTTCCGACCGCGCCCGCCACGATCCCCAGGTGGGGGAGATGATCCGCCTTCTGAACGCCGCGGTGATCGAGGTGCGAGACCTGCGGCGAAAGGAATAGAGGGAATTGCGGATTGCGGATTGCGAATTGCGAATTTCAAGCATCGCGGTGCTCGAAATCCGCAATCCGCAATCCACGATCCGAAATGGTCATAAGGCCGCTTCTGACGGGGCGAGGAGAACGAAGCGATGCGCAATCTTCAGCAGATGATGAACCAGGTCCGCACGATGCAGGAGCAGATGCAGAAACAGATGGAAGAGCTGCGCGTCGAGGCGGCCTCCGGCGGCGGTATTGTGCAGGCCCGCATGAACGGCCAAAAGCAACTGCTCGAGATAAGAATCGATCCCGAAGCTCTCAAGGACGCGGATGTGGAGATGCTCCAGGACCTGATCGTCGCCGCTGTCAACGAGTGTGCCCGGAAGGTGGACGAGGAACTGCAATCGAAAGTCGGTGCGCTGACCGGCGGCCTCGGCATCCCGGGAATGTTCTGACCTGGCACCTGGCACCTGAAACCTGGTTATGCCTGACTACGCCGAGCCGATCACCCGGCTCATCCAACAGTTGAAGCGCTTGCCTGGCATCGGCCAGAAATCGGCCGAGCGCATGGCCTTTCACATCCTGAACAACTGGTCGAAAGAAGAAACCGGGGTGCTGGCCGAGGCCCTGCTGGATATGAAAGAGAAGATCGGCTACTGCTCGGCGTGTAACAACATTACGGACGTGGACCCCTGCCAGTACTGCTCGGACCCCACCCGCAATCCCAAGCTGGTCTGCGTGGTTCAGCAGCCGCACAACATTGTCGCCATCGAAAAGACCCGGCAGTACAACGGCTGCTACCATGTCCTGATGGGCGCGCTTTCGCCGCTGTCCGGCGTAGGCCCGGACCAACTAAAAATCAAGGGCCTGCTGGAGCGGATGAAGGCGGGTGTGATCCAGGAGATCATCCTGGCCACCAACCCCAACGTGGAAGGCGAAGCGACCGCGGTGTACCTCTCCAAGCTGCTGAAGCCGCTGGGTGTTCGCGTCAGCCGCATCGCCATGGGGGTTCCGGTGGGCAGCGACCTGGATTACGCCGACGAAGTGACCATGAGCAAGGCGCTGGAAGGCCGCCGCGAGATGTAGATTTAGGTTCTCGCAGGAGACAATAGCCGATGAACTGCAGCATTCAAGGATGTCCGGGCGCCTATGAAGAGCGGGCGGTGCTTCACACTGTGCGCAGTCAAGGGCAGGTGGTTGTGATCGACCACGTGCCGGCGGAGGTTTGCCCGGTCTGCGGCGACGTCTTGTTGCGGCCGGACACCGTGCGTCACATCGAGGAGCTTTTGCGGCGAATGCCGCCGCCGACCAAGGAAGTGCCCCTGTACGAGTTTCACGAGAGCTCGCGAAAGGGAGCCGTTTGAAAGACCTGCGGAGCGATCATCCGCCCCACGGTAGTCAGCACCATTAACTGCGTGGCAAGTAAATGAGTGGCCTGCAACGGGCCTTACAGTTTGTCAGTCGTGTGTCCCACTCGCGCAAACACAAAAGTGTTAATGAAGGAAGGTCCAAGGCAGATCACATCGCCGTCTGAGAGCCGCTCGTGGACGAACCTCACGCCGGAAGAATCCGACTCAGCCAACGCTTGCAGCCGCTTGTTGTTGAGGAACGTGCCGCACGTGCTGCCTCGGTCTTCTAGAAAATAGTCGTACCCATCGGGCGAAGGTTTCCCGAAGATCGCGCAATGCACACGAGAGACCTCACGGGGGGTGAGCGTGGTCAGATCATTGACAACGATGTCGAGGGGTATACCGGACGATTCTTCCAGGGGCGTGGCCATTCTGCCCAACACAATTTCGTCCTTGGCCAAGGGGAAAACACCGCGCGTGTACGGACCAGTGCCGATCAGATAAGCTCCAGGATCAAGGCGCTCAAGGACAACGTGTATCTTTGTCGCACGGGCCGCTTCGCCCTCGTGCATGTACACCGCGAGGTCGTTTGACAAGGAGGCTACGGACAAACGATCGATCATTAGGGCAAGCTGCTTCGTTTCCATAAATCACCGCCGCTTGGAGAACAAGCGGATCTGCACGGTGCGCGCGTGGCCGGTCGGTCGGTCGGTTCGTTGCACTGCTGCGCACGCGGGGGGCGGGCATGACACCGCGTAGAACGCATCGGGGGGGAGTCCGCTTGCGGCACGCAGCACGGAGATAGCTGCCGTCGCGCGGGCCAAGCCCAGCTCGGCATTATCACGGTACCGGCTATGGCGAGAAACGGGCCGGGAATCGGTGCGACCGATAACTTCAATAGCAGCCGGTCCGCCGCGTCGACCGAACTGCTCTCCCAAATCGGATAACGCCCGAAACCCGGACCGCGTGAACCGCGTGCCGGATGAAAAAAGAGCCTTATCGAAATTGATGGCGACGGCCTCCGTCTCAGTCGAACAGGAGACTCCATTCACCGCCGGGCAAGGAATCTGGGGCCCGGGTGGTGGGACGGCCTGCACGACGGGTGGCGGGGTTCGTTTATGCCACAAGTGGACGGCACCGCAAAGGACGACGGCGATTGAGGCGAGGCCGGTTGCAGCCACTAGCCACCGACGCAACCATAGCGGGCGAGTCTTTTGAAGCCGTTCGAGTGCGCGTCGGTAAGAAGCGTTCGCCGGGTCCAGAGAAATGGCGAGCTCCCACAAGCGCACCGCCTCCTTGCGCATTCCCTGCTGCACGCGAACTCTCGCCAGCAGGTCCAGAACTTCCGGGCACCGCTCGAAATCTGCCGATGATTCAAGCAGAGATCCCGCCAGTGAGTAGTGGCCGTCACGCGCGAGCGCGGCGGCGCTGGCGAGCTTCAGTGAATCGACTGCGGTTGAATGTGCCATCGCATCAGGTTCCTTCCGCCTTGACGGTTGTTGCGCCATAGCCCCTTGCTCTGGCCTTCTCCTGTTCCTTTGGAGGCAGCAAATCAACAAGCTGCCGGCAGGCAGACTTTACAGCCTCCAAATCCTCGTTGGCGATGGCCTTGCGGCCATGGCTGAACCACAATTGCGCCCCCTGCTGGTCGGGCATCTGCTCGCGCCGTTCCTCCAAATATTGGAAGCATCCGATCCAGAAGCTCGGGTGCGTGCTCCATACGCGGTAGGCCAGCGTTTCGATCTGATCGGTTTTACGCCGGAGGTCTTCGAGCGGGCCGCCCATACATACTTCCAGTTCCTTCCGCAGCATGGCGAACCGCCGCCGGTCCTCCTCGCTCGCATGCTGCCGAACGATCTCCTCGGCCCACGGCACAAGCTGGCGCGCGCGCAGGCGAACCGTCGCAGGCTCCAGGCAATCCTCGATCTCATCGAGCTTGGCATTCAAAGTGAGAAGCCGGGCTTCACAGGTATTCGCGGCATCGGGATCGCCACAAGCGGCCAGCAGCCGGTCGATCTCGGTTATCGTCTTTTCGTCCTCGATTTCAATCAGCAACTCGGCCGCTTTCGGCTCCGCAGTCTGCATCGTTTGTTCGCGAAGGTCTCCCAACCGGGCCTTCACGCGGGCTGCTTCCTCGCATAGCTCGCCAATCTCCGGATCCGGTTTCCTTAAGGAACCGCAAACGTGCGAAAACTCCTGATCGAGGAACGGGACATAGATTTCCGCATGAACCACGCGCGACTCGTCGATCTTGACTGTGATCTCAACGTCCCCGCCGGCCGGCAGGTCGCGCTTGATGTCCGAAGACAGAACCTCAAGATTGCCGATTCTCCTGTTTCGATCGGCCTTCCGGTAGCTACCCTCGACGATCGGGATACGAATCGCGTCGGTGGCGACATTGCGGCGGACTTGGGTAACCTGCTTGTGGAGTTTCCTGATCTTGCGGCTGGGTAAGGGTGTCCCTTTGGCGAAGAAAACGTCGACCTCATTGTTGGCCATGACCACGCCGATGTCGTGCGTTAGAGGCGCGCCACTAATCATCAGAGCGACCGTGTAGGTGATGGACTCCGGAGCGACCGGGCAACGGCGCCCTGTCGGATCGAGCAACTCAATCGAGAAACTGTGCTGGCCTCCGCCCTCGGCCCAAAGCGTCGTCTCAAAGATTCCGTTGGGCTTCACTGGAATCTTGCCGCTGCGCCAGGGGGGGTGTGCCTCGGCGTTACAAAATTCGATCATGAATCCACCGAGAGACCGTTGCGCGGGGGGAACGACTTTGCCGGTGATCGTCGGTTGGGTGTCAGCGCCCATTGGCTTATGGACCAGTTCAATGTTGTAGACCCCCGGCACGAACACCTGCTTGGCGGCCTCCGGGCGTCGCCGCGAACCTGCGAAAACCGCGGCTCCCCGCGCCACCACCGTCAAGGGATCGATACTGAACTCGAGCGGGATGCCCAAGCCAATGGTCGAATCGCTCAGAAGCTCGCGGAGGTGGAGCGTCTTTGTCGGACCACCGACCAAGAGGAGTTTCTCTATGTCCGCCGGCGATAACCGCTTCCCTTTCAACACCTCCCGGCATGTGTGAATGCACCGCAGTACAATAGGTTCAATGAGTTCGCTGACTTGTTCTCGCCTCAACGTATACCGGAAATCGACCTGTTTGTTGGTTGCATCCCGAAAAAGACGGTTGTAGACGTCAACCGTGGCAGTTTCGTACTCGGAAACGCGAATCTTGGCGATCTCGGCATGATACTTCAAGAGGGCGAACGCCTCGCCCCACCTCCGATTCCCGCGACGGAAGTCGGGCAGGTCGTAACTTTCGATGAGGCTGGGAACAAGAAACTGTTCCACGATTGCCCAGTCGATCAGCTTGCCACCCAGGTGCTTGTCGCCTCCGTGGTTGACGACCTCGACTAGCCCGTCCCGAACCTGCATGACGGCTGCGTCGAAGGTGCCGCCGCCGATATCGAAGACCATCCAAAGGGACCTGGCATCCGTCCGATCAAAGCCGTACTCGAGGGCGGCTGCGACCGGCTCCTGGAGCAGTGGCGCGCAGGATAGTCCGGCCAACTCCGCTGCCTTGTGGGTGTCGCTGCATTCGGGCACATCGAACGCGGCCGGAATCGTAATTACGGCGGCGTCAATGTCCCCACCTCCCTGGGTATGGACGTCTTCCTTCAGCCTTTTAAGCACCTCGGCCGAAAGTTCGATTGGGGACATCGTCCTCCCGCTGTCCCGAAATATGCACTGCTGGGGCGTCCCCATCGCGAGTTTGAACTCAAACATGATATTGAGCGGGTCTTGCGTCATTCGCTCTTTTGCCGCGCGCCCCACGAGCATTCGTTGGTTCTTGTCGATATAAACGGCCGACGGGGTGTACTCAAACCCCTCATTGTTTCGGATCACTTCACGGCCCTGCTTCCCCAGCCTCGCGATGCTGCTGTTCGTCGTGCCCAAATCGATGCCGTAATTAATCGTGTCCTGCGACATGGCCACCTCGCTGCTCAATTGGCACACCGACAATGACGTGCCCCATCTGGATCATTCGCCCTTGCAGGTAAACACTCGGACGAATCGTTTCGATAACCGTCTCCCGCGCGAGCTCCGGAGTTTGTTGAAACGCGATCGCGCTCAATGAGAGCCCCGAGTCGAACGGCTGGTTGGTGTGGTCTTGGATTTCCACACCGGCTTCAGACAGCGCCTCCCATGCCGACTCAACATGGCGATAGGAACGTCGTGTCTCCTCATATGGGCGCCCGGTTTCCGGGTCAGTCATCCTCTGCCGGAGCCGCCAGAGGCTGGTCGCAAGCGTGCAGACTGCCCGCTTCCAGTCGTCAGAGAATCCACCGTCTGGCGTACCGGCTGGTTCTTCGTTTTCGCTCGTTGTCTGGTTGTCGCCAACGCACCCCTCCGGCTGCCAGTCTTGAGCGCGGATGCGCCATTCCGGCGGGTACACGAGTTGCCGCAGGTCACCGAACAATCGCGCGAATCTCATCTGGCACCTGTCAGGGCCCGATACTGGTCCACTTGGGCCCGTGTGGTTTCCAACAGGACGTTGTGCGTCTCCACCTTGGAGTTAACTGCCTCTAACTGAGCTTTGTAGAGACCGATGTTTGCGTTGTAGCGGTTCAGGACTCGAACATACGCGTCGCGATCCACCCCAAGCCCGTTCTTGATGTTGGATTCGAACAACTCGATTGAGCTTCGGTCTCTTTCCAATTCTTCTTCATACGACCGGAGCCGGGCCTTACCCGTTTCGATTTCGTTCTTGAGTTTTTCAATCTGGGCCACCGCGCGGTCAATTTCCGATTTCAGTGCCCGAGCGAGTTCTTGCCTTGCCGAGGTTGTTGGGTCGTTTGAGATCGCAGATTGCTTGGTAGTGGCGGGAGTCGGTAATGAGTCAGTGACCTTGGCCCTGGCGCGGCCCTCGCCGTCAGCAGATCCACTTGTCGCGGTGCTTACGCTATTCGTCGCCGTCGGTGGTCGCACGCGAGCGCCGGCAGCGGGCGCATCGCCGTCTAGCTGTCCGAAGGCGACCGCCAAGAATATGAACAACCCGAACCACGCAAGGAATTTCCCGAACACGGGCCACGTGATATCCACATCCTGGCTCGACGGCCGCCGTCCGAATGTCCAACCGCACGACCGCAAGTTCTCCACCAGAGGATGCTCCCTCTTTTTAATCTCCGAAGGCGTTTCAACTCGCCAGAAGCCATTGGCTCGCGGAGCAATCAACCCAAAGCCGACCCAGGCAGCTACGGTAGCAACCGTCGCACGGAGGGTCGAGTTCTGCCCCCACAGGATGAAAGTGCCGAGCAAGAGTCCCGCGATCCCGGCAATCGCCCGTCGGCCGAGGTGGACGCGGCGGCATGGCCAGCAACGCCGAATGGGGACGTCCCACTGCCGCCATGTCAAACGGAGCCCATCATTCCGCACATCTCCATACATGGGCACCTTGGCGGCCTCGGACTCCACGGCTGGCCGCTGCCGGCAAAAAGCGCACAGGGTTTCTTCATAGTGCTCGTTTACAGTCTTCAGGTCCTGGTCCAGCAGAGCCTGCGTCGAGGGCGTTCGCGCCAAGGATCGGCATTCTCCCAGGATGTTGATGCAAGCCCCCCAATTCTCGGTCTTGTTTGCGAAATCAACCAGGTTCTTGTGTACTATTAGCGCGACCTGCTCAGAGGCTCCGATGTACACTTGGCTGTCTTGCCCGACGAAACACGCCAATTCATGAAGCGGGGCTTGAGAGTGCCCAACCAGGTGATTCAGTGCACGATCGGCGTGCTCAAGATCGGCAGACACTTGCGACTCAGCCGTCTCGCACATCTCGGTGATGCGTGAGCGGATGGGCGCGACACCCCGGTCAATTACCGCCGAGACCGTCCGCCGATCGAACCCGGACTTCTTCATGAAATCGAGTTGGCGCGTAGCTTCTCTGGGGTCGCCACGTTGGCTGGCGCCCACGGCGAATCGAGCATTGATCGAGAGCAGCGCAACAGGAAGCGTTTCGCGAATCGCCGGGACGATTTCGGCCGTAAGGCGCGGGTCGTCGATCTCATCTGCCCGGTCCTCCAGGAGTTCCCAAAAGGCACTATGGCGAAAAACGGCAGACCATTGCTGGAGCGCGCTTGTCCAATACGGGTCGCCGGTGGCCACGCTTTGTCTTTCCCCCTCGGGGAGCCTCTCGATTTCCAGTGCGCAAAGATGATTGAAGACCGCCAGGTTGTGATAAGAGATAGGGTCCTCGCTGGCGCGGACACGCCGCAGCCAGAGTTCCGTTGCGACCTGGCAATCTGCCTCCGCGAGCGCCCGGAGGGCATGGTCGCGGCTCGCGCCGCCGCGTTGCTCGGGCCAGAACCAGAATAGTTCATCCAGAAGAAGCTCCTGGGGATCGCGCACGCGTTGGGCCGCTTCTCGAATCAGATCGGCGGAGGGAGCGGGGGCCAGAGGGAAGGGTCCCTCGACGTCGAGCGACGCCCCCAGTTTCTGCATCGCTTGGAGCCTTTCGGCCTGGCGCACTATGTCACGTAGAGAAGCGCCCACGGCCAGACCGGTCACGCGAAACACGTTTGATCGGTAGAGATCGACTGTTGCCCTTTCGAGGAGGGGACTGAAGTGCCAGTCGGAAACAGCCTGCCGCATACGCGCGCCTAACCCGTTCGGCCGCGACGGTCACATTGCGACGCCGCGGCGCCACAGTCTCACACGGTTTTCGTACTGTTCGCGGAGCGGGGGCGAATCGATAAACGCCTCTTCCATGAGGTCTGCCGCCTCGATCAGACGACCCGCCTCCCGCGCAAGCCGCAACGCCTCTTGCGCTTTGCTGCGCGCATCACGGTTGTCCAGTGGCGGGCGCGTTCCGAGGATCTCTTTCGATGCTCGCCCCGACAGTGTTGCCGCCAGCTCCGCATGCCCATCCTTGTGGCCGCCCGGCTGCCAAACATCCAGGTCGCGCAGCATCTCGCCGGCTGTTCGATAGCGTTCTCCGGGGTCTGGCCGCAGTGCCCGTCGGACAATCGCCTCGATCTGCGAATCGACGGTCGCATTCAGCCTCCCCGGCGACATCGGGGGTTCGTCAAAACAAGGCGCCGCATCTTCGCCCGCTGTCGCGGGAGGAGCAAAGGGCAGTCGATCAGTCAGTAGCAGGTACATAGTGATGCCGAGAGCCCAGACGTCGCCCGCACACGAGTCGGAGAACCAATCCTGTAATGCCTCGGGAGCCTTGAAACATCGCGTGCCTCTGGCGCTGGCCAGGAAGGTCAGAGGGTTCGCTCGCTTTGCCAGGCCAAAATCAGAAATGCGCGTCCGAAGGCCGTCGGCTTCGTAGCCGACCAGCACATTCTGCGGCTTGATATCGCGATGTACGATCGGCGGTTTCTCTCCGTGTGCGGTCGCAAGGCCCCGGCAGACCTGCTTCATTACCTCCACGACTGTCTCGACAGGCACAAAGCGCGAACCGTGCGAACGCCAAAAATCATCAAGACTGCCCCCGGCGACATACTCCATGGTGAAGTAACCGTACGAGCCGTCATCCCGCTGCAGTGTGTTGGCATCAAATACTCGGATTATGTTGGGATGGCCAATCTTGGAGAGAAGAATCGCCTCGGCCAGTGTTTGCTCCACCTCCGCGACGTTCATGCCCGGTGTCTTGAATATCTTCATGGCCTGTCGGCCAAGGAAGCGATGGCGGACCCGGTACACTTCGGCAAAGGCACCCTCGCCTATGAAGCGCTCGACTTCGTATGTTTCACGGATTGTTTGGCCCTCGCCAAGCAGCCTCATCGCACGCCTGTCCGGAGGAGCCGGGTTAGGAGTCAAACTATAATCTGGACGGGGAAGGCGACGCAAGCGGAAACCATGGATTTCCGACTGCTGCCGTTCTTGGTCTACCTGGTGACAGTAGACTGGCGACACGAATGAAGATGCACGGTTTGACGAAGCGCAAAGTGTCTGGGCAGGAAACGCTAAGCCGTGTCGCTCGTCTCCAGAGGGGCCGTTCGGAGCGGCATTAATAGGGCGACGGCCTCATGGAGGGGACGCGGAGCAATCCAGCCGCGCTTGCCGGTCTCCAGCGCCACGATGATCCGTCGGGACCGAAACGGGAACCCGGCGCGAACGATTGCGCCGGCGCGTTGCATAGTCGCGATTGACCGATCACGCGCTCCAAAATACCAAAGCGGCCCTTGGTGTCTTCGTGTCTTGGTGATTAAATACCGGACATGCGAATTGCTCGATGGACGATTGCTCTGCTCGGTATCTCCTTGTTTGCGCCGGCCGCGAACGACAAGGTAGCGGTGGCTTCCGGCTGGGACTGGTCGCTGCCCGCGGGCATGCAACCGGTTCCGTACTCCGGTTTTGTCACCTGGGGAACAAACCGCTTCTCCGACAAGATCACCGTTTTCGGCATCATCGTCCCCTGGCGGCTGGTCAACACCGCCCCCGGCGTGTACGACTGGAAGCCGGTCCTCCAGAGCATAGAGCGGGCCAGATCCGGAGGGATGCGCGTCGGCCTTCACGTCAAGGGAGTGGAGCGGGCGATGGTCCCGGAATGGGTCCTCAGCAAGTACAGCGTGCCGATCATCGACGTACGGCCGTTGCAGGAAAACCAGCCCTGGCGCTTGCAGATCGTCCCGCCCTGGCATCCGGAGGTGATGCGCGAATACGCGAAGTTTCTCGAGGAATTCGGCAACAGCGGCATTCCGCAAATGCCCGCGGTCGTTTACGGGTACATCCACGGCATCAGCCCGTCGCGCGGCGAAGAGCTGTTTCTGCGCCCGGTGGACATCGACGAGTGGGAGAAAACCGCCGGGCTGACCCCGGACCTGCTGGCGCAATGCCTGAAGCTGCGCCTGGACGGCATGCTGAGGGCTTTCCGAAGCGTCGAGCACAAGCTGGCCTGGATGACGGGCGGGCCGCTCGCCGCCGGCCAAAAGGGGCACGAGGAATACGCGCGCCAGACCGACGGGCTGATGGAGTACGCCCTGGCCCACGGCGCCGGCTGGCGCAGCGGCGGCCTCGATTTTCAGCACACCCTGTTTCGCTCCAAGCCTCTGGGCGCCTCCCTCA
>Ga0315280_10006155_pt1 | contig 16696 bp, 11 predicted proteins | sample YL17G06_40_MG_FD_203697 | JGI IMG/M metagenome (GOLD analysis project Ga0315280, IMG submission 203697) | Sediment microbial communities from Yellowstone Lake, YNP, Wyoming, USA - YL17G06_40 | ecosystem: Environmental > Aquatic > Freshwater > Lake > Sediment | place: USA: Wyoming | collected...
TTCGAGATAAACCAGATGCTTTAGGAGGCTAAACGATGGCCAGACAAATGAGCCGGCGAAGTCGTGCCGGGTTTACTTTAATCGAGCTTATGATTGTGGTGGTAATTCTGGGCCTGTTAGCTACCATTGTTATGCCTAGGATTTTAAGCAGGCCTGAGCAGGCCCGGAGAACCAAGGCCAAAATTGATATACGTAATATTGAATCTGCTTTAGCCTTATTTAAGACCGACACCGGGCGTTTTCCTACCACTTCTGAGGGGCTTGAAGCGATGGTCTCTGACCCCGGCATAAAAGGTTATAGCGCCGATGGCTACCTCAATAAAGTGCCTCTAGATCCCTGGGGCAATAAATATGTCTACATTTCTCCCGGCGTTCATAACAGGGACTACGACCTGGAGTCCTATGGCAGAGATGGTGAGGATGGCGGCACAGCAGACGATGCGGACATTGAGAGCTGGAATCTTGAAACGTAAGAATGACATAGGATTCACTTTCGTTGAGGTGTTGATTGCCCTTGCCGTAGTCTCGATTGCTCTGCTGACACTGCTTAGGCTGCATCTACTCACTATCAGAATTGCCGACCGAGCGCGGCTAACTTCTCAGGCTATCTTTTTGGCAGAGGGAAAAATCGCAGAGACGCTGGCTCTGGGCTATCCGAAGGTAGGAACTAATTCGGGCACGATAGCCGACGACGCAGTAGCCCTCGACTGGAACGTGGAAGTAACAGACCTGCGGCTGCCTCAACTAAGCGCCGCAGCCAACGCGGGGCTGCGAAGGATACTGGTCGATATTAGCTGGAAACAGTGTCTCGGCCGGAATCATCTGCAGATGACAACTTATGTCGCACGGAGAGATTACATTGAGAAGTAAGTCAGCCGAAGCCGGCTTTACGCTGCTGGAGATTCTTATCGCTGTGGCCATAATTGCCGTCATTGTCTCGATGGTCTATGGCAGCTATTTCGCCACAGCCAGATCGACCGAGGCGTACGACGCGACAATGGAGGTATCTGAGCAGGCACGGCAAGCGTTGGCACAGATGGCCCGGCAGATACGCTGCGCATACGCCCCACAGTCCGTAGATAGAGGGCAGAAGTTGCAGCCAGCTTCCGGCCAAATCCGAGGGACGACAGACGAGGGAGCAAGGACGACATACGACATCTTGGCTGAGAAAGTGCCCGACTATTTCACTGGCGGTGTGGACAGACCTGATGGTGAAGTATTGGAGTTCATCACAACTGAGGGCTTTTCTGCGGGGCCGCAATTATCTAATGGGTTGTTTGAAGTGGTATATAGGTTCGACAAAAGCAGCGGAGTGCTGTCTTTAAGCGAGCAGAGGTTTTTTGAGAGACCCCGAAGTCCGGCTGACCACAGAAGCTGGCAGCCGGTCCTTACCGGCGTCGAGCGTCTTGAACTTACATTTTATGACGGGCAGCAATGGCTCATCAATAAATGGGATTTCAAGGAGAAACGTAGACCTCCGCTGGTAGTAAAAATTGATATTACCTGTGAGGATAGAAACTATCGGCGATATCGCTGGGCAACAACTGCATACGTGCCTTGTCACAAGAATCAAGGCAGGAAGATCGACGAGCAGTGGAACTGAAAATAACAAATTCGAAATTGCCGCGCCGCGGGTTTGTACTGGTCATCGTGCTGTGCACCATTATGCTGCTGGAGGTGTTGTTGCTTGGTTTCAACTTTAGATGCCGGACCGACCTGCGTGCGGTAGATCATTTGCGAAGATCGCAGCAGGCCCTGAATTGTGCAGGGGCAGGGCTCAATATAGCAATTGCAGCTATCAAGGATAATCCCGACGTCTATAGTGATAAAGGCTTGGTGGATCTGCTTTCAGGCGAAAACAGTGTCACTGTGGGCCCGGGCCAGTGTTCGATAACCGTCGCGCAAGAGAGCGGCAAATTGAATGTGAACCTTCTAAAAGACAAAAATGGCAAGCTGGATCGAGCCCGAATAGATCATTTGCTTCGGCTCATCGACCTGCTGAACCGGGAGCGAGCGGGCGAATCCGCTATTGGGTACGGCCTTGTACCCGCGATTATTGATTGGACTGATGACGATGATGATGTCACGTGCCTGCCCTTTGTTACGCGCGAGAATTTGGGCGCGGAATCAGACTACTACAGTACGCTCGACCCTGCCTATCGGTGCAAGAATAAGCCCCTCGATGCGGTTGAGGAGATGCTGCTAATAAAAGATGTTACCGCCGAGATTTTTGAGCGTATACGTAATTACGTCACCGTTAATGGCGATGGAAAAGTCAACCTCAATTCTGCACCCAAGCTGGTAATTGAAAGTTTGTCCGAGAAGATGGATGCTGCTGTGGCTGCGATGATTGTTGAGCGGCGAAAGATCAAGCCCTTTGAGAGCGTCGCAGAACTGCGTGACGTGCCAGGCATGACCGACGGCATTTATGAGGCGATCAAGAACGCGGTGACTATCAGTCCCGAAGATCAGTATTATCGTGTTGAATCAAGGGCAACCGTCGACCGGCTCGGCTGTGCAATCGAGGCGGTGCTGAGAAGAAATCCGGAAACTAAAAGCGTGGAGGTAGTCTTTTACAAGGAGCACTCGCGATAAAACTGCCGGATAGAATATGGTCAAGAGATGCATTGGTATAGACATCGGTTGTTCGTATTTGCAAGCGGTCCAGATCGCCCATGTGGAGGAAGGACTGCGCATTGAGAAGGTCTTCAGTTGCCAGCACCGACGAAGCACGGACTCACTGTCCGACATACTGAAGTCGTTGCTGCGCCAGCACGGTTTTGACAGCCGAGCCGCCGTAGCCACCGCGCTGCCACAGGATGCCGTCTTCTACCGGAATCTCCAGACCGATGCTGCCGGCCTTGAGCAGATGCGCCAGCATAATTCATCCGCATTCGAGCAATATTTTCCGATACCGATAGGCCAGATTGTTGCCCAGCCTCACTCGTATCGCCAGCTTTCTGAGGATAGATATAGTGTCCTCGCAGCGGCGGTAAGCAGAGAATTGGTGCGCCAGCGGTGCGGTCTTTTAGCTGAGGCGAAGCTGCATCCTGATCTGGCGGATGCTGCGATTTTCGCCATACGCGCTGCCGTCGCGGTCAACCATCCCGAAGTCACAGCAGGTCGTGCTATTATTGCATACGTGGATGACTCCCACCTTACGCTGGCAGTAACCGAGAACAACAATATCCTCATAGTTAGAAACCTTCGACTTGTCTACCAGTCCGACGGCAGTATCGGTTCACCCGAAAACCAGATTGCCCAGATTCTGTCACGCGAAGCAGCAATTTCCTGGCAGAAGATATTCCACTGCGAGATCGAGCAAGATTCCAGGTTCTACTTGGCGACTGGAGGCGGTGTGTCCGCCGGCCTCAAAGCGGCTCTGGAAGAGAAGCTGCCTTGTCGGATAATCCGCATTGATCCATACACTAAGGTGGGGCGAAGCCCTGATTGTCAAGCCAACGGGGCGATATGCCTTGCTGAAGGTCTTGCTTTGAGGGTATTGGCGCCGGAGAAAGGCGAGGGAGTGAATTTTCTCGAGGCCGACGATACTGCTGCAGAGCCGGCGTTGAACCTGAGGAAAGAACTGAGGATTTTCACGGTGCTGGCAGTCGCGATTGCAGCCTTACTGTTGGTCGGCCTACGGGCGCGATTGTTTTATATGGAAAGAAACTATGCCAGGCTAAAGAACCAGATCACCGAAGTCTTCCATGCAGCCTTGCCCGATGAGAAAACCATTGTCAATCCGCTTGCGCAGTTAGAGCAAAGGATACAGTCTCTTCAGAAGGACTATCAACTTTTTGCTGTTTTCCATCCGACCAGCCTTGCGCCTTTGAATGTTCTGCAGAAAATAACCACGAGTATGCCACCGCAGGGTGTCTTCAAGGTTGATGATCTGTTAGTGACTCCCAGCTCAGTTCGAATAAGCGGAACCTGTAACTCGTTTGAATCAGTGTACCAGTGGCAGGAGGTTCTGCAGAAAGTTCCCGGCTTTGCGCTTGTCGATGTGGATGCTCAAAGAGAGCCTAAAAGCGGCGCGGTGAGCTTTACTATTTTGGTATCTTCCGGCAAGGCTACGGGCACGGTAGATACCCCCTCGGAGGCGGTAGCGACACAATGACAATCCTGCGACTAACGCCAAGAGAAAAATTACTAATCGTTGCCTCAGCGATTGTGGCCGCCGTTTGGATTCTATTTGCCTTCACAATGAAGCCTGTTATTGCCCGAATGGAGACACTGAAACGCACGATCCCTGGTAAGCAAAGCGAGCTTGCAAAACTTCGTGCCCGAAGCGCCGAGTATGTGCTTCTGCGGGATAGCCTGGCCAATTTGCAGGCCAAAGTGGCGTCACAGGATAAAGGATTCGAGCTGTTGCCGTTTTTGGAGTTGTTGTTCGGTCAATGTGGGCTTGCAGAAAAAGTCTCAAAAATGAAGCCCTATGTACTGCCTCTCGGCTCCAATTATCGGGAGATTATAGTTGAGATAAACTTGGACAATGTGACGCTCGGTCAGTTGGTGAATTTTCTCTGTAAGGTGGAGTCACCGAACGCCCTGGTCAAGGCCCAAAGCCTGCACATCAAAAAGAATCCCACCAATCCCGACCAGCTCGACTCTACATTCCAAATCCACAGTGTTGAACTAGTCCCTTGACACTGCAAAGCGCAAATGTTACTTTGTGGTGCGCCCGTCGTGGGCCTGCACGTATTGGTCTAGTGGATTTGCAGGGAGCTGTAATGGATTACGGAAAATTCATTCGAGAGCAAATTGCCGATATTAAGCGGACCGTCGGGGGCGAAAAGGCTATCACTGCTCTCAGCGGCGGTGTGGATAGCTCAGTGACTACCGTGCTCGGTCATCGTGCTTTGGGCAATCGTCTTAAAACCGTCTTTATCGACAACGCCCTGATGCGGCAGGGCGAACCCCAGCAAGTGGTTGATACCTTTGCTTCTTTGGGTATCCGTGTGGAAAAAGTTGCCGCCCAAGAAGAGTTTCTCGATGCCCTGGCGGGACTGTCCGACCCGGAAGAAAAACGCCAGGCAATAACCGACACATTTTACTCAAGGGTCTTCAGCCGAATTGTCAAAGAGTCCCGCGCGAAGTTCTTATTGCACGGCACCATTCTTACGGACATCGAGGAGACCGTAGCCGGCATTAAACGCCAGCACAATATTCTTACCCAGCTCGGCATCGATACGGCGCAATCTTACGGTTATTCCGTCGTCGAGCCGCTCAAGACCCTGCGCAAAGACGACGTGCGGGAAGTGGCAAAGGCTTTAAACCTGCCGGCTGAAATCTACCAGCGGATTCCATTTCCCGGCCCGGCTCTGGCGACGCGAATCGTCGGAGAAGTGTCACGCGAGCGTCTGGCGACAGTCCGTAAGGCAACCGCGATTGTGGAGCAAGAGCTCGGCGATAGCGGGGCGTTTCAGTATATGGCTGTTCTATTGAGTGACCGCGCAACAGGCATACGAGATAACAAGCGCCAGTTTGGGCAGATAATTGTCGTTCGTTGTGTCGAAAGCACCGACGCTCGTACTGCAAGCGTGACCGAAATTCCTTGGGAAAAGCTTCACCGAATCTGCCGGCGCATCACGACCGAAGTGCCCGATGTCACTCGCTGCCTGTATGACTTGAGTGGCAAGCCTCCTGCAACTATCGAATATGTTTAGGTTGCTGCAGGGCGCGTGAGATCGTCAATATGAAGTCGATTCCAGTTCAGATAAGGAGGCCATTGTCATGCGTGGGGTGCTTTGTCTTTTGTTTTTGTCCTTTTCAGCTAGTGAAACAGTGGGGGCGGATAATTTTGTCCCTTATGTTATCCCGGCCAAACCAGCGGAGAACTCGCCCATCGCATTTGCCGCCGCCGAACCGATTGGCGCCGATGCTGAACGCTTGGCGGCAAGTGGCGGCCACTTCTATCGTGGCGACAAGCGCGTTCGCCTTTGGGGCGTCAATCTGTCATTCGGAGCGAACTTTCCAAAACATGAGGATGCCCCATACGTCGCGGCTCGTTTGGCAGCAGCCGGCGTTAACACCGTGCGATGTCACCACATGGATACCGCCCGCTGGCCGCGCGGAATCTGGAACGCCGAAGACGGAAAAACCATCTCAGCCGAGGCACTGGATAGGCTGGACTTTTTTATTGACCAGCTCGCGCGCCGCGGGATTTTTGTCAATATCAACCTTCATGTCGGTCGTGCCCACAGCGAGTATCTCGGCCTGCCGAAGACAAATCGCCAATATGACAAGGTCTGCAATATCTTCACGCCCGCTCTGGTCGATGCTCAGAAACAGTACGCCCGCGAGCTACTGACGCACGTCAATAGGTATCGCAAGGTTCGTTATGCCGATGACCCTGCCGTGGCGATAGTAGAGATAACGAATGAAAACAGTTTTTTTATGTGGGATGGCGACAAAGCTTTACGGGCGTTGCAGCCGCACTACGCCAATATCCTGCACAGCAAGTATAACACCTGGCTGCGCGCGCGATATGGCACCGATGCAAACGATATTGCTCTATTTTCCGACAGTGAAACGCCCGCCCGAACGCTCGACCGGATGATATTCTTAGCTGAGACCGAAAAGGCGTACTTCGACGATATGCGAAACTTCGTCAGAAACGAGCTTGGCTGCAAGGCGCTAGTAACCGGCACAATTGTTTTTGGGCCGCTGGGACTTTACGCCCAGTCTGACATGGATTTTATCGACACACATTCTTACTGGCAGCATCCGAGGTTTCCGGGCCGGCCCTGGGACAGCAACAATTGGGTTGTCGAGCAAAAAGCTATGACTGATTATCCCCAGGAGGCGACTCTTTTCCGCCTGGCTGCCGAGCGGCTGTTTGACAAGCCCTTTACACTAAGTGAATACAACCATCCTGCTCCGCTTGACTCGCAGGCGGAATGTGTGCCCATGATAGCGTCTTTTGCGGCGGCACAGGATTGGGACGGCGTATGGCTGTATTCTTACTCGCACGGTACCGACAGTTGGGACCGCGAGGTTATGAGCGGCTATTTTGATGTCGATACCAATCCTGGCAAATGGGGCTTTGTGCGGGCGGGAGCGGCCATTTTCCGACAGCAAGCTGTTGAGCCGCTGGAAAATTGCCTCATCGTGTCACTCGGCGGCTCTGGGCAGTCGCTTTCATATCTTGTCGAGATGCAGCGTAAACACGACGGCAACATCTTCGCAGCCCTTGCAGCGACCTGTGGAACCAGCCGCAAAGATATGCTTGAGAACCGGGTTATTCCGACTCTTGCCGGAAAGGCTGGACGCGGCGTCAGAATCAGCCCAAGCGGCACGCTCGGCTGGACTGTTGAAGACGGGAAAGGCCTTTTCTGTGCAAGCGGTCGCGGCGCAGAAGTGTATGTGGGCCACGCCGGAAGATTCAAGCCTGCCACCCAGGGAAAGATTGCTATCATCGCACCTTCCTTTTTGTCGCTGACTGTGACAGCACTTGACGATAGGGTATTGGAAAAGAGCCAAAAGGTTCTGATCACGGCCTGCGGGCGGTGCGAGAATACGGGCATGAAGTTTTCGCAAGACCGGCGGACAGTAGGCACAAACTGGGGCGGGCCACCCGTGCAGATAGAAACAGTGGAAGGAGCATTACGCCTGGCTGGGCAGTGGACATGTCAGGCTCTCGGTCCCGATGGGCTGCCAAAACAGGATGTTCTTGTGCATAACGAAGGCCAGCAGAGCCTGCTGAGACTTTCGCCGGAGTACAGAACTATGTGGTATGTTCTCACGCGTATATTTTGAAAGGGAACACGATGATGCGTCGTACCTGCTTGTTTTTGCGGTTGGTCATCGCGGGTCTGTCATGTATAGTTCTGCTGTCCGCTGCGGCAGGACCTGCCCCGACTCCGGTCGGGGCTGCGGAGCTGCAGCCGCTTGTTCTTTTTGATTTTGGGCAGGGCTTTGATACCGGTGCGGTGACAGTAACGGATGCTGAGATTTCCCTTTCACAGGCGGGGACATTGCGCATCCAAACCCATCCCTTCGACCCCGCTCAGGGCAGGCGTAAAGAACCGTGGCCCGGCATTACGTTGAAGGCGCCGGCCGGCAAGTGGGACCTATCGAAGTACGAGTATATATCCATCGACGTCAGAAACCTCAGCGACCAGCCAGTCACTGTGCACTGTCGTGTGGATAATCCCGGTGCGGACGGCGAAAAGAACTGCGTGACCGACACCGCCACTCTTAAACCGCAAGCGGCGGGAAAGCTGACCGTGAATGTGTTTCCTGCTCCCTGGCGGCTTTCCGAACCCTTAGAGCTTGTCGGCATGAGAGGGTATCCAGTTCATCTCGAGCAGATAGACCCTTCGAATGTCACCCGGTTGCTCGTCTACGTCGACAGGCCCAAGGCTGACCATCTGTTTGAAATTGACAACATTATCGCCGCCGGCAATGTCGAGGTGCTGGACGCAAAGACTTTCTTGCCTTTTATGGACGAGTTTGGCCAGTTCATTCACAAGGACTGGCCGGGCAAGACCCACTCCGTAGAGGAGCTAATCGCCTACGGGCGAGCGGAGGAGAAAGACCTGGCGGCAAATCCCGGCCCATCGGACCGCAATCAGTACGGCGGCTGGTCCGCTGGCCCGCAGTTCGATGCCACAGGTTTCTTCCGCGTGCAAAAGTACAAGGGCAAGTGGTGGATGGTGGACCCGCAGGGGCGACTTTTCTGGTCGCACGGCATTGATTGTGTGCAAAGTGCAAGTCCCACTCCAATTTCCGGGCGGGAAAATTATTTCCAGAACCTGCCCAAGCCGGACTCAGCATTTACCAAGTTCTACGGCACCGGCGGTTGGGCGCCCCACGGCTATTATAAAGACCATAGTCCATACAAAACTTACGACTTCAGCCAGGCGAATCTTTTGCGCAAGTACGGGCCAGACTGGCCAAAAAATTTCGCTGAGCTTACCCAACGTCGACTGAAAAGCTGGGGCCTGAACACAATTGCCAACTGGTCGGACCCCGATATCTATCTGATGCGCAAGGCCCCTTACGTAGCTACAATTAGCTACGAGGCGAAAACGCTGGAAGGCTCGACCGGTTATTGGGGCAAGTTTTACGACGTTTTTGACCCCAACTTCCGCCAAGCGTTGGCTGAGCGTCTGGCAAAGGAAAAACAGACATCTGCCGGTGACCCCTGCTGCATCGGTTACTTTGTGCACAATGAGCTGTCGTGGGGCGACGAGGTCTCTCTGGCCGTGGCAACGCTCATCTCGCCGCCGGAGCAGGCCGCCAAAAAGGTTTTTGTTGGGGACTTAAAAGCCAAGTACAAGACCATTGATAAGTTGAACAAGACTTGGGGCACGCAATATGCCGCGTGGGAGGCCTTGCTCCAGAGTCAGCAGGCTCCGGACAAAGACAAAGCGCGGCCCGACCTCACCGCCTTTTACACCAAAACCGCGGAGACCTACTTTGACGTTATTCGCCAGGAGCTCAAAAAGGTCGCGCCAAACCAGCTTTATATGGGCTGCCGATTTGCCTGGGGCAATGACCTGGCGGCGCGGGCGGCTGCAAAGTTCTGTGACGTTGTCAGCTACAATCGTTACAGCTACAGTGTGGAAGACCTTCGCTTGCCCGATGGTCTGGATAAGCCCGTCATCATAGGTGAGTTCCACTTTGGGGCGTTGGACCGTGGCATGTTCCACACCGGGCTAAGGAAAACAGCCGATCAGCAAGACCGTGCCGCCAAATATAAGGACTATGTTCAAGGAGCGCTGCGGAACCCCTTTATTGTTGGGACACACTGGTTCCAGTACAAAGACCAGGCTACGACCGGCCGCGGGGACGGCGAGAACTATCAGATCGGATTCGTGGACATCTGCGACAGACCTTATCCCGAAACAATTCAAGCCTGTCGCGAGATTGGAAACAGCCTTTATGAATACCGCCTCACCGCTAAGTGATAGAAATGAGCCGGTTTTGAGTGAAAACCTTACGGGTTTGTCCGCCCAGGCGAAGGAACCGCAGCCTTCCAGTTGATAACATCGTTGCCATAGTTGCTCGCCGCCTTGCGATTTAACGATTTGCCGCCGCCATCAGCTTCAACCGGCCAGAGGTCTACGCCGCCTGGACAATCCTCAGGATGTGAACCATCACTGTAACTTACCCTGTCAATGCGGATATAATAGCGTGTGCCAAATTCATCCACGTCACCCGGCATACTTAGGTCCAACTTCTCGCCACCATTCTGCAACTGGCCATCATAAGGGCCAACAACCACTACCCCGGCAGGCATCGCTCCGTATCGGGCAGCAAAAACATCCGGATGCTTCACCACCAATAAATACCCGCCGGCAGGTATCGTAACTACAGGGTCGGAAGGAAAGACAAATTCTATGCCGTCAGTAAACCGCCACGGCTCAGACTTATCATAGCGATATAAAGTTACCGGCTCGGAAGTTATATTTAATAGCTCGATATACTCCTGGTTCTGATCGCCTGAGCCGGGATTGTACATAATCTCATTGATTACGATTGGCCCAACCTTCGGATAGGCGTTGGCCGCACCGGGCGTATTCTCGCTCATCGCCACAAAATTGTAGTTATTCGTGCTGCCCTTATAGTACCTGCCAAACGACACGCCCGTCTCGGAGGCGTCAAAGTCCTCCACCTCCTGATAGCCGGTCAGCACGCCATCCTGAGCCGATGACAGATATACTTGGTCGCCATTCTCGCTTAAGGCAAAAGCCGTGTGACAGCCGGGATCAGCCGGATTGCCGAAATCCTGGTCTTCATAGAGAACAATATATCCACCGGCACCAATTACTGTGCCGTCGGCAATCTCGTATTTGGTCAAGCCTGTCCCGAGCGCAGCCGAGGGATCGGAGTCGGTGTCACTTAAGAACCAGCCGCCGATATTTATCGCTTCGCCGGTAGTATTGCAAAGCTCTATCCAGTCCGAGGCATCAGCGTGGGCGTGGGCCAATACCTCGTTTATTACCACTGAGCCAGGCTCAGGAATAATGCCGGTGTCGTCCCAGCCTGGCGAGCCGCCATAGAATGCGCTTGCCCGCCAGGAGTCTTTTTCGCCCCAGCTATTTATGTCCGGATTGGCGGGATTTACAATAGTCAGAGAAAAACCTTGCCCATCGGTAATCTCACGCCCGGCATCGCCGTACCCGAATTCCAGAATCGTACTGTTCGTTGAGTCTTCGAGTTTGACATTTTCTCCACTGTTGGATAACCGGCCGTCATAAGGGCCTAAAACTTGTACGCCGGCGGGTACAGTACACCGCGAGGCAAACGCAGCTTGATTCTTCACCACTACCACATAACCACCGGCAGCTAAACTGATGTCTGGGAAGCTGAAGGAAATTCCCTCGGTGAATTTCACGCCGGCCAAGAGAAGCGGGGCGGTTCCAATATTCTTCAGCTCGATGTACTCATAGTCTTCGTTGTCATAGGCACCTCCTTCATCCGGGTTGTACATTATCTCTGTGAACCGCAGGTATCTTTGCTGATCGCTGGGATTGCCCGGGTAGGTAACGGTGCTGACCAGAATCCCATTGCTATCGAGCAGGTTTATTGTTTCGCCCCAACTGGAAAGGTGCCCCTTATAGTTTCCCTGTACGAGTAATTGCTGCCCACCCCTTGGGGTGGTCGTGCGATTGCGGAAAGCCACGGCATTCGGCGTGACAAAGAGCGGACTACCTGGCGGGATGACCGTGCCCGGCGGGAAAATATGCTCTACAGCGCCTTGCAGCATCCAGCCGGAAACGTCAACAGCAAATAGGTTGGGGTTGATAAGCTGGATGTATTCTTCATCCTGGTTGCCGGATGCGGGGTTGAATTCAACGGCTCCAAAGTTGATGGTGACACCGTTTGGCTGGGCATCGGGGATGCCGGCATTCTGGTCGTAACCGGGATTATGTATGCTGTGGTTGACAAATAGGTGATTGCGCCGGACCGCCAAATAATTCGTTTTGATCAAGTTTACGCTATTGTTCCAGGAGGTGCTTGCCAACTCGGTGCTAAGCTGGGCCTGCAATTCGTCGATTCTTTTTTCGAGCTTGAGCTGAGCTACTGGAGTACCCGGCGGCTGCAGAAGATCGTCCATCAGGGTCCGCAGCCGGCGCAGGTACATCTGGCGAATTACCGGATTATCGTGAAGGGCGTCAATAAGACAATTCCACTGGCGGTCGTTCTTCTGGTGCTCGGAGCATCCATAGAACGGATGACTGGGCGAGCGTACATCACCCGGCCAATCCTGATCCGCAATGACGCCGCTAATGCCGTTGTTTAGACCGAAGGTAAGGTCCTTGTCCCACGGCAGGAACATCCACTCATTAGTGCCGTTAGGATTATTGACAGGATCGCAGGTGTCACGATAGGCGTAATAGTTCTTGTGGGTACAGTCGTTGTCGTGCATGATTACCGTGGAGGCCCAGTAATTGATCATTGCGGGGATATTGACATTGTCGAACACGAAAGTATTGCGGTTGGGATTGGTGGTATTTATGCCGGCGGCCAGAGCCAGGAGATCACCGGCGTCTTCATTCAAGCGGGTCTTTTTCCTATGGATGCCTTCACCGTCTATTTGTCCATTCTGCAGGTCGTCATACATTTTATATAGTGCGCCGTCCGGGTCGAGACCAGTTCGCCGAAGCAGATCTCGGTCCGGCTGCTCGATGAAAATACGGACGTCGACGTAACTGCCGTTGCGTTGGACGTGCATTGGAAATGCCAGACAGCCCGGTTGGCCGGCATTAACATACGTTTCCCAGGCTAAGACTTGACGCATGTAGGTTGAGTCGGCGCCACGCTCATTGAGGTTGAATTCATCCACGCGCGGAAGGTTGGGATCGAAGCGAAAATGATGCCCGTCGTTGAATTCGAACTTTCGCCCGTGGGTGGTGTTGCCGCCGCGCAAGCGAATGAAAACATTGTCGTAAAACTCATTAAGATAAAACACCGAAGCCCGGGTGCCTGTACGGGTTCCTTCGGTGCTGGTATTGGCAACGAAGTACTGCAATACCGGCAACTTAGAATTGATGGATGGATCACGCACCACGGTGCCAAAGTATTCGGGCGATTGTCTTGTGCCGGTTGTTATGGCAAACATGGGGTTGCAGCAGGCCCTGCCTTTGGTATCGGATGCGGCAATCTTCCAGCGGACCATATCACCAGGACCATGCGCGCTGGCAGGAATGATGCCGGCGTAAATGCCATCTCCCGCCACGGCATCGCCGGCAGTTCCATTATCTACCATCGGCACGGAGACTTCCTGGCCAAAATCGACACGGTAAATAAGCGTTACGACGGCGACCGGAGCGAATGTCTCTGTCACCTGGGCTGTGACAATCAGGTCATTGCTGTCACCCGGCGGAAGCGGATTCTCGGTGACGTTACGGATAGCCGGGCCGAGATCCGTAACAATTCCGCCGTTGATACTGCCGGGAGTCGGGCTGAAAAAGTAGCCTTCTACCAGCGAGGAGAAATCCACCGTATGTGTCCTGTTCACGGTGAGCTTTGGCAGTATCAAAAAATCAGAACTATTCGTACCTTTGTTCAGGCCGTGGATTGCCAGCACGTTCGTGCCAATCTGAAGATAATCTATGTAATCATCCGGCAGCGCGAATTCCACGAAGTTTACAGCCGCACTATCGGGATTGTCAGCGGCAGCAATGGAGTTCCATTGGGGGCTTGCTGGTGCATTGGCCGACGCGATTGGGTAGCCGTTCAGATAGGCGATGAATCCATCGTCGTATTTCATCAGCAGCTTGAGCTGCTCCAAGTTGCTAAGATCGTCTATCACAAAGGGAATGCGAATATAACAGGTGCCGTTCTTATTGTACATCTGTGCTCGGACATCTAATGCGATGTAACCTTCATAGCCTGAGCCTGCCTCGAACCCGACGCCGGTTTTGCCTGTGAGCCAGCCGCTCTCGGTAAAGTCTTTGTAAGTCCAGGTCAGACCAAGCGAGCCGTCTGTGGGTATCAGCGCTTTTGCGTTTGTGGACTCCGGCACAAGCACCAATGTAGTGCTCGTGCCGCTTTTAGTACCTATGCCGTAAGAGATGTCGCCGAATTGCTGCGGGTACTTGTAGGCGTGCGCGATTGTCTTGCCGTCGGGCTTCACCAGGGCCAGGAAACCCTCGCCGCTGCCGAGCTGGAAATTGGTATGCAACTCGCCCTCGGGACTGTCACGGTCCTTGCCCGAGGCGAAGACTATCTTGAGCTGGCCGGGGCCAAGCTGGATAGATGGCAATTCCCACCGGGTCAGATTATCGGCGTCATCGGTCAGATGCCAGCCATCCAGATTGACGCCCGTGTCCGCCGAATTATAAATCTCGATCCAGTCGGAAGAGTCCCCGTCTTCGTCCAGGAGTTCTCCTGCCACCAGCGGCGGCTTACTGCCGTTGAGTGCCATGAACTCGCTGATGACCACAGCATAATCTTTTTTGAGCCAGTTGTCGGCCAGCAGAGCAAAGTCAGCGGCGTCCACATCATCGTCGCCGTCCAGGTCGGCTGGGTTGTCTGTGGCGCCGAGCCAGTGCTCAGCCAAGACACGAAGGTCTTGCCAATCCACTTGGCAGTCCCCGTTGAAGTCGCCTGCGAGACATGTGGCCTTGGCAGTGCCGGCCAGAGATAAAGATAACGCCAGCAGAAAAAGCGGTATTCTCACGAGAGATTCCATAATCGTCACAATTTGACCTGCTGCCCCTGCATTTTAGCATATAACAGGGGCACGAGTCAATGCCGTCTCGGCAGAAAGGTGCTCTTGTTCTATAATAGCCTTGCTTTACACTACTTGCTGGTCCGCCCAAAGGCGGATAGAATCCAGTCGATTAGCCCCCGGACCCTTCGACAGGCTCAGGGCAGGCTCTGTGCCGGGGGTAAGCCCTGCCCACATCCTTCGACCTTGCTCAGGACAGGGGCGGCAGGGCTAAAATAAGGGCGAATAATGCAAATAAAGCTCAGATTCCTCGGCGCAGCTCAAAATGTGACCGGTTCTCGGCACCTGCTGGAAGCCAATGGAACTCGCGTGCTGGTAGATTGCGGGCTATATCAGGAACGACATCTGCTGGCAAGAAACTGGGAGGCGTTCGCCGTGCCGCCCGACAGCATAGATGCGGTTCTTTTGACTCACGCGCATCTGGACCATTGCGGCCTGCTGCCCAAGCTGGTTCGAGAAGGATTCAAGGGCAAGATATACTGCACCGCTGCTACGGCAGAAATTGCGCGGCTAATATTATTGGATTCGGCCAAATTACAGGAGGAAGATGCCCAGTTCAAGAGCAGAAGGCACGAGCGTGAGGGCCGAAGGGGTTTATACCCGGTGGTTCCGCTGTACGCTCAGGCTGATGCTGAGGCGTGCTTTCCGCAATTTTCGCCCGTCAAATATAAACAGCCCGTCAGGATCACCGAAAATGTTCAGGCAACTTTCTGCGATGCCGGGCACGTGCTCGGCTCTTCGATAATAAAGGTCACCGCCAGAGAAAATGGGCAGGCCAGAAGCATCTTATTCTCAGGAGACATTGGCCGACCCGATAGACCCATCGTGCATGACCCGGCTTATGTTGACCAGGCCGACTACGTACTGGTCGAGTCCACCTATGGCGACAGAATCCATCAGGGCCACGAGGATATGAAAAAGGCGATCGCTGAAGTGATAAATTCGACCAGGCGAGCACGCGGCAACATCATCGTTCCAAGTTTTGCGCTGGAGCGCTCCCAGGAAGTCCTATACTACATAAATGAGCTTGTGCTTGAAAAGGCCGTGCCGCACCTTTTGGTGTTTCTCGATAGTCCTATGGCTACAAGCATTACCAGGATTTTCGAGCAGCATCCGGAACTTTATGACCATGAGCTAACTGAGTATATCGAGAAGCACAGATCGCCCTTTAGGTTTCCGGGCCTTAAAATGGTTGAAACTGTGGAGGCGTCAAAGGCGATTAACCGCATGAAAAAGCCGATTATGGTTATAGCAGGCTCCGGAATGTGTACGGGCGGAAGGATAAAACACCACTTGGTTAATAACATTTCCAGACCGGAAAGTACGATAATGTTCGTCGGCTATCAAGCATCAGGGACGCTGGGAAGGCGAATTGTTGACGGCGAAAAGCAGGTCAGGATACTGGGCAGAGAATATCCGGTTATAGCGAGAGTTGTGCAAATAAACGGTTTCTCAGCCCATGCCGATAGGAACGAGCTTTTGAAATGGCTGAGTGGGCTGAAAAAGCCGCCCCGGCGAGTCTTTGTCGTGCACGGTGAGCCCGAAAGCACGGAGCATTTCGCTGATTACATCAGGCAAAAAACCGGCTGGCAAGTTACTGCTCCAGCTTACCAGGATGAAATCGTACTCGATTAGCTGCTCCGCAGTTGATGCAGAATGTCCCAATACGCGCCGCGGGCACCCTTTTTGATTGCTTCTACCAGTTCGGTATTATCATTGTAATTGTGGTCAGTGGGCTGGCCAGTTGTAGCAGTTTCAGGTGATATTTCCTCCATTGGCTCAAAAAATCTTTTATCGCCGGCGATTAAGTCCTGTACGAGCTTAGCCGGGCGTTGGCCCAAAGCCGCAGACATATAGAAAGTTGGCTTGAAAAAGTCTACAGGGCCGTCATATTTCGTGCGGATACTCGGATTCATCTCGGCTGGCCTCTCGCTTCGGACAAGATTGGCCATTTCGGTGCCCGGATAAATTCTGACGCCGAGTGCCGCGCCCGCACAATCAGGCTCA
>Ga0315280_10006156_pt1 | contig 16692 bp, 12 predicted proteins | sample YL17G06_40_MG_FD_203697 | JGI IMG/M metagenome (GOLD analysis project Ga0315280, IMG submission 203697) | Sediment microbial communities from Yellowstone Lake, YNP, Wyoming, USA - YL17G06_40 | ecosystem: Environmental > Aquatic > Freshwater > Lake > Sediment | place: USA: Wyoming | collected...
TCATTACTTCCTTGGTCTGCACGTTACAAGATGAGACTCTCCTACAACATCATATAGGCATGGATCCAAGAGAATTTCTCAAGCTTGCCTCAGAACTCGTTGCCAATGTTACTCCAGCAACGATTCGAACCGGGATAAATCGTGCCTATTATGCTGCTCATAATGTCGGCGTCGAGGTATTGACAGAAATGGGTTGCACCATTAAAAAAGGTCCAGGCGGTCATGGAGATGTCTGGATGCGGCTAAACAACAGTGGCGACATAGAAATTATTATGGCTGGCTCTCAGTTAGGGGACCTTCAAACCATGAGAAACAAGGCTGACTACCGCATGGATAACAAGGAAGTTGAAGATCAGAAAACGGCAAAAGCCCTTGTAGAGCAAGCGCGAAGGATAATCCAGACCCTTGATGGATGTCGCGGAGGATCGAAAAGCGCTCAGGTCAAGAAAGCAATCCTGGAGTGGGAGCAAAAGGTTGGAAAAACCTGAACCTCTGTGATCTAAAAGGGGCATTCCTAATACCATCTTTCCTTGCTGCTAAATTCACTACATACTCGCTTTCAATCAGAAATCTTCACATCACAAGACAAGTCTATCCTCACTCTTTGTAGGTGCAACAAACAACCTCTTCCCTCTGAAAGGATTTGGGATTGTCTCAAGGGGACCCAAGGGATGTTCTCCTAAAGACTTCTTCTCCGAGCAAAATGGTTTTTTCTACCTTGATCTCTTCTTTGAATCGGAAGACCACGAGATTGGCGGGTTGATCTGGAGCAATCGTCCCGATTATCTCAGGAAATAGCTTTCTTCCATTTTCAGTGGCCATTTTGATGGCCGTTCTCAAATCAATTCCAGCGAATTTGATGACATTGGCGATCGCCTTTGGCATGGATAAGGTAGATCCAGCCAAAGAATCTGTCCCAACCAATCGTGTTCTTCCATCCGGTTCGACCGTGACTTCGAGGTCTGCCAGCCTATACTTTCCCGGAGGTTGAGCAGCGGCTGACATCGCATCGGTGGAAAGCAAGACCCGCTCAGGTGTTTTTGACCTCACGATATTTTTTACCACATAGTCCGGGAGATGGATTCCGTCGGCGATGATGCTCGCCATCAGGCCATCCATGGCAAGTTGTTTTTGGAAGGGGTTGCGATGTCGGGAGAAGCGATTCCCCATTCCATTCCCCAAATGGGTGGATAACCTTGCCCCTGCTTCACAGGCAGCGTCGAGAATTTCCTCAGATGCCCCGGTGTGTCCGATCGCCACCACTACCCCGCTTGAAACCGCCTTCTGTATAAAATGAAGACTTCCTTCTTTTTCTGGGGCGAGGGTGATCAGTCTGATTCTCCCCCCAGAGACCTCTTGGAGCCTTTCAAATTCATCCCATTGAGGGGGTCGAATGAACTGAACAGGATGAACCCCTCTTGGCCCTTCTGCAGAAGAGATATAAGGTCCTTCTAAATGGATACCTCGGCACATCTTTGAAACTAGCGGGTCATTTTCGATCGCCTCTTTTAAGATTTTTAATTGGTGGAGTAGTCTCTCAAAGGAAGCAGTTATAAGGGTTGGGAAAAAGGTGGTGACCCCTGTGGCAGAAATTGCCTGGGCTGCCCTATGCACATCATCCGGTGTCAAATCCTTTGCGTTAAAATCGACTCCAGCGAAGCCATTTACCTGAGGGTCGAAGAAACCCGGTGCAACATAAAGGTCAGGATGAACTTTTTCCACTCCTGATCTATCCGTGAATGGTTTAATTCGAGAAATTTTTTCTCCATCAATATGGAGAGTTACTACCTCATCATTCTCAATCAATTTTGCAAGGAGGATCATTGGACTTCGCCTTCAATTGTTTTCGGCTTTTCCCGAAACTTATATCCGCATCTTTCTTCTGTCAAGCCCCCCACCATAAGATTTCTGAAAAAGTCCAGAAATCTCTAAATCTGTGTAATCCTCTTTTGAAATCTGTGTAATCAAGAGAGCTTGCAGTAGTTTTTCAGAGCTCTCTACCATAAACCTTGACAAGACAAGTCTTCTATTGGTAAAGTCTCTTGCATTCGAAAATTAGAAGGCGCTATGCGCATACCGAAAGAGGAGGGAAAACGATGGAGATCAAGAAGATTTGCGTATTAGGTGCGGGTTTAATGGGTTCGGGAATTGCACAGGTCTCGGCAGAGGCAGGCTATGAGGTGTCCATGCGAGACATTGAGGATCGCTTTGTCCAGGGAGGGCTCAATATCATCAAGAAAAATTATGAGCGAGCTATTAGTAAGGGAAAGATGACCAAGGAGCAATCTGATGCGCTTCTGTCCAAGGTGAAGGGGACGGTAAATATGGAGGAGGCTGTGAAAGGTGCACAGATTGTCATTGAGGCCGTTATTGAGAACATGGACCTGAAGAAGCAGGTCTACGGGGAACTGGATCAACTCTGTGCCAAAGATACGATTTTGGCTACGAATACCTCGGGGCTTTCCATCACGGAAATTGCTTCCATGACAAAACGACCCGAGAAGGTCATTGGTATGCATTTCTTCAACCCTGTGCCAGTCATGAAGCTGGTGGAAATCATTAAAGGGCAATCGACCTCTGAAGAAACCTTTACGGTCATCAAAGCGCTTTCTGAGAAATTGGGGAAGACGCCCATCACCGTGAACGAAGCACCAGGATTTGCAGTGAATCGTATTCTGGTTCCAATGATTAATGAAGCCATTTTTGTCCTTCAAGAAGGGATCGCCTCAGCTGAGGATATTGATAAAGGAATGGTCCTCGGAGCCAATCATCCCATTGGTCCGTTGGCCTTAGCGGACTTGGTAGGATTAGATACTCTCTTGATGGTTCAGGATAATCTCTATAAAGAGCTGGGGGACTCCAAATATCGGCCGTGTCCATTGTTGCGGAAGATGGTCCGGGCCGGACAGTTGGGAAGAAAAACCGGGAAAGGGTTTTATGATTATTCCAAATAAGAAACTTTTCACCTTCTCCGGGTTTTAGGCGTTTTTTTTTAAAAACATTGACAATTATTAAACAAACTGCTAAGAATTGCTCCATTCAAGACTTTTGTCGTTCTTAAGACAGAGGTGAGAGGGGTAAGTAGTTATGAACTCATGAAGTGGTGCCGGGATAGGTTAGCTTCCTACAAGGTTCCTACCTATATTGAATTTCGAGACATGCGGCCTAAATCGAAAGTGGGGAAGACGGTGAGACGTGAGCTGAGGGAAGAAGAACGTAGAAAAGTATCCGAATGAAGGGGGGATAAAATGAGAGTAAGAAGTTTTACAGTATATGACATCTACAAAAGGAATGCCACGCTCTTTAAAAACCAGATCGCCATCCAGTCAGAAAATCAAAAAACCACTTATGGAGAACTCTTTGATCAAGTCAACCGGGTGTCCGGTTGGCTGAATGGAAAGGGGATTCGTAAGGGAGACCGGATTGCCATCTTGGCCAAAAACTATCCTCAATTTTTTTCTCTGATGGGTGGTATCGCTGCCGTGGGGGCCATCATGGTCCCTATCAATTTTCGGCTCTCGGCCGAAGAGATCGGTTATAATCTTACGAATACGGAACCCGTCATGGCCGTCGTTGATCCTGATTTTGAGAAGACCATTTTAGACCTTCGATCCATTTGTCCTTCGCTGAGAGAATTTGTGACGTTTGGACCGGCCAGTGGCGTTTATGTCTCGTTCGATTCGCTTCTGAAAAGTCAGCCTGCCAAACCGATCGAACTCAGCGGCGATGATCCTTTTGTCATCATGCACACCGCTGCTGTTCAGGGAAAACCTCGGGGAGCCGTGATCAGCCACCACAATCTTGTTTTCTGTACCATGCAAAATATCGCCATTATGGGTCTTACCCGTGAAGATGCCTATCTGAATATTCTTCCTCTCTTTCACATCGCAGGGATGTTCGGATCCCTGGTGATGATCCATGCAGGGGGGCGAAATGTGATGATTTCGAAATTTGATCCGAAGGTTGCGGGCAAGATGATTGACCAGGAGAAGATTACCCTCATCGGTGACTTCCCACCCATCCTCCTCCAGTTGCTCGATGAGCAGGCAAAAGGAGAGTTCACCCTCTCCCCTCTGAAACATATATTGGGTATCGACACCCAAGAAACCATCAAGAGATTTGAAGACCTGGGTCACGGCCAATTCTGGCTGGTCTATGGTCAAACAGAAACCATGGGCTTGACCAGTGTTTGTTCGAATCGAGAAAAGGCTGGATGTGCAGGGAAACCAGGTCCCTTGGTGGACATAAAGATTGTAGATGAATTTGATCATGAAGTGGAAGCAGGGAAAGTGGGAGAGATTTTGGTTCGTAGTCCTTTGGTATTTCTCGGATACTGGGGAGAGGAGGACTTAACCAAACATACCTTCCGAGAAGGGTGGCACCACACAGGGGATGCCGGCCGTAAAGATGAAGAGGGTTACCTCTGGTTTGCAGGGAGAAAGGCTGAAAAGGAACTGATCAAACCCGGGGGTGAAAATGTTTATCCCGTAGAGGTCGAAAAGGTCATCCTTGAACACCCAAGCGTTCAGGAGGTTTCGGTCATTGGAGTCCCTGATCAAAAGTATGGGGAGGGGGTCAAGGCCATTTGTGTCTTAAAACCGAATGTCAAATTATCGGAGCAGGAACTGATCGATTTCGTTGGAGGTCGAATCGCCCGCTACAAAAAACCGGGGTATGTCTCATTTGTTAAATCCCTACCCAAAAAAGAAGATGGTTCCATCGATAGGGCAAAAGTGAAAGAGATGTACGGGGCTGGCCCTAAAAGCTGATAAGAAGGCACCCCGTACTTTTCCATGCTTCCCCGCCTGTCGGCCCCGGTCCCGACCGAGGGCGGGGCAGGCAGGCGGTGGAGAGAGAGGGAAAGGGTGAGAGGCAAATGTCAAAATATTTAATCCGTTAGTATTAATTAACCGCATACCGCCTATTGAAATCTTCCAAGAAGTTCAACTGTAAAACTTAGGATTTTACCTTTCAAACTCCATCAATTTTGTCAACGACTTCTTCCTGAGATCTCGTTTTTCAATTTTTGCCCTTCAATACAACATTTCTTCATTCCGAAATCAACAGTTCTCGTAGGCCATTAACTTGAGACTTTGTAGGTGCAAAGCGTCAATCTAACAGAATCTGTCAATTCAAATCTTATCTATTGCTGGACATTCTTTTCTACTGTTCCCGATTTATATCAAATTTCCCTTTTACGTCCTTTAGAAATTTTAATAATATTTACGAAATAAAAAAGGACTTGACAAAAGTCGATATTTGATATTTGGTATATCAAATGTCAAGCCCCCTTTCTAAACTCAAATCCTTTGCAAAACCCATACTCAGAGATGAAGTCTATCTCTCTATCAAAGAAGCCATTCTGACAGGAGAATTCGCTCCCGGGGAAAGGATCTCCATCGGCCGCCTCCTCCAAGAGATTGGGTTCAGCCCTACCCCCATTCGGGAGGCTCTCTTGAAACTGGAACAGGAAGGATTTGTCAGCCGTCTCCCGAGGGGGGGCTTCATTGTCAGCCGATTTACCCAAAGGGATATTGATCAGATCTTTGATATTCGAAGCCTACTGGAGAGTTATGCCGTCGGTCTGGCGATCCAACACATCAAAAAAGAAGACATCCTCTGGCTGGAAAGGAATATCAAAGAGTCAGAACAATATATACAAAAGAAAGAATGGAATAGAGTCAGTAAATTGAATACAGAATTTCACGACTATTTGAACGGGCTTTCAAAAAATCAAAAGCTTCTCTCCATCATCAATGGACTGAGGGACCAAATCTTCCAATTCAGATCAGCGATCCTCAGAGTTCCTGCCAAGGCTAAGATCTCCATTGACCATCACAAAAAGATGATCGACGCCGTCAAGAAGAGAGAGGTGACACTCTTGAAAAGGCTCGCCCAGGAACATATTCAGGTTGGAAAGGAAGTTATTCTGGCTGAGATTAACAAAGGCGCTATCAAATTGTAGCGATCCAACATGATAAAACAGGATATTCGCCAAATCGATTTAACGGTTAAGGTTGCCGGAATAACCTTCAAAAATCCAGTCCTCCCCGCAGCCTCCGAATTAGTCTTTGATGGATCATCTGCCAAAAGGATCGCTCAATCTGGAGTGGGAGGAATCGTCACCAAGACGTTTACTTCATCCCCTGAATTCAGAATAAGGCCCCGACCCTATCAGTTTCCTCTCGCCCGCTTTGACACAGCCTTTAGAAAATCTGGAAGTTTTTATTCTCTGGCCTCTCCCCATGTCGAAGATATGAATACTGTGACGGAAAAGAATGTTCCCGAGATCGCTCAAGTTTGTAAGAAAAAGGGAATTCCCCTTATTGTCAGTTTTTATGAAAAACCGGATGAAATTGCAGCTTGGAAAAAAGTGGCCAAGGGGTTTGAGAGAGCCGGAGCGAAAATGCTTGAGCTCAATTTCTCCTCGCCTACCATGAAAGGTGAATTGGAGAGGAGTTTAAAATCCAGTTTTAAGATTGTTGAGTCAGTGGCCAAGGCATCGAATATTCCCTTCGGAGTTAAAATCAGTCCGATGATGGAACCCCTGGCGGATGCTTTAAAAGGCTGGACTCATCGAGGAATCTCTTTTGTTACCGCACACAATGCACCCAGTGGAATCTATGTCGATGTTGAAACAGAGGCTCCCTTTGGAGCACCCGCCATCGGAGGCTATCTCATCGGTCGTCCATTCCTTCCAGTCTCTTTGGCCAGAGTGGTTCAGATCCTAAAATCGATCGATCTTCCTGTTTTCGCAGTCGGAGGGATCTTCGATTGGAGGGATGCCCTCCAATACCTTCTCTGCGGCTGTTCCCTTGTTGAGGTAGGAACGGCCGCCTACATGGAAGGAATAGAGGTTTTTAAGAAAATCAATCAAGGGATTCTTCTCTGGATGAGGAGAAAAGGATATTCCTCAATTTCAAGCTTTAGAGGGAAAGTGCTTCAAAGGATTGTTCCTTCGGTAGAGTTGAAAAAGAGGGAAAGAGCCCCCTATTCCCTCCCTCTGGAAACCCCTTATGTTCCAAAGGTTAATAAAAAGAGATGTACCCTTTGTCAGACGTGTTGCAGAAGTTGTTTCTATGAGGTTTTTCATTTTGAGAGGAAAGAGAGGAGGATTGTAGTTGAAAGGGATCGATGCTGGAGTTGCGGGTTTTGTGTTGGGATCTGCCCGGAAAAGGCCATTATTTTGGTGGATAGGGCGACCGGAAAGAAAAGGATTTGGGCCGGGAAAGGGTTTGCCACGCCTTTTAATATCTGATCATAAAGGAGGTGAAAACGTTACATCATTCAATGAGGCATAGGAATCATGAATCAATCTATTTCTAAAGAGGAGGAGAGATATGAAAAAAACAATCATCGGTTTGTTGATACTTATGATGCTCGGTTTAGGGATTCAACCCTCTCAGGCAAAAGAGATCACATTGAAAATGGCCACCTTTCTTCCCAAAGACGATATCAATCTTACAGCGTGGCGGGCTTATGCGGATGAGGTGAATAAGAAATCGAAAGGCGAAGTGGTCATTAAATTTGTTGGAGGCCCAGAAGCCATCCCTGCTTTTAAGCAATTTGAAGCAGTGCGGACGGGTGTGGTCGATATGATCTTTGGATGCGAATCCTATTACGGAGGAGCCGTGACCGGTGCAGCTTACATCCATTTAAGCCGACTGACTCCCATGGAAGAGCGCAAAGTCGGCTACTACGATTTAAGACAGGATATCTTGAAGAAACACAACGTCATGTACCTGGGCAGACCAGAACATGGTGTCTGGTTCCATGTCTTTACCAATAAGCCTGTGAAGAGACCTCAGGAAATGGTAGGGCAGAAGATCCGCACTTCCGCCACCTATGAACCCTTTGTCAAGATGATTGGGGCTGTTCCCATTACTATTCCCGGAGCAGAAGTGTATACCGCGCTTGAACGAGGAGTCGTGGATGGTTACGCATGGTCCGTCTTGGGCAATATTTCAATGGGTTGGCCAGAGGTATGTAAGTATATTATTGAACCGAAAATCTATGCGATGAACCTTGAAAACCTCATTAATTTAGATACCTGGAATAAACTTCCAAAACCCATGCAAACTTTAATGGTAAATTTGATGATTGAAAATGAAGAAAAATATGAAAAGGTCTTTGCAGAGTTAGGTGAGAAAGAACTGAAAGCCATGCAAGATAAAGGAATGAAATTTGTTAAGTTTTCACCGGAAGATACCAAGTGGTATGTAGAGATGGCTTATAAGGCAGGATGGGATGAGGTGCTCAAGAAATCTCCGGAACTCGGTACAAAGTTACAGAAACTTCTAAGTCCATAATGCATTCAGATCTATCCCAACCCTCTCGCCCTCTCCCCTGAAGGGGAGAGGGGGGTGAGGGAGAACGAGAGCACAGAATAAAAAATGAGAACAATAGGAGCAAAATTTGATAAGGTTCTAGTCGTTCTCTTTTGGGTAGCTGGAGCGCTCTTAATGTTTGCCACGGTGGGTACTTGTATCGATGTGATCCTTCGATATTGTTTCAATCGCCCCATCCATTGGATGTTAGAGATTACAGAATACATTATGCTCTACATACCTTTTCTGGGTGCTGCTTTGGTATTGAAAGAGGATGGCCATATTCGAGTCGATATTTTGATCAATCATTTTGGTGAACGAAGCAGGGCCCGGCTAAATGTTATCACCTCATTTGTAGGCGGGATGGTGATGCTGACCTACAGTGTCTTTGGTGGTCAGGTTACCTTGGATTACTTTAGGAGGGGAATCCCCTCTTTGGAGTCTTTAAAAACGCCCGCGTTCCTCATATTAATGATCATCCCCATTGGAGGTTTCTTTTTTGCCATTCAATTTTTCAGACAGATGGTTGGTTATTATCAAAAATTGAAGGATTAATTCGGGAGAACGTTCAAATGGAATGGTGGTTAGTCTTGTTGTTGCTCATTGGTGGAAGCGTTTTCCTCATATTTATGGGATTACCTGTGGGAATCTCTTTTCTCTTTACAAACCTCATTGGAACCATGATTTTCATGGGTGGCCTTCCCGGATTCAAATTATTAATTCTAAATCTTGAAGAAAGCTTGACCTCTTTTAGCCTCCTTACCGTTCCCATGTTTATCCTGATGGGAGAGGTGATGTTTCACTCAAAAATGGCTCTTCGCGCTATTGATGCCCTTGACTACTGGATTGGCCGAGTTCCTGGAAGGTTAGGACTTTTAGCTGTTGCCGCCGGAACTATCTTCGCTGCGACAAGCGGCTCCACGCTGGCGAATACCTCCATGCTTGGCTCTGTATTAATCCCTGAGATGGAGCGTCGGGGTTATAAAAGCACCATGACCGTCGGACCGATCATTGGATGTGGAGCCTTGGCTATGTTAATTCCTCCCAGTATTTTGGCTGTTATTCTTGCAACACTGGTTGAGGTATCGGTGGGTGGAATGCTGATCGCTGGAATTCTTCCTGGATTAGTGCTTGCTTCCCTCTATGCCATTTATATAATTATCCGATCCTGGATCCAACCAGAGATCGCTCCCCCTTATGATATCCCTTCTGTCTCCCTGATTAAGAAGATGAAAGACACAGCGCTTTACGTATTGCCTTTAGGCCTCATTATTTTTTTGGTGGTTGGGGTCATCTTTTTAGGTTTGGCCACTCCCTCTGAGGCCGCTGCCATGGGGGCAATCGGATCCATTCTTCTTTCCGCTGTTTATAGGCAAATGAATTGGAAAGTGTTCAAAAAATGCTTATTGGGAACAATCAAGCTGACCACCACCATGTTCATCATTATTATGGCCTCGATGATCTTCAGTCAAATTCTGGCCTTCTCCGGTGCCAGCAGCGGATTGATCCAAGCTGTTGTCAAACTCAAAATGTCCCCCATACTGGTTTTGATTAGCATGCAGGTGATTCTCCTCTTCCTCGGCTGTTTTATGGACAACCTTTCGATCGCCGTTATTGCTGTTCCAATTTATATGCCCGCGATCAAGGCTTTAGGTTTCAATCCCTTATGGGTGGCTGCCATGGTGCTCATCAACATGGATATGGGGAACCTTACCCCTCCATTTGGTCTTCAGCTCTTTGTCATGAAAGGCATGCAGCCCGATACGCCGATGGCAGATATCATCCGGTCTTCTTTTCCTTTCCTCCTTTGTGAAGCAGCGACACTCATTTTGATTATGATCTTCCCAGATATCGCCCTCTTCTTACCCGGTTTAATGCATAAAGGGTGATAAGACGAAAGGAGATCCAATTTGTTTTTTAAAAAAATAAACCATGTCGGAATTGTGGTCAAAAACTTCCAAGAAGCTTTGAATTCTTATTCTAAGGGCCTTGGAATTAAGGTTGAAAGATTTGTTGAGATTCCGGATGTCCAACTGAAAATTGGTGTCCTGAAGATGGGTGAAATCGAGATCGAACTTCTTCAATATGGAAATCCTGGGCTTCCTGTCGTTAAATCCCTCCGAGGAGATCAGGCAGGTTTGAATCATATTTGCTACGAGGTTGAGCAATTCGACGAAACGATAACGAAGATGAGGGAGAATGGATTTGAACTGGTGCAGGGCTTCCCAAGGAAAGGAGTCCACGGAAGGATCGCCTTTCTTATTCCTCCCCATTCACATGAAGAGAGAATCGAGATCCTGGAGGTAGAATTAGCAGATGAATAAATTCTGGAGAGAACGCAGACTCTGGAACGCCAAGATTGAAGCCATGCCAGATGAAGAGATGAGAGCTCTCCAGTGGAGGAGGCTCAAGAAACAAATCAAATATGACTATGAGAATTCCATCTACTATCGAGAGAAATTTAAAGGAGTGGGCGCCACCCCTCAAGATATCCGCTCCTTTGAGGATTTCCAAAAAATTCCTCTCATGACAAAGGATGAACATCGAAAGGCTCAGCAAGAGTCGATTGAGCGCTTTGGCCATCCTTACAGTCTCATCACCTGCGCCCCAATTGAGAAGATCGTCCGAATCAGTTCTACATCAGGCACAACAGGTGTTCCTACCCTCTACACATTGACCAAACATGATGTGGATGTCCTCAACGAGATGCATGCTCGAAAATATTGGAGAGCCGGTCTAAGACCCGGCCACGTCGTTCTCCAAGCTCTTTCTCTTAGTATGTTCACAGGTGGACTTCCACTTTCAGATGGAATTCAGGCCATGGGGCTTTGTTGCGTGCCAGTGGGGATTGAGGGGGGAACAAAGAGAATCATCGATTTTCTATTGCTGACAAAACCCCAGGCCATCATCGCCACGCCTTCTTTTGGTGAATACCTGATTGAAAAGGCCCCCTCGCTGATTGGAAAAGAGGCAAAGGACCTAGGAATTCGATGGTTCTTCTGCGCTGCAGAACCAGGAGGAGGTATACCAGCCATAAGAGAAAGGCTCCGTAAGGGTTTCAATGCAAGAGTTTTCGATCATACCGGAGGAGGTCATGCCTTTCATGGCATCTGTTGTGGAGATGAGGAATATCGTGGAATGCATTTCATCTCTCCAGATCACTGCATCCTTGAGTTGATCGACCCTGAGACCAAAAAACCGGTCGAGAGGGTGGACGGCGCTATCGGTGAAATGGTCTTCACCTTCATCGACTGGGAAGGAGGCCCTTTTCTCCGATATATTTTAGGGGACATCATTCAAGTCTTTACCAAGCCTTGTGAGTGTGGCTTTCCAGGAATTCGATTCAAGATCTTGGGCCGGGGAGACGATATGCTTATCGTAAAAGGCGTCAATATCTATCCCTCTGCGATTAAGGATGCCGTCGCTCGTTTTCATCCAAGGACCACAGGGGTATTGAAAATCCTCTTGGGACAGCCGCCCCCTCTGGTCAAACCTCCCCTGAAATTGAAGGTGGAATATGGACCGAGTGTGAAGGAGACTGAAAGAGAGACCTTGAAAGAAGAAATCAGAAGATACATGCAGGAGAATTTGAGGGCCACTCCTGAAATCGAACTCGTGCCTCCTGGTTCGATCCAGGTCGAAAAAGGCGAAACAGGAAAGGTAAAAATGATCGAGGTTTTGAAGAAGACGTGAACCCTTTCGAATAAAAATTCTTAAGAGGTTCGAATTCAATTCTGAGAGGTGGAGATGAGGTATAAGATCGGGATTGATGTCGGGGGCACGTTTACGGATTTTCTTTTGGCCCACGAGGATGGGACGACGCAGATCTATAAAGTCCTCTCTACACCGGATGATCCTTCCATCGGTCTAATGAATGGTCTTCAGGAGATGGCCAAGGATCGAAATATCTCCCTTGAAGAATTCATCAGAGATGTGCAAACCGTCGTCCACGGGACCACGGTCACCACCAATGCCGTGCTCACTTACAGGGGAGCCAAGACAGGGCTTCTCACCACCAAGGGGCTGAGGGATGCCCTGGAGATGCGAAGGGGCATCAGGGAGGAACAATTCAACAACCGCTATACTAATGTGGAGCCTTTGGCTCCACGATCCCTCCGCTACCCTGTAGAAGAGAGGCTTGACTATAAAGGCGATGTCCTGACATCCATCCGGGAGCAGGATGTACATGATGCGGTCCAGCTTTTCACCGAAGAGGGGGTGGAGGCCATTGCCATCTGTTTTATGAACTCCTTTGCCAATCGGGCTCATGAGGAGGTGGCAGCCAGGATCATCCGGGATAAGATGCCCAATGCTTACCTCACCGTCTCGAGCACCCTCCTTCCCTCCATCCGTTTCTATGATCGGATTTCCACCACAGTGCTCAACTCCTATGTGGGGCCTACTCTGAGAAGCTACCTGATGAGTCTGCTCCGCCGTCTCAAAGAGACTGGATTCAGGGGTATCCTTCTCATCATGCAATCCAATGGGGGAGTAGTTTCCCCGGAGATTGCCGTTGACAATGCGGCAGTGACTTTGCTTTCCGGACCTGCTGGGGGTCCAGTGGCTGGGATCGCCTATACAGTCATTCAAGGATACAAAGATTGTATCACCATTGACATGGGAGGGACGAGTTTTGATGCAGCCTTGATCAAAAATCGAACGCCTCTGGTGACGACAGAGGGGGAGATCAACCATTTACGCCTGGCTCTTCCCATGCTCAACATCGTCACGATTGGTGCAGGAGGGGGATCGATCGGTTGGATCGATGAGGGAGGGCTTTTGCGCATGGGACCTCAGAGCGCTGGGGCCAAGCCCGGACCCGCCTGCTATGATCTTGGAGGAGAGCTTCCCACCTGCACTGACGCTGACCTTCTTCTCGGTTATCTCGATAAAGATTATTTTGCAGGGGGAAGGATGCCTCTGAATGAGCAAAAGGCCATCCGGGCCATTAAAACCCATATCGCCGATAAACTAAAGATGGATGGCATTGAAGCCGCCGCCGGGATGTATCATGTCATCAATGTCAACATGGCTGCAGGGGTCCGTGAGGTTTCAGTCAAAAGGGGGCAGGACCCGAGGGACTTCCCTCTGGTTGTGGCTGGAGGGGCAGGTCCCAATCATGCTTGCATGATCGCCCTGGAGCTGGAAATCCCGGTGATGATCGTTCCCAAGGAGTCCTCTATCTTCTGTGCGGCAGGGATGCTGATGAGCGATCTTCAGCACAACTTCGTCCGTACCTATGCAAGCGTCCTCGAGAGAATAGATCTTAAGAAGTTTCGAGAGCTTTTTATTGAAATGGAAAACGAAGGGATTGCCCTGCTCAGAACCGAGCATATCCCAAAAGATCGCATCCAGTTCATCCACTCTATCGATATGCGTTATGTGAAGCAGTACCATGAGGTCAATGTCGTCGTCTCAAGGGAAGAGATCCATAAAGGGAATCTCACCTCCATTGCCAAGAAGTTTCATCCCGAGCACAACCGTCTCTATGGATACTCTCTGGAGGAACTGGGAACACCCATCGAGATGATTAACCTCCGGCTGAAGTGCATTGGTAAGACGGACAAGCCCAAATTCCTCAAGATGAAGGGTGCGGGTTCCGATCCCTCCAGGGCCTTCAAGAAGAAGAGGAAGGTCTATCTTCCCGCGAAGAAGCGATTTCAGATGGTTCCGGTCTTCGACGGCGATAAACTTCTTTATGGCAATAAGATCGAAGGGCCCGCCATCATCGAGCAGGTCAACACCACGACCTTCATCAGTCAGGAGTTCTCGGTGATCTGTGATGCCTATGGCTCCTTCACCCTGTATCTCAAATCCAGAGAAAGGGAGTTCAAAGGAAGGGTGATCAAATGAAGAGACCCAAGAAGGTACCCATCGATAAGATCCTGGTTTCGGTCCTTCAAAGGAGGTTCAAATCGATCACGGAAGAGATGGGGTTGACCCTTTTGTTGACCACCCGCTCTCCGATTCTCAATGAAGCGAGGGATTTTGTCACCGGTCTCTATGATGCCGAAGGACGAATGCTTGAACAGACCGAGTATATCCCTGTCCTTGCCTTTGCCCTGCAGCCTGTTTGCCAGTATCTCGTTGAATACTTCGGTGATGAAATCTATCCGGGAGATGTGATCCTTCATAACGACGTCTTCACTCGTGGAAATCAACTAGCAGATATCGCTGTCTTCAAACCCATCTTCTACAAGGGAGAGCTGATCTCCTGGGCGGCCTGCAAGGGCCATCAAGCCGATGTGGGAGGCGCTGTGTCAGGAGGCTACAATCCACAGGCAAGAGAGATCTGGCAGGAAGGGTTGAGAATTACCCCAGTGAAGATCTATGAGAAGGGACATTTCAGAAAGGATGTATGGGATCTTATCTTTTCTAACATTCGATACAGTATTGTTGAAGAGGATATTCGTGCAGAGATGGGAGGCTGCGTGGTCGGAGAAAGAGGAATTCTCTCCCTGCTCGAACGTTATGGAAGGGATGTTTTCAAATCCCACACAGAGCACCTCTTCAATTCTACGGAAAAGATGATGAGAAGTGAGATTGAGGCCATTCCTGACGGAACTTATGAAGCCGAGAGCTATGTGTATTACGATGGATTCCATGAAGGCTCAAAATTCAAGATTCACCTCACGATCACGGTCAAAGGGAGCGATATCTCTTTCAATTATTCGGGTACAGACCCCCAGACGGAGGGATTTGTCAACGCACCTTACGGAGCGAGTGTCTCGGCCATCATCCTTACATTTTTAATGCTGGTGAACCCGGATATGCCGCACAACGATGGGATGATCCGACCCATTCACATTGATATCCCAGAGGGAACATTCCTGAATGTTAAGTTTCCCGGTGCCTCCACCTTTGGCAACAGCATCACCGGTCCCCATGCCGATGCGATTCTCAAAGCTCTTTCAAAAGCCATTCCAGAGAGGGTGACGGCAGGATGGAATCGAATGCTTGCCTTTGCGATCTCTGGGAGGGATCCAAGAAAGGGAGTCCCCTATGTCGATATTCTCTTCAATGCCTTGAAGGGGGGTTCTGGAGCGACCTACGGGGTGGATGGATACGACCATATCGGATTAATCAACTGTGCCGGTGGCATTCTAGCTCAAGATCCAGAGATGTTTGAACTGACGGATCCCCATGTTCTCATAAAGCATGAGTATGTGACCGACTCTGGAGGAGCGGGTCGATGGCGGGGCGGTCTCGGTGTGGAGACAATATTCAGGATTTATGGAGAAGAGATAACGGGCGTGACCTTTGGAGACGGAGTGGATGAGGAGGCCAGAGCTTTCGGTCTATTCGGTGGCAAGGAAGGTTCATTGAACAAAATGGAATTCATTTACCCTGATGGACAAATTTACTATCCGAAATCAAAAGAGATTATTAAGGGAATTCCCTCGGGCACCATCTTTCATGAGATCGCTGGAGGGGGTGGAGGTTATGGGGATCCCCTCCAAAGACCAGTGGAAAAGGTCTTGAAGGATGCCCGAAATGGTTTTGTATCGATTGAGAAAGCAAAGGAGGATTATGGCGTGGTGATTGATCCCCTCACCTATCAGATGAATGAAGAAGAGACGCAAAAGAGAAGAGAGCAATGGGGATCTTCTTCCAGATAGTCCCCAGTTAAAGAAAGGGCCAGACTTCGACAGCCCCGGCAATCTTCTATGTCACATGTTCCACATCCACATTTGAGGTTCTCTTTTTCCCTTAACTGCCCCAAGATCTTTGATCCCTCCCAGATCTCCTTCAACGATTCCTTCAATAGGTTTCCTATTGAAATGGGAAATCTTCGACACGGAAAGACGCTCCCTTCGGGCATGATGCAAAGTCCATCTCTTCCGATGACGCAAGGAGCTCCTAATAATTCTGTTTCGCCTCCTCGGAAAATAACCTGGAATGCCTGATAGGGAAGAACATCATGCTCATCCGTCTTGACAGAAAAGAGTTCTAAAAGGGTCTCCACCAGTTCCTTCCATTGACCTTTCTCCAACACTTCATCCATGTTCTCTCTACCCCTGCCCAAGGGAATAAATCTCTCCAAGATCAATCCATCGACGCCTAAATCCTCACAGAGACGGACGAGGCATGGGAGGCTCCTATAATTCCTCTTCATGATGGTGAACATGAGGATGATCTCAAAACCATTCTCCTTTTTGATCAAGGAGAGATTTTCGATTACCTTTGCAAAACTTCCTTCTTGGCGAATGGAGTCATGGATTTGGGCATCCGCTCCATCCAAAGAGATCTTTACCTTTCTTAATTTAGGAAAGGTTGAGAGCCTTTTCACTACTTCTTGATCAAAGACAAGGCCATTGGTGATGATCCCCAGTTCTTCAGCCATCGATTTCTGATCTAAATAATC